>JAABUK010003097.1_pt1 | contig 28580 bp, 22 predicted proteins | sample 5559141 | NCBI WGS metagenome assembly JAABUK01 (sample SAMN10711869, study PRJNA513367) | rock metagenome | isolation source: Antarctica rocks | place: Antarctica: Victoria Land, Pudding Butte nord | collected 2016-01-03
CGATCCAGCGTCTCGGGAAGTTTTTCAACAGTTGCCGATGCCTTTGGCGGGGCACCATCGCCGGATGAAAATGGTCAGCGGCGGCGGTATCGTTGAGACCAGACGGCCCGAGCGGTGAGGTCGGCTCTGCCTGGTGCATGCGAGCCCGCTCAACAGTTGGACCCCGGGTGTCCTGAGGCACCATCGACTGTCGCTCCCTGCGGGGAAGCACGCAGACCAGACTCTGCAATCGTTGGACACCCCCCTCGGCCGTCACGAACGGAGGATGCGGCGATGGACGTGATCTATCCGCGGTGTTGCGGACTGGACGTGCCTAAGCGAGGGGTGGTGGCGTGCCTCGTCACGCCAGGCGCGGACGCCGCGCCGACCAAGGAGGTGCGGGCCTTCGCCACGATGACCGACGATCTCCTCGCGCGGTCGGATTGGTTGACGGCAGCTGGCTGCACCCACATCGCGCTGGAGCGCACCGGCGTCTCCTGGAAGCCCGTCTACAACTTGCTGGAAGACGACTTCACGCTGTTGTTGGTTAATGCCCGCCACGTCAAGGCGGTCCCCGGCCGCAAGACCGACGCCAAGGATTGCGAGTGGTTGGCCGACCTCCTGCGACACGGATTGCTCCAGGCCAGCTTCGTTCCGGATCGGCCCCAGCGGGAGGTGCGCGAACTGACCCGTTACCGGACAAGTCTGGTCCGTGGGCGGACGGCGGCGGCGAACCGGCTCCAGAAGACGCTGGAAGGGGCCAACATCAAGCTCGCCGCGGTTGCGACGGACATTCTCGGGAAGTCGGGGCGGGAGATCCTCGCCGCGCTGGTCGACGGTGAGACGGACGCGGCGGAGCTGGCTCAACTGGCCAAAGGGCGGCTGCGGGAGAAGCTTCCGGAGCTGGAGCGGGCGCTGGCCGGCCGGGTCGGTTCGCACCAGCGCTTTCTGATCGCCCAGCAGTTAGCTCACGTCGACTTCCTGGATGCGTCCATCGAGCAGATGAGCGCCGAGGTGGTCGAGCGTGTGCGCCCGGATGAGGAAGCAATCGAGCGCCTGGATGCGATTCCCGGGGTCGGTCGCCGCGTCGCCGAAGCCTTGGTGGCGGAGATCGGCACGGACATGGGGCGATTCCCCAGCGCACACCACCTCGCTTCGTGGGCGGGGATGTGTCCGGGCAACCATGAGAGCGCCGGGAAACGACAGAGCGGCAAGACGCGCACGGGCAGCCCCTGGCTTCGCGCGCTCTTGGTGCAGGCCGCTCATGCTGCGGCGCGGACGAAGGACACCTACCTCGCGGCCCAGTACCGTCGGCTGGCGGCCCGCCGGGGCAAGAGCCGGGCCGCCGTGGCGGTCGGGCACTCCATCCTCGTCATCGCCTTCCACCTGCGGCAACGGGGCACGACCTCCCACGATCTCGGCCCTCGCTCTTTCGACGAACGAGATCGAGAGCAGGTCGAACGCCGGTTGGTCCATCGGCTGCACGACCTCGGCTACCGGGTGACGCTCGAGCCTTTGGCGGCCGGCTGACGGCGCCACGATTTATTTTCAGACCAGGCTGGGACGTTTAAGAGACAGCACGTAGGACCGGTGGCTTTGCATCATATGACGATTCGACGGGGTTCTGGTGGAAGTGGAGTGAGACCGCCTCAGACAGCGCCCCACTTGGCGCTTCTCATCGCGGGCGGCAACGGCTTGCACAGCGTCGGCGCATGAGATAGCGCCGTCTTGGCCTCAGAACTGGGAAGATGTTCCTGACGCATGGCCTCATCTGGGGCCACGCGTCAAGTCGTAATTCGCCGATCGCTCCGCCCGACGTCGTCGGATCGATTCGATCGTGTTAGCAGTTCGCCGCACGACGCCCCGACCAAGATTGTGGTGGGAAAGAGCATTTTTATGGGTGGAGCGTCCCGCTGGTCACCGGTCAGGCGCGCCGCCAACAACTCGACCGCGGCGCGACCCATGTCGTAGCCCGGTTGTTTGACCACGGTCAAGCGGGGGAAGAATGAGGCTTGCGGCATGGGATCGTCGATGGCGGCGACCGCGAGGTCTTCGGGGACGCGAATCCCGGCCTTGGCGAGCTCGTTCAACATGCCGAGCGCAACCTGAGCGTTCGCGGCGATGATCGCGTCGGGGAGGCGTCCGCGGTCCAGCAACTGGCGGATCGCCGCAACACCGCCCTCGGCCCTATAGTCGCCGGGAATCTTGAGGTCCGGCGACGGCTCAATCCCTGCTTCGCGCAACGCTGTTTCGAAGCCCGCGACCCGCTCCAGCCAGGTCTCCACGCTCGGCATCCCGCCCACAATCGCGATCCGACGGTGACCTAAACCGAGCAGGTGACGACAAAGCCCGGCGGCGCCCGCCCGCGTATCGCACCGAACCACATCCGCCCGGATGGCGGGAACGTCGAGGTCCAAGAGCACGATAGGAACGCTGGAGGCGAGGGTGCGCGGCACGACGTTTGCGGCGCCCAGCGTCGGGACGAGGATGACACCGTCGACGCGGCGTTCTCCCATGGTGCGGAGATAGTCAGCTTCGATGGTCGGATCGTCATCGGAATTGCCGAGCACCAAGCTAAATCCAGCAGCGCGGGCCGCGTCTTCCGCCCCACGCGCGACATCGGTGAAAAAGGGGCTCGTGATGTCGGTGATGATGAGGGCCAGCAGTCCGCTACGTGCTTGTTTGAGCCCCCGGGCGAGCGCGTTGGGAATGTAATTCAGTTCCGCAATGGCCGCGAGCACCCGCGCCCGGGTGGCCTCGCTCACGCCTGGACGCTTGTTAACCACCCGCGAGGCCGTAATTGGACTGACGCCCGCTCGCCGGGCCACATCTTGGATCCCGGCCATTGCTCGGTCCTTTCGAGAGGTCTTTCCACCTCAAACCGTTCACCAAAATATCAGCAAATCGATGTCTTGACAACGTTACCATCGAGTTGTAATGTCACTTTCAATCATTTCCTTTTTACTTTTGTGCCAGCGGCATAGGACATGGGCGGTGGGCTCATGGCGGTGCGGCTTCGGCATTCGAGAATGGAGCAAAGCGATGGCCACCAACAGTCGCCTTAGCCGGACCAATTCCGAGCCGTCACATCGATTTTCGCAACTCGCCATTAACCGCCGCAGGCTTCTCCAAGCTGGCGGCGCGGCGGCGGCGTTCTCCTTGGGTCTGCCGGAAATTGCGCGCGCCGACGTGGTCAAATTAACCAATGTCGAGCACGACTCCCGGCCGCTGGACAATGCCGCGTACAAAGCGGTCTACGACGCATTCGCCAAGGCGAATCCGGACATCCAAATCGATTTTCAGGTCATCCCGTGGGAAACGGCGCGCTCCAAGATGCTGACCCTCGGCCAGGCCGACAGTCTTCCCGATACGGGTCGCGACGAGTGGATCTCGGATTATGCGGCGGCCGAAATGTTGGTTCCCCTCGACGATCTCGTCGACAAAGCCACGCTGTCACGTTTCGATACGCTCAGCATTCAATACAGCCAGGGTCTCGGCAATGACGGCAAGGTTCACCTCTATGCCCTGCCATGGTTCGAAGGCTCCGCGGCAATCCTTGTGAACAAGACGCTCTTCGATAAGGCTGGCATTCAACTCAAGGACTCCTGGACGACCGATGAGTTTACGGAATACGCGAAGGAATTGACGGTTGCGGGAAAGCAGTGGGGCGTGACGCTCGACGCGTCGGGCGTTGGCGATCCCGTCCAAAATTGCCTGTTGGCCGTGTATGCGTACGGCGGAAAATGGGTGGCGGGCGACACGAACGCCACGAAGCCGGAACCGCTCCTGTTCAACAGTCCGGAAACGATCGCCGGCCTGACGTGGTACACGGATCTCTTTAAAAAGGGATACGCCGTCCCGAGCGCGCCGACCGACACCTATAAGGAGCGCGACGCCAACTTCCAATCCGGCAAGGCGGCGATCGAGTGGCAAGGGCCCTGGGCGTTGACCGAGATTCAGGACAACTTTAAGAAGGGCGGCTACGAGTTGGCGTCCATGCCGCTGCCGAAAGGTCCAGCCGGAAACCCGACCTGGTACGGCGGCTCGCACACGTCGATCTACAAGACCGCGCAGGAAAAGAACGTGGTTCCGCAGGCCTTTAAATGGATCAGCTACCTCTCCAGCGACGAGGGGCAGAAACTCTATTGCAAAACGAACGGGATGATTCCCGCCTCCAAGACGGCCCAGCAAGATCCGTTCTGGTCCCAGAACGCCTTGTACAAGGGCTATCTCAACTCGTTTCCCTCGATCAGCCGCCTGGAACCAATTTGGGCGACTGGTCTTGACAGCATCCTCGACGACACGGTTCCGCCGCTCCTGCAGGGCGTTCTGAACGGCAGTCTTTCCCCATCCGACATGGCGAAACAGGTGCACGACGCCGTCATCGCGGGCTTGAAGCAAAACGGAGTGAATGTGCCCTCGAGCTAATCGAGGCGAGGAAACGACGAAGGAGCGCGTGCGACGCGCTCCTTCGTCAATCGTCTTTCATCGCGCGCCGCGATGAAACGAGACGAAGGGAATGTTCCATTGGCAATTCAGCACATCACTCCGTACGTTGCACGGCGCCGTAGTCCTTTCCGCGAATTCTGGCGAGAAGTCATCCGATATCGACTGGCCTATTTGCTTTTGTTGCCGGCGTTGCTTGTGCTCGCGTTCGTCGATCTGCTGCCGATGGGCAAAGGCATCCACGAGAGCTTCTATCTCCACAACCTTTTTCGCCCCGGCACCCAGCCCTACGTCGGCGCCGGCCAGTACCGCGATCTCATCCACGACCCGCTCTTCAAAAAAGCGTTCTGGAACACCTGGTACTACACGGTTGGCTCGGTCGCGACGCAGGTGACGCTTGGGATGATCGCCGCCGTGCTGCTCAACCAGCACATTCGGTTTCGCGGGCTCTTTCGGGGACTGATCTTGATTCCCTGGGTCGTTCCCGGCGCGCTGGCCGCCATGATGTTTGGGTTGCTTTTCACCAGCACCGGGCTGGTCAACTCGTTTCTCGGATGGATCGGCTTCACGCGTTTGGGACTGATCGGTTCCGACTACGCATGGCTATCGAACACGAAAACCGCGATGCCGACGATCATCGCCGCCAATATGTGGAAAGGGTTCCCCTTTTTCGCGGTGATGTTTCTGGCGGCGATGCAGACGATTCCGGGAGAACTGTACGAAGCGGCCAAGATTGACGGCGCCACCGTTTGGCAGGGATTTAAAGACATCACGATTCCGAGCATTCGCCCCACGTTGCTCATTTCGATGCTGCTTGGCACCCTTTGGACCTTCAATTCGATCGATTTGATTTACATCCTGACCTCAGGCGGACCCTATTACTCAACGCTCACGCTGCCGATGTGGGCGTACCAGCAGGCTTTTGGACGCGGCTACGTCGGCACGGCTTCCGCCCTGGCGGTCATGATCCTGGGTCTGATGGCGCTCGTCACCGCTGCCTATCTAGCCGTTTACCGACGAACCGTGCCGCAATAGAAGGGCCGTCATGTTAGAAGCTCATCCGCTCGACCGAACGAAGCCGATCATTGCGTCCGAACGTGCTCCCAGGCGTCTTCCAAAACAAGCGATCATCACCTACGCCGGCTTGGCCGTGCTGGTCACGATCGTCATCGCGCCGTTTCTCTGGATGCTCTCCGGATCATTCCGGCCGACCTACGAATTGTTGCAGCAGCAAGGACAATCGCTCTGGACCACGCAACCGACCCTGGCCAACTACCGGCGGCTGTTCCAGGAATATGATTTCGTCCGTTACTTTCTTAACAGTGCGCTCATCGCCACCGTCACGGCCGTGTTCGCCACGTCGCTGGCCGCCTTTGCCGGGTATTCGCTGGCGCGATTTCGCTTTCCAGGTAGGGGACTCGTTGGCTTCCTGATCCTCGCGACCCAGATGTTGCCGACCGTCGCGATCATCATTCCGCTCTTTCTCTGGTTCAAACAATTTCACCTGATCGACACGTATTGGGCGTTGCTGATCGCCTACAACGCGTTCGCGATCCCCTTTTCCACGTGGATGCTGCGCGGCTTTTTCGCCAACATCCCGGTCGATTTGGAGGAGGCGGCGATGATCGACGGCGCCTCGCAACTTGGCGCCTTTCTCCGGATCGCGCTGCGGCTGGCTGCGTCGGGTCTGATCGCCACAGCGACCTTCTCGTTCATTCTTGCCTGGCAGGAATTTCTCTTTGCCGTGACCTTCACCAATCGCCCCTCCTTGCGAACGCTCACCGTCGGCATAGCGGCCATGCGCGGGCGTGACATGATCGACTGGGGCCTGCTCGATGCCGGCGTGGTCATCACCACGATTCCGTTGGCGATCATGTTCGTATTCGTCCAGCGTTTTCTCATTCAGGGGCTGACCACGGGCGCGGTCAAAGGGTAAGCGGAGAGGACAAAACGGAGTGGACCTTCAACTCGATGGGAAGGTGGCAATCGTAACCGGAACCGCATCAGGCATCGGCCGCGCGGTCGCAAAGCTGCTCGCCTCAGAGGGCGTGCGCGTTTCCGGCGCGGACATCAATGAAGCCGGCGCCATTGAGACAGGCGCCGCGATTCGTGCAGCTGGCGGTGAGTACCGCGCGTGTGCGCTCGATGTCGCCGATCGCGCAGCCTGGGGACGCGTCATCTCGACGACGCATGAAGACATAGGACCGATCGACATCCTTTGCAACATCGCCGGTCCGGGCGCCAAAACCGGACATCTCGACACCGACGACGCGGAATGGAACCGGCAGATCGAGGGCCACCTGAACGGCGTCTTCATCGGATGCCAGTCGGTGTTGCCGGGGATGATGGAGCGGAAGTACGGCAAAATCGTGAACATCTGCTCCTTCACCGCGCACGGCATCGTGGCCGGCATCCCCGGCTATTGTGCGGCCTTCGGCGGCGTTCTCGCCTACACCACCTCCCTGGCTCGGTTCGCCGCGCCCTACAACGTCAACGTCAACTGCGTCTCGCCCGGCAATATTGAGACCGCGATGACCCGGGACGGCTGGCTCGATCAGCCTGGCGCCCTCGATGGCTTGAAAGCCAGCATGCCGATTGGGCGCGTGGGCCAGCCCGACGACATCGCCAATTGGGTCGCCTTTCTCGCCTCGGATCGCGCCCGTCACGCCGTCGGGGTCGAAATCAACGTCTCCGGCGGTCAACGTATTTAAGAACTCGAATCAAGCGACAGGCGGCCAGTCAGCCCGCCGTGGCGGAATCAAGGAGAAATAGCGTGCGAGGAGTTTTCTTTCCCGGTGACCGTCAGACCGTGGTCGCATCGTTGGCCGATCCAGTTCCCGGTCCGGGTGAAGTCGTCGTCGCGATGCGGGCGGCGGCAATTTGCGGAAGCGACATGCATGGATACCGCGCCTCAAGCGCCGACCGGCAGCGGACGGGCTCGGACCGCATTGTGCCCGGCCATGAACCGTGCGGCGTCGTCCATGCGCTGGGTGCGGGGGTCGACTCGGTCAAGGTTGGCGACCGGGTGGCGGTCTATCACTATCGAGGGTGCGGCCACTGCGCCGATTGCCGGGGCGGTCGAGTGATGTGGTGTGACGATCGGCAGGGATACGGCGGCCCGATTCACGGCTCGGACGCTGATCTGCTGCTGACTGACGCGCGCAATTGTCTGCCCCTGCCGGACGACGTCTCCTACGAGCTGGGCGCGCTGTTGATGTGCGTCGGCGGCACGGCGTACGAGGTCATGACAAAACTCAACGCGTCCGGCCGCGGCCCGATCGCCATCTTCGGGCTCGGTCCGGTCGGCCTGGCAGGGATGCTTTTTGCGAGAGCGATGGGGGCTGAGGTCATTGGCGTCGACGTCAGTCCGACCCATCTTGAGCTTGCGACCCGCCTCGGCGTCGAGGCCGTGGTGGACGCGCGAAACGAAGACGTGGTCGCCGCAATCACGCGCTGGAGCGGCGGTGCGGGCGTTGCCGGAGCGTTCGAAACCTCCGGCACGGTCAGCGGGCAGACCAATTCAATCCTGGCCGCTGGCCGCAACGGCCGAGTTGCGTTCGTTGGGTTCGGCGCGAAGGAACCGGCGATCAGCCCGGCGCAATTCATCGAGAAGCAACTCACACTGATGGGATCATTCGTCTTTCCCATCGACCACTATGAGGAAATTCTCGGATTCGTATCCCGCCATCAAATTCCGCTCGAGGCGACCGTCACCCACCGGGTCGGCCTTGACGAGGCGCCGGAGATCTTCGCCGCCTTCGACCGCGGCGAAACCGGCAAGGTGGTTTTCGTGTGGAACGACTAATCTTTGGGCGCCAACGAAGAAGCGAAGAAGCAACGTGTGCAGATTGCTCGAATCATCACCGTGGTGAATATGACGGCCTTTGGAGGCAGCTGGCGGAGTGCCGTCGTACACCCTTGCCATGTCTTGCCGCCGGGTACGATCTCAATAATGAGGGTTAAAGAATCATCTCACGCGAAGCATATTTCATGGCTGATTGCGGCGAGGTCCTGACCTCGGGCCATGATTGAGCCGAGCGAAAACATTGAACTCGGCTTGGTTGGACGACGGCAACTGGCCCAAACCCTCACGAACGCGGTCGTTTCATCCCTCAAGCAAGCGTTTTACCCTTGACAATGTCGCGGATGGGTGTATCGTGGCGGGTAACCGTCGCTGAACGTGAGCGCGCTCGAAAGGGGCCTGCCCGATGGACCGCGAGTCGCGAGCCCGCCGGGCTCAGCCGCAGCTGGTGCCCTTCCCCCGCGGGCCTGGACGGGACGGCGCGCCATCCGCGCCGCTCCCGCTGTCCCGCACCCCGCTGATCGGCCGGGAGCGGGAGCTCGCCCTGGCCACCGACCTGCTGCGGCGCGACGACGTGCCGCTCGTGACCCTGACCGGGTGCGGCGGCGTGGGCAAGACGCGCCTCGCGCTCCAGGTCGCCGCCGATCTCGCCGCCGCGTTTCCCGACGGGGTGGTTTTCGTTTCCCTTGCCCCCGTCGCCGACGCGGGGCTCGTGACGACGGAAATTGCGCGGGCCTGCGGCGTCCAGGAAGCGGGCGAGCGCCCGCTCCTTGACCGCCTGACCGCGGCGCTCCGAGACCACCGCTGCCTGCTTGTGCTCGACAACTTCGAGCATGTGCTCGCCGCAGCGCCGGTCATCGGCGCGCTCCTGACCGCTTGCCGCCTGACGGTCCTGGTGACAAGCCGGGCGGTGCTGCATCTCTCCGGCGAGCACGACCTGCCGATTCCCCCCTTGGTGCTGCCCGCACCGGATGTCGACACGGCTGAGCAGGCGACGGCGGCGGCGGCCGTCCGGCTCTTCGCGGCCCGGGCGACGGCGGTCAACCCGGCGTTTGCGCTGACCGACGAGAATGCGGCCGATGTCGCAGCGATCTGCCGGCGGCTGGATGGGCTGCCGCTGGCGATCGAACTCGCCGCCGCGCGCAGCGCTCTGCTCCCGCCGGCGGCCTTGCTTGACCGGCTCGGGCGCCGGTTGCCGCTGCTGACGGGCGGCCCGCGGGATCAGCCGGACCGCCTCCAAACCATGCGCACGGCCATTGCCTGGAGCCATGACCTGCTCAGCCAGCCGGAGCAAACGCTTTTCCGGCGGCTGTCGGTCTTCGCTGGCGCGGGGACGCTCGCGGCGATTGAGGTGGTCGGCAACTCGGACCACGCCCTCGGCGAGGACGCGCTCGAGGTCATCGCCTCCCTCCTCGACAAGAGCCTGCTCGTCCCGGTCGAGGCAGGGGGGTCGCGCCGGTTCGGGATGCTGGAAACGATCCGTGAATTCGCGGGCGAACGTCTCGCGCAGAGCGGCGAAGCTGCCGCCATTCACAGACTTCACGTCGACTGGTTCCTGCGTCTCGCCCACCAGGGAGCCCCGCTGGCGCCGGGGAGCGAACCAGCGGACTGGCTCGATCGCCTCGACGCGGACCAGGCCAATCTTCGCGCCGCCCTCGACTGGCTCGACGAAACTGGCGAGGCGGCGACGTATCGGACGTTGGCGGACGCGCTTTGGCTCTTCTGGTGGGTGCGCGCCCACTACGACGAGGCGTGGCGACGCCTGGAGCGCTCGCTTGAGCTTGGCGCCGGCGCGCCCGACGCGGCGACGGCCAAAGCCTTCCTGGGGACGGCCTGGGTGGCGCACATGCGGGGCGAGGTCGGTGAAGCGCGCCGCCGCTTCCTGGCGAGTCTTCAGGCGGCGCGGCGACTCGGGGATCCCGCCGCCACGGCGCTGGCGTTGCTCGGGACCGGCTCCACCCAGCTCGCCTCCGGGTGCCCCGAGGCGGCCATGCCCTATTTTGAAGAAAACCTCGAGATTGAGCGCGCCCGGGGCGATCCCGTGCGCATGGCGCTTGGTTTGAGCCACCTTGCCCGGGCGGCCTGGCTCCAGGAGCGGCTCGATCTGGCCGAGACGTTGCTCGCCGAGGCGCTGGCGTTGCAGCGCGAGCTCCCGCCGAATTGGGTGCGGGCGATGGCCGACGCGATGCGGGGGGAGCTCCGCCTCGGAAAGGACGATCTCGTGGGCGCGGCCGAGTTCGCCCGGGCAAGTCTCGAGACGGTCCGCATCGTCGGCAATCCGCCCCAACTCGTGGCCGCGCTCTGCCTGAGCGCGGGCATCGCGCTCGCCGCCGGCGCGCCCACGCCGGCCGTGCGCTGGCTGGAGGCCGCCGCCGAAGAGCCGAGCTAGGTGCGCCTCGACGGCAAACCGTGGTTGAAGCGAATCGACTGCGGCATTGGCCGCGACATCAGTCGAATCGATGGACAACTCCTGCCCCCCCGCCAAGCCCGCCGCGATGCCCTGCTCGATGATGACCTCGAAGAAGCGGCGGAACACGACCAACCCGTATCGCTCGCGAAGGCGCGTCAGGCTCGAGTGATCGGGCAGCGCCTCGGCCAAGGCGTAGCCCACGTACCAGCGCAGGCTCAACCGGTCCGCTGCCACGCGCATAAGCTGACGTTCCGAGCGCAATCCCTCAAAGAAAAGGATCAACTGGAGCTTGAGGAAGACGACCGGGTCGATCGACGGTCGCCCGATCCCAGCGTAGGTGTCACGGACCAAATCCCGAACGAAGGCAAGATCGAGCGTGCCGTAGAGGTGACGAGAGAAGTTCCCGGCAGGCACAAGATCGTCCAACGAGACCAGAATCGGTTCATCGAGTTGGCGGGGTTTTGGCGGTCCAAGCATGCACGGCTCCGTACCGGAAACGGAGAGGACGAGTTCGACCGTGTCTTCGCGCACGCCCAGCACGTCCGCCTTTTTCAACAGGCAGGGCCGTTTTCGACACGGACAGCAGGCGAATCAGTTTCAGAAAGCCATCCCTGATGCAGATGCTGCGCAACGGCTTGAGCGCAGGGTCGACACCTCGCGCTGATCAGGCGCAAACTGCCATTGATGTTCCTCCCCTGTCAGACTGCCTGATGGGCCATGCTCGCACGCGGGTCACGGCGCTCAGCGGCGCGACCGTTGTAGACGCCCAACTGGACAAGCACGCCATGGACCACCCTGTCCTGCCGCGCCTGCAACGGAAGACGCTGACGCAGCAGGCGTCGGAGCACCTGATCGAATTCATCGAAGCGCAAGGCCTTCAGGCTGGATCCTGGCTGCCCTCCGAAGAACAGCTCGCCCGTCAGCTCGGCGTGAGTCGGCCCGTGCTCCGCGAAGCGCTGCGGACGCTCGAGGCGACCGGGATCGTGGCCGTCGTCAACGGCCGGGGCGCGAGGGTCATGCCGATCACCAGCCAGGTCCTAGCGGACTTCTTCGCCCGCGCCGCACGAAGTCGGCGGGAGGCCATCCTCGAGGTCCTGGAGGTGCGGCAGGGGCTTGAGGCGCAAAGCGTGAGCTTGGCGGCCGAGCGTCGCGGTGTTGACGACGTGGCAAAATTGACGGATTTAGCAGCGCGAATGCGGGCGGCGATGCAGGACCGGCCCGCCTATATTGCGCTCGATGTCCAGTTGCATCTCGCAATCGCGCGGGCCAGCGGCAACTTTCTGCTCTTCCATCTTGTCGAATCGATCCGCGAAGCCCTCGAGCACGCCATCACGCGCAACGCGGACGCCCGCCCGGTCACTTCCGAGTATTCGCAGCGCCTCCACGAAGAGATCGTCGACGCCATCGCGGCGGGCGATCCCGTCGCCGCGCGCGACGCGATGACCCGCCATTTCGCCGAGGCGTTTCGCCACACGACCGAACGCGAGTCTTCGACGGCCGCCCGCGTCGGCGGACCGAATCCTTGACTGCGGCATGCCTGAGGCCTCCGTCGGCGGCGTGAGCCTGAACGAAGGAAAACGGCGCTTGTCTTCGTCCTGTCAGGCTGTATTATAGGTGTGATCATTCTTTTTCAACTCGTATGTTCGCGATTCACGTAGAAAGCGATGTTGCGCCGATGGCTGATCGCGCCGTGACCGATGGACCAAGGCTCTACGGCATTTTGCCGGTCCTGCAGATTCCGTTCGACCCCAGCGACAACGTCGACGAATGCGACCTGCGCCGCGAGGTTGATTTCTGCATCGCCGGGCGGGTCGATGGCCTTGTCGTGCCGGCGCTCGCCAGCGAATTCATGGTGCTCACTGACGACGAGCGCCGGAAGGTCGTGGAGATCGTCATTGATCAAGCGCAAGGCCGCGTCCCGGTCGTGGCCGGCGTGGCGGGCGCGAGCACGCCGGCCGCCGTCGCTTTTGCCCGGCATGCCCGCCGATCCGGCGCTGCGGCGGTCATGGCGCTGCCGCCCTATGTGCGGCGCCCCTCCATCGACGGCGTCGCCGCCTATTACGCGGCCATTGCCGCCGCCAGCGACCTGCCGCTCGTCATCCAGAACGCCTCGCCGCCCTTCGGCATGAATCTGCCGACCTCCGCCATCGAGCGCCTGATCCGCGACATCGAGCAGGTTCGGTACGTGAAGGAGGAGCGCCAGCCGGCGGGCCACTTCATGAGCGCCCTGCTCGCTGCGCCGCCGCCCGGACTCGCCGGCGTCTTCGGCGGGACCGCCGGGCTGTATCTGACAAGCGAGCTCGCGCGGGGAGCAATCGGCTGCATGCCCTCCGCGGCCGTCGCCGACGTGCTCGTGCGGGTCCAGGACTTGTTCACGACGGACAAGCGATCGGACGCGCGCGCGCTCCATCATCGTCTCCTGCCGTTGCTGACGCTGGAGATGTCGGTGCTGATGTCCGTCTCGAAGGAGGTGCTGCGTCGCCGCGGCGTCTTTGCGCACACCGGCATGCGCGACCCCGAGTTCCCGCCGCTGGACGCTGGCGACCTCGCCGAGCTGGACGCGCTCTGGCCAGATCTGAGCGCTTTACTTCACGAGGAGGGAACGTGCAATCAAGCAGCACCGAACAAGGTCTGAACCAAATTGACCGTGCAAGGTTCTTCATGAAGGAGTGAATGGACATGTCTCCCATTTCGTCAGCCTATTCTCGACGTCGCTTCGTGGGCATGGCCGCTGCGGTCGGCGCGATTCCTTTGGCGGCCGGCGCGGTCCGCTCGGTTGCGGCCGCGCCCCTGCTCCAAGACGCGAACGCCACGCCGGCCGCGGGCGCGGCGTCTTTCGCGAACGGGATCAACGCCTCCTCATATGTCGGCGGCGACGGCTCCTACGCCAAGTACAAGTCGGACGGCCTCCGCCTCGGCCTGATCGAGTCCTATCCGGTCAATTTCACCGACCCGAACACCAAACAGCGAACCGGGTGGAACACCGATCTCGTGCTCGCCGCGCTCGCCCACATCGGCATCTCCAAGATCGAGTATGTCGAAGGGCCCTGGGAAACGATGGTGCCCGGCCTGCAAAGCAGCCATTTCGATCTGCTCGCCAGCGACGTCCACGTCACGCCGGACCGGATCAAGGTTATTGACTTTTCCGCTCCCGTCTTCTGGTACGGCGACGCCCTCTTCGTGCCGAAAGGCAATCCAGGCAATCTGCATCACTGGGAGGATCTTGCCGGCAAAACGGTGGGCGTCGGTCTCGGCACCAACTACGCGGAGTGGCTCCAAAAGCGCACCGATCTCAAGGAGCTCAAGACGTATCAGGATTCGACGCTGATGGCGACCGACATGATGGCGGGCCGCCTCGACGCGATCATCGCCGAGGACAGCAACTTCACCGCGCTGCTGCTCAAGAACACGAACATCGCGATCGAGGCGGTGCCCGACTACGTGCCGCAGTCGGATCTCTCCGACTGGACGCGGTTCGGCATCCGCCAAAGCGACCGGGACCTCAATGACGTCTTCAGCCGCGCGATCATCGAGATGCTGATCTCCGGCGAAACGCTGGCGATCCTCAAGAAGTACGGCCTGGGCGTCCGCAATCTGACGGTCTTCCCCGGCGTCAAGGGCTAGGGCGCGAACGCAATGCCGCCATCCGTCGAAGCGGAACGCCATTGCCTGAACTGACGTCAATCTCCAGAGCATGAGCGCTCTTCTTCCGTTCTCAAGGAAGAGCGCTCATGTCATGCCATCCATGTCGTGGGCATCGGCAACGTGCCCGGATGACGGCATTTAGTTCGCTCGACGGGCGGGAAGCGCCGCGGTCGGGAATTCCGGAGTCGATCGCATGAAGTTTGACTGGAGCGCCATTCCCGACATGCTGCCGGGACTGCTGCATGGCTTGCGCGTCACGGTCACCGCCACGTTCGTGATCATGGCCATCGCCCTGGTCGTGGCGCTCCCGATCGCGTTGGCGCGCATGTCTCGGCATTGGTGGTTGCGGCTGCCCTCCACCATCTATGTTCAGGTGCTGCGCGGCACGCCCGTGCTGTTGCAGCTCTTTTATCTCTACTATGTGCTTCCGTTCGCCGGCATCCGGCTCAGCGCGTGGACTGCCGGGATTTTAGGTATGAGCGCGGCATATTCCGCCTTTCTCTCCGAGATCTACCGCGCCGGCATCGCGGCGGTCGACCGCGGCCAGACGGAAGCCGCGCTCTCCCTTGGCATGTCGCGCGTCACGGTGATGCGGATCGTGGTGCTGCCGCAGGCGTTTCGGATCGTGATCCCGCCGATCGGGAACATGTTCGTGGGATTGTTCAAGGACACCTCGCTGCTCTCCGTGCTGACCATTCGCGAGCTGATGTTCAACGGCGAGCTGCAGGCGGCGACCACCTTTCGGCACACGACGATCTTCACCGTGATCGCGGTGCTCTATCTCGCCGTCTGCTGGCCAAGCGCGGCGATCATCGACCGGCTCGAACGCAAGCTCAAGGAGCTGCCGCGCGATCAGGACGACGTCGGGGGCGGCCGGCGCTGGCGCCTGTCGCTGTGGCCGTTGCGAAGGGGCGCCGCATGAGCGGGGACGCAATGATTCGTTTGGAGGACGTCTCGAAGAGCTTCGGATCGATTCAAGTGCTTCACGACATCGACATGGAGATCAAGCGTGGCGAGGTCGTGGTGGTCATCGGCCCCAGCGGTTCGGGCAAGAGCACGCTGCTGCGCGTCATGAACCATCTCGAGCCCATCGACCGCGGCACGATCTCCCTCGACGGCCAGCCAATCTACCAATACCGGAAAGACGGCAAGCTCGTGACGGACTCGGAACGAACGATCCGGGAGATTCGGGCGCGGATCGGCATGGTCTCGCAGCGCTTCAATCTCTTTCCGCACATGAACGTGCTCGCCAACGTGATGGCGGGACCAACGCATGTCCGCAAGATGTCGCGCAAAGACGCGGAAGCGCGAGCCCGCGCGCTGCTTGAGCGCGTCGGGTTGCTTGAGAAGACGCGGGCCTTTCCCTCCCAGCTCTCCGGGGGCCAACAGCAACGCGTCGCGATCGCGCGGGCGCTCGCGATGGATCCCGAGGCGATGCTTTTCGACGAGGTCACCTCGGCGCTCGATCCCGAGCTTGTGGGCGAGGTGCTCCGCGTCATGCGCGGCCTCGCCGCCGACGGCATGACGATGGTGGTGGTCACCCACGAGATGGGCTTCGCGCGCGAGGTCGCCGACCGGGTCGTGATGATGGATGCCGGCATGATCATCGAAGCGGCCCCGCCGGAGGAGTTCTTCACCAATCCCGCCAATCCGCGCACGAAGGCGTTCATCGACGCCGTAATTCGCCACTAGCCAAGGGAGTCTCTATGCGCATCACTGACGTCGAGGGGATCTCCCTGCGTGTTCCGAACGTCGTCGAGGTCTGCGATGGCACCCAGGAGGCGTTCATCGTCCGCGTCCATACCGATGAAGGCATCGTCGGCATCGGGGAGTCGGATTCGATGCCGTCGGTCATGCAGGCGATCTTGGACGCGCCGACTTCCAACTCGATTGGTCATGGCCTGCGCACATTGCTGATCGGTCAAGACCCGCTGCGGATCGAGCCGCTCTGGGACCGCCTCATGGAAGGCACGCTTTATCTCGGCTCGAGCGGCGCGCGTTTGACGGCGATCAGCGGAATTGAGATGGCGCTCTGGGACATCGCCGGCAAGGCGACGGGGCGCCGCGTCTGCGATCTGCTCGGCGGAGCATACCGGGAGCGCGTGCGCGCCTACGCCAGCGTCTTGTTTCCGGAAGATCCGAAAGACGTCGCGCATGTGCGCGAAACGGGAGCGCGCTTACGCCAGCAAGGCTACAGCGCGATCAAGTTTGGCTGGGGTGGGTTTGGGCGTTCGTGCCGAGATGATGTCGCGCTCGTTCGGGCGGCACGGGAGGGCGTGGGCGACGACGTCGACTTAATGATCGACGCTGGCCTCTGCTGGGATCTGCGCACCGCGATCGAGCGCGCCGAGACGTTGGCCGAGTTCGATCTCTACTGGCTCGAGGCCCCAATGCCGTTCGAGCCGGTCGAGGCCTATGCCGAGCTCTGCGCCCGGAGCCCGATCCGGATCTCATGCGAAACCGCCGGCGGCTTCTGGGAAAGCCTGCATTTTCTGCGCCGCGGGCGGCTGCACGTCATTCTTCCGGATGTCTCAAACGTCGGCGGCATCGGCCAATGGAAGCGCATCGCGCAGACCGCCAGTGTCGAGGGGCGCTGGTGCGTGCCGCATTGCTTCAGCACCGGCATTCTGACCACCGCCTCGCTCCACCTGATCACGAATCAACACTCGACGGATCTCATTGAATATTCGGAGCAAGGCTCGCCGCTCAACACCTCGCTTGTATTGCCGCATCCCGTGATGATCGACGGGCACGTCGCTGTTCCTCAAGGTCCAGGACTGGGAATCGAGCTCGACGACGCGGTGATCAACCGCTACCGAGTCTCCTAAACGAGAACTCCTAATGAGTCGCTTCCAGCAAATCACCCGTCGCTTCTTAACCCGTCGATGTGCAGCGAAGAAGCAGCCGTTCCTACGACAAGAGGGACCGTTCCTTCATTTTTTGACCGTGCCCGCACAAGATCACGTGAATAAACGTCTCGATTGGAAACCCAGCTGACAGAACTGAGGCTGAGGACGTTCTGGCCTTCGAGGCAGACAAATGCGGATAAGAGAAGAAAGGATGCTAGTGCCAAGGGACTTGACATTCGCTTTTAGGCTGGTAGGATTGGTATGACCAATCCTACCAATTCTGCTTCGACACCGAAGTCGCTAGACCAAAGGAGCGTCATGAGCGAAAGGAGGAAGATCGCCGAGGCCTTGAATGGAGGTCTGCTCACGATCGAGCAGGATTCCGCGTCGGGCGGCGAGCTTCTCAGCGGCAAACTTGCCCGGCAGGTCGAGCAGCTCATCATCGACCGCGGCCTTGAGCCCGGCGATCGGCTTCCGTCAGAACGCGAGCTTGCCGCCATGTTCGGCGTCAGCCGCTCCGTCGTGCGCGATGCGATCGCCTCGCTTGAGCAGCGCGGTTTAGTCAAGGCGCGCACCGGCAGCGGCATCTACGTGCGCGATGGGAGCAAGGGCGCCGTGGCCGATGTGCTTGGCCACATGCTCCGCCGTGAGGTGATCTCGCTTCCGGAATTGATGGAGACGCGTCGTCTCGTGGAGATCCACAACGCGGGGAAAGCGGCGCAGCGCGCATCTCCCGAGGCGTTGGAGGCGCTCGGCTCGACGCTTGAACGCCAGCAGGGCTCCGTCGGACCGCTTGATCTGGTCCAGGCCGACGTGGCTTTCCATGAGGTTCTCAGCCAAGCCGCCGGCAACAAGGTCCTGGCCATGCTGCTTAGCAGCTTGCGGCCATTGCTCATGGAGGGAATGCTGATGGGAACCGTGCTCGAGGGTGCGCGCGACGTCGCCATCCAGGAGCATATCGCCATTTATGACGCCGTGCGGACCCGCGACGGGGAGGCGGCGCGCCGACAGATGAGCGAGCACCTGCGCCGCAGCTACCGGGAATGGGCGGACGCTGGATATCTCGATCTCGAATCGTCGCTGTTTGGCGACGATTAGACGACGTGGCCGGAACGCCGGCCTTCGGGAGGACGGAACGCAATGGCAAAACGCGATGGGACCAAGAAGACGCTTTCTCGGCGGCGATTGATCGGGACGGGAGCGGCCGCGGGCGTTGCGGTGACGGCTCCGGCACTGGTCAGCGCTCCAACGCTCGTACGCGCCCAAGCCAAGGTGGAGCTCAATGTCGTCTATCACGTCTGGGCGGGATGGGAAGATGCGCTCAAGGCGACCATTCAGGGGTTCGAGGCGAAGAATCCCACCATCTCGGTGAAGTATGAGCTCGTCCAATACAACCAGCTCGCCTCAACGCTCACCCCCCGCTTTGCCGCGAAGGTGCCGCCCGACATGGTGGGGGCGAACGGGGGCTTTCCGTGGGCCTCGCAGGGCCTCCTCGTCGATCTGCAGCCGCTCATCACTCGTGACAAGGTCGATGTCGCCAAGCTCGCCGGCACGCTGTCTATCGGTCGAGTGCTCGGGAAGTCAGAACAATTGGGCCTGCCGGTATATCTGACCGGCGGACTCATGTTCTTCAACAAAACCCTCTTCGACAAGTACGGCGTTGCGCTTCCCAAGCAAGGCTGGACGATGGACGACCTGCGGACGGCCGCCATCGCCCTCACCCGCGACAATCAAGGGCGCAGCCCGTCCGACAAGGGATTCGACTCCCAAAACATTGCGCACTACGGCATTTTCCTGGGCGGCGGGCAACTTGACGAGCCGTTCATTCGCAACTTCGGTGGTCATTTCTTCAACCAGGACTACACCACCGCGCTCTTGACCGATCCAAAGACCCAGGCCGGCTTTTCCTATCTCAATGAGCTCGCCTGCCCCGAGCACGCTCTGATTGTCCCTCAACCCGGAGCAGCAGCTCCCGTGGATCCGTTTGTCTCGCAGCAGGTCGCGATCTCAGCCAACGGCGAGTGGCAATTCTCCCTCTATGATCCGATCACTGACTTTGATTGGGACGTGGCGCCGCCGCCGCAGGGGCCCTCCGGCTATCCCGACGACTACCATGTCTATGCTGCATCGGACACCATCGGCATCGCCAAGGATTCGAAGCACCAAGACGAGGCGTGGGAGTTCATCAAGTACCTCTGCCTTGACCCCAGTGCGCAGCTCAATGTGGCGGGCAGCCTTGGCCCAGCGCTGAAAGAAGTGGCCGCCTCCCCGGACTTCCTCGCCAAGCGCAAGGGCGCTCGGGGCCCCAGCCAAGCCAACGTCGTCTGGTCGTACAAGGAAATGGGAGCCCATTCCTCGTTCGAATACTATTTGGGCACCACCAAGAACGCGACCAAGTGGACGCCCGTCTACACGGATTTCGAGCAGAGCCTGCTCACGCTCTGCAACACGGACGTGAAATCCCTGCTCGCCGACTACAACACCAAGCTCACTGACGCGATCAACTCCACCTCATAGCGCTCAGGGATAATTCTGGGCGCATCCTAAGGGCGTCTGCCGGGCGACAACATGAATTTCGCCCGGCAGACGCCCCGCTTGCGGAGCGGCCAGCTCCGATGTCGCCGTCGCGCGAACAAGGCGGAATCGCATGCTCCGAGACTCTGTAACAACTGCCGCGTCGTCAATCGACTTTCGGCCCAAGCGATCCGCCTGGTCTCGGCTCACGCGCAGCGACTCGTTTTGGGGGTGGCTCTTTGTCGCTCCCACTGTCATCGGGCTGCTCGTCTTCTCCGCCGGCCCGATCATCGCCGGATTCGTCATCAGCCTCACGGAATGGAACATCGTCAGCGCTCCGCGTTGGGTCGGGTTGGCGAATTATCGGGACCTACTCTCCGGCGGCAGCCTTTTTTGGACGTCGCTTCGGTCGACCACCATCTACACGGTCAGCGTCATTCCGCTGCAGATGAGCCTCTCGCTGGTGATCGCGCTCGCCCTCAATCGCGGCCGTCGGTTCCAGACCTTTTTCCGGACGCTGTTCTTTCTGCCGGCCGTTTGTTCGATTGTCGCGCTCTCGCTGGTCTGGCGCGTGCTTTTCGACTATCGCTCGGGATTGCTCAACTGGCTGCTGCAACGGGGCGGCTTTCATCCCCAGCCGTGGCTGCTGGCGCCGCGAACCGCGATGATTTCCGTAGTGCTGGTCAGTGCCTGGCAAGGCATCGGCTACCCGATCGTGATTTGGCTCGCCGGCCTGCAGTCGATTCCGCAAGACTACCAAGACGCGGCCAAGGTCGACGGCGCCAACCAGCTGACGATTTTTCGCACCATCACCCTTCCGTTGCTCACGCCGACTACGTTCTTCATCCTCATCATCTCCACCATCAACTCGTTTCAAGTGTTTGAGCAGACCTATGTGCTGACGCCGAACGGCGGGCCGCAGCGCGCCGTCTACACGCTCGTCTATTACATCTATGACGAAGCGTTTCAGACGTTTGCGATGGGACGAGCGTCGGCGATCGGCTACATGCTCTTTCTCATCATCTTGACGCTGTCACTCGCCCAGCTTCGCTTGCAGCGTCGCTGGGTTCACTACGACCTCTGACGCTTCACGCTTGGGGAGATCACAGCATGGCTCGGATTCGATCAACCATGGGTTCCGTGGCCCGCACGACAGCCGTTGAGCTCGTTGTCTATCTCATCCTCGCCGTTGGGGTTGCCGCCGCCCTCGCCCCGCTCTTTTACATGGTCACCACCTCGCTCAAGACCTTGACGGATGCGTTTCGCTTCCCCCCGCAGTGGATTCCGAATCCTGTCGTTTGGCGAAACTACGTCAACATTTGGTCCCGCATTCCGCTTGCCCGCATGCTGTTCAACAGCGTGAAGGTCAGCGGCCTCACCGTGCTGGGCACGCTTGTCTCATGCTCGCTCGCCGGCTATGCGTTCGCCCGCATTCGGTTTTGGGGACGCGATGTCCTATTCGTCATGGTCCTTGCGACTCTGATGGTGCCGAACCAGGTCACGCTCATCCCGACGTTTCTGCTGATGCGCAAGCTTGGCTTCGTCGACACCCACTACCCGCTCTTCGTCCCAGCCTGGCTCGGACCGGCGTTCGGGACGTTCCTCATGCGCCAGTTCTACAAGACGATTCCGCGTGAGCTCGAAGAGGCCGCCAAGCTGGACGGGTGCAATCCGCTCCGCGCCTACATCGACATCTTCCTTCCCTTGAGCGGACCCGTCATGGCAACCGTCGCGCTTTTCGCCTTCCTTTCTAGCTGGAACAATCTCCTCTGGCCGCTCGTCTTTCTGCAAAGTCCCCATTTGATGACGTTTCCGGTCGGCCTGACCCTGCTCAGCGGTCAATATTTCTCGGAGATTCCCCTTCTGATGACCACGGCGACGATCAGCATCGTTCCCACGATCGTGATTTTCGTCTTGCTGCAGCGGTTCTTCGTCCAAGGAGTGGTGCTCAGCGGAATCAAGGGTTGACCGTCGCGCATCCATAAGCGGCCGCACATCTCGCAGGAGCAACCATGCGCATCACCAACGTCGAGGCGATTGTTCTTCGCCAGCCCAATGTCGACGGCATGATTTCCGACGGCAGCCAGGACGATCTCGTCATTCGCATTGAAACCGACGAGGGCATCATTGGCGTGGCGGAGGTTGATTCATCGCCGGAGATGGTCAAGGCGGCCATCGAAGCGCCGGATTCGCACGTCATCGGATCCGGTTTGCGCACCCTCCTTTTGGGCGAGGATCCCTTGGAGATCGAGCGCCTCTGGCACAAGCTCTATCGTCGGGCGATCTACTTCGGGCGACGGGGCGTCGGGATTCATGCGCTCAGCGGGGTCGAGATCGCGCTGTGGGACATCAAAGGAAAAGCGCTGGGCGCGCCCGTTTGCAGGCTGCTCGGAGAGCCCAAACGCGACCGAGTTCGAGCCTACGCCTCAACCCTCATGCCGGAGACGGCGGCCGCGGTCGAGGAGCGCGTCTCGGAACTGATGGCGGATGGGTTTTCCGCCATCAAGTTCGGCTGGGGTCCGCTCGGGCAGGCAGCGCGGCGCGACATTGAGCTCATTCGGGCTGCGCGCAGGGCGGCGGGCGAGCGCGTCGCCCTCATCATCGATGCCGGCCTCGGCTACGGTAGCGACGTCGAGACTGCGTTGACGGTCGCCCGCGCCTGCGAAGAACTCGGCGTTTTCTGCCTTGAGGAGCCATTTGGACCCGACGAGTTGTCCGCGTACGCGTCCCTCGCGGATAAGGCGGACATCGCTATCTCCGCCGGTGAACAGCTGACCACGTTGTCAGAATTCGCCGATCTCATCAACCAGGGACGGATCGACATTGTCCAGCCGGACGTCACGCGATGCGGCGGACTCGCCGAGGCGGTGCGCATTGCCCGCTACGCGGAGGAGCGAGGCGTTGGGTTCATGCCCCACGCCTGGAAGAGCGGGATCATCAAGGCCGCCACGCTCCACGTCCTGGCGGTTGTTCCCTCCGCGCCCTTCCTGGAGTACGCCGTGGCGCAAACGCCAATCAATTCCGGACTGACGCACCAACGATTCCCGCTTGTCGACGGCTGCGTCGAAATACCGACGGCTCCAGGACTTGGCGTCGAGATTGACTCCAATGTGCTCGCTCAATTCAGCGTGAACCATGGCGCGCCGATCGGCGCAAGGCCATAGGCGTTCGACCGAAAAGGAGAGATGATGACAGCTGTCTTAGCCAAACGCACGCGCGCCGCAGTCGGGAATCGCTGGTTGGAGCGTGATTACGTGGTGGCTGGCGAGTCGCTCGTCCGGTCGGTTGTCCGCAATCGAATTGCCGGCACCGTCGTTGATTGCGGGCGCGCCGAATTCCGGCTCGAGATTGAGGACCGCGTCGTCACTGCGGCGGAGTGTCGGCTGGCGGCGGTGGAACGCCCCGTTCCTGCCGGGATCGGCGATGGAGAAGAGCTTCAGCTGCGGTTTGCAGTGAATGACCTGCCTGTGGAAATCGAAATTCACGTAGCCGCTCCCGCCGAGCGGCCCTGGCTCTATAAGCGCGTCAGCGTGACCAACCGTGGGGCTCGTCCGATCACCATCTACACCGCCTCGATCGAGTGGTTTACGCCGTCGGGCGAGCGATTCACCTATGCGGTTGAGGACGTGGAGCTTGAACATCCGCGCATTTCCCGAGGATTTCATGAGGCGGTCGGCCAGCCCGTGTTCACCGAGAGCCTTTTTTGGGGATTGGAGTTTCCACACAGCCTCAGCGGCCGCGCGCCTGACGGCGAATTGCGTTTGCTTCATTTTCCCGGCAAGCAGATCGCGCCCGGCGAGCGGTGGCAAAGCAAGCGAGCCGTCGTCGGCGCGGCGCGGACGGACGGCGTTGCCGACGCCTTTGATCAATATTGCCTGAGCTTGCGGCCCTTCAAAGATCCATACCGGTTTGTCAATTGGCAATGCTGCTGGTTGGCGATCCCGCCGACCTATGAGGAGGGCAAGCCGCTCCTGCAATTTCTGAAGCAGCGATTGGTGGACGAATGCGGCGGGCGGCTCGACGCCTTCGATCTCTCTGCGATGTGCTGGACCTTCGGAATCAGAATAGGGTACGAGCCCGAGGGGCTTTGGCAGCCGACCGAAGCGGATGTCCACGAACGGATGTCGGCGGAATGCCGCGCCGCCGGCATTCCCTACGGTATGTACTTCAACGCCAACAGCTTCTTGCCCTTCGACAACACGAAGGAGTGGGGCGAGCGGCAGGGCTTCGGATTTGCGGACGAGACCTCGTATTGCCTGGCCGAGCCTCGTTATCGTCAGGCGATTACCGAGCGCGTCGTCGACTGCGTGGAGCGCTACCAGCTTGGCGTGGTGACCTTCGACATGATGTGGCAAGGCAATGGCTTTGGCTGCGCGGTCGAGGGACACGGGCACTTGGTCGACGCCGAGCGGGATCCGATCGGCCGATTTGGAACTGAAGCGGTCATCGAAGCGCATCTCGACCTGTTCGCGAAATTGCGTCGCGTGAATCCGGACATCATCGTCTCGATGATGACCTATGACTGCTGGGGGAGTCCCTGGTGGCTTCCGTATGCCGATGTCGTCCATTCCGTCGCCAGCGACACTCAGGTGAGCCATGCAACGATAAGTCCGCGTTTCCGCGATCATCTGATTGCGGCGCGGGATGAGCAGCTCTACGACATGTATGTCGTCCGCAACCGCAAGCTGCCGATGTGGGGCAACGACTCGTTCATGGGCCTGCAGGTTCGGCGCGAATTCATCGGCCAGAGCCATCCACTCAACGCCGACGATCCCAAGGAGCAGTGGGAAGACGAGCTCATCATGGGCACGGCGGGCCATCTTCACGCTGCGTTTCTCAACTGCGTCGATCACCGCATCCTCGACGAAACGTCGTCCGGCATCCCGTTTTATGCGAACGTCCTCAAATGGGCCGAAGCGCACCGTTGGACGTTGTTCGACACCCGGCTCATCCTGGGAGATCCGCGCGCGGGCGAGCCGGTGGGCTATGCGCATCGCGGCGAGGATGAAACGATCCTCTGCCTTCGCAACAATTCGATGACGACGACGAGCGCCGACGTGGAGATCGCGGCTGAGCTGCTGCCGCTGGGCGGCGCAGAGGAGCTTGCCGCCACGCTCATTTATCCCGCGCGCCAGGAGCTTGCGGACGGACTGGCGATCGGATCCCGTCTGCAGCTGACGCTTGAGCCTCATCAAGCGTATGTCGTTCAGCTTCAGAGGGAACCCAATTCAACCGAGCCACGAATCCGTGGGGTCCGGCACCATTTGCGATCGCTCAACGGTCGTCAGCTCGACGTGGATGTTTGGGGGCCGGCGGGAACCAATGCCGACATCAGTGTCAGCCACCCGTTGCCGACTCGCCGGACAGAGGGCGTTGCGATCGCGTTCCCCGGCGCGGGGGCGAAACCCGCGACGTGGTCGCTGGACGGGCCAATTGCAGCCAATGGCGGATTTCGCATCACGACTGTCATTGAGGTGGGCGACGCCGCCACGAGTCAGCTGCAGATCTACCTCGACGGCGGACTTGACGGGTGTGTCGATCCAAACAGCGCCGATGCAGTCAAGGAACAAACGCGTACGCTGGAGGAATGGATTGAGCTCATGGACGGATGGCGGAAAGGCAGCGTTGAGACGAGGGAAGATGCAACCCTGCCGCCGAGGGTCGTCATTCGTCACGAAGTAGGGGACAGTCCAGCCCCCGGAGGGCAGGCTGTCCGCCACGCCGTTGAAGGATCGACGCAGTTCCGCCCGAGAACGGCCCCGACGCTGTCTCATAGTTGGCATCTTGTTGATCTCAAGCCTGGACGAAACCGCGTTCAGGTTGATGTCGCGACCGCCCCAGGACAACCACGCCTTGGGATCTGGCTCGAAAGCCTGACACCGCTTGTGCATAAGACGCTGCGCCTCACGATGTCCGAGGACTTTTCGTTGTCGCCGCAGTTGCCGCCGTGGCGGCCCGAGGTGGAGCGCCGAGTCGCTGCAATTCGTCCATTGCAGCCGCTGGAGATTGCCTGACAAGCGAACGGCGAGCTCGACAAGGGAACAGAGCGTGCGATGAGTCGACTACAGAACCGAACCTGCATTGTCACCGGCGCCGCCCGAGGAATCGGAAAGGGCATCGCCAAGCGATTCCTCGAAGAGGGGGCGAATGTTTGGATTTGCGACCTTTGCCAGGAGGCTCTTGACGCCGCGCTCGACGACCTGGCTCATCTAGGATCGGTTGCGGCGGGCATCGCCGACGTTGGTCGGAGAGATCAAGTCGAAGCGATGACGGAGGCCGTCATTTCCCGTTGGGGGCGGGTCGACGTCCTAGTCAACAATGCAGGAGTGGCACTCGCTGCGCCGTTGCTCGAGGTGGACGACGCGGATTGGGATCGCGTTCTCGCCACGAACCTGCGCGGAACGTTCCTGTGCCTTCAAGCCGTCGCGCGCCGCATGGTCGCGCAGGGGACCGGAGGCGTCATCCTCAACATCGCCTCAACGAATGGCCTTCGCGGACAGCCGACGCTGGCCGCCTACGGCGCCAGTAAAGCCGGCATCATCAATCTCACCCAAACTGCGGCGTTGGAGCTCGGCAGGCATGGGATTCGCGTTAACGCGATTTGCCCAGGTACGACGTGGACGGAATTGAGCGCGAGCGTCGGCTGGGCCGACGATGTCTGGGCGGATTTGCGGGCACATGCCGCGCTCGGCCGGCTCGGCACCGTCGAGGATGTCGCGGCGGCCGCGGCTCATCTGGCAAGCGATGAAGCCGCCTTTGTCACCGGCGTTGCACACGTTGTAGATGGCGGCCTGCTCGCCCGGCAGATCATGATCGCCCCGGAGCGGCTTCGCGCCACGCCCGACCCGCTCAGCGGCGGTTAAGCGCCGGCGGCGGTGGGAACGCGCGAACCCAAAATTTCATCGAGAATCGGCTCGCGCTTATTGCCGGAGGGCGCAGGCGTGTCGGTCATTGTCGCCGTCAACCAAGATGGAAGGGGACAGAGCCATGCAGGAGCATGACGTCGATGTGGACGCGGTTCGTCGACAACACCGTTATGAGCTGTTGACGTGGCCCGAAATCAACGAGGCCATCCGACAAGAGAAAGTGATCGTGCTGCCCGTTGGATCAACCGAGCAGCATGGGCATCATCTCCCGCTCGACGTGGACGCCAAGCTCGTCACCGCTGTGGCGCTGGCCGCCGGCGAACGCTCGCCGGCCGACATGCTCGTGCTTCCTTCGGTCGCGTACGGATATTGCCATCACGTCATGGACTTCCCGGGCACCATCAACATCTCGCCGACGACATTCGTCAATTTCCTCCTTGACGTCACGCGTTCCGTCGCCTACCACGGCTTCAAAAAAATCATCATCATCAATGGCCACGGGTCGAATCATCCGCTTGTCGAGCAAGTCGGCCGCCAGACGATTCTCCAAACGGACGCCACGTGCTGCACGCTCTCCTGGTGGCAGCTGGTCGCCGCGAAGTGGAATGCGGAGATTCGCGAATCAGGCGTCGGCGGATGCGCTCATGCGTGCGAGCTGGAAACCTCCATGTATTGGCATCTCGATCCCGATGGAGTCCGACAAGATCGAATCAAAGGTGCGCTTCCTGATTACGTGACCATAATTCCGGGCGGAGCAGAGTGGAGCTGGATTGATCTCACGATGGGCGCCGGCACCGCGGGCATCATCGGCTGGACATCAAGCTATTCAGAGACGGGCGCCATCGGAGCGCCCGAGCTTGCCACGGAAGAGAAAGGGAGCCTCGTCTTTAACCATGCGGTCGAGCGTCTCGTGGCATTAGTCCAATGGGTTCGCGCCCGGCCCCCCGAACCGAGACGGGAGCAGCATGCGATGCCGCCAACATTCAAGCTGCCGTTTGAATTCTGAGCCGAACGTCCGTGGCCCCCGGGTTCAAGCGCCCCCAATCGACCGCTCGGCGCTTGTTAATTCTCCATAGGCCACGTCATCCCGTAAACACCCCTTGTGTCTCGAAAACGGCCGAGCCCGTTGCAAAAGTCGAAAGCGACCGCGGTGGATGGCGACCGCCGCCATTCATGCCTCGGTTTTGGGCGGATTATGTGTCGTTGAGGGTGCCAATCGACGCTCAATGGGTCTTGATCCCGCGTCTCGGAGCGTTTTGCAAGGGGCTCGGCCGTTTTCGAGACGACTTAGAAGTGGCAAGGCGGTCGGCTCATGCGCTGCTTGACCTCTAAATCTATTGACGGTCGACCCCGCCGACGAAGCCTCCGGCTCCAGCTGAGTGGCGCGACGCCAAGCCAGAATGCAATCCTTCGGGTCGATTGACGTTTTCTCCGCGCGGGGCCTACCGTTCCAGCTGAAAACGAGCCGTCGGGCGATAAGGCTCCGTCAGGCCGTTCATTGTTTGGCTCAAGGATCATGAGCAAGGAAACCCGCCGATGCCGGATTTGATCACTGAAACCGAAGCAGCCCCATTCGCACTTCACCGCACGGACCGCGCCGCCGCGCCGCGGCTGGCCGAGGACGGCCGCTCGCTCGTCGCCGAAGGCGGGCTGCAGAGCGCCGTCGTTGCGGTTACCGACCTCCTTGAGCAACGAATCGTCAACGGCTCGCTGCCGACCGGGGCGACGCTCACGCCGGAGCGCGCGCTTGCGCCGGAACTCGGCGTGAGTCGCGCGACGCTGCGACAAGCGCTGGCGATTCTGACGCAAAAGGGTCTGGTGGCGAGCCGGCGGGGCCGGAGCGGGGGCATCGTCGTCACGACTCCCTCCGTGGCCACGGTCGCCTCCACCGTGACCCTGCTCTTCAAGACGAACGTGGTCACTACCGCGCAGCTGACCGAGGTGCGGCGAGGCTTGGAAGTTGAAGCCGCCCAGCTCGCGGCGGCGCGCCGATCGGCGGCGGACCTGGCGCGCCTGAAGATGATCCTTGCGCGCTACGTCGCGAGCGAGGACGACATCCTCACGCACAA
>JAABUK010003098.1_pt1 | contig 28577 bp, 21 predicted proteins | sample 5559141 | NCBI WGS metagenome assembly JAABUK01 (sample SAMN10711869, study PRJNA513367) | rock metagenome | isolation source: Antarctica rocks | place: Antarctica: Victoria Land, Pudding Butte nord | collected 2016-01-03
CGCCTTGTGCGCCAGCCCGTGTTGATTTTACAGGGAGCGCTTGATCGTCAAGTGACAGCCGGACAAGCCACGATGCTCGAAGAAGCATTGACGGCAGCGGGCAATAAGGATGTTACAAAGCACGTTTTCCCGAACCTCAATCATCTTTTTCTTACGGCCAAGACGGGAGCCTTCAGCGAATACTCGTCGCTTCCGTCAACGGCAATCGGCGACGATGTGCTCGCCCTGTTGAGCGATTGGTTAAAGCTTAAACTGCGCGCCGGTAAATAATCAAAAAGCGCGTCGATGCTTATCTGCATCGACGCGCTTTTTATCTTCACTCATTCGCCGCACTTATTGATCGGAGATCGCTCTTCCCGGCTGCACGTTTCGTTCGGGTCTGCTGGTCGGCTCGGGAGGACTCGGCGAGTCCACCCGCTCCTGACGAACCGGAGCGCTCGCGGCAGGCATACCGCCACTGTTGCTGCCACCGCTGCCGCTGTTGTTGTTGCCGCCGCCGGACATGCCGCCGCCCGTCGAAGCGCCGTTCATTCTGTCACTGTTGCCGATGCTATTGCCGCCGACAATTCCGCCGCCTCCGGAGCCTCGCAGAGCCTGATCGAACAGTTCTGCGTTCTCACCGACGGGCATCGGGCGAACGGGGCGAATGGGGTGATTTCTGATTGGCTCAGGATTGTCCGGATCGATTGGATCAAGTCTGCCGGGCGATGGCGCGACAGGCACACCGGCAACGGGCGGATTTGTGATGAAGCCGTTGTTGTTGCCGCCATTGCTGCCCGAATTCGGCAGCGGCGAGACAGGACTGTAATGACCCCACGGAATACCGAAATTGTTTTGGTAGCCGAAGCCGTATGGAGAAGACCAGCGCGAGTAAAAGGGCAGGAACGTATAGCCGCTAAACGATGCGTCGAAGACCCACAAACCGAAGTACGGCGCGTAGCCGTAGCCGTATGCGCCGTTGTTTCGATAGCTCGTGAGCACGTTCGTAATCGTGCCGCCCGTCAATCGACGGTTGGCTGCCATCAATCCGCTGGCGCGCTCCCTGCTCCAGAAATCGAAGTCGTCTTGATTCTTCTTATCGAGTTTAGCAATCGCCGCTTGTGCGCCGCCTGCGCTGCCGACGATTATCTTGGAGCCGCCCTTAACAGTTGCCAGCGTGTTGCTGCCGACAAGCGCGCGGCCTTTATAGACGAGCACTTCGGTTGTTGCCGCTGTTGTTGTCGAAGCCGTATTCGTGGAGGTCACGGGTATGACGTTGAAGCGATAAAGCCCGTTTCGATCAATCAGTATTTTCGTTTGCGGAGTTTTGATTTCGGCGAGCAGGCGCGTGCCGTCCGTGCCGGTCGCTTCGACAATAGCAGTGCCGCGCACAACCTTGATTCGCAAATTATCGAGCGAAGCGTCAGTCAATTCGATTTCCGAATTTTCGGCAATTCGCAAATAAGAGCCGGGATTAAGCAATAATTCCGTGCGCGCTCCGGCTTCGGTTCGCAAGGTATCACCGGAATCCAGTTCGCTTTTAAGCGTTAGTTGATTCCGCTTAGCGCTGCCGCTATGCTGCACAGTCGCCTTGCCTGAAAGCGCGTTGACTCTGCCAGCTTTGGCGGAAACTAAATATGAAGCGGTGTCCTGCGTTTGGATTTGCGCTGTAACCGCGACAGAGCAGAAAAGCGCGAAGACAACGGCGACGGCAATGCGTGCGCAGAGGATAGGCGGCGAATCTTTTTTCATAATCACTTCTCCTGAAAAGGCTGCAAGCTGCGAAGAGAGAAACGGGTTAAGGCAAGTATACTCCCGCGCTCGCTTCACGCAAAGAGTGTTGCGCAGTTTTTATTTGCAGCTTAACGTTCAGCCCATTCGAGCGCCGCTGTTGCATCTATGTCTTCGCCGCGCACGACGATGACGCTGCCCGCCTCGCGCCGCACAATCGTCAGGCGTCCGCCGCCGTCGCGCCAACTCGTCTGTGCAGTCTGCCCGCTGCTCGATTGGCCTGTGGAAGAAGCGTTGCCGTGTGTGCGTTGCAGAGAGTTATAAGCGCGGAAAAATTCGTCCGCATCCGCAGGCTTATCCCAACTCGTTTTCCACACGAAAAGCCGCGCGCCGCTTTTTTGTTTGTTCTCGAAAAGATACGCGCAATCGCCGCCCCAGCCCGCTGCCGCGCGTGCCGCTTCACGCTCCGGCAATTCTTTCAGCAGCAATCCGCGAATGCCGATTTCGCCGAGCGGCGTCGAAGCTGCCATCGTCCAGCTATTTTCGCCGAACGCTCGTTCATCTATATTGATGACTTGCGGCGCTTCGTTCGACAAATATTTTTCCGTGTGCAGAATCTGTTCGCTCGACGCGGGCGGGCGGCGAAACAATTCATCCACCGCGCGCTCGCCGCCGCGACGACGAATTGCTTCGACGAAACGCGCGCCGTCTCTGTAACGGAAAATAAAACTTTCGGTTAAAAGCGGCGGAAACATTTTGCCGATTTCCTCGCGGTACTCTTTGAAGCGATTATTCTCCGCGCGCGTGATGTCGTCGAGCGGGCGGCGCGCGTAAAGGGCGTCTGTTTCTTCGGCGCGCCGCTGCACGTTCATCGCGTCGCCTTCGATTACGGCGAACAGCGCTTCGGTGCGATCAAAATTGTAGGGGCGCACCAGCAGCAGTTTCATCAAATCGAAATTCTGGTCTTGCAGCGCGTGAACGAATTCGTGTGTCAGCAAGGAATCGTTTTTGAACTCGCCGACGAGCAACACTTGTTTATCGAGCGGCGAATAAGTCGCTCCCGCAGAGGCCGCCGTGAAGCTCGCCGCAAGCTGCGCCAGATCGATTCCTTCAGGCAGCACGCCGCCCGCCGCCGCGAGGCGTCCGAGCGCGCGCAATTCGTCGCCGCCCAAAATCTCCGCCATCTCGCTTGTCCGCGTGCCGTATTCCCAGCCGGACAACTCCGACATGCCGACATCGCTCGTCCACGCCAGCCCGCGCAGCCTCGACGCGACAGCCATTTGCCGCCCGCGCATTTCCTGCAATTTCGCAGAGAGCGGGCGCGCGGGCAGCGGCGGCAGAGTTCTTGCGATAGGCATCAAGGCTCCCGCTGCCGTCACATGAGCGCGCACAGTGCGTTTGTCTTCGCACGAAACCGCAAACACCAAAATCGCCATCAGGCAACAAAAAATTAAATATTTATTTTGAATAAACATACGAGGCTTAGACGCGCAAACAGTGCTCTGCGATGCCGAAATGACGGTATTCAGGCGTCAGAAGTCAGGAGACAGAATAAATTGATGTCATTCGCTTATCTTCATTCTAGCTTCTAATCAATGTCTCATGCCTCTATGTCAATCCACTTGCCACCAGCGGCGTAGAAACCATTCTGTGGCGAGCAGCAGCGAAATGATGATAGCGAGCGGCCACCATGTGCGTAGTTCCCAAACACGCTGCGCTTTTTTATCGTGTCGTGGTAGGGCGACGAGTTTCGCGGCGAGCGAGCGCATTTGCGTGCGATTGAAAACTTCGCCGCTTGTTTCGCGCGCGGCGCGATTGAGCGCATCGCTCGCCGCGCCCGCTTCGAGATTTGGCGTAGCGACGGTTGTAAAAAGTTTCGACGCGTTTCCCTTTTTGCCGCCCGCCGCCGTATAGTCTGCCTCTAAAACAAAACGTCCGCGCGCGGGTGCTTTGAAGTGCGCGCGCCACAAGCTCGCGTCTTCGCTGTCCGGCGCAAAGGCTACCTGTATTGTTTCCATTATCTCGTTTGTCGTGTCAGCCGAATTCTCTTCGCCGCTTTTATTCTCCTCAACGCCTTCGCTTATGCGTTGTAGATGCGCATTCATCTTTTCGATTTTCAGAGCGTTGAATGAGACATCTTGCACGCGCAGTTCCGCCGCGACTTCGCTGCCCGCGCCCGGCGAATCCACGCTTAGAGCCATTTCGACGGGTGCGCGCGCCCCCATCGCAGACCACAGCAAAAGTCCCTGCCACAAAGCAGCAAAGGCATCGCCGGTTTCGTTTTGCATGGTGCTGCTCGCGGCTGCTGAGGTGCGTATGCGCCATGAATCCGCCGGAGCGAAAAGCAGCGTGCGTCCCGCGCCATTGCGCATCGCGGCGATGAGCGGCGCGCCCGTATCGCTTGTTCCATCAGCGCCCGCCGTGCCGGATGTCGCAAGCGCGAATGCGCCCGCATGCAACGCACTCAAACGAAAACCCTCGCCGGAAAGCAACACGCGATTTGCCGCCGCGTTTCCATGAACTGCGCGGGCTGTTTCGGCTGCTTCGCGCGCGTTCCTGTAACCGGCGAGAGCGCCGCCTGCTCCTGTTTCCGTCGGGGTTAAGGCAACACCGCCGCGCATTTCATCTGCTTCCAACGGCACGCCCAACGCGCGTTGCTGCAGTTCGGAGGCAAGCGAACGCGAATCGATTCCGGCGGGCAGCAAAGAATAAAGTTTCCCGTTCGGCGCGGCGATTGATCCGGCAAAACTATTTCCGCCGAGCACGACGAGACCGCCGCCGCGTCGCTCGACCCAATCACGCAAGCGCGCGGCTTCGGCTGCGGACAGCAACGCTTCCGGCGTCGCTCCGACGATCACGCAATCGTATGCGTTCAGCCGCGCCGCGCTCGAAAGCGCTACGTGCAGCTTCGCTTCGGGCGCATCCTTTCCCGCACTATCTCGTCCTGCGGCACCACCAATATCTTCTGCCGCACGCTGGTCTTCACCAACGCCATCTGACATCTTCTGCGCCGCATCCCCGCTGTCCGCCGTGTTCTTATTTTTTCGATCTTTGGCAATGCCGACGGCAGCGGCGCGGCTGACCTGTGCGAAATAATCCGTGTCGAATAAGCCGGACTCTGTAAGCGCGCGGCGGATAAACTTCGCTTCCCATGTCGGCTCGCCCTCGAAGAACAGCACGCGCACGCGATGTTCTTCCGCGTAAAGCGCAAAGGAACGCACAAGCGTCGCCGTATCTTCACCGTTGTTGCCGCCGCCCGCCGCTTCGACGTGCGCGGCAAAGTTTGTCCATCCGCTTACCTTCGGCGTCACACGCAACACAACTGTCTGCCACTCGTCGCTCGTCGTCCAACGCACTTTCGTCGAAGCGCGTATGGCCTCCGCATCGTCTGTGATCGTGATGAGCGATTCGCGCCCGCTCATGCCGCGCCCGTGTACCACACAGCGCACCGCCACAGGCACGCCGCGCCAAACACTGCCGCTCACAGGCACGGCACTTTGCAAAGCGACGCGGCCACCACCTTGCGAAAAATCAAAATCGCCGACTACATAAACGGGCGCGCCGTTTGCCGCTGCGCTTGTTTGATGAACGACGCGGCTCGCTTCTTCAGCAGTCATAGCACCATTCGTCAATAGCACCGCTGCGCTGAAATCACCCGCGCGTTTCATCTCCGCCACGTCGTTTATCCGGTCAAGAATCACCCTCTCGATGTTCTTCCCGGCGAGCGCGTCGGCAGTCTCCCGCAACATCTCATCGTCAACATTCGATCCGCGCGAAACGTCGTTTGCGCTCACGCCCGCCGCATCGATGCCCGCTCGATTCGTCTGATGGTAAAGCAATACGCGCGCGGTGGCGACGATGTCGTAACCAACATGCAATCCAGATAGTGCAGAGGCGACGAGCAATAACGAAACGCCGCGCAATGCAACCAAAACGAGGCGCACGAGAGGCCGGTGTGCCTGCAAAGTCGAGTGGTAAGACACGAGCGCAAACACGATCAAGGCGAGCGCCGCGACGAACACAGTGCGCCAGAGTTTGCCGTCGAAATCAAACGTCAATGTCAGGGCGAAGATATTTAACGAAGCGTGCATTCGGATTATCGGCGCGGCAATTCTTTTCTTTGAGGTAATTCTTTTCCTTGAAACGACAATCAATTAGTTATGGCATCCGGCGGCGCATCAGGCGGCGAAAATATTCATCGGCACGCGCATCATCGGACGGCGCAAACGCACTCGCGCCCGCATCGACGCCGCTGCTGCCGTGCGTGCTTTGCTCCGCGATGGCATACAAGTTCGATGCAGCCTGCGCAAGCAGAGCGAGCGGCTTGGATAAACGCGCCGCAAAGTCTTCGCTCGCGCCGCTCGTCTCAAAAAGTCGTAGTTCAGTTTCGACAATGCGCAATTGGCCTGCGGCTTCGGCAATCGTCGCCGCATGGTCGCCGCCGAGCGAAACGAGACGGTTGGCTGCCGCGCTCGATTTATCTCGCGCGCGGGCAAGGGCGCTGGCGCGTCCGACGATGGGGACGCCGAGCGTTGATTGTAAATCGGCAAGCGCATTGTAAGCGTCTGTGAGCGCGAGGCGAACGGGCGCGGCTTCCTTCGGCGCAGAGCGGCTGGCGAGTTTCTCGAGCTGCGTTTTTATTTCCGCGAGTTCGCCCGCATAACGCCGCTTGAGATCGAGCGGCTTGCTGCGCGGCAGAACCGGCGGCACATAACGCACGGCAGCCTGCGCGCGCTTGAGCCTCGTCAGCGCGTCGCGTTCAAACGTTAGAGCATTCGCCGTGTCGCTGGCAGACAAAGCATCTTCCGCATTCCACATCGCGTTGATGGCGAGCGTTATTTCAGTGACGGAAGCAGGAGAGCCGGGCGGCGGCTCGGGAATGCCGTGATGGTGAATCTCCGTGCGCTCGTCGGCGGCGGCTTGCGCTTGTGCTTCGATGTTCGACACTTCCCTCTCTGCGGCTGCTGTCGTCGCCACGCCGCTGCCGCCGTCGCTGTTATGCGCATCTTCTCCTGCGGCACCTTCGATATTGATGTAATCGTTGAAGGAGTTTTTGAATTCGCGTTGTTCGGCGGCGATAATATTAGAGCGTCTTGTAAATTCATTTTGCGCAAGGCGCGGGCGCTCGTTGTGCAGCTTCTCCGTGTGCATCAGTATCGAGCGCTCGCTCAGGAGAAAGCGCCCGACTTCGCCCGGACGCAGATCGCTCAAATCGAGTTTGAAAACTTCCGCCCCCTTAATGGCGATGGATAAACTCGCGGAGCGCCCCGTGTTGTTCGCAAGCGGATTGCGGTCGCGCGCTTCAATCCAGAAAACGAGCGTGTCGCCCGCCTGCATGTCCAGCCGCGCCAGATCGAGCGCTGTTTGCCCGCGCCACTCTCTTGCATCGGGACGCGTCGTCTGGCCTGCTGATATTTCGCCGCTCGTGAACTTCGCGGCATCGCCTTCGCCGCGGCTCTTGATGAAATGCAAAGAAACGTTTTGCAATCCCAGATCATCGCGCGCCGTCCAGCGCACAGCGACGGGACGATCCGGCACGCGGCGCAGCAATTGATCCGATGCAGGCTCCGTAAGGCGCGCTTCGGGAACGGCGTCCGCATAGACTTCGATGGCGCGCACAAAGGGCGCGGGCGCGCGTGTTTCATCCTGCGTGATGACGCCTGTTTCAAAAGCGCCGCTTGCCGCCGCATTGAAGGTTCCGACAAAACGATTTGCTTCGAGGGCGCGCATCGCGTTCATCGCACCGGCGTAACGAATAAAAGCCTTTTCGACTCCGGCACCGCGTGCGTGCAAGGTTATTTCAATTTGCGATCCTTTGAGCACGCGAACAGGCGCATCGCTGTTAGAGACATCTTGCGCGCTCAAGCCGCTGTAAGACGGCGGCAGCACGCGCACGCGAAAATCGTCTATCACAACCGCAGAGTTCGGATCATTCGCATCATCGCCCGCCGCTGCTTCGCCTTCTTTACCGAATTGTCGCGCCACATCGTCGTCGGGTGAAAACAACAGCACGCGTTTCGTTTCACGCGCGAACGCAAGCGGCGCAGCGAAACGAAGCGCGAGCAGCAACACCAACGCGAAACAGAGCATTGCGGCATGGCGCTGAAAATCGCTGCGCGGCTGAACGAAAATTCGATTCATCGCGTGGAGTTCACTTTGCGTGTGGGTACGCAATCGTGCGAACAAATACGATTGACCGAAACTGTGCGATTGAGGCGAATCAGTCGCGTCTGTCGCCGTCGCATCCGTTATTATTGTTGCTGCGGCGGCTGTCGCCGTTTGTTTCTGCATAAGCTCGGCAAAAGTGACGAGCGCGTTTTGTTTGCTGCCAGCCGCTTGTTCTATGTCGCGCGCAATTTCAACGAGCGTTCGTTTCTTAATCAAGTTCCACACTGTATGCGCGGCGGCAAGTGAAGCGGCGAACCATATTGTTGAAGCAAACGCGATGCGCCAGACGCGTCTTACAGGCCACAGGTAATCGAGAAAAGCGGCGGCGCAGCACAGCGCAAGCAAGCACGCCACAGCTAACAGCACACGCGCGCAGGCTCGCCAAAGCCTGCGGCGGAAATGCAGGCGAAGCAACTGCGCGCGAACATCAACGGAACGATTTGTTTCGCGCGGGTTGATTGTGATGGCTGGCGATGAGACGCTCATAAGAAATTTGACGATTGAAAGCGCTATGATAAGTCATCGAAAGCCGCGCTGTGTGTTCGCAGTTTGTTTCGTGCGACGAACAATTCGGCGACGAGCAACACAAAAGCGGCGAGAAAAAAATATCGCCAAGCGCCGCCGCGCCGCTCCATTGAATCGCGCCCTGAATCAATCCTGCCTATCTGCGTGACATTTCCCTTAGCGGCGTCTTCTTTAGCGACAGTTTCTTCATCCGTGAAAAACTTTTTAATTTCTTCTGTGCTGGCAAGCGCACGCTCGGATTCCGCAGCGGGTGCATTGAGCGCCAGATACTCTGTGCCGTTCGTCCATTCGGCGCGATAGATTCCCGGCTCCGAGAAAAAGTTTGCGGCACGCGAGACGAGTTCGCCCGCGCGCCCTGTCACAGCATGGCCTTTCGCGTCCGTGATCTTAATTAAGGTGTCCGGCAAAAGATTCAAATGCACAGGCTCGCCGAGCGTTTGCGAGAGCGGTTCGCGCATCGCTTCAGGCACACGCAGGACTGCGGAAGCAAGCGCGGGCAGCGCCGTGGATTGACCGAAGTCGCTGGCGGCGCGCTCAACCGAAGTTGCGCACAACAACACCATGCCTTCGCCGAATTTCATCGTGACGAAGGCAGGCGCGCTCGTGTTGTTCCAGCGCAGCAGCGTCGCGGCGTTCTCGCGCGGCGTAAGCTCGTAGGCCGAACGCACGCCGACGCCCGGCAAAGCTTCGATGGATTTTTCGGACATGAAACGCAAAGGAGCGGCGCCCGCATCCGTCGCAACGAAGTTCAGATTACGCGCCGCTTCGATTCGCTTGAACTGCGAAAACGGCAAACACTGCCCCGCATCGGTTTGCGTCGCCGCGCTCCATGCCGCCGCGTTCGCATCGCGCGCAAGCCATAGCCAGACGATTCCGCCGCCATGCGCGTATTCTTTGATAACGTTTAATTCTTCTGCGCGCGGAGTGCCGTGCAGCGTTATGACGACATGCGAGTAAGGTTCGATTTCGGAGATTTTCGCAGGCCACACGCGCCGTTCTTCAAATGTATCCGGCAAAAGTCTTTCGTAGTTTATGGCGAACGCGGCTTCAAACGCGGCGCGTAGATAAACGTTTGCGTCCGTCGGCGCATCGTCGATTACTAACACACGTTCGGCGCGCGGCGATGTGAAGGCGAAGAAACTTTTATCGTCGGCGTCGAAATCGTCCGGCGCGATTGCCGTCACAGCGCCTGTGATTCGATTGTTCGATTCGGTTCGCCATTCGAGATTGGAACGCGTGGCTTCCGGCACATTGATCATCCACGCTTGACGCGCGCCGCTTCGCCCGTCATCCGTGGAGACGATTTCAGTCGCGTGTAGTTCAACGCCGCGCGCAGTTGCATTGATTGTTTTGTCGATTGTAAAAGCGTTGCGCTCAAACTGTTCGCCGACGGGAAGCGTGATGATCGGCGCTTTCATGTGGCGCAGGCGAAAAGGCTGTTGCCTGTTTAATCCGCTGCGCTGAAAATCGGAGATAAGGTTGATTTCCGCCGCGCCCGCCGCATCGCTTTGCAGCAACGCTTCGGCTTCATCGAGTGCCGCCGCGTAATCCGCGCGCGCGTAGCTTGTTTGATATTCATCGAGCGCGCGCAAAAGCATTTGGCGGTCAAACGTAAGCGGCGCGAGCAGAGTTGCAGTCGATGAAAATTCAATGAGCGCGGCACGATCATGCTCATTCAATCCATTGATGATGTTGCGCGCCTGCTCCTGTGCCGCTTCGGTGCGCCCGCGCGCGCTCATGCTGAACGAAGCATCGAGCAGGATAACGTGTGTAATGCGCGCCGGATTATTTCGAGGAAAAACGAGCGGGCGCGCAAAGCCTGTGATGAGCAGCGCGAGCGCAGTGACGCGCAAGGCAAGCAACAGCGGTTGTTGAATGCGCTGCGGGCGAAGGCGAAAGCTAGTGGTCTCGCGTAAGTGCCGGAGCGTGGGGAAATCCAATTGTTTTGCGCGCCGCCGGACAAGCAAATGAATGGCGACGGGCAAGGCAAGAAGCGCCGAACAAAGAAGCGCGCGCGGAAACAAGAAGACCATACGCCAACAATTTCACAGAAGACTGTTCAGCGCAACTTTCGGGACGCGCGACGCCCGCGCAGATAAGCCGCCAACGCTTTATCGAGCGGCATCGCTGTGTCCAATTGCGCGTAGTCTGCTCCTGCGCGCTCGAACTCGCGTTGATAAAACGCGCAGACTTCCGCGACGCGCCTTCGGTAATTTTCGCGCACGCGCGGGGCATCCACCATCATCGTTTCGTTTGTTTCGAGGTCACGAAATTCACGCACGCCGTCGTGCTCCAAAAGTTTTTCCGCGCGGTCTAGTAAATGAAAAACGATAATGTCATGACCGGCGCGGCGCACGCGCGCGACGGCGGATGTCACATGCTCCGGCTCGTCGTAAAGATCGGAGATAAGGATGACAAGTCCGCGCCGTTTCCAGAGCGCAGCCTCGCGCAACAGCACTTCGTTGACAAAAGCATGACCGCTTGCCTGCTGTTTTTCGAGCGTCGCAAGCGTTCTGTGAAAATGTTTTTCGCCGCCGCGCGTTTCGAGTCGCGCGTGTGTCGAGCCGCCGAAACAAACAAGCCCCGTGCGGTCATTTTGTTTATTGGCGAGATAGGCAATCGAAGCCGCAAGGTAACGCGCGTAGTCGAACTTGCTCAAATCATTCTCGCGCGGCGCGTACCGCATAGAGTTGCTCGCGTCCACAAGCAGGCGCACGGGCGCATTCGTTTCTTCTTCAAATTCTTTGACGTAGAGCCTGTCGGTGCGCGCGTAAAGCCGCCAGTCTATGCGCCGCAATTCGTCGCCCGCAATGTACGGGCGATGCGACGCAAATTCCTGCGAAAGCCCGTGAAAAGGGCTGCGATGCAAGCCCAGCAGAAAGCCTTCGACGATTGTGCGCGCAATCAAATCGAGCCGCCCGATGGAAGCGAGCACGGACGGATCGAGCAGGCGTTCAGTTGAGTGCGCGTCGGTCATTGACTTGTTGGGCGGCTCAACTCTTACTAATCTTTACCCTTTCCCACGAGATGCGTTCCACTACCGCATCAATAGCCATGTCGATTCCCCAAAGCTTAATCGGTGCTTCATTACCGTAATTCTCAATTGTTTTTCGCTCACTTCCGTTAACAACACTCGTTACAACTGTATCTTGATCCGACCATGCGGATGAATAATTATTTTTCAATGTGAAATAGCCCTGTGACTTTATAAGTCTTGCGAGCGTAGCAAAGTAATAGTCATCAGATTTTCCGCGATACTCTCCGATACGAGGAACATACTTCATGCCTGTATATATAGCTGTACCATCTTTCCGTAAGACAACCTTATAAACAGGACAATCGCCAAAGCACTCCTTGCGCTCCAAAGAGATTTCTGTAATTTGGTTTTCGTCTAAAGATGTCGCTTTGTCTTCAAAAGCGGAAGCTGCGGGAACAGATTCGGGCGTATTATTCTTGTCACTAAGATGGGAAGAATAATTTGGCGAAAGGAAAACGAACCCAACTGTAGCAACTGCAACGCCAATCATAAATGTAACAACTGCGACAACGGATTTGGTTATGAAGTTTTTCATGCTCACATTCTCCTAAATTCAAAGCTTAAGCCTCGTGAATGTTTTGAATCCTATCATTCAAGATACCAACCGCCCAACGCTTATTGTCCGGCGTAGTAGCCGCGTCGTGTGCGTGCGATTAAGTCGGAATGATTTACGAGACGCACGTTGATCGCGCGGTATGTGCCGTCGCGCCGCTTGTTCGTCGGGCGATAGCCGATGCTGTAAATGGTGCTGAGATCATGTATGACTTGCGTGTAAACGTTCTGCAAATCTTCGAGCTTGCGCGCGGTATAAACAGGGCTGCCGCTTTCTTCGGCGAGCAATTGTAGTTGCTGGCGAGCGTAGAAATAAGCGCTCGCGGGGACGCGGTGCTGCTTGACCATTTCTTTTTCGGTGTCGAGATAAATCGGCAGCACGATAAAATCCGAGCGGCGCACAATCTCCAACAACTTGCCGAAATCGGTTTCCGAGCCGTCGCCGAGAACGCCCGCAATCGCGTTATCCACGCCGTCCGTCATGGCGACGATGGCGCTGCGCCGCGAAGAATTGCGCGCCCGTCCGTCAGGCTTTTCGAGCAGGTAGCGAAGCGCGTCCCAGAATTTTGTGCCGCCCGCAGGCCGCTCGATACGCTTGATGCTCGCAAGAAGCGCGGCGCGGTCGGAAGTTAAAGGCGAAACAAGTTGCGTGGTGGCTGCGAAAGTGACGATGCCGATGCGATCTGTCGAGCGCGCGGCTTCGACGAAACGCGCGGCAGAGCGGCGCACGAGATTCAATTTGTCTGCTGTCGAGCCTGACAAATCGAGCAGCAAAACAAGATCGAAGGGAGTCGAAGCCGAAGCGAAGAAAGCAATTTCCTGCGCGACGCCGTTCTCCATCACAGTGAAGTCCTTGCTTTGCAGTTCACCGATTTGTCCCGCGCGCTCGCGTTTGAAAACGCCGACGTTGAGATTAACTAAATCCGTGTTGACGCGAATGACTTCCGCTTCGTCCGAAGCTTGGGCGAAGACGTGCGCGCCGAACGCGTAAAGCAGCAAAAACGAAAGCAACAAACGCGTGCCGTAAAGAAAAAGTTCTTGCGTGTGTGGTCGTTTGATTATGTTGTATTGCTCAGTTTGCATAATAGCCGCGTTTGCCCCGCGCGACGGCGTTCGGGCGCGCGACGGTCAGGCGAACGGAGCGCCAGCCGCCGTCGCGCGTTTTGTTTGTCGGGCGATAAGCGAAACTGTAAACAGTGCCGAGGTCGGCGACGACGCGCTCGTATGCGCCCGCCAGATCGTCCAGCTTTTCTACTTCGTAGAACACGCCGCCGCCCACTTCCGCCAACTCCTTGACGCGGTCATGCGCGAGATCGAACGTCTCCGGCTGAACGTCTTCGGTGCTCAAAGATTCGTATTCCGTGTTGAGCCACAGAGAATAAATCACGCCATCGAACTCCTGCGCATTGTGCAGCAGTTCCTTGTAAGAAAGCGTTGAGCCTGCGCCTTTGACGTTCGGCAGAGAGCTGTCTAGGCCGTCGCTCATCAGCACAATGGCGTTGCGGCGCGAGTCTTTAGCGTTCTTTAAGACTTCGTTCATCGTGAAGTCGAGCGCGTCATAAAGCTTTGTGCTGCCGTGCGGCTGCTCGATGGCATCGATGCGGCGGCGAAGCAGATTGCGGTCAGCAGTCAAACCTGAAACGACGACGGGCGTAGTTGCGAAGGTGACGACAGCGATGCGATCAGCGGGACGCGCGGCGGCGACAAAGCGAAGCGCCGCGCCGCGTATCAGATTGACGATTTCCTTCGTCGAGCCGGAAAGGTCTATCAACAAAACTAAATTGAACGGCGCGGCATTCGATTCAAAGTTGGCGATCTGCTGCGGCGTCCCGTCTTCGTATAACTTGAAATCGCTTTGCGTGAGTCCGACGAGGCCGCGATTAGTGCTGCGGTCAACGACGCTCGCACTAATCGTCACAAGCTGCGTATCGACGCGTATCACATCATTTTCGTCTACTTCCTGCGGTGCGGACGGATCGCCCGCCGTCGCGTTTGAAGCTGGAGGCGAAACGCTTTTTCTCGCTCCACGCAGCACGGGCGGCGCTTGCGCGGAACGTCGCGCGGACGCATCACCGTTGTCTCTACTATTGCTGCTGTTGGCAGCAATAGCGGTTGTCTCCGTTGATGCGAGCGTGATGCGCCCGCGTTCGGATTGAAGGCGAATGAGTTTGCTGCCTGTGCCTAAACGAACATGAAAGAAATTTGCGCTGGCAGGCGCGGTAAGTTTATCGGCAAGCGCGAGTGCGTTTGTCGCCGTGCCGCTTGTCGAGCGCGCCGTGATGTCTGAATCGTTCAAAGAAGCCGATGAAGATTCTGCGCGTATGTCGCCGGAAACCGTGCGCACGGAAAGCGTTTCGGGAACGCCGCGAACGCGCACTTCGCCGCTCGCTGTGATGATCTCGGCGCGCGCGCGTTCGGGTATGCGCAAACTCAAATTTACGCGCGTCGAATTGGCGACAGAGGTAGCCGCGCGCGCCACATTGATGGTCAGCAATTCGTCTGTGCGCGCAATGCGGACGGGCGAGAAGCGCGAGGCGGTTTTCGGGTTTGCGTTCCCGATAATCGCCGTTACAGAAACGAATTTTTCATTCCACACTTCGACGCTTACGCCGCCGCGAACATTCTCCACGCGCAACTCGCCGCCGAGCGGCAAATCTGCGCGCACGTCGCTTGCATCAGTCGCTAACGCATCGTTGTTTGTGCCTTGCGGTGCGGCGGCGCGCGCAAAGAAAAACGGCGCGAGAAGAAGAAGGGCGGCGCAAAAAAGTGAAACGGAGATTGCCGGGAGAGGCTTTGAAAATCGCGTATGAAACATTTTATTTTCTCCCTTGCTGAGTAATCTGCTGAACGAATTGCGACGGAAAATTTCAGCGATTTACTTTCGCATCGGAGCGTCTTCGGGTACTACGCTCAATTGCTGCGTGATGATGCTTTCGGCAGTGACGCCTTCAGTTTCGGCGCGAAAGTTGGGGAGAATACGGTGGCGCAAAACAGGATATGCGACTTCGCGCACGTCTTCAAAACCGGCGGCGAAGCGTCCTTCAAAAAGCGCGCGCGCCTTGGCGCTCAAGATCAAAGCTTGACCGGCGCGCGGCCCCGCGCCCCAACGCACATGCTCGTTGACGAACTCGCTCGCTTCGGGAGTGTGCGGGCGCGTCGAGCGAACGAGCCGCGCGGCGTAGTCGATCACGTTCGAGGCGGCTGGCACATCGCGCACGATTTCCTGTATGCGCAAAAGCGTTTCGCCGTCGAGCACCGGACGCACATCGACGAGGCGATTCCCTGTTGTTTGTTCGATGATGCGGCGCTCGTCCGATGCGCTCGGATAATCAATGATAATCTCGAAGAGAAAGCGATCAAGCTGCGCTTCCGGCAAATGATAAGTGCCTTCCTGCTCAATCGGGTTTTGCGTGGCGAGCACGAAAAACGGCGCATCGAGTAAACGGCGCACGCCGCCCGTAGTAATTTGCGCTTCCTGCATCGCTTCGAGTAGGGCGGCCTGCGTTTTCGGCGGCGCGCGATTGATTTCATCCGCGAGCAGCACATTGGCGAACACGGGGCCGTGTATAAAACGAGTTTCGCGGCGTCCCGTTGCGCGGTCTTCTTCGATTACGTCCGTGCCTGTGACATCCGAAGGCATCAAATCGGGCGTGAATTGGATGCGGTTGAAACTTAGCGAGAGAGCTTCGGCGAGCGTTTTGACAAGGAGTGTTTTGGCGAGGCCGGGAACGCCGCGCAGCAAACAATGGCCGCCGCAGGCGAGCGCGAGCATGATAAAACGCACGGCGTCGCGCTGGCCGACGATGACTTTTGCAATCTCCGCTTCCAGCCGCGCGATTGTTTCCGGCAGCGCATCGACGGCAGCCGCCTTCTCGCTTTCATTTATCAACTGCATAAAACGAAAAGCATTTTTGCGTGAATCCGCAAGCCTCGCTTTCTTACAAATCCGATAGGCGCAACAGCAAATTATTTTGGTTCGTCGCGTAGGGCATCGCTTCGTCTTTGCTGACTGTGCCTGCGCGAATCAAATTTTCAATCACGCCGTCGAAGGTTTGCATTCCCTCTTGATCGCCCTGCTCCATCGCGTCCAACAAAGACTTGCCTTCGGACTCGCCTTTTTCGATGTAATCTTTGGTGCGCATGGTTGACTTGAGAATTTCGATGGCGGCGATGCGCCCGCTTCCGTCGGCGCGCGGCAACAGGCGCTGCGCGATCATGAAACGAAAACTCTGCGCGATGCGCGTGCGTATGGACTGCTCTTCGTTTTTCGGGAACACGCCGAGGATGCGGTCGATTGTTTTAGACGCGTCAATGGTGTGCAAAGTCGAAAGCACGAGATGGCCTGTCTCGGCTGCTTCGAGCGCGACTTCGATGGTTTCACGGTCGCGCATTTCGCCGACGAGGATAACCTTCGGCGCTTGACGAAGCGCGGCGCGCAGGGCGAGCGCGAAATCCGGCGTATCGGAATGAAGCTCGCGCTGGTGTACGGTGCAGTTTTTGTGGCCGTGCAGAAACTCGATCGGGTCTTCGATGGTCACGACGTGGTAATACTTCGTTTCGTTTATCAGATCGATGATCGCCGCGAGCGTAGAGCTTTTCCCTGATCCGGTCGGGCCTGTGACAAGCACGATGCCGTTTTTGAGTTCGCCGATTTCCTTTAATTGCGCGGGCAAATTTAGCTCTTCAAAACGCGGCGGGCGCGCGGGGATAACACGCATCACGATGGCGTGCGTGCCGCGCTGCATAAAAATGTTGACGCGAAAACGCGAAAAGCCGGGCGCGCTAAAAGATAAATCCGCCGAGCCGTATTTTTCCAGACTCTCTGCGGCGCGCTGGTGTGTGCCGATGATGACTTTGGCGATGCCTGCGGTGTGCTGCGGCAAAAGCTTTTCGAGGCCGGGAATCATGACGGGCTGCAATTTACCCATCAGTTCGATTTGCGGCGGGCGTCCCGGCGAAAAAATCAGATCGCTGACTTTGTCGGAAACGCTCAGCATGCGCTGCAACACGCCGACGAGATTCGGCGGCGGCGCGCCCGTCGCGGGCGTCGTCGTAGCGGCAGGCGTTCCCGCTGGAGGCATTGTCGGTGGCTGCTGTGTGCTCATAATGTTCTCATAAAAGATTATCGAAGACCCGACAAAATTAGAAACCAAGACAATAGAGTTATCTACCCGCTACTGAGATACTTCTTTACCCTACAAGAGCATTTTACAGCTTATCAATCAAACTTTGGATATTACTTACTTTCTTTTGGGCATCCAAATACTCTCCGTAAGAGGCTTTTGCGTGTTCTATCAATTGATTGAACGTCATTACCCTTGCTTTGAACGACTCGAAGGCTTTCTCTTGAGATTCCGTGAAACCGCCTTTGGGTAAAACTCCGATTAAAACGATTATATTGAAATTAGGGGGTCTCCTTGCATCGGTCGCAATAGCAGTCATTATACCGTTGTATTTATCCACTTGATCTATTAACTCAGCAAAAGTTACGTGTCTTCCTCCACTCTTTAGTTCTATAAGTAAGTCTTTGTTTGAAACTGTAAGATATTTTATGTCGTATCTCGACAAAGCGACATTTTTGTTCAACCCTAGACGCTTACCTTCCAACTTACTGACAAATGTTTTTTCCATCTCGGGATCGACTGTCGGTCTCTCCCAAGAGGTATCCAACAGCCAAGTGTTTTGGAATATCTTTTCTTGAACCAATCTTTCTTTTTCGTCATCTTTAACGAGCCTTTGAAAATCTTTCAAAACAGCCCAACGGTTCTTTGCAACTTGGTAATAATGAGCTGCGTCTAGTTCCGACATCGCATCCAAAATTACTCTGAATTCATCTCCGCTAATCGTCGTGAGGTTGCTTAACGCTTCGAGATTTCCTCGCAGAGCCAGTGTTTCAAATGCCATAACGCCGTGCTTGAAAAGTTCCTTTTTAGTTTCGTTATCAGAAACAGGCATTCCTTCAATAAAGGCAATAAGTTTTTCCGCTTGTTTTTTGTTGTCAGGAGTTAGTTCGTCAAGCCATTCTTGTAAAACCGGATGACGTTCGATTGCTTCTTTTTTGCCGACAGCCTTGCGCCATCTATCCCAATATAGGGCGATTTCATTTAGTCGTAGTTTCAGATAGCTTTGTAATGCGTTGAACCGGACATCGTTTTCTCTGAGATTTTGACGGTCGCTGGCAGCAATATCCTCTTCATTATCAGTATCTAACCAGTCGGCATTTATTTCTCCAACAATGTATTCGGCGAAAACCCTGCCCGTTCGAGCGAACGGCAGCAAATTCTCGTGAACGAGTTTTCCTCTAGCCATCACGACGATGCCGTTATTATCGAGATTTTCGTCTTTCAAATCTTTAGGCAAATGAACCGTGCCTATCCAGCCGCTTACAGATTCGACACCTACTCCTGATATCGAAACCTCGTTCGATAAAATTTCTAGATTTTCGCCATCACTATTTGCAATCGCATCGCTGTTTTTAACTTTTACTCCAGCCTTCGCTTTGTCGAATTCGGAGTTTTCGCCTAACCCCCAAACAAATTGAAGTTTGTCCCAATACTGTCTGTCGTTTATCGTCACTTCGCTTCCGTTAATCGAAACTTTGAAATCTTTTCCGAAAACAGCAAAACGGCGAGCGAGATTGCGTCGCACGAAGTCGGGATTTATTCCACGCTGTCTTTTGAGATTAGTTAGAGTTATTTTTGTTCCTTTACTAAAATCGATTTTGTCGGCATCGAGCGGTTCAGGATGATATGGCTCCCTTTCTTTTGCCTTACTTTCAATTGCTGTTACATCCATCAAGAATGCACACTTCCCGCAAACATACTCTTTCGTGATCGTTCCTTCTCCATCTTTTTCGAGACACGTTTTAATAGATTCGACTTTGACTGTATTTGCAATCGCAAACGTCGAAAGCTTTCCGATGCCTTTACGCCCCATCGGAAGCCTGCCGAATTTAGCCGTTAAAACTTTCCCTTCGACATCTTTCTCTTTTCCGCGCTTATCGTATCCGACAGTTAAAAACTTTTCATTTGCGTCTTCTATATTCATTCCCGAGCCGTCGTCTTTGATAACGATAGTGCCACCGTCAATAGTTATTTCTACTTCGGTTGCATCGGCGTCGTAGGCGTTTGCAACCATTTCAGACACGACTGACGGGAGATTGCTGTAGAGACCGACTCCGAGATGTTTCAATACTTGGAGATCGATAGACAATTCATAAGTCTCATCTATCTGCTCAGTAACCTTATCTTTTTTCGATTTTGTATCGCTCATGAGGGTTCGCTTAATCCAATAGTTTTTAATTTCTCGGATAAAACTTCTGGGTCACATATTTCACACTGCCAAACGGTTACTACGCGCCAACCAAGTTTCGACAATTCCTTTTCCTTTCTCTTATCTCTCGAAATGTTTTCATCGAGTTTAGTATTCCAATATTCCTGATTGCTGGAAGGTCGGCGCGATTTTTTACAGTTTTTGTGTTGATGCCAAAAGCAACCGTGAACGAAAATTGCAGTGCGGAATTTCGGCAAAACTATATCGGGACTTCCCGGTAAATCTTTTCGATGTAGGCGAAACCGATAACCGAGACGATGCAACAGAGACCTTACAATCATTTCCGGTTTGGTATTTCTTTGCTTGACGCTGGACATTATGCGGCTACGAACCGACTTTGAAACAGTGTCAGCCATTCATTGCAAAGAATCTGCGTAAAAAGCTATGTGTTCATTGAGGCTTCGTGCAATTGCCCGTCCGAGATTGACGGGGACGGCGTTTCCTATCATGCGCCCTATTTTGTCGAAGGAGATAATCTCATCAGGCGGCGTGAAAGCATAAGATTCCGTGAATGTTTGAAGCAATGCCCCTTCACGAAGCGAGATGGCGCGGTGTTGTTCTGGATGCCCGAAGCGCCCGCTTCCATAACCGTAGAATTCCGTCGTAATGGTCGGCGCGAGTTGCCAATCCATTCTGCCGTAAACGCTGGCAAAAGATTTGCCTTCCTCTTTCTTATGGCAATCGGTCATCAAAGATTCGTCCCAATCGCGCCAAGTTCCGCCCGGAACGGAAGCCTTGATTCTTTCGAGATTCTTCGACGATAAGTTTCTAGCTCTGTGCAAAGAATCTTCAGTACAAATTCCACCCGCTTCGATTTTCGGCAATCCGCCGATGGTATCCCGAACGGTTTTAGGCTTTTCAGAAAACGGAGCGCACATCTCGACTTCGCCGTAAATGGAAGCGAATAAAACGAGGCGTTGCCTTTTCTGCGGCACATCGTAATCCGAACATTTAACGACATAATAAGTTACGAAGTAGCCTAGCTTTTCCAATGCGATGACGAAGTCCCGGAAAACCCGATGATGCCTGAGCGGAATCACGTTTTCCATCGTAATGAGTTCAGGGCGAAGTTCTTCCGCTAAACGCAAAAAGGAATACAACAAGCCCCACTTCTCGTCTCGAAGCGATTCCGAATCGGTTTCGTCGGATTGTTCTGCTATATCCTCACGCCGCTTTTTTCTATGTCCATGACTGTAAGTAGAAAAGGGTTGGCAGGGCGCACAACCGGCGAGTAATTTTATATGGCCTTCGGGGAAATACGGTAGAAGTTCGCGGGCTTCGAGTTCAGCGACATCTCTCAATAAAAACGAACTGTCGTTATTGTTTTCGTAAGGATATTGACAAGCCGAATCCGTATCGATGCCGGCTTTTACAGAAACACCTTCGAGCGTAAAGCCGTGAGTCAAGCCTCCCGCTCCACAAAACAAATCAATAGCTGAAATGAGTCGTTCTACAGTCATCGGAAAAAAGTCTTTACCGCAACATTCAAATGCGAAAAGCAAACAACATAAGAGGACGATGTTGTATCTACATATCGTTAGTTTACGCCACGATTGATTATTATCCTTTAGTGCGTCAAAGCGTAGACGATGATGTTGACGCCGAAGCGTGTGTTGTCTTTGGTGGCGAAGCGTTTGTTTTCCCAGTCGTAGTTCCATTCGCAGCCGTAGTCTTTGTTGGAATAAAGAACGGCGATGCGTTGATCTATGTCTATAGCGCGCAGATAGTCGTGAACGATGTCGTCGCCCCAGCCGTTGAGTTCGTGGGAAGTCATGGGCGCGCCGTCGGGGAATTTGAAGAACGTGTGGTAAAGCGGATGCTGCGCGGGAAGCTTGCGCATTGTTTCGGACGGTTGATCGAGCACGGTTTTGATTTCGCTCTCGAAGGTTTTGGCGAAGGTTCCGTCTAGGTCGTGGTTGCAATCATCAACGAACATAAAGCCGCCGTTGCGTAAGTATTGCCGCAGGTTAAGCCGCTCTTTTTCGGTGAAGCGGACGAGTTTGTTGCCGGTCATGTAGATGAACGGGTAATTAAAAAGCGTGTTGGCGTGCGCGTCCACGATGTGCTCGTTCGGATCGACGCGGATTGAAGTGTATTCGACGAGCGAGTTCAAAAGATTCGAGGGCATTTTCGGGTCTGCGTCCCAATTGCCGGAACCGTAGCGCAGGCGCGCGAAGGTGAAGCCGCCGACGGCGCTTAAAGGCCTGCGCGCAGTCGCGGCAAGCATGGGCGTTGTGGCGGACGCGGCAGCGATGTTGCGGCCTTCGACGATTTTGGCGAGCGGTGTTGCGGCGACGGCGGTTGTGGCGGCGGTGGCAACGATTGAGTGGCATATAAAGTTGCGGCGATTCATCGTTTGATTCTCCGTGAAATTCTGTTCGTCGGCAATTCGGACAATATGCGGAAAAGTTTCAGTAAATCTTTGTGACCGAAAATAAATACGTGCGCGAACAAACGCGGCGCATGAAGCGTACATCACAATGGTTGCAAGATGCGAGGCACGCGCCCGCTTATCGTATTAAAGAAGCGCGCCGCCTCGAATTCAGGAAAAGAGAGGCGCTATTAAAGTCATGGCAACTTATAGAGACCCCGTCAGAGTGTTTGCTCCGTTGGAAGTCGTCGAGCGCCTGTTGGAAATTCGCAGCGATTGCGGCTATACGCCCGCCGTTTACCTCGCTTCGCCCGACGATATGGCTATTTATCTGGACGCTTACGGTTTCGATGTCTACGCTTTCTCCGACACCGAAACAGGTTTTCATTTCGGCGATTATCGCGCGCCGCTCGCGCCCGGTGGCGATCACGCGCATAATTCCTTGACGACGCACTAAAGCAAGTTAAAAGCTACGAAGCTCGAAAGGCAAAAGCTGTGTGGTTTTTCGTCCACGCGGCTTTTGCCTTTTTAGTTTTTCTTTATAACTTTTCATTTAGCTTTTAACGCTTGCTTCTTCCATAACATCCAGCGCTTTGATGATGACGAAGGTAATGTCGTCGTTTGCGCCCTGTCCGTCCGTCCACGCGAGCACGTCTTTGTGAATAAACGAGATTAGCTCGCGCGCGCTTAAATTTTTTCCGGCGCGCGCCGTTTGTTCGAGCCGTTCGCGCCCGTATTCCACTTCTTCCCTGTTCATCGCTTCCGTCACTCCGTCCGTGTAAAGCACAAGGATTTGTCCCGCTTCAATCGGCAAGTAATATTCGTAGTAGCGCGTGTCCTTGAACATGCCGAGCGGCAATCCGCCGCGCTCGATAAAACGCGCATCGCCGTTTGCGTCAAGCAGCAAAGGCGGATTATGCCCTGCGTTCGTGTAAGCGAGCGTGCGATTCGAGGCATCGAGGACGGCGTAAAAGGCCGTGACGAATTGATTGCGCTCGATGGATTCCCACAACAGATAATTGACCTTCGCCATCGAAATGTGCGGCGCATAGCCGATGTGGATTGCCGCGCGAAGCGATGCGCGCAGGAAAGCCATCAACAGCGCGGCGGGCACGCCCTTGCCGGACACGTCCGCGACGACGATGCCGATCTGGTCTTCGTAGATGCGCACCCAATCGTAGTAATCGCCGGAGACTTCTTCCGTCGGATAATTGTAGGCGGAGATGTCGAAGCCTTCGAGTCTCGGATCGCGCGCGGGCAGAAGTTGGAGCTGTACTTGCCGCGCGACTTCGAGTTGGCCTTGAAGCCGTTTCTTTTCGATAAGCTGTTCGTGCAGCATTACCTTTTCGATGATCGTCGCAACCTGCGAAGCGAGCAGCAACAGAACCTGCAAATCGTCGAACGTGTAAGCGTTTAATTGGTCGCTTTCGAGATCGAAGACGCCGACTACTTCATCATTGGTAATAATCGGCGCGACCATTTCCGAACGCGTTTCCTCGCGCGCGTTCACATAACGCGGATCGTGCCGCACATCCGGCGAAATCACAGGCTCGCCCGTTTGCGCGACATGCCCGATAATGCCCTCGCCCATCTTCAAACCGAGTTCCGTCAAATCTTCGATGTCGTAACCGCGCACGGTCTCTGTGCGAAAAAAATTCGCAGGCGACGATTGAGCGCCCGTTTTTGCGAAAGTCGCTTTGTCTATGATGTAAATCCCGGCGGCGTTGTAAGGTATCAAGGAGCCGAGCGTGTCCATCACAAGATTCAAGACTTCCTCAAGATCGAGCGAGCGGCTGATTTTTTTCGTGATGTCGAGCAGCAGACGCAATTTGTCCGTGACGGATAATGCCATCATCGTTGCTGCCGCTCCTTCTCTGATTTGTTCAGCCATAAATTATTTACGATGCTTCTCGCTTTTCTCTGTGCGGCGCGAAGGCTGCTCATCAATCAATTATACCCGCTCGCATCATTCGCCGCTATATTTGTTTCAAATTCATCGAGCGCCGTTTCCGTGAGCAGCGCAAGTTCGAGGGCTGCCGATGGACGATGACGAAAAAACTCGTTAATGTCCGACGATAGTTTCAAACACGCGAGTTGTAAGCCGCGCCGCGCAAACATTTCTCTGTACCGCACGGCGGCGCGCTCTCCCGCCGTGTCCGGGTCGAGCGCGGCGACAACCTGAAAGCGCGCTAAGGATGCAATCCATTCTTCCTTCAATCCGCCCGCACCGACCAATCCGACGGCAGCGAAATTGTGCGCCGAAAGCGTCAGCGTATCCGTAAAGCCTTCGACTAAATATACAATCGCGTCGCTTGCAAGATTGTCGAGCGCGTCGATGTTATAAAGCGCCGGAACGCCGCCGCGCAGATTGTGCCAGCGTGGTTCGACGCCTGCCGCTGTCGTTCGCGCCTGCAAATAAACGGCTCTCTTCTCGACGTAGAACGGGAACAGCAGGCGATGCCTGTAAAAGGTGAGATGCGCGCGGGCGTTGAATAAGCCGCTTTGCTGCAATTCCGTGAGCGCAAAGGCTTCCTGCATACGTCGCATCACGCGGCGATACGTGCGACGCGGAAAATAGCTGATGCCTGCGCCACGCACAGTTTCCCTGTCGATGCCGCGACGCGCGAGATAGTTGACGGCTTCGGTTTGGTCTTCTTCGCGGCAAACTTCCAGAAACTTTTCGCACACGCAACCCATTCGTTCGGCGGCGAGCGGCGGCGCAGACGGCTCAAAATAATCTGCGGTTTCGGCGTCGGGCGCTGACGCAAAAGCGAGTGACGGTTGACGGCTATCGTGAGTTTCAGGATCGAGATTGAGTTCGCGCGCCATCTCGTTGACGGCGCGGGCGAACGAGACATCGTGCATTAATTCGTAAAAGCGAATCGCGTCGCCGCCTTCATCGCGCGAAAAGCAATGAAAAAGACCGCGCGCAAGATCGACGGAGAACGACGGCTGGCCTTTGCCCGTGTGCGCGTGCGCAGGGATAGGGCAACGCGTTTGCAGCCGCGCGCCGCTTATCGTCGGGCGTTCTTCGCGGCAAAAGCGCAGATAAAATTGGCGGTAATCAATGCGCGCTTTAATCGCTTCGCACAGCGCGCGCAAGACGGGCTTTCGGTCTGCTTTGGATTGTTCCATGTACCGGCAGAAGATTTTGCGAGGCGGCGATCAAACACTACAGCGAGCACGAACGCGGGCAATGCTCGATGATTAAATTGAAGAAGTGCGCGCCGATTTTTCGGCGTTGTCGCCGTTTCCGTTGCTATTGCTGCGACTGCTTTGCGCGAGGCGTTGCTCTATCTCTTTCGGGTGGCGCTTTTTGTAATCAGGCCACAAGCGCGACACCTTCAAACGGTATTCGATTAGTTCGCGGCTGACGTTGAAATGCCGCGCCATTTCAAGCGACGTTTTGCCCGCGCGAACGAAGCGGCGCAGGGCGGCGAAGGGCACGAGCGCCGCCGCGCCGACAGCATACGCGGCTTCCTCGTCCGCTTCGTTGTAATCGCGCGCGACGGTTTTGCCTTGCTTGTTTTGCGCGACGATGTGCAGGCGATTGGCTTTGTGGCCGAGAAAAACATGGCAGACTTCCTCCATCAAAGTCGCGTTGTTGCGTTGCGCTCCATGTTTCGGATTGAGAATCACGACGCGCCAACCGTTCGGCAAAGGGCGCGAACAAGTGCCGCCGCTCCATGCTTCGGAACCCGTGCCGAGCAAGTGTTCGCGCGTCTCCTTCGATAGTCCTTGGATGTGCTCGAAATCAATCACCATCAACTTCGCAAAGTGCGCGAGCGCGAACGGATCGAGCGGCTCACTGTCGCGCACGCCCGCGAAATCGCGCAAGCCCAGAGCGCGCAATTCGTATTGTCTTCCCTTGTACGTCGGCGGCAAAACTGTTTCGTCCACGATGTTTATTATACCTTATCGAGACTTCGTAGAGTTGAAGGGTTTACGCACAGGCGATTAAGTGAAGTGAGAAGCGATTTGCAAAGATGAATTGTAAGGATCAGGAAGCAGCAAAAATAGCCGCGCTGCATTTTCTGTGCAACGCGGCTATTCGATTTTCTGCGGCTACCGTAATTGTTTAGCGGCGGCGTCTGCGCGTTTCTTCACCCGGATGGCTGAACTGCGCGTAGGCGACGCGGAAGAGTTCCGAGAGCGCCTTGGCCGTATCGGGCGTTAAATTTCTGTCCGCGCGTAAATGTGCTTCGACGATTTCCGGCGTCGCTTCCTGCGGAAAATAAACGACGGGCTGTGCTTCGTCGCCTTCCTGACGACGCCCGCCCATGATGCGCTCCATCGGCACGTCTAACCACGTAGTCAAGCGTGCGATGTTGTCCGCATCGGGCTTGCCCGTGCCGTTTTCAATGCGCGACAAAGTTGACGCGGAAACATTTGTTTCATCTGCGACATCGCGCAAACTCAAGCCCTGTTCCTCGCGTTTGCGCCGGATTGCGCGACCTAGTTCAATCGTATTAACGATATTATTTGTGGATTCTGCCATATCTCGACTCTCCTTTTGGCGCTTGCCGCAACGCTCTAAAACGTCCGGCCTCCCGCCTTCATGCCACAGAACATAACACAAGATTAATTTTAGATGCAAGACTTTGTTTTATGCTTGCAACAGAGGAACACTTCTGGTACACTGTTTCACAGATGAAACAGCTTATTTCATCCACAGTGAAAACAAGCCAACGGGAGACAGGAAACGTGAGCGAATTTATCTGGGAAACGTTTGACGGATTGTTCAAGACGGTCAACCGTCAGGACAAGCGCGTTAATGAATTAGAAACGCGCATCGTTGAACTGGAACGCCGTTTAAGCGAGCGAACAATCTCCGCTGTGCCGCCGCAAACGCAGTCGCAGCAGCAGAACGCACAAACGCTTAGTGTCATCAACGAAATGCCCGCCGAGCGCGCGGCCTAATAAGGTTAAGGAGAAGATTCATCATGCCGACCACCACCACAGAAGTAAGAGCAGCGATTTCCGACAAGAAGGCGATTATGCGCGACAAGCGCGCGCAGGGAATCGCGGCGATGGGTCTGGTGACGCGCGAGAATGACCGTTTTCGCGTGGCGACTCCGACCTTGCGCGGGCGCAAAACGAGCTACGAAGTCTGGCGCGACGACACAGGCAAAGTTCGCTGCACCTGTCTCGAATTCGAGGAAGGCGAAGCAGTCGATCCGACGTTTCGCTGCGAACACGTCCTCGCCGTCAAACATTCTTTGATCGCCAGAAACACGGAAGCCGTCACTAAACAGCCGCCGACAACGAAGGCTCAAAACGATCAACCCGCGCAGGCCGTTGCCGAATCATCTGCAACAACTACGCCTGTCGCGGAACCTGAACCGGCGCACATTGAAGCCGCGCCCATCGACACAAACACAAACGCATCCGAGAAGCGCAGTGCAGCCAAAGCGATGAAACTCGCCGCCGCTGCAACGCGTTCCGAACGGGAGCCGAACGAAACAGCAGAAACCGCGCCGGAAAATTCCGACGATGTTTCCAAAGTTCGTTCGCTCGCGCAACACACAGACAAAGAGGAACAGGAAATGACCAGACAAAAAGAGAATACGAATACCTACGTCGCACTCGCGCCGGACGTTGAAGAAATACACGAATCGGAATCAACGGAATTTGCGGCGGAACAGCATTCCGCGCCCGTCGTGCAGTTGAGGCCGGACGGCTTCGTTGGCACTTTGCGCACGTTGCGTCAGCCGATTGATCCGCGACTCGTCAAAACGCGCGAGGGCTGGACGGATCGCAGCGGCAATACGCACATGGTCGAATACGTCGAGTGGCACACCGTCGCAGACATGCTCGACAGAGTTGCGCCGACTTGGTCGCACGCCGTGCGCGACATCAAGCAGATCGGCGATATGGTCGCCGTCACCGCCGCGATTACGATTGACGATGTCACGCGCGAGGGCGTCGGCACAGGCACAGCCGACAACGAAACAGGCATCAAGAAAGCCGAGCACGACGCTTTGAAGCGCGCCGCCATTAAGTTCGGCATCGCACGCGAGCTTTATCAACGCGAATCCGATGTGATCGAGAAAACAGGCGCGAGCCAGCAGGCAAGCGAATTTCCGCGCGATCCGCTCGCCAAATCTATGGCAGACCTCGTGACGCCGAAACAGCTCGGCATGATCCGCGCTTTAGGACGCGAAGCGAACGTCGAGATCGATGAAGAGTGTCAGACCGTACTGCGCTGCAAGACAGATGAATTGTCGAAGCGCGCCGCCTCTAGCTTTATAGATCACCTGAAGAATCTGCAACAGCAGGATACTTCAGTGGCAGCGAATGGTGGCAACAACGGAATGCGCCGCGCCAGCTAACGAGTTCGCGCTCCTTTAAGCGCAAGGTCAAACGAAACTGACGAACGACAGCGGCGGGCTTACGAGTCGAAGCAGAAAGTAAGAATGCTTTTTTCGAGTAATCCCGCCCGTCGTGTGTTCGGGAGGAATGGAGAAAATGACGACAGAAGAAATGATCGAACAACACAGCCGCCCGCTCGCGCTAGAGCTTGATTATGCGGACGAAACGGAAGCATCAAACGCTACGCAGACAAGCGAGGCAAAGGCCGCTGTGACAACTGCGACGGCAACGACGACAACGCATGAAGCGACTGAGTCAACCTCGAAGAAGGAGCAAATCCTCGCGCTTTATGAAAGCGGCATGACGGACATCGCGCAGATTGTGCGCCGCATCAGCGCACGCCCGTCCTACGTTGCGCAGGTCTTGCAGGGCGCTGGATTTATCAGCGGCTACTTTGATTTGTACACGACGACGGCGCGCGAGCAGAATGTTTACTCGCGTTTCTTTCGCAACGTGCTGCAATTCAAAACCGTCGAAGCGGCGCAGGAAAGCGTCTTGAAAATTGACCGG
>JAABUK010003099.1_pt1 | contig 28574 bp, 28 predicted proteins | sample 5559141 | NCBI WGS metagenome assembly JAABUK01 (sample SAMN10711869, study PRJNA513367) | rock metagenome | isolation source: Antarctica rocks | place: Antarctica: Victoria Land, Pudding Butte nord | collected 2016-01-03
CCCAGGATGCGGCGCCCGGCGGCAAGGGCGGTGCTGGATGCCGGGACGCCAGAGGCCGCGTCTCTCAGCGTCATCGGGATTTGCACCATATCGCCGTCGAGCAAGTGGCCTTCCTCCCGCTGGACGATGTTGCCGGCACGGTCGCGCACGGTGACGGTGATGGGCTTGTCGATCTTCATGTCTAGGCTCCGGGCTGTTCGGTTTCAGGGATCGGCCGGCGGCGGCGCCGCACGGGCTTGGCAAGTTTCTGGATCAGCGGGGTGCGCCCGGTGTCCGTCAGCCGGTTCAGCTTGGCGGTACGGACTTTGAAGTTCGCGTCACGGATGCCGAGCTGACGCGGATTGCGGGACTTCGGGGGGAGCTTAGTCACCCATCACCCAATTCATACTGCAATCGTAACTGCCGTAAGCGCTGGTCAGCATCAGGTCGGTGACGGCCCAAACCAGGGCGTCCAACCGGTCAGGGCTGGCTGCGCTGCCCATTGGGTCCCAACCGCAAAGCTGGTCCTCCAAGCCCAGATGATGCCCGGCAAGGTGAACGCGCCGCTGCTCAAACAGCGCTACCACCGGCTCGGCCCGCACAGCTTTGCCACGGCTGGCCGATACCATGCGGACCGGCACGTTCTGCGATACGCTGCGGATGGTGGCTTCCACCATCTCTCCGCCATAATTACGCTCGGCAACGATGCGGTCGGCGCCGTAGTCCTGGTATGCCGTAATCGCGGTGTAAGCCCACCGTTCGGGACTATAGCGACCAGACAGGTCCTGCAGGACGTAGGCATGCCCGTCCTGGCCAACGCCGGCCACGATGATGCCCGTCTCGGCATTGCCGCGGTTGCTGCCGCCAGCAGGGTCCACGGCCACTACAACCCGGCGGAAAGCCCGGGAAACGTCCGGCTGCACCCGGCTGGCTTCCAACAGGTCCCGGGTCCATAGGGCGCCGTCCACGTCGTCCAGCAACTCGGCGTCTAACTCTTGCCGGCCCAGCGTCGTGCCGCCGAACTTGGCCCGGAGGTAGTCCAGGGTGGACGGGTCCAGGTTGGCGGCGTTGTCGAAGGTGCGGGACCGCGTGGTGACGGTAGACGGGTCCGCCAGGATGGCTTTCAGCAACGCCTGGCGCTTCGGCGTGGTGGACACCACGGCGGCCGGCGGGGTGCCGGTTGGCCCGCTGATGCGGAGTGCCAGTTGCAGGTTAGACCAGTTATCCTCGGGGACTGCCCATGAGGTGCACTCGTCGCCCCAGCCGCCGTCTAGGTTCAGGCCGCGGGTACGGTCGGGTTCCTCACTCGAAAGCAGGTAGGCAACGGCGCCGTTGGGCCAGATCACGCGGCGCTGCGAGGGTTCGTGCTGCGGCATGTTCCAAGGCGGCGCTATGGCCAGCAGCCCGGATACGCCTTGCACCACGTCGCGGCGCAGCGTGTCTGCGGTCGGCCCGATGATGCCAAGGGACCGGCGGCGGCCCGACTCCACTTCATCCCGCACCCATTCCGCGGCGCTGCGAGTCTTGCCGCTGCCGCGCCCGCCCAATAGCATCCAAGTGCGCCACGGCGGCGGCGGCGGCATTTGATCAGGTCGCGCCCAGAACCGCCAAGCGTATTCGATGGCGCGCAGATCGTCAGCGGACAGGTCCGCCAGCACGGCGCGGCGTTGGTCCAGCGGCAGGGTCGCCAAGGTGCTTGCAGCGGTCATTTTGCGGACACAACGCGGACAAGGCGGTGATTGCCGGTCATAAATGCATTTTTCTGCAATGTGTTATGGCTTTTCATCGCCTGATGAACAGTCAGTAGGCGCATCAGGAACCCGCCTTTTCAGGCTCGGGCTGGGCTTCGCCTTCAATCGTCGGCGGGGCCAGCCGGGCGATGCGGCCCAGCACCGTTTCCAGCACCTGCTGCGGATCGGACCCTTTCGGCAGGGTGGCGGACACGCTGGCCATCGCGGACAGGCGCGGATGCAGGTAGGGCAGTGCGATGCTGGCCGCGCTCAGGCGCAGCTCTACGTCCTGTGTCGCATCGTTCGCCAGGTTGCACACAAAGGAAAGCGGGTCCGCGCTGGAACCGACAAGCGCGATGATGGTTTCGCGGGCGGCGGCGCGGATCGTCCGGCTTTCCGGGTGCCAGCCCGAACCTGCCTTGCGGCCTGCGCCCGCCCTTCGTCCACCTACGCCCATGTTTGGTCCAAATTTATGATAGCCGTGAATATAGAATATCGGCCTGATAGATCACAACAAGTATAAAAGCTGTCTTATGCCATGTCATGTCCTGACATATCGAGCCTATTATTTCCTGCATATTCGCGGGAAGAGGAGACCGAGTCTCTGTCGCTGCACCCTGTTATTTTTTGAAAACGGCTTTACGCGGCGCTGTTGCCAATGTTGCTTGCGCGCGCGGGGCACAAAGGATGCGGGGGTAGAGGGATAGAAAAAGGGTCAAAAGGGCAATTTCTGTGTCCGTGCGCACGCAAGCAACAATGTCAACATCCGCCTGCCCGAAGCGGGGCGTGACGTGCTTTGGGCCAGTAACTTGTTGCCATTGTTGCCGGTCCCGCCCCGCCGGATGCCCGCAAAACAACTCCAGCGAACCGCTGCCCAGGAAATGCCCTGTCAACAATGACAACATCTACCCACCCCGCAGCTTGCGGAGTGCGTCTACATGCGCGGCCAGGTTTTCGCGGGCCTCTTCCCGGCGGGCCTGTTCCCGTTCCGCCTTTGCTGCGAACCGCACGTGCACGGCAGGGTTCACCTTCCATGCTGATACGGGCCTCGCAGGATTGGCCGGCGGCTCCGGGTCCAGCCATCCAACCGTGACCAGGCTATCCATGACGCCTGTCAGTTCGGCACGGGCCTCTGGGGAGCGCAACGCCCGGTAGGCTTGCACCACGTCCCGCGACGTGACGCGGTCCAGCTTCTGCGCCAGGATGAACCCAGCGACCCATCCGGCGTGCCCGGTCTGCGCCGTCGAGAACATGACGGCATCGGCGCGCAGCATGTGCGGCAGCACGATATCGAGCATGAATGCGGCGGCCCGCTTGGCAGTCTCTACAGGGATGACGAGTGTGCAGGGACCTATGTCACCAGCCGCGTTGGCATCCGCCACGTCAATCAGGTGAAAGGCCAGCGCCACCCGGGCGAACAGACCCGGCCACTTGCCATAGGCAGACTTGAGGCGGGTCGAGGTGTCCGGCAGCGCCGCCATCGCACGGGCCATCCGATCCACGCCCTCCCGGTGCTGGTGCGCGTCGGCGTGGAACACGACAGCCTGCATATGCTCGCCGTCCGCGGTCCGCGGCGGCTGCATCGCTGCCAGCGTTGGGAACAGGCCGGCATAGCGCCGCTGCGCCCCGCCGTCCGGTGCCCGGTCCAGGCCGGGCCGCTGTGCGCCGGGCACGGCATAGAGAAACCGCTGCAGCAGGCCATCGTCGGCGGCATCCTTGGCGATGCGCTGGATGGGGCCGGGCTGGATCCCACCCAGGAAGCAGGCGGACCAGTTGGGGACAGTGAACGTCCCGCGCATGATCCGGTCAACCGTGTATGCGCCGCCGTTGAACAATCGAAGGTATGCGCCGCGGTCCCCGCCGCCCTTTCCTCCGGGCCGGTAGCGATCGAGGTTGCCGAAGAACTCGCTCATTTCGTCATGCCGGCTCAGCACCTTCCCGGCCGGCGCCCGCTGCTTGGCTTCGTCGTCGTCGCGCAACACTTCCGAGATGGCCTCGACCGTCGCGCCCTCAATCAGGTATCGGTCTAGACGCGGGTGGGGTGGCTCCGGTGTCCCGCCACTCTTGTCCGCTTTGGACTCCTGCAGCCGCCGCTTGTAGAGGCGCATGGCCTCGGCATGACGGCGCCGAGCGTCGGCATCCAGCCTGTCAATCGGCTTCGTGCAGGCGGCGATGACGGGGGTTTTCAAGATGCTGGGATCGCCCACAATGGCGCCCCACAGGCGCGGGCTTTCCGTCCAGGTGTAGTCATGGCGCTTGGGCTGGATGCGCCAAGTGTCGGACAGCACAGAGGCGCACGCGACGATGCAGCCCAGCGCAACGGATGTCGCGTCCACCCCCATGCGCTCCGCCGTGTCCGCCACAAAGGGGAACAGCGCCGCCGGGATGTGCCCCGCGTGCAGCTCGGGTGGCGCCGTGTCGGCATCGGTCAGGAAGTCCAGGGGTTGCGGCCAGGTGTTCGGCTTCGGACTGGCAGCCGGTTGCCCAGCCGGCTGCCCAATCTTTGCCCGTGCCGTGCTGACGGCGCGGGGCACATCGTCATAGCGGGACTGCCAACGGCCGGGCTGGGCGGCGCCGTCCTTCATGTCGCGGGCTGGCTCGGGGATCGCCAGCAGCACGCCCCGCAGCACCAGGACCGCCTGCCCGTCCGCCATGCCGCCGCGGAGGAACCGCATCGCCAGGGCGACCAAGGGCGCATGGTATTCCTCGCCGGACAGCACGGCGCTGATAAGCGTCGCGGTGTCCCGCTCCTCCCCCTCGCAGGCTGGCCCCGTGGCTGCTGCCGCCCCTGCTGCGGCGGGGGCTGGCATGGCTGCAGCGGCCTCGCCAAGCCGTTCCAGGGCATCGCTCAAATCCAGTTCGGCATCGGTCAGGGCGACGATCCGCGTCAGCCGCGGCGTGTTCTTGCGGTGCCACGATCCAGGCCAGCGGATGGGATGCACAATCGGCTTGTTGCTGGCGTCCCCGCCCACCAGCCGGGCGGCGAAGGTGCGGGCCTGCTTCAACTGCTGGTGTTCCGTCGCCGTCCTGGTCGGCTCAGACAAGCGCCAATGCAGGTGCAACTTGTCCTGGATTTCACCGGTCCCCGGGTCCACCCATTCGCCGCCAGACGCGACAACGACGGTTGCCGGCCCGATCACGCTTTCCAGTTTCGTCCGGGCATCAGCAGGGGCTTTGTCGCATTCGACAGACAGTGCCAGCCCGTTCGCGAGGGCTTCCTCGGTTGCCTCGTCCGGGCCGCTGAATGTCGCCAGCGGCGGACAGAACACCACGGGCCGGGCAACCCGCGTGCACCGTGTCGCAAGGGACTCAATGAAGGGCAGATGCGTGGCGGGATCGTCGCCAACCTGCTTGCCGTAGAGGAAGAACGGCTGGGACCTGTCATCGTAGAATGCCCGCAGCGACAGGAACGTGTCGGGGTCAGCATAGCGGCATGTCGCGTCGAGGAAGCTGGCGAGCTGCGCGCCGTCAATCGGGAGGCTGGAGACCGCGTTCATGCGTTCACTACCCTCGCTCGGAGCCTTGCCGCGTCCTTTCGCAGCAGCGCGCCTAGCTCCACGTCGCCATCACGCTCACAGGACCGTGCCGACTGCTCCAGCAGCCATGCCAGGCCCAGCAGGTCGCGCTGGGACATGGGCAGGTGGAACAGCGTCGCGTCAAAGCGCGGCGGCACCGGCTGGACGCGTGCAGCAGAGGAATGCCCGCTCATGCGTGCCCCGCCGCGCTATGGATGCTGACGGGTCGCGCGTTCGGCCAGATCAACTTGAGGGCGCGGACTGCCGCGGCCTTGATCGCACCGGACGTCGGCCCGCAGCGGCGACACACGGCCAGGCCCATTCCGTGCACTGGATCGCAGGTGTCGGGGCGGGCAATCACAATGGCGAACTTGCCGGCCTGCAGCGCGGTGCCGCAGCAGCCGCATTGTGCCGGACTGCTGGCCGGTGCCGTGCCGATCTGCTGCAACGCGGAGTTCAATGCGGTCAGCAGCCTGGCCGTGTCCTCGCATCCGTCCAACGCCGCAGCGATCAGGCGGGGCACGTCCCTCTGCAGGATCACGTCAAGGGTCAGCATTCCGGCCGCTTCGTCGTGAATGGCGGTGATGCCCTCGGCCAATGTGCTGCTCATCGTGCAGCCTCTTGAAGCCCGGCCACCAAATTGAGCAGGGTGGCCCGCTCACTCTGCTCGGCCACTTGGAGAACACGCAGTTCATCCTGCGGCATTAGCTTCTCAATCCAGGAACGCACCAATGCCCGGAGCGCCTCGGGGCTGATGGCGTCCAGCTCTACGCTGATTTCCCCAAATCCTTTGGCCCGGCTGTCAGTTTGCTTCGTTGGCCGTGTCGGCAGGTTCCACTGCTGAATCTGCTCCAGCGTCACGCCGATGCGGGCAAAGTAGATTTCAGCATCTGGCGCCAGTTCTCGAAGCGTCTGCTCAATTTTCTCCCCAGCGTTGACGCCGGATGGGTCGTAATCCCCCAGGTGGAAGATGAACGTCGGGACATCCATTGCCGCTATGTGCTCGGCGGCGGTGTGCAGAAACGAGAGGGAGGCATAGCCGCGGGCGACCATCAGCGGCACGTCGTATTCGTCGGTAACGGGCGTCACCACGCCGGCTAGAGCATCCTTTTCCAGCCACACCTCTACGTATCGCCCAGCATTGCGCCACAGGCTCTTGCGGTAGAAGCGCGCGGTGTCCTGCAGCGCTTCCTGGATGCTGCCGAAGGTGACGGGCTTGCGCTGCCACCGCGTGTTGTCCGCGAGCCAGGCATAGGGCAGTTGCCCCGCCCGGCGCATGGCGACCAGATCGGTCTGCACCTTGGAGTAGCCGGCCTCGCTCTTTTCGACGATGCCCTTCACCGTGGCCTGGTAGAACACCTGGCGCACCGTCATGGGTCGCATAGCCGCGATAATGTCCAGCAGCGCAACGCGGCGACCTTCGACCTGGCCGCGGGTGGCCCGGCTGCGCTTTATGTGGCTAGCCTGATAAACAGCGTTCACCGTCCGGCGTCCCGCAGTTCGGCAGCCCGGTGCGCCAGCCGCTCGGCCGCCAGGTGGTGTCCGTGCTGGAGTTCGGCATCCGCCAGCCTGTCCAGCAAGGCGGCACCGGGTGACACGATAGTTGTACTGGGCAGCGGATGGCGGCGCCTTCCGGCTGCGGCGCTTTGGGCAAGGGTGGGGTTTCGACGGCATAATAGGCTCCGGCTTGCGGAGCGTGCTTGAAACGGGCTGATATCTCTGGCATATGCAGGTCGTCACCACCGCACTGCCTATCGATTTGCCCTCGCACGCCCCCGTGTGGGGGTTTTTCGTTAGGCGGCGCGCTTCGCCGGGCGGCCCCGCTTCGGGGCATCGTGCCGGCTTTCATGGGACAGCACCCAGGCCCGAACCTTGGCTGGGTCGTAGAACCTCATCATGCCCAGCTTGATAAACGGCATCCCGGCCCGTTCGTAACGGATGATGGTCCGTTCAGAACGGCCTAGATCGGCAGCTAATGACTTGCGGGCAATCAGCCCGGCGGTGACAGAGAGGACGGCGTTTGCGGTGTCGGGTTCGGTCTGCATTTATGCGGCTCCCGTCAATTGATGACGGGGTATGACTTATCCGCGCGGCCTAGAGATTTTAAGAAGTAGGATTTTAACCTGCGTTCTCTACCGGTAAGAACTCAAACGCTCATTCCTACTGGTCTGGATCCGTGCGGGCGTCTAACAGCTTTTGATGGATTGCTCCGGTGCTAATTTCCACACCTGCCACAAGTCGAAACCCTTCCTGGATGAACCGTGGGGCGGGGCCGCTGGGCGATGACGATGCCTTTTCAAATGCGTGCTCGTAGAGGGCAAAAAGGCTAAGGCATAGAACCTTCTCATCATACGCTGGGCGCGGCCCCCCTAACGTTCGGGGGACAAACTTGGATGCCACTTGCATTGCTCCCATTAGCCGCTCAAAGGCGCCATGCCCATTATCAGGCTCGCCTCGGCCGGGTATATGAACACGAAGCAAGCCATAAAGGGGATGCAGTCCGGGGAGAGCGAAGTCTAGAAGGTCCATCGCCTGCCAAAATGCCTGCTCTTGTTCTGCCTCTCGCGTGATCGGCTGGCCTGCGAGATACAGCCGCTGAGCCAGCATTCGAGCCATATGCCCAAGCGCTTCTGCGATTTCGGCATACATACTCGGGGAACGGCTGGGAAGCTTGGCCCTTTCACACATAGCGCAGATGTCGTCCACGGAAGGTTCAAAGCCTGGCGTGTCTGGCTTGGCCGGGACAGGCGTTTTGTTCACCATCTCTAGGCCCCCTTCCGCATAGGCACCACGTCCGCCCCGGCCTTGCCGGCGCCAGTCACCACGGCCCCCACGCGCTCCGTGGCCGCCCGCAGCGGGTCGTCCAGCAGGTGAGCATACCGCTGCGTCGTCGCCTGCTGCGTGTGTCCCAGCAGCGCCCCGATGATCGGCAGCGACAAGCCGGACGACGCCAAGACGCTGGCGTAGGTGTGCCGCAGATCATGAACCCGCGCCGTTGTCTGCCAGACCATCGCGGGTTTGCCGTCTGCGCCCTTCACCGCTTTGCCAGCTGCGTCCGTCTGCGGCACCCGCTCCGCCAGCCCGGCCTTAATGCACACGGCCAGCCACACCCGCTTAATCTCTGTGAGCGGCGCCCACACCCGCCGGCCGGCTGCGTCCCGCGCGAACTTGCCCGGGAACACGTAGGGGCAACCAGGCTCGGCATCGGCCTGCATCTCGGTCAGCAAGGCCAAGGCAGGGGCCGAAATGGGGACACGGTGCAGCTTGGCCTGCTTTGTGCTGGCCGCCGGCTTGGTCCACACGCCCGCGGCCAAGTCGAACTGTGACCAGGTGGCGGACAGCAGCTCCCCCTTACGCGCGCCGGTCAGAAGTAACAGGCGGATGGCGTTGCAGGACACCCGCTCGGGATGCTTGGCCAGCACCTCGCCCAGCTTGGCGATCTCGGCAGGGGTCAGGAAGCGTTCGCGCTTCTCCTCCGGCTCCCGCTCGATGCCCTTGGCCGGGTTGTCCCCGCGCAGCTCCCACTTCATCGCCAGGGTCAGCATCTTCGACAAGACGGCAATGGTCCGGTTCGCCTGATAGGGCGCGCCGGCCGCGATCTCACGGTGCAGCCGTTCCACGTCCGAGTGGCGGAGGTCTGCTACCTTGATCTTGCCGATGCGTGGGCGGACGTAGAGGCGCAACAAGCTCTTGTAGTCCCGCGCCGTGGCAGGGCGGCGCTTGGTCAGGTGTTCGGCCTCGACGCGGTCGGCCAGGTCGTTCATCGTCGGCGAGGCGCGCTCCTCGTGCCGCTCCGCCATCGGGTCGCCGCCGACGTCCACCTGGCGTTTCAACTCCTTCGCTCGATCCCGGGCCGCGGGCACGGTCCAGTCCGGGAAGCTGCCGATGGTGATGCGCCGCTCCCGCCCGCCCGCGCGGTAATTCAGGATGAAGGCCCGGGCGCCTGCAGACGTGACGCGAACGCCAAAGCCCTTCACGTCATCATCGTAATGGACCTTGTTGCCCGATGCCGGCGGCGCCAGGTCGCGAACTGCCTTGTCCATCAGCTTCGCCATGTCAGTGGGCCTTCCGTGTCCGCATCGTGTCCGCACACATTTGGCAGGATATGGCGCGATCCTGTCAAGCGTTGTCAGTGGACGGCACGCAATAAGCCCTATTTTACAGGGTTTCAGATACGGACACGGCGGAAGCCCAGCAACGGCGGGGCGGGTCGCGTCAAATTCGTAATCAGTAGGTCCGCGGTTCAATCCCGCGAGCCGGCACCAGTTTTCGAAACGGGTTGGGATAGGTTCTCGCCTGATTGCGAAGTGGCCGGTCTTGGTTGGCGGACCCGCAGCGAACCCTGTGGGACGACGTTACCTGGCGGAATGCTTTCTTGTAGAACCCTGCGTGGACTTCAGCACGAGAGTTCTCAAGCAGGGCACCATGAAACCATTGATCGCGGCAGCATTGCTTCTTCCTGTCCTGGTCCTTGCCCAGACCGCACCCACAATCCCTCAAACCGGCACCCCCGCCAGCACTCCGGCGCCAACGCAGCCCGATCTGGCCGGCCTACCCGGAACCAAGGCCGGCACCACCGGCGGCATACTATCCGCGCCTACGCTGCGGACCGAGGACGGCGCCGTAGCGGTCCGGGTATCCCTCGGCGCACCAATATCCGGTGACCGCACCTGGATGGGCGCGCGCTCCTACCCCGTGCCGGGCCTGACCCTGATCCCCAACGGGCACCTCGGCATCCAAGGCGCGACCCGCGGCTGGGGCGCGGGCGCCTCCATCCTGCAGGTGTTCGCCAACGACCCGGCGGGACCGTCGTTCTGCGGCGGCGCCATGTCCTGCTACGTGCAGCCGAACGACCGCGGCTATGCCGGCCAGGACGGCGTCGCAGCCACCATCATCGCAAGCTCCCGCCCAGCCCTGGCGGAACACCTGGGGGTATCCTCCATCACCCCGGTGGCGATGGCCAACGGCGCGCCGGCCGTGCGGATCACGCTGGCCGCACCGCTCAGCACGCAGCAGGCCGCGGCCGTGGTCCCGCTGATGAAGGTGGAAACCACCGTGGGGACGGCCGGGTTCTATGGCTACACCGTCGCGGCCGGGCTGGCCTATCCGCCGGTGTCCGCCGATGGGCGCACGCTCACGGTGGACGGGATGTTCGATGCGTCGGGCGCCGCCATGCCTGCACCGGCCGCCGGCACGGAGCTGGCGCTGGACGTGCTGCACCAGGTGGACGGCCTGTATATCGGCACCCGGATCGGGGATGGCGACGGCATCCGCGACACCCACGCCATCGAGGGCGTGATGATCAACAACCGCACCGTGCCTACCGTGTTCTCGCCATATGACCCGCTGGGCGACATGCCGGACGTGAACGGCGTCTATATGCCGGTCGTCGTAGACGCCGCCGGCGGCACGGGCACGGGAGGCTCGGCCTTCCTGGCCGCCGACACGGTGGAAAGCGCCCAGCCTGGGACCTGGAAGCGGGGGTTCGGCTGCCGCAACCGCCCGACCGTCGCCAGCGGAGTCACGGACTGCGTCCTGAACGCGTTTGCCACCAACGGGCTTCATTCCGTCGCGACGACAATCAACGGCGGGCTGACCAACAATGCCCTGCTGGTTCAGCCCAACGACCTCGGCGGCGCGGCGACGGCGCAGGTCACGCAGGCCGGGGCGGCGACGTTCGGGTCCATCTCCAGCAGCGGGCCGGTCAGCGTCTCCGGACCGGCGACGTTCGCGAACCTGAATGCCGCCCTGTCGCCGTTCAAGCGCTCGGACCTGCCGGCCAGCGGCTGCGCGCCGGGCAACGTGGTGTTCGTGCGGGATGGGCGGAACACCCCGCATGACCGGGGCGGGCCTCCCACCGGCGTGCCAGCGTTTTGCAACACGGCGCACCAGTGGATTGCGCTCACGACCGGCCTTGCCGTGACGAACTGACGGACGGCCTGCCGAACCGTTGAGAGCCTGTTTGAGTGGGCACCGGGCCGGCCCAGCGGTGTTCTTCCGCGCCGGGCGCGCTGGGACCTTGACCCGATGCGGAGGCATCGGGGCTGCGGCCCTTCCTGCCCGGCACGAAAAAACCCCTGCTGGACCTTAGCCGTTGCCTACTGAAACACCTTCGAGAATATCTCGATATCGGATCGTTTAGAGTGTTGTTTTGCTTGCTGCTCCCTTGTAGATGCTTGAATTGCCGAGTTTACCGGAGCAAGATGTGTGAATACCGTAGCCCTCTGGGCTACGGTGGCCCCACATCCCCGGAACGATTTCTGTAAGCGTTTACATAGCGTTACATGCCACATCGGGAACCACAATCCCGGACCAGCCTCCAGAATGCCGGCATTGCCAGACCTGATGTCGGCCGGTTTCGCCTCTGCGACGCTCCAGAACGTTGGAAACATATAGGTAAATTCGTTCCGGAGATGTGCGACTACCGTAGGCCCTATGGGAGAGGGCCGGGGTGGGGGAAGCCCAGCAGCGCCGCTTTCCAGCCTTTCAGCAGCAACGCCAGGCATCGGGGTCCGAGGGCATGGCGCCGCTTCCACGCGGCCCGGCGTGCCGCGTCCAAACCTCCTACCCGATCAGCCGCGCCCTGACCCGGGCCGACACCACGTCAATGACCGCCACCGTCGCCAGGATCAGCAGGATGATGAACGACACCTGGTCCCAGTAGCGGACCTTGATCCGCTCGGCGATCTGCAGGCCGATGCCGCCCGCGCCCACCACGCCCAGGATGCTGGCGCTGCGGACGTTGCTCTCGAACTGATACAGCGCCTGCGCCAGCATCACCGGCAGCACCTGCGGCAGCAGGCCGAAGCGCACTACCAGCAGCGGGCTGCCGCCGGCGGCGACGATGCCCTCACGCTGCTTCACATCCGCCGTCTCGATGGCCTCGGCATACAGCTTGGCCAGCACCGCGACCTCGGCAGCGAAGATCGCCAGCACGCCCGCCAGCGGTCCCAGCCCCACCGCACGCACGAAGGCCAGCGCCCAGATGAGTTGGTCCATGCCGCGCAGCCCGTCGAACACCCGGCGGACCGAGAAGTGCGCCAGCGCGTTCACCACCACGTTGCGCGCACCCAGGAACCCCAGCGGAACCGCCACCACTGCGGCGGTGCATGTGCCCAGGAAGGCCATCGCCACGCTCTCGCCCAGGCCGCGCAGGATGTCCTGCCATTGCTCGCCCGGGCTGGGCGGCACCATCTGCCGCAGGATGATGCCCAGCCCGGCGGCACCGTTGGCGATGCGCCGGGGGGTGATGTCGAACCACCAGCATAACGCCAGCAGCCACGCCACCACCGCCGCGGCCGCAGCCCAGCGCAGGGCAATGCCCGCAGGACCGGGACCAAAGGCGCGCGGCTCCCGCGCCCGCAGGGCGGCGACCTCCGCCGGGGAAACCCGCCGGGCCGTGGCGGCGCCGGGCATCATGGGAGACTGCTTGCTTCCCCCTCTCCCTCCGGGAGAGGGCCGGGGTGAGGGGGTCTTGGCTGCGGAGCGGGGTGCCGCCGGTGCTGGCGGCACGGGGGTTTGCACCGGGACATTGCGTGCTTGCCCGCCCCCTCACCCCAGCCCTCGTTCGGAGGGAGAGGGAGAATGACGACGTGCGGCCTCATCCCAGCGCCCGGCTGCGCATCGCCTCGCTGGCGATGTCAATGACGCTGACCGCCAGCACGATCAGCACCAGGATCGCGCCGATCTCCTGGTAATAGTTGAAGCTGATGACGGTATAAAGCTCCTGCCCGATGCCGCCGGCGCCGACGAAGCCGATCACGGTGGCGCGGCGCACGTTGATCTCGAAGCGCAGCAGCAGGTAGCTCAGGAACCCCGGCAGCACCTGCGGCAGGATCGCCCAGCGCACGCCCTGCGCCCAGGTGCCGCCAGCGGCGCGCACGCCCTCCAGCGGATGCATGTCCGCGTTTTCCACGATCTCCGCGAACTGCTTGCCGAGTGCGCCGACGGTGTGCAGCCCGATGGCGACGATGCCGGCCAGCGGGCCGATGCCCACCGCCCAGACCAGGATCAGGGCATAAACGATGTCCGGCACCGTCCGGAACGCCTCCAGCCCGCGGCGGCACAGGATGTAGGTCAGCCGGTTCGGCGCCAGGTTGCCCGCTGCCGGGAAGCACAGGGGCAGCGCCAGCACCGCACCGCCCAGGGTCGCCATCGCCGCCATCTGGCTGGTCTCGAACAGCAGCCACAGCCAAAGGTCCAGCCGGTAGAACCAGTAGGCGATGGACCCCTCGGTCTTGACGCCGGAGAACACCGCCCCCCAGCGCAGGTCGGGGACCAGCTTGCCGAAATACTCGCCGACCCGCGGCAGCCCGGCGGCAAGGCTGGACGGATAGGCCTCGGACACCCAGGCCGACAGGGCCAGGGCCGCCAGCAAGATGGCAGCCGCCGCCAGGCCTATGAGTAAGCCAGCCCGGCGACGGCGCTGATATTCGGCCTCGAACGGAACGGTCGTCATGAGGGGGTTTCCTGCTCCCTCTTCCTTCGGGAGAGGATCGGGGTGAGGGGGCGGGCAAGCGCTGTGCCGTCCCAAGCCGGGCAGCGCGCCACCTGAACCGGCGGTGTCCCGCGCCGCAGCCAAGACCCCCTCACCCCAACCCTCTCCCGGAGGGAGAGGGAGCAGGGCAGCGCTTCTCTTTTGCGTCGGTCGCCCAGGTTACCCCCGCTGGCGCCGGTTCGCCGCTTCTTCCTTGCGCAGGTCTATGAACACCTGGAAGTCCTCGTGCTTGACCTGCTAGTAACCCTTGCCGCCGCCCCGCTCGATCTGCTTGTAGATGTCCGGGTGGGCCGTCGGCAGCGCCAGGTGGAAGGCCGTCAAGTCGCGGCGGAACTCGTCGGGCGTATCCTTGCGCGCCACCAGGGGGCCGTTCAGGATCGGGTTGGACGTCCACAGGATGCGTATGTCCGCCATCTTGAGCATCCCCTTGGCCACCATCTCGTGCAGGTTGCCGCGGGTGTAGCCTTCCGCCGGGTCGCCGATGCCGCTGGCCCAGGTGGCGGCGCCGTCATACTGCTTCTGCAGCACCGCCACGACCGCCTGCTCGTGCCCGCCGCCGAAGCCGGTGCGGCTGAAGTACTTGCCCGGCTCCGGGTCAATGCCGGCCTTCTTCAGCTCGCTGCGCGGGATCAGGTAGCCCGACGTGCTGTTGGGGTCGGCCCAGGCCAGCGACTTGCCCCTCATGCCGGCAAGGTCCGTGATGCCGCTGTCCGCGCGCACGACCAGGACGGAGCGGTAGCTGATGGAGCCGTCCTGCTCCACCGCGACCATCAGCGGCTCGACGTTGCCGCCGGTGTCCACCCAGGCGCCGGCGTAGCCGCTGCTGCCCATCGAGGACAACTCGATCTGCTTGGCGCCGAAGGCCTGGATGATGCCGGCGTAGTCGGCCGCCGGGAACAGGCGCACCGGCACCTCGAACGTCGCCTGCAGCAGCTTGCCATAGGCGTCGTAGCGGCCCAGCCGGTCGCTGTCGTTCTCGCCGCCCAGCAGGCCGATGCGCAGCGTCGGCACCGCGCTGGCCCAGGCGCGCTTGCCGGCAGCGGGCATGGCGTTGGCGCCCTGCGCCGCGGCACGGCCGATCAGGGCAGGGGCGGCGAGCAGGCTGGCGGCGCCCAGCAGGGCGTGACGGCGGTGCAGCATAGGGGATGGTCCTCCAGGGTTGGAGGCTCGTTACGCCGGGGCAGTGGCAGCGTGATGACGGATATGTTGCAGTTGCATTACGGCAGGCGCCAGGGCTGCGCAGGCTGGGCGGAAGACGCAGGCCGAGGGCGGGGGTGCGGCAACCCGGACGCGGTCGTGACCTGCACGCTGCCGCTCAGATGACGGCAACCTCCGGCCGCACCGGCACCGCCCGCGCCCCGGCGTCGTCATGGAACTCGTCCTCGCTCACGCCATAAACGTCCCGCACCCGCTCCGGCGTTAGCTCCGCGGGCGTGCCGTCGAACACCACTTGCCCGGCGGACAGCGCCACGATGCGGTCGCAATAATGCCGGGCGGTATCCAGGTGGTGCAGGTTGACCAGCACCGTCAGCCCGTCCTCCCGGTGGATGCGGCGCAGCATGTCCATCACCACCCGGGCGTTGCGGGGATCGAGGCTGGCGATCGGCTCGTCGGCCAGCATCAGCCGCGGCTCCTGCATCAAGGCCCGGCAGATCGCGACCCGCTGCTGCTGCCCGCCGGACAGCGTCCCCGCGCGCTGCAGCGCCATGCCGGGCAGGTCGAAGCGGTCCAGCGCCTGCAGCGCCATCGCCCGCTCGCCTGCGGTGAACAGGCCGAGCAGGCTCGCCACCTGCCCCCGGTGGTTCAGCCGGCCCATCAGCACGTTGGTCAGCACGTCCAGACGCGGGACCAAATTAAACTGCTGGAACACCATCGCGCAGGCGCAGCGCCAATCCCGCAGCGCCTGGCCGCGCAGCGCCGTCACCTCCGTCGTGCCGAAGCGTATGGTGCCCGACGACGGCTCCTGCAGGCGGTTGATCATCCGCAGCAGGGTGCTCTTGCCAGCGCCGCTGCGGCCGATGACGCCGACCATCTGTCCCGCGGGAATGCTGAGCGTGACGCCATCCACGGCCGCCTTTGCGCCGAAGCGCCGGGTCAGGTCCCTGATCTCAAGCATCGCCGCCTCAATGTTGGGGTCCTGCACCCTTAGCGTCCCGGCGCCGGGCGAGGTTGTGACGATTGCATGACAAGGCGCCTTCCCCGAGAACACGCATGACCCGATCACCTGCCCCTTCGGGGTGACGCGGGATGGCGATACGCCGGAAGCCCGTGCGCTGCTGCAGTTCCTGGCCGGGCCGGAGGCGCGGGCAATGTCCGAGCGGCGCGGCTTTACCGCCATCGCCGCGGCTGGTCAGGGGCAGCCGGCGGCGATCCGGTAACGAGCTGCGCCAGCCCGGCGCATCTCCGCACGGGATCACGGCCCCGTCCAGGAGGTTCGCGTCCTTGCGTATGCCTTGCAGGAGGCGCCGCGGACGACGTAGCAGGCCAGGGCAGGCAAGCATCCGGATACGGCCCTACCGGATCATCCGGTCCTGCCCGATCAGCGCCAGGCCCTCGGCCACCGACACGAACTCGCCGCCGCCTGACACGCGTTCCCGCCCGAACCGCGTCTCGAACAGCCGGCGCACGGCGGGCACGAAGGCGGTGCCGCCGGTCAGGAACACCCGGTCCACCCCGGCAGGCTCCAGCGCCGCCATCGCCAGCGCGCGGTCCACCGCGGCGGACAACGCCGCCAGCTCCGGCGCGATCCAGCCCTCGAACGCGGTGCGCTCGATCTCCTCCTCGATGCGCAGCCCCGGGTGCTCGAAACGCAGCACCGCCCGATCGGCACGCGACAGCTCCGCCTTCACCGCCGAAACCGATTGATAAAGCTGGTAGCCCAGCTCCTCCTCGATCACCTGGATCAGCCGGCGCAGCCGCTCCGGCTCGGCGGCGGTGCGGGCGACCTCGCCGATCTCGCGCAGGGTGCGGGGCGTCCGCATCAGCGACAGGCGGTGCCAGCGGGACAGCCCGGTGTAGTATTCGGCCGGGACCGGCATGTCCTTGCCCATGATCCGGTAGGTCCCGTCCTTGCCCAGATGCGGCGCCACCACGCGGTCAATGATGCGCGCGTCGAAGCTGTCGCCGGCCACGCCGACGCCGGTGGTGGCCAGCGGCGTCACCGGCCGCGCCGCCCCGGGGTCGAAGCGCAGCAGGGAAAAGTCGCTGGTGCCGCCGCCGAAGTCGCCGATCAGCACGGTGGCCGGGCCGGTCAGGCCGCGGGCAAAGCGGAACCCGGCCGCCTCCGGCTCGTACGCCACGTCCACCTCTCCCAGCCCGGCCTGGCGGAAGGACTCCCGCAGCCGCGCCTCGCCCAGCGCGTCATCCGCCAGCTCGCCGGCAAATCGGACAGGTCGCCCGGCGATGATCCGGGCGCCGTCCAGCTCGCCGTCTGCAAAGCCCTGGTCCGCCAGCAGGCCGCGCAGGAACAGCGCGACCAGGGCCTCCAGCGTGAAGGGACGGCCCATGACCTGGGTGCTGGAGAAGCTGCGCTGCGCCAGGTAGGTCTTCATGGACATGATCAGCCGGGTGTCCTCGGGATCGTCGAGGTAGGCCGCGACGGCGTGCGGCCCGGCGGCATGGCGCAGCGCCCCGCGCTCGGTCCAGAAGCACAGCACGGTTCGGAACACCTCCAGCCCCGGTGCCCGCAGCGTCCGCACGGCGCCGTCCGGCTGCAGCACCGCAACAACGCTGTTGGTGGTGCCGAAGTCTATGCCGATGATGGGGCCGCTGCTGGGGGGCTTGGTGGACATGGCGCGCGGGTGATGCGGACTGCCGCGTGCCGGGTCAAGCGGCTCGCCGGTCCTGGCCAGGGATCCAGGCGTGCGGCAGGGCTTCCGCGGCAACGCAGCGAATGGCGCGGCTGAAGTTGACCCATTCTGGTAGGTCAACTTCAGGCAGCGTGCGGACCCAGTGATGCCCAGGCCCGCACGCCTCGATGCCGGTCACCGTCGGCGGCATCGCCTCGAACAAAGCCATCATGGCGTCGCGGCTGAGCTTCTTGCGCAAGCACGGACGCTCCGACGCATCCACGCCATCAACCTGGAAAACGCGCTTGGACGTGTCCATGCGTCTGCGGACAGGATGCTCCACGGGCGGCCTCCTATGATGAACCTGCAAGCTCATCATGGCACATGGATGCCGGTCGGAGGCCGTCCACACCAACAAGGGCCGGGGCGCTGTCCCGTCAATCCGTGGAGCACCGCGTCGCCGCGCCGTGCGCAGCAACGGGGCGCCGGGAATGGCTCCATCGGAGTCCCACAGGGCAATTGCCGTCCTGGCCTTGTCGGGTGCCGCACCGGAGTGCATCTATCCCCGCAGGGATAGGGGACGACCAATGCCGGATGCGTTTTCAGAGTCTCGCCCACATGCCGTCGTGATCGGGTCGGGCTTCGGCGGCCTGGCTGCGGCCATACGGTTGGGCGCGCGGGGCTACCGCGTCACGGTCGTCGAGAAGCTCGATGCGCCGGGCGGGCGGGCCTATGTTTACCGGCAGGACGGCTTCACCTTCGACGCCGGCCCGACCATCATCACCGCGCCCTACCTGCTGGAGGAGCTGTGGACGCTGTGCGGACGCCGCATGGCCGACGACGTCGAGCTGCGCCGGATTGACCCGTTCTATGACATCCGCTTCGACGACGGCACGGTGTTCAGGGCCACGGCCGACTACGATGCGATGCGCGCCGAAGTCGCGCGGATCGAGCCTGACGACGTGCCCGGCTTCGAGCGCTTCATCCGCGAAAGCGAGCGTATCTACGAGGTCGCCTTTCATCAGCTCGCCGACCAGCCGTTCCACCGCGTTGCGACCCTGCTGCGCTCGGCCCCGGATATGCTGCGGCTCGGCGGGCATCGCACCGTTTACACCAAGGTTTCGCGGTATTTCCGCAACGAGAAGCTGCGGATCGCGTTCAGCTTCCATCCCCTGCTGATCGGCGGCAACCCGTTCACCACGACGGCCTATTACTGCCTGGTCGGCCACCTGGAGCGTCTGCACGGGGTGCATTACGCGATGGGCGGCACCGGGGCGATCGTGGCGGGCCTGGTGCGGCTGATCGAGGACCAGGGCGGCACCCTGCGCTTGAATGCCGAGGTGGAGCAGATCACCGTCGAGAACGGCCGCGCCTCCGGGCTGCGTCTGGTGGGCGGCGAACGCATCGCCGCCGACATCGTGGTGTCCAACGCCGATGTCGGCTGGACCTACACCAAGCTGCTGTCGGAGCATAAGCGCCGCCGCTGGACCGACCGCAAGCTGAAGCGCGCACGCTATTCCATGAGCCTGGTCGTCTGGTACTTCGGCACCAACAAGCGGTTCGAGGACGTTTACCAGCACACCATGGTACTCGGGCCGCGCTACGAAGGCCTGCTGCGGGACATCTTCAAGCGCAAGGTGCTGACCCCGGATTTCAGCCTGTATCTGCACCGGCCCACCGCCAATGACCCGTCGCTGGCGCCCCCCGGCTGCGATGCGTTCTACGTGCTGGCACCGGTGCCAAACCTCGCCAGCGGCACGGATTGGAGCACGGAGGCCGAGCCATACCGGCAAAGGATACAGCAGCGGCTGGAGGAAACGGTCATGCCCGGCTTGGGCGGGTGCATCGTCACGTCACGCCTGCTGACGCCGCAAGACTTCCGCGACCGGCTGCTGTCGGTGAACGGGGCGGCGTTCTCACTGGAGCCGCAACTGTTCCAGAGCGCCTGGTTCCGCCCGCACAACGTCAGCGAGGAGGTCGAGCGGCTGTTCCTGGTGGGCGCCGGGACGCATCCAGGTGCTGGCGTGCCGGGCGTGGTGTCTTCGGCGCGGATCTTGGACCAGGTGGTGCCGGACCCGGCGATGCTTCGGGCAACCGCTCACTAGAGTGGGTTCGGTGCAGATAGAAGTACCAAACAGTAACCGGGGCAAAACCCCGGGGTTGACCGCATTTTAAGGCTTCCCTGTCGCGGGCGGTTACGGTTCGCCCGGCACATGGCAACACCCCCGACCTGCCGAACCTATCGCGCGCCGATTTGGAGGCGCGGTTGGTCGAGCTGCTCGGCCAGGTCGCGGAGCTGAAGGCGGTGGCCGCCGCGCAGCGTGACGAGATTGCGCGACCAAAGGGCCTGACGGGCCGCCCCTCGATCAAGCCGAGCGGGATGGAGACATGATCGTGGCCCCGTTGCCCCGCGGCATCCGCGGCCATTTTGGTCCCGAGCTGCGGCGCTTCGTGTTGATGCAGTATCACCAGGGCCAAGTGACGGTTGGAGCGGCTGGTCACCCTGCTGCAAGCGGTGGGCGTCAGCATCTCCAAGCGCCGGGTGATGCGCCTGCTGATCAGCCGGCAGGACGGCTTTTTGTCCGAGACCCTGGAAACACTGCGGGCCGAGCTTTCGACGGCGGACTGGATCACCGTGGACCCGCGCAAATCGCATGCGATTTCGCCGACGCTGACGCCGGCGCGCGTCACCGCGGCGTCAACGCCGTCTGCACCCAGATCGGGTCAGATCGGCAAAACGACTTCGCCTGGTTCGGCACGATGGGCAGCAAAAGCCGGCTGAACGTCCTCGGCCTGCTGCGCGCGCGTCACACCGACGACGTGATCAACGATGCCGCCCTGGACTATATGCGCGATCACCACTGCCGCGGTCAGCCCGCCTGAAACGCAGGCCGACCCGGGGGTTTGCCCCAGTTACTGGTTCAATTTGTAAGTCCTTGTTTTCCTTGTTGGGCGAAGAGATGTGCGAATGCCGTAGCCCAGAGGGAGAGATCACGGTATCTTTGCCGTTCCCAGCAGCACCTTTGGCCGCGACGCTTTTTCGGTGATGCCGCTGATGCCCTCGCGGCGATGCAGCTCGGTCCAGACCTCCGCCGGCTGCACCCCGGTCGCCACCCACATCACCAGCAGGTGATACAGCACGTCGGCGCTTTCGCCGATCAGGGCGGTGCGGTTGCCGGCTACGGCCTCGATCAGGCATTCCACCGCTTCCTCGCCGAACTTTTGCGCGACCTTGGCGGTGCCGCGCTGCAGCAGGCGGGCGGAGTGGCTGACGGTGGGGTCGGCTGAGCGGCGCTGCACCACCACGGACCACAACCGGTCCAGCACGTCTGCCGAGACGGCGGGATCGGGCGCCTGCGGCAAGGACGCCTTTTGCGCGGTCTTGGAGGATTTGCCCGCTGCCTTAAACGACACCTTCCGCGCCATCTTGGGCGTTGCCAGCTTTGCTGTCTTCGCCATGGCTAGGCCGCCATTGCAATGGGCCGGCCGGGCAGCCGCACCGGCAGGCCGGCCTCGTGCAGCGCCGCCTTGACCTGGGGGATGGTGAAGGTGCCGAAGTGGAACACGCTGGCCGCCAGCAGCCCGGTCGCCCCGGCCGCCGCGCCATCCACGAAGTGCTGCAGCGTGCCGACGCCGCCCGACGCGATCACCGGGACCCGCACCGCGCCGCACACGGCCCGCAGCAGGTCGCCGTCGAAGCCGTGCCCGGTGCCGTCACGGTCCATGCTGGTCAGCAGGATCTCGCCTGCGCCAAGCTCCGCCGCCTGCCGGCACCAGGCGACAGCGTCGAGGCCCGTGGGTGTGCGGCCGCCGTGGGTGAACACCTCCCAGCGTTCGGGGCCGGACTGCCGGGCGTCCACGGCGACGACGACGCATTGGCTGCCGAACTTCTCCGCGCCCTCCCGCACCAGGTCCGGGCGGGCGACCGCGGCGCTGTTCATGCTGCACTTGTCGGCGCCGGCCAGCAACAAGCGGCGCATGTCCTCGGTGGTGCGGACGCCACCGCCGACAGTCAGGGGCAGGAAGATGCGGGCGGCGGTGCGGGACACGACGTCCAGGATGGTGTCGCGGTTCTCGTGGCTGGCGGTGATGTCGAGGAACGTCAGCTCGTCGGCGCCGGCAGCGTCATAGACCGCGGCCTGCTCCACGGGGTCGCCGGCGTCGCGCAGGGACACGAAATTGACGCCCTTCACGACCCGGCCGTCCCTGACGTCCAGGCATGGGATGATTCGCAGCTTGAGCATCAGGGATTATACTCGCGGTTCACGCCAAGGTTGCAAGGCTTGCGGACGCATGGCTTCCGGTTACCTGGCCGTCCAGGCGGGGCGCCGGTGCAAGCCGGGATGACGCGCCGCCTTGGGAAGCCGGCGAAAACGTGCGCCTGGAGAACTGCAGTGCCCGTGCCCATCGCATCCTCCACCGGGCGGACGGTATGCAGCCGGCCCGTGCGCAGGCCGTGGGCTGCCTTGGCCCAATGGCGCCTCTGCAATACCGCTCCAACTCCATGCCAGGTGGTTCTTAAAATTGATACAATTTTCAATTGCGTATCGATCTGGCCTATGGTACATAAGTATTCCCTAATAAGACAAGGTAGGTCAATGTTCCGGTTAACCTCCGCCATCGCCGCTGGCCTGTGCGTTGCTGCCGTGGCCGCCACGCCCGCCTTTGCAGACGTGATCGCCTATACGACCCCGGCCGGGACGGCTGCGAACCAGCATTACGGCCAGGGTTTCGGGATGGACTTCAGGCCCAACCAGGCGATCACCGTCACACAACTCGGCCTGTTCAGCCCGTCCGGCTTCGCCGCGCCGGCCAACGCCCCGGATTATGTCACGCTGTTCAACGCTGGCACGGTGCTGGCGCAGTTGACGTTCTCGGCGGCGTCGCAGGGCACTCTGCTGGCGGGGAGCGCCGACTACTTCAAGACGCTGGCGACGCCGCTTACGCTGACGGCGGGCAGCACCTATTCCATCATCTCGTTCTACACCAACGGCGTGGACGGGCTGTCGAACGCAGGCGTCGCCGGCGTTACTGCGCCGGCTGAAACAGGGGCGCCCTACATCAGCTATGTCGGCCTCGGCCGCTACGGCGGCAGCACGGCGACCGCCTATCCGACGACCCTTGATAGCGGGCCGGCCAACCGCTACTCCGCCGCGACCTTCGCCTTCGCGCTGCCGACCGCCGTGCCGGAGCCGGCGTCGCTTGCCCTGCTCGGCGCAGGCCTCGGCCTCACGGCACTGATGCGACGCCGCCGGGCCTGACGGCACCGCCCGGGTCAGGTGACGCAGCCCAGCCGACGTGTAGTGACTTGCACTAATCCGCGGGCTGTCTCGCACTCACGGGCCTGACCTGGCTCACGTTCGGGTTCTTGGCCACTTTCGATGACTCAGGGCTGGCCGCGCAGGTGGCACCACCCTACGGCACCCTCTGCGGCTCCAACCTTGAGTCACTGAAAATGGCCAAGAACCCCTTTATGCGCCCACATGCACTGACTGTGGGCCGGGCTTCTCAAGCTTGTTGCAATGATCTCGGGCACGGCCGCCCGATGATTGCGATCCGGAACGCCAATGATTGCGGTTCGCTACTGCTACACCTACCTGCGTAGAACGATGACGATGAACATCGTGTATACCAAGATCGTCGCGACGATCAGGTAAAGTTGGTACTTGTTCGCAAACGACTGGGTCGCTTTCGCCTTCAGGTCCGTGAACAGCTCCGGCCAGGTGTATGAGACGAAATCGCCCTGCGACATGATGTTCAGCAGGACGCCATCGGCATCCACCACCGGAAGGTGCCGGAACCGCTCGTTCGACATGATACGGAGCCACTCGGCAATCTCGTCGTCGCTACGCGCGATCTTCAGGTTGGACGTCATGATGTCGCGGATGGGCGTCGTGTTCGCATCGAGGTTGTTGGCCAGCAGGCGCCGCATGAAGTCGCGTTCGGTGATGATGCCCACCGGCCGGCGCGCGGGGTCAACAATGATGCTGGCCCCATAGTTCTTGTCCGACATGGCCCGCACGGCATCAATCACCATGTCGTCGGGGGAGAATGTCAGCACCGGCGCCTTGGTCCTGAATTCGAACCGCTCCGCGATCTTCATGGCAGGCGTTTCCCCGTTTTGGTTATGAGTGCTTTCAGGCGTGGGCACGGCTTGTATCAGGATCATGGCACGGGCAGGCCATGACGCAAGTGCTCGTCCTGCCGGTATCAAGGCGCTTCTATTGCTCGTGTCCACAAAGGATACGCAATGTCCGACCACTTCGACCTGCTGCTGCGCGGCGGCACACTGGTGCTGTCTCGGGGAGGAGGTGGGTGACCATCCTCCGTTACGATGGCTCTCCCGCACTTTGCGTGGAGGCAGGAGGTCGCCTGGAACGGACAACTCATTAGAAGTCTAGGCGGATTTGCACCGGCTGGCTTCGGCCAGCGTGTCATATCGGCCCGGCAAGCAGGTGCTGATTCCATCTTCGAATCAGTCACTTGGCGCTTGACGGTGGAGGAACGCCTCCGCGCAAAGTGCGGGAGAGCCACCGTAACGGGGGATGGTCACGCGGCTGGTCCCCGGCTGCGGCGCATCCAGGCCGTGCCGCCGCCTGCTGCTGCTACCGGCCCAGGTGCGCGTCGAAGAAGGCGGCGATCTCGCCCATTGCCTCCTGCACCTCGGGGATGCGGTCGTCGCGGTAGAACTGGGCGTGCGACTGCGCCTCGAACACCTGCAGCCTGGTGTCCACGCCGGCCTGGCGGAGTTTCTGGTTGACGCGGACGGTGTTGCTCAGCAGCAGGTCGCGGGTGCCGCTGGTGAGGATCGTGGGCGGGAAGCCGTGCAGGTCGCCATACAAGGGGGACAGCATCGGGTCGGCGAGGTCATGGCCATGGGCATAGAACCGGGTCGCGGCGTCGCAGAAGCCGTCCGGGGAGACCAGGACGTTGTCCACCAGGGCGTTGGTTTGGAAGGTGTCGCCCTGCTTGGTCACGTCGGACATGGGCGTGCCGGGAGCGATGGCGCCAGGCATAGGAATATTGTCCGCCTTGGCGCGAAGCATCATCTCCAGCGTCAGCGCGCCGCCGGCCGAGCTGCCGAACACGCCGACGTTGCCCGGCGGGACCATGCCGATGGCGGTCTTGTAAACGGCCACTGCGTCGTCGAGCGCGGCGGGGAAGTAGGCCTCGGGCGGCATCCGGTAATCCACCGCGATCACCTTCATGCGGCCGAAGCCGGCCAGCATCAGCGCCTCGGGCAGGGCGGCGAGGTGCGGGTTCAGCACGTAGCAGCCGCCGTGGACGTGGACGAGCAGGCGGTTGCGGTTGCCGGCCGGGATGTCGTTGGGGGTGAGGGTGTAAACGCGCACGCCGGCGATGGTGGACGGCTCGATCTTCACGTGCAGGCGTTCGGCCATTGGCGCGACTTGGGCGGCGGCGGCAGATTCCAGCGTCTTGACGAGCTCGGTCCAGCCCTCGGGCGTGGTGGGGGGATGGTCCCAGTTCGTGCGGAGCGGCTGGGCGATGACGGCCTGCATCGCCGGGCTGACGGTTCCGGGGACGGGGATGCTTTTGGCTGGTTCCTCGCGCGGGGGAAGGGAGTCAGCGCGGGCGGGAACCGACGCGAGCAGCATCGCCGCGACGGCAGCGGTCAGCAGGTGGTTGGGCATGGACGGTCCCCCGGGTCCGGTTTTTCCCGACTTTGCGGAAAATGTGGCCCGGCAGCAAGCCGTTGGCCGGGGCTGCTATGCCGCCGTTCCGGCCAGGACACGTAATGCTGCCCCCACGCCGACGCTGCCGTCATACAATGCCCGCCCAACTATGACCCCCTCGATCCCCGCGGTTGCGCTTGCTGCCGTGCCTGCCGCCGCACCCACGGCATCCCGCAGCGCCTGCAAGTCTGCCAGCGATCCCACGCCGCCGCTGGCGATCACCGGCGTGCCCAGCCGCGCGGCCAGCGCCAGGGTCGCCGGCAGGTTCAATCCGGTGCCCATGCCGTCCCGGCCGATGTCGGTGTAGATGATGGCGGCCACTCCGGCGTCCTCGAACCGCAGCGCCAGCTCGGCGGCTGGGATGGTCGAGGTGTCGGCCCAGCCCTCGGTCGCCACGAACCCGTCGCGGGCGTCAATGCCGACCGCGACCCGGCCGGGGAAGGCGCGGCAGGCGTCGCGCACCAGGGCAGGGGTCTTCACCGCGGCGCTGCCCAGGATCACGCGGCGGACTCCGGCGGACAGCCAGCCCTCCACCCCCGCCATGTCGCGGATGCCGCCGCCAAGCTGGACGGGAACGGTGGCCGCCTGCAAGATTGCGGCGACCGCGGCGGTGTTGACGGGACGTCCGGCGAAGGCGCCGTTCAGGTCCACCACGTGCAGCCAGGTGCAGCCCGCGTCCTGCCAGGCGCGGGCCTGGGCGCCGGGGTCGTCTGAGAACACGGTGGCGTCGTCCATGTCGCCCCGGCGGAGGCGCACGCAGGCGCCGTCCTTGAGGTCTATGGCGGGGTAGAGGGTGAGGGGGGTCATCTGCTCCCTCTCCCGCCGGGGGAGGGTTGGGGTGAGGGGGTCTTGAAACGCGGCGCCGGCTGATCGAGGGCTGGGCGCCAGCGGCACAGGCTGCTCCCCGCTCCGCAGCCAGACCCCCTCACCCCGGCCCTCTCCCGGAGGGAGAGGGAGAAGAGACGCGTCATGCCTTTGGCTCGCGCTGCAGCAGCTTGGTGAAGTAGATGCCGCGGATCGTGCGGCCGCCGACGCGGGCATAGGCGGGGTGCTCGCCCCAGCGGTGGTAGCCCAGGGATTCATACAGCTGAATCGCCGCCTCCTGGGTTTCCCGCACGTCCAGGTTCAGCACCTGGTAGCCGAGCGCCCGGGCGCCGTCCTCCATGCGCCGGGTCATCATGCGCGCCAGGCCGTGGCCGCGGGCATAGGGGGCAATGAAGGAGTGCATGACGGTGGCCGCGAAGGCCTGCGCCTCGTTGTAGCGCGGCGGGCGCACCAGTTGCGCCGATCCGACGATGACCCCGTCGAGCCTGGCGGTGAACAGCTCCCGCTCCGGCACCAGCAGCACGCCCTTGAAGTAGCTTTGCAGCGCCAGACGCCCCGGCGACTTCACCCAGCCGAAGCCGCCGCCCTCAATGATGGCGGCGTCGGCGGCCTCGCACAGGGCCTGCATGTCGTCGTCTTGCAGCTCTGCCGCACGCTCGACCAGCAGTTGGCTTTGCAGCACGTCAGCCACGGGCCGGGGTCCAGCGCAGGAAGTTGGCGAGGATGCGTAGGCCGACCTCCTGGCTTTTCTCCACGTGGAACTGGGTGCCGGCGCGGTTGCCGCGGGCGACCAGGGCCGGGACGGGGCCGCCATAGTCGGTGGTGGCCAGCAGGTCCGCAGGGTCGCCGCCGCTCAGGGCATAGCTGTGGACGAAATACGCGTGGTCGCCGGGCTGCAGCCCGTCCAGCAGGGGATGCGCGCCGGGAGCGAAGTCCAGCGCGTTCCAGCCCATCTGCGGCAGGCGCAGGCCCGCCGGGTCCATCGGGGCGATTTCCCCGCCGATCCAGCCGAAGCCGGGGGTCACCGTATGCTCCAGCCCGCGCTGCGCCATGAGCTGCATGCCGACACAGATGCCCAGGAAGGGCCGGCCGGCGGCGGCGCTGTCCCCGACCGCGGCGTGCAGGCCCGGCGCGGCGGCCAGGCCCGAGGCGCAGTCCGCGAATGCGCCCTGACCCGGCAGCACCACGCGGTCTGCCGCCGCCACATCGGCGGCGCTGCCGGTGATGATCACGTCGGCGGCGATGCCGGCCCGCTCCGCCGCGACCGTCAGGGCGCGGGCGGCGGAGGCCAGGTTGCCGCTGCCGTAGTCCACGACGGCGACGCGCATCAGCGCAGCCATGCCGGGTCCTCGTGGGCCGCGGCCAGGTCGGGCCGGGCGTCCAGCAGGCGGGCGAAGGCCGCGTCGTCGTCCTGTGCCGTGACCACGTGGGCCAGGGCGTAGCCGCGCCGGGCCAGGGACCAGCGCAGCAGGTCCCGGCCGAGCAGGCCGAGCAGCAGGAAGAAGCCCAGGACCAATAAGCCGCGCAGGCCGTTGGGGACCAGCAGGTTCAGTATGATCACGACGGCCAGCACGATGACGCCGGGTATCCAGGCGCGATACGCCAGGAGCCAGAACGGGCCGAACAGGGCGGCGCCCCAGCTCCATCCCTCGTGTACCAGCACCGGCGGGCGGGCGGGGTGGAGGTGGGCGGTCCAGACCTTCATGCTTGGGCCTTCATAGGGACCCCTTGGTGGAGGGGATGGTGCTCCCGGCGCGCGGGTCAGGCTCGACGGCCTGGCGCAGGGCGCGGGCGACGGACTTGAAGGCGGCCTCGGCAACGTGGTGGGCGTTGCGGCCGGCGCGCTGGGTGACGTGCAGGGTCAGCAGGCCGTTCATGGCGAAGGCGCGGAAGAACTCCTCGAACAGCTCGGTGTCCATGGCGCCGACCTTGTCGCGCTCGAACCGCACGTTCCAGGCGAAGAAGGGGCGGCCCGACAGGTCCAGTGCGGCGTCCACCAGCGCCTCGTCCATCGGCAAGCTGCAGTGGCCGTAGCGGCGGATGCCGCGCTTGTCGCCGAGCGCCTGGGCCAGCGCCTGGCCGAGGACGATGCCCACGTCCTCCGTCGTGTGGTGGAAGTCTATGTGCAGGTCGCCCTCGGCCTGCACGTTCAAGTCGAGCATGGCGTGGCGGGCGAGGGCGGTCAGCATGTGGTCGAGGAAGCCGATGCCGGTGGCGACCTGGGCCTGCCCGGCGCCATCCAGGTCCAACGTTACGGTGATGCGCGTCTCAGACGTGGCACGGGTGATGGCGGCGGTGCGGGACATGCGGCGCGGTGTAGCGCAGGCGGGTGGTGGGGGGAACCTCTCTGCCGCGGTGTGATGGCTGGGTGCCTCAGCACCGCCGCCCCTATGAAGAGGCGATGCCCGAACCCTGTTTACACTAAGGCGACGCCCAAGAATACCTGAATCGGCTGGGTTGGTGGATGTTGCGCATTTGGGAGGTTAGGATTCCGTTGTGGTTGGCGACGGCGTAGGCTCTGGCGATGGTTGATGCATCAGCGATTG
>JAABUK010003100.1_pt1 | contig 28542 bp, 40 predicted proteins | sample 5559141 | NCBI WGS metagenome assembly JAABUK01 (sample SAMN10711869, study PRJNA513367) | rock metagenome | isolation source: Antarctica rocks | place: Antarctica: Victoria Land, Pudding Butte nord | collected 2016-01-03
ACCCCCACCAGTGGCATCACCCCCACCCCCACCCCCTGTGGCATCCTCACCAGCGTCTTTGCCACCCCCACCTGTTAGATCAGTGTCTTCTCCCGGTCCCACAAGTGTTCAGGACGCAAGTGTTGGGCGGCCACCTGTGGCAACACCAGCCCCAGCTAACTGCACTGCTTACACCTGGATCACTGGCCAATGGGGACCATGTAACGCTACATGCGGATTCGGGCTTCAAAATAGGACAGTGGACTGCTTCAGCTATGGTCCCAGCTTGTCACTTGGGTCCACAACCACAGCAAGTCACTGCAATGCAGCTCAGGAACCAATAGCTCTTGTCTCCTGTATTGTGGCACCTTGTCCTGCGGACTATTCTGCAGCATGCCACTTGGCACCAGCTGCAGCTCCAACAGCAAATGGGCGCAGGCTATTCTGGTGGTACTGATAAAAATGTGTCAGGTACTACCTCGTCAGCAAGACACAGGACATATTTAATTAAACGCTCTGAATAAAAAAGCGTCTGCGGAGCTTGTATATGCAGTGATGGCATGACTTGCAGAGTATTCTAGGATTAGATCCTGAACAAGACAGGTAGTCAGTTTGATCAGCCTACCTGTGTGCCAAGTAAAGCCAAATTGCCAGCCATTATAGATGATACAGAGGCCTTTTGTTTGTTATGCCTCTCTGCCTGCCTGCCTGCCAGTGTGCATGTAACTATTGTGACTACCATTTGTAATATACCCAATCTTGTCCTGCTAAAAAGTCACCAGCACTGCACATGTCTGCATGCACACACCAGATGCATGTTTGCCCTGCTGTATGTGAGGAATGGTTTTGCTCATGATCAAAGAGACCTACAAATCCTGAGCAGTGAGATGCTGTATTGCATGCCCAACAATATCCTGAGAGTTGATTTTCTGCAAGTGGATGTGCTTGTTGTGGAGCTTGATTTGAGTCACAGGCTCCATGAGAATGCTCAACAAAACATTCTGCTTGCATCATGTGTGAAGCATCATCAGCATCTATAGAACTTCTTGGTGGGGTTGTGGGTGTGCAGCCTGCTCATTGCAGTGCAATGTATAGTATTGCGGCAATACAGCTTGCTCTGTGCTCACAACTATAATGACACGTACGTTGGTCATCACAGTGGCCAAGACACATAATAACCAACCACAAGACTGTACAAGCAACTCTGTTGTCATTCTTGATAGAGCAGGACCTCCCTGGACAGTGTTCATATAGACACAAGACTGTTTGATTCAGCAAGATGACACTCGAAGCTTGCAGAGCATGTTCCACAAAGTTAGACATTGCGTCAGTTGGACTGTGACTGACGTTGCTGCTCTGGGCACTAAAACATCGCAAAATTCACAGAGAGAGATTACAGCTGTGTGAGTCACTCACAGTGAGTGCGTGTGCTTCATGCTGCACCCAGAGCTCAAAGTGGCGGCCGCCCCCTACACAAAAAGTCAAACTATGCCTGTCGTTAAGCTGTGTTGTTTACTGTTCAGTGGCTAGCCAGCGCTGGATACCGGCGTGCTCGAATCCTCAAATAGCATCTGAGACTTTGAGCAGGCCATCGCAGAGTTTCTTGGCAATTCTTTGTCTGTAGCGCAGTGATCCGTAAGCTAAAGATCGCATGCTCAGCAAGAATGGCTAGTCACCGGCAGGAGCTCAGCTTGGCAGTTTTGGTGACAAAAGTTCTCAGTGAAAATCGCAATGCGGCTAGTTTGCATGTTGGTCGCTTGTATTGCCGTTGCCGCGGGTTGGCTGCGATTTGTAGCTGCTGAATCACCTGGCCATAGCAACAACTGGGCTGTGCTTGTGGACACCTCGAGATATTGGTTCAATTACAGACACATTGCCAATACCCTATCAATATATACCACTGTGAAGCGGTAAGCCGTGTCAGCTGGATAGCAGTTTGCTGTGCCTGACAAAACGGATGCTGAACTTGAATGTGGCAGCGCAGACTTGGAATTCCTGACAGCAACATTTTGTTGATGCTAGCTGATGATATAGCTTGCAATCCGCGCAATCCTCACCCCACGTTTGTGTTCAACAACGCTGACCAGCAAACCAATCTGTACGATGACATAGTGGAGGTAGACTATAGAGGCTATGAGGTCACAGCTGGCAGCTTTCTAGACGTACTCCATGGTACAATGGGCCAATGATGCTTGTAGTACAGTCAGCTTGCCACCGGGTGACACTCCATGCACACCTATGTGTCTGTCTTGCAGGCACACACAACCCTGCTGTGCCGAAATCTAAGCGGCTTATGTCAAACAATCAATCCAACCTGTTGGTGAGCAGGCATTTGCTGATTCCCCTTGCAACAGACTGCACGAATAGTACCCAGGCTCTGCAGCACCATGTCATTATGATCAGCCAGCAAACTTTGACTTGCAGGTTTACATCACAGGGCATGGTGGTGATGGATTTATGAAGTTTCAAGACAAAGAAGAAGTGACCTCAGATGAAATCGGCAAGGCATTTGCCCTGGTGAGCACACAGCTTTCCTTTCTGGGCTTGGCTTTACTTCACTGCTTGCTTAAGTAAGGCGCTTGTCAGACCAGAATGGTCAAGAAGCCTGTGACTTGCCAGCCCCAATGCATGACCGTACACTCATGCTGCATTGCAGATGCATGAGCAGAATAAGTACCACGAGCTTCTGTTCATAGCAGACACCTGCCAAGCTGCCTCGCTTTATGGCAGTATTCGCTCCCCAAACATCATGTCCATGGCCAGCAGCAAAATAGGTAAGGAGCTCCACTTGGCCTAAGAATTCTTTTGGGCTGTGTCCTCAAAAGGTTGAGTCTCAGATACATGTTCTCAGGGTTGGGATAGACCGTTTGTCTGCAACGATGTACTGCCCGTAAGTGTGTATGAACTATGCCAGTCTTGCAGGGTTATTTTGCGTGCCTTTGGCCTACCAATGCTGACAATGCTTCTATTTCAGTCCATCACTTTCAAACAAATAAAGATGCACACATCATGAGTGCTGTTGCATACCGTGTGGTGCCATCGGTGAATGCTGCCCTGTTGCTGATGTGGCCCTGACATTCTGCTGTCTTGAAACATCTTGAAAGATGCAAACCACTACACTATTGTGTACTGTTGTGCAACGCAGAAGTACACATTGTGTGCAATGACCTTTGATGATGTGCAGGAGAAGACTCGCTCTCGCATCATGTTGACTATAATGTGGGGGTCTCAGTCATTGACCGCTTCACCTACTACATGCTAGACTTCTTTCAGGGAATGGGCCCTGACAGCACAGCTACCATGCAGAACCTTATTGACCATGTCAGGTAACATATGCAAAGCTTTTTGAGATGATGGACATCTTCATCTTTCAGCAGGTCAACTTGCTCGGCAAGGCGATTGCAGAGCCAACTTAATGACAATGCAGGCCGAAGCCTCTACACTCCACTTTCAACTTCAAAGCAGAAGCATTCAGGAGGCCAATGTCTAAGGTGTTATTGACTGACTTCTTTGGCGACCGCAAGAGAGTAGCTTCACGGCGGCAGAAAGCTGCACATGCACAATGCACAAGCCACTCTGGCCAAGCTGGGGGTGACAACGAAAGCAACATAGAGTGGCAGGCGCCTCTACAAGTCGCCACTGATGCAGACAAAGCATACAGTATCACCAGGAAAAGTGGTATGCTGTGGAGCAGCCGTTGATAAACGAAGACCTGGCATTGTTTGTGTTGTTTTCTGCATTGTCTTTTGTTGCATGTAGTCTGATGAATAGGCATCAAGTTCATCAAACAAAGCAATGTCAGCTGGTATGTTGGTCGAGCTAAGCATGAATCAGTTGAATCAGGGCCTATGTTGCTGGAAGCAGCTTATCCTTCAGGTACTCTTCAATGTGTTCAGTTTTCCAGTGATCAATTCTGATAGATTCTGAGCTTGAGCCTGACTTCAAGTTCAGCCTTGGAGGAGCTCCAAAATAGTATTTGACTTTGATATTTGGATAGCTCTCGCTTCTTTCTCTGACAAAGGTTTCAACATGTGGAAATTCTCTGCAGTGTGCACATGGTAGCGACCAACATTGAATGATGTAGCAAACATGAGTTCAAACTTGGGTGTGAGTGAGCGTGCTGAATGCCAGATAGCTTACCTCAGCCTGTGTTTGCAGACCTCAAGGACTCCTGATCGAAATTTGCTGCCAGAAGTAACTTGAGACCGGCTGCAACATCCATGACACTCAGCAACGAGACCTGCATACATGGTCGGTCATCTCCGCTGTGATTTCTGACTTAGACGCAGCCAAGACTCCTGCAGTGCAATTACCTTCATCTTTGATGTAGTCTTCAATCCTGTCGCAGTCGGAACAATCAGGCTCATTGAACCTGCGAAGCAAGCCATGAGCACGACGAGCGTAACCTTCCAGTCTTTTGCTCTGCTTCAAACAGGACTACTGTCACCTCTCGACGTACCTACCCCAAGTCTATACATGACGATGCATTTTCTTGAGCTTCGGTGAGTCTAAATGTTATCTGAAAGGTCAGAGTGCAGAAGAGCAGGGTATGTCTGAAGCGCTTCGGACCGTGCATTTCGATCATCCCGGATCAGTTCTCCTCTGGCACGTCTGCACCTTTTGGTGTACACAGGGATTGAGGTGACCACAACCTTGAACCGGGCAGGAATCTTGCTGTGTCGCCGCGTCCGTGGCTGTTTTACATGCTGTAGGTCGCAACATGCAGACATGTCTCAGATGAACGAAGGGCTCCACGCAAATGCCCTTTCTTGCAGGGCCCTTCTGTTTATGCCGCTGTGCGAGGGGACATCAAGAGGGACAGAAGCACGTCGATGAGACAGGATACAGTTTTGGCAAGACGTTGTCAAGGTATTGAGTTAAACAAATTGCAATTTCTGACGGGGTCGCTTATCACTTTGGTGCCTGACTTCCTCTACTTACGTAAATGCGCTGTGCCTACCAACCTAACAATTTGTGAGCTACAACACTGAACCATAAAAACTAGCAGTTTCATTTCATGCAAGCAATGTATTTCAAAAGCATACCTCTAACACTACCTAGCCTGCTATGCAGTGCTGCTGGATGACAACATCTAAGCTGAAGTTTGCTAGGTGATTCATTCAGTAAGTGGGGTTTGCTGCATCTGCTGCATGAACCTAAACCAAATGCTTTGGTACTCTTCGGACATCATGTCTGGAATGAGACGCAAGAATGTAAAGCTGCGCATGACAGGCAGAGTGCGGACAGGACCCACTGCACTGTCACCATATCTGCATTCCACACAGTAACTCAGTGTGACCGGAGCGTAAGTGCACATTGCAGCCTCTTCATGATTATTTGCAATCTGTTGATCAGAAGCTTACTCCCTTTCAATTCCCATATGCTGTGCACAATTGTCTCGCTGAAACACAACACAGCAGTACACAGACTACTATGCCTGTCACTTAACATAGCAACAGCATCACAGCCAATGGCATGATGTCCAGGCAGTTGAAATGACCACACTATCGGCATGCACTCACCTTTCTTGCCAGAATGCTGCACTCAGGCCAGGATCCTCTGTCACAGAGCCCTCTGAGTGCCCCTCCTGAGATTGCATCTGATTGGCCATGGTGTCCATCTGTAACAAAATCTCAGTTGCGTGAGGTCTGCATCTTTATTGCAAGCTTTGCTTGTCTGCTGTGCCAGCTTGATCATCTGTTGCATCTACATGAATACAAGTTTACAGGCACAAACGATGAAATTACGCCAAAGGCTATCCCAGTGATCAGCTTTGGTCAGAGCATCACTCATGTTGTTGTTCATGCACACGAGCCTGCTTGGATGGACATCTGCATTTCCAATAGCTCAGGTTGTGGCATGATCTCATCAGACGCCCACAATATGAATGCCTTGTCTGAGCTTCCTCATGTTACATTCACAGGTGCTCACAATGACACACAACACCCTTACAAAGAATCAAGATTGCAACAATCTGGATTGGTCTGACCAACAGGCATCCTCAATGCATGCACAGTAGTGGTATGGTGACAAGTAAGGTGCATAACAAAGCTGTGGTCATGCATGTCAATCTGACCTGCAAGGGAGGGGACCATGGCTTGGTGTTGTACACAATCCGGTCAAGGGCGTACTGGTCCACTCCTCCTGGCACAAAGCAAGGCAGAGCATTCTCACCCCCCAGCAACACCCCAGCAGCTGCAGCCCCCTCCCTCACCTGTGTTCAGCTCAGCCTTGACACAAGTGGAGGCATATGGTGTTGAAAACACCATGACTGGCATGCAGCTGATGCCCCACACATCACTGTACATGACTGTAAGAGTAACACAATGCATATACAGATGTCTTGACAGCTGACCCAAAGCCTGTTCTTCAGCCTGAGCCAGGTTGCTAACCAAGCAAGAAGCCACACTCAGCAGGGTGGGGTTGCAATATTAGGGTACATGAGTGCTAGGGAGCTACGGCCAATATGCCTGCAAAAACATGCAATAATAATGTCATTTTGTTTGTGGTAAGGCTGTCAGGGAAATTGTTTCAGCTTATGATCCTGGGTAGCTTGGTTGATCTTTGCAGGGCAGGAGGGTGGCAGATGAAGCATCATTTCAGGCCAGAAACTGCAGCATGAAACACATTGCTGGCAAACTGAGATGTGGCATTTTGGTTTAGTGCCAGCAGTGAGCATGCAAATGCCATCTACCAAGGCAAGCAGAACTTTAAAAAAACAGGCATGCATAAACACACGACATCCAATGCATAGATGCATGAGGTGACAGACCACCAGTATCAGATCAGGAATGGTCAGCTTTCCCAAACCTTTTCAATACCCCAGGAACCCAGCAGTTGCAAAAAGAGACTTATATCTTCTTTTTGTGCACCATGAAAAAGGGTGATGGGAGCAAAAAATTGACTTCCACAGTACCATAACCCTACAACATCACTGATGTGGGCTGTCCCTCTGCTCACAAAAACTGAATGCACTGTGAAGCTGCTGGGAGTGCATGAGCATGTGAGGGCACCTGTCTGAGGAGGCCCTCCGGCCCGCACAGGGCTTCTGGGGGGTGTTGGGCGTCACACATTTCCACACAGGTGAGCGTGACCACCATGCCATGCTGGGCACACATCTCCAGGATGCCAGCGTAGCCATCATGCACCTCTGTGTTGTAGTAGCCAGCTGTCATCTCAGCTGCATGACTGCGTGAGTTGTACCACCAGTGGACACCAGCTATCTTGAGACTGACCTCCACTGGTCTGCCTGCTGGCTGCCACTGTGACCTGCTGTCAAGAAGCACAGACATGGCTTCCAGACAGAGAGGGAGAGAAATGTGTCAAATGTAAGCCAGCCCAACTACACTGATCAGAAGGGCCCAAGTAGGCTGAAGTGTGTGAAAATGTGATGGGTTGTGACGGCTGCCAGCCATTGCGTGAGTGTATATGATGTGTGTGCCTGAACATCCAGTGGTGCATGCATAAGCTGATGTAATACACAAGGAGTGTGTTGCGCTGTGAAAAGTTTAATTGGGAGAGCAGCCATAGATGATTGCAAAAAGGCAGACCGTGAAGTTGCATGCAATCTGCGTGCTGCCAGGCAAGGCTTGAAAAAGCTAATGTTGTAAACACTGTTGCCTTTTAAAAGCTTGTTTGAATGCTATGGGCAGCTGTGCAATGGTCAGGCATGCAGACCAGCACAGCGCTGCATCATGCTTCCACAGTGCACTATCCTGATGAGCAGAATGGTACAAATGTCAACACTGTCTCCTGGCTCACCTGCCTTGCTCCTGTGTTGCAGCGCTTGCTTCACATGCAGCAGCAGACTGGGCACCAGAAAAGTCCTTTTCATCAGGCGGTCTGAACTGCATGGAGTCTGGCTGCGCACTTGCATGACCAGACTCAGGCCATTGTTGCCTTGAGCTTGCCAGAGGTGGCTCTGTATTGTGCTGACCGGTGTGCTGTGTGCCAGTCACCACATCTTCAGCATCAACATGACTGCTGCTGCTCACCTCTGGCTGCTTCACTGTCATGCCATCAGACTGAGCAACTGTAGGCCAAACAGCTGTTTCACCAGGACTATGTGCCTGTGCCACAGATTCTGTTGGCTGCTGCTGCTGGCCCTGCTTCTTCCTGGCATCTACATCAGGCTGGGAGTTGTGTTGAGCTGGTGGGTTTTGTGCTGTAGGCCAACTGGTTGGAAGGGGCGCAGCACCTGTAGGCCCTCCAAGGGTGGGGGTGATGGGCTCACTGGGATTAGCCTTTGTGGGCTCATGACTCCCTAGCAATGCATCAGCATTTGCCAGACTGGCAGGCGCCTGATCAGATGGTAGCTCCTGTGATTCTGCCTGTGGTGTGTTCTGTGAGGGTGGGTTGGGGTCAAAGGGGGCCCTGAGCACAGTGGCAAGGTGAGAAGCCGCTGACATGGGGTTCAAGGGACTGCTGCAGTGGCAGGAGCGGTACTTGGAAGTGCAGCGCTTCGGCCGGCTGGTGTTGAAGATTGAGGAGGCTATCTTGCAGAGGCGCTCGCCATGCAGAAGCAGGTTGTCTGAGTACCACTTCATGAAGAAGTGGCCGTAGGGAGAGTCCCAAGCCCCTCCCCAACCACGGAAGAAGCCAGTGTCCTGTACAATACATATGCTTCTCTAGGATGGAGCTCACAATGCTCAATACAAAGATGGACATGAGCTGCTGTACCAGACTTGCTCAACCCTGGTGTGAGCTTTGTGCTTTAGCCTATACCATTTGCATGAGCTGTGCAATATGTCAGCATGCTGAAATCCACCAATACACTGAATGTTGTTTGCAGCTCACAAGTAGCATTAGCTATCGCCGCACCAGCAGTAACAGCAGCAGCAGTAACAGCAGCAGCATCTGGTCATCAGACAAGGTAGTTACATTTGCAAAGAGGAGCAATACAGCATTAGCAGCAAGTATACAAACGCAGCAGAGCAGCGGCATCAGAATCAGCAGTATCAGGTAAGCATACCTCTGGCCAGCTGTTGTATTCCCCAGCATCATGTGGGCCTTCTTTGCCCCATTCTGGTTGCTCAACTGCTGCAGCTGCCTCTGCTAAGGAGGCCAATGCACGCTGGTCATAGCACTGAAACTCCCCGGCCTGCATCACACACTTGGTCAGGAGATCACATGCTCCACGAGATATGTTCCAGGCATTTAAGCACTTGCTTTCTAGCTGATCGCACAAGATCATCTCACAGAATCCAGATGTGTGCAATGATGCAGGAATACAGGGCACAAAACAAGCTTGTGGTTGGCAACCAGTCGTGCAATTGTCAAGCAGGCCATGATATCTGATGTTGCATCATAGCTTGGTGACTGACCAGAGAATGATAGAGTGTAGACATGTTATCCAGTCTTGCTGAATGCCAATGCCACAGCATGCATGTCAGTCACTGACACGGGCTAGAGCAGGAGCCAAGGCACACCTACCCCAGGAAACCTCCAGCCTTGTGTCTCAACATATGAAGGGTAGCGCAGCTCACCACAGGGTCCACCCCCAACAGCAATTTCGTGAATGGCAGCCCCAATATCATCAATGAAAGCCTCTCTGAATGCATGCATGAAGTCTGCGTAGCACTCCAGTGCTGTGCGGCTGTGCGGCCATGTAACACGCTTGCCTGGTCGGCAAACAAGCTGATGTACTCATTGTTGCTTGTGCCTGGAAGGCCGTCCCTGGGTCTGTCGGTGCAGAACAAGGAAGGGTCCTCCTCACCGCACTGCATTCCAGCTGCATCATTGTAACAGGGCCAAGAACAAAGAAACACAGGAGCAGCAATCTTGGTCAAAGACACTGGAACAAGATGCAGCAGCAGGTGGGGCTTTGCCAATTGATACTGGGTCTACAGACTCACTGGCCGTTGCTGCATAATCCAGGAGACTTCACTTTGTCCTGTGATAATTCGGTGTATACCAGAAAAACCAAACATACACAAGATCTTTGGTAACTAATGCCCACCTTGAACACCCAGTCAGGAAGTGGCACTTGAGCATAGTCGCCAACATTTCCTCCACAAGCATGGAAGCTCATGACAGCCTGAATGCGTAGCCCCTTGGCTTTCACCATAGAGAAGAGTTGCTGGTAGCCGGACCAGTCATAGCTTCCAGGCTGTCGCTCAACAGCGCCCCACTGTCAAACAGGAGAGCAGATTGGTGAGTCATAATCCGCTCAGTCAAAAATGGTGTCGTGAAGCAGGACACATTGCTCAAGGGGGGTTTGCTGAGATGCAATTTGCCTGATATATGTGGAACAGGCTTCCCGACTGGATCACAATAAGCTCACACAGTTTGCAAAGTCCAAAGCAGGGGCGCTTCTTAGGTGAGGATTGCATAGAGACGAATCTGTTCATACAAAATCTGATACATGCATGAGCAATTATACAACACAGACATTGATGCAATATGGTATCGACAATGAGTGCGGTGTGGTGTGTCCTTGCCAGATAGAACTCACCCACACATCCACAGCAACACCCTCAACACCGGAAGTGTGCAACAAGCCAAGCGCTCTGGCAAACCAGGAAGTTGATGCGTACTGGAAATGACCTTGGCTATTCACCTACAACATCACCCTCGATCAACTCTGCTTAAACTTATGCAGAAGAGGAGCAGTGCAGGTCCTAGCGGCATGATGAATACTAGGACTGACCGTGTCTAGGGGCAACATAACATACACAGGAACACCCTGGCGCTTCTGGGGCGTAGCAAGTAACAAGTCAGCTGCAGCCTGTTCCGGTTCCCAGGGCGCAGTGCGCACTGCAGCTGCTTCCTGCTGCATAGGTGCAGCAGTGCTGGCACAAGTGGTCAGTTGTGCACAGGACCTGCTCATGACTCTTGTAATCAGACGAGGAGTGTGTGCTTGGTGTCGAAGACCACTGTGCTTTGCCAATGGAAGCCGAGATGGACTGCTAGTCAGTGCAGCTGGCTCTCGGATTAGACGGCTCAAGAAAGGATTGAGTTGTTGACAGCGTATAGGAGAGTGCAGCGTGGTGCAGGTTGGTCGTGGACTTGCGTGAGACGCTGGGTTAGCAGTCTGTGACTGAGTGCAAACCATTGACTGGCCTTAGCAAGGTAGCTCCAGCGCTACGAGCTTGACCGCAAAGCATGCCACCAAACTGTACGAATTGCTGTACGAGCCTCGTGGCATCTGCTAAACGAGGCACATCTAGCTAAGCCAATTCACCGATGGCCAGCACTTGCAGTATGTAGCACATCGTGCGAGGCGATTGTTCATCGGTCGTACACGCGTTACTGTGACCAGCTGGGGCGACTGTATGCAACCGCGTTCAACCTTGAGATCACCCCAGGTAAGTGGGGACAGTTCTCAAAAAAACACCACAAGATCACAATGATAATGTCTCCTACATGAAGTTGTAGGTCCTGGCTATTCTGTGTATCGCTCCAGAGCATGCAGTTTGCTATCAGAGCATGCAGTTTGACTACTTTGCAAGTCAATTGACGGCATGCGTTGAAAATCACACACGCACATACGCACAACGAGCCCCGAGCCAACTTGGAATCAAGTCTTCGGGTCAACGCTCATCTTTGTCCGAGACTGTCTGTCCAGCTGCGGTTATCATAGGATCACAGAGATCTGTCTCAAGCATTTATGGTTTTGCAAGACTTTGCCAGCCAAATCGCTCTTGTCATTTCGACGATCTTGCTTGGCGGCATTGCTTACTTCACTTTCTTGCGGTTCAGCCGTGTTGCAGACGTTGAGCCAGTCGCGGTTGCCTCTGGTGGAGAGTCAAGCGGCCGCCTGATCAGCAGAAAAGAAGTCGGAAAGCACTGCGTGGCTGATGACCTGTGGATCATACTAAAGAACCAGCAGAGTAACAAATTATCTGTTTATGATATTACAGCCTATGTAGAGGAGCATCCAGGGGGTCAGGCTATATTGAATAGCGCTGGAAAGGACTCCACCACAGGGTTTTATGGTCCTCAGCATCCATCCAGAGTGTTTGACATGATTGAGGACTTTTATATAGGGGACTTGCAGCCATGAAACCGTGCCCTGTGGCTGATGACATTTGAATGAGCATCAAAGACAAAGAGATGATGCTACTGACTGCACACGCATGCTGATCTGCACTCACCCTATGAGCACATGGACTTTCCAAGCGTCAATGCCATGATACTAAAAAGATGACACCCCTTAGGAAGTTACCAAGTGCCTTACAACACAGATGCAGTTTGGTACACTGTGTAGTAGCACGCATAAGTCATGGCACTGGTCTGATGAAGTAACTGGTAGCTAAGAGAGAGAAAAGTTGCCTGGTCCTTTATACTGTTAGCTTCGCTGACCTTTACGTCTTTTCAATGTTGGTTGTGGTGCAATCAGTGTAACGTCACTCTGCTATGCGAGGCAGATACAATGAAAAACAGACAAGCGGATGCACACCTTTCCATGCACATTTGAATCCCAAATCAGCATATTACAGTTTACATGTTCCTTTTTAGTGTGCCACCCCATTTGCAGAATGCTGCTCATCCTGCTTGCTGGAGAACTCAGTGTCCCAGATGCGGATAGTGCCATCTTCAGACCCTGAGGCATATGATTCTCCGCCGGGTGCAAACCGCACACAATGCACAGGACCATGGTGCCCTGCAATGCATTGACCCAATTATTTGATTCCAAAATCAAGATTCAGCACAGATGCGTATTACTGGCTGCTACAGCATACACGTTGCTGACAGTGTTCTCTGCTGCCCATCATAGAGCTCATGATGCACATGAAAGTTTGTCCAAGTGGGCCCACATTGCCAGCATAATTTGCTATGGCTTTGGGCAGATCTGCATCTGTACACTGTTAGCATGCTTGCATGAAGCAGGGTCTCACCTTTGTTGCAATCAACTTCTTCACCGCTATCAAAGTCAGACAGGTGAACCCACATGTCTTCGCCACCTGCCGCCAATTTGTGCTTCTCAGGACTATACGAGGCTGACTCCACTTTGTGCGGGAAGCTAAATGATTTGACAACTTGAAAAGAATTGGCATCCCAAAGTTTGACGCTTTTGCCATCAGCCGTGACAAATAGGTTGCTGTTCACGATCTCTAAGGAAAGCACTACATCCGTCGTTTCCAGCGTTTTGACTATTTGATGACTTCTGACATCCCACACACTGCACCACATAAAGCACATGACCTGTGTACATGTTGTGTTATGACAGGACACACTCATGCATTGCTGTGCATCTCACATGCAATGAGCATCAAACTTTTATGCATAATTGATCCATGCCTGCAGCAATGCTCAAGAGACAAGATGCAAGCTAAGGTGAGCACAGCCATGCTGGACAGCTACTTCAATGGCAGATGCATGCTGCGCAGCTGAAGGAGGCACAATGTCAACCTGACAGGTTGTGCACAGCTCAATCAACATGGCAGATGTCACCAGCAATCCAGACAAGGTGGCAGCTTGCCACATGCTAAGTACCTGATATTTGGTTTGTCAACATATGTTGACAATATGAGGTTGTCATTCTGATGATGAGATGCAAAACGTATGGAGTCAGCTGCCTGGAAGTGCTGAGGCTCTGAGGAAGAGTTATGCAAGTCATATATCTTCATCTTACTCACTTTATCGTATCCTACAGGGTCACATTATCTTCAGGCATGTGGTGTTGCACAGATGAGATGCTGATTCCTGCAACGTATACCACATGCAGGACATACGGTCTGTATATGGCAGACCTGCAGTGAGTAGATGTGTACTGTCCTGGCTGAAGTGGACAGAGCGGACAATGTGATCATCTGGAAAGGTGTGTTTCACATCTCCAGAGACCGCGTCCCAAATGCGTGCAGAAAAGTCAGCTGAAGCTGTTGCAGCTAGCAATGCTGGCTCGTTGAGTACACACTGCCAGACTGCCCCCTGCAATGCAGCATTGCACCTCAAAAGGGTGTTTTACATAGGTCTCTGACAACAGAGATGTGTACAGTACCTTATGCCCTTGGAAAGTGCCGACCCAGTCGCCATTAGAACCATTGCGAAGCATAGGCTGTCCATCCTTGCTGGCACTGGTCAAGAAGTAACCATCTGGCGTGACCGCACTGCAGTGCAGCTGATGTTTAAGATCTCAGGTTCTGCCAACTCAAAGCTGCGAACTGCCCTGACTCACCTGTAGCTTAGATCGACGATTGGTCGTGAGTGGCCATGGCAAACCAACGGATTCTGTTGCGGCTTCTTCGCGACCATTCAGTCCCTACTCAGGCCTTGGCAGCCGAAGCTACTTGTAAGCCGACGTTGGGTTGAACTGGTCTCCGTCGAGACGAGCTCATCGTTCCTGCATGAAGTCGTCTAGCTTCCTGGCGCGCAGTTTGGCTTTCAAGTCAACATACGGCACCTCCTCCGTTCCCACTAGCACCTTCGAGCGAGAGTTGAGGTGACTTGATTACCTGGCGGTGGTGGAGTGGTGGCCGGTCAACCCTCTGTCAAGCTGCATTTTTTGACCAAGACTCGACTGTCTGTTGTTACTGCGGAGCTTCTAGACGCCGTGTCATATGTAATCCAGCAGGTCGTGTCCTGCGCAGCCAAGCAGGATGGCCGAGACGACGGCAAATCAAGGTAGGCACCGTGGCCTGACATGGATTGCTGCGTGACATGGATCACAGTCGTGAAGGCTGCAGGCACGGAGGACTTTGCCTACATCTACGTCGATCTGCATCACATAGACGGTAGTCAAATGCCCACCCCTGGGAGCACCATCACCCTGCAGGTATGTATTGGTACTACGTTTTGTTTAGTCTAAAACAGAAGAAAACACAAGTTGTCTGCAGAGCCTGGGCACAAGTGCCCCACAGATGCAGCTGCCAGATGGTACAATAGTGTCAGGAAAGTATGAAGGTACCATTGGTTCCTTTGTGTTTTTTGACAAGCCACGCAACGCAGAGCTCCCCTTTGATGCGGAAGGTGCACAACAGAGCAAAGCAGAATACCTTTGTCATACAGAGAAGCTGCTTACAATGGAGCCCTCCTCTCCACCCTAGACCAGTGCATGACTTGCCGTGCATGTCCAAGGGCTTATTTTGTGTTGCATGGACACAAAATCTGGAGCTGACAACACCTCTATCGGTGCAAGAAGCCTGATGTGTCTGAAGAGACTGCAAATTCGCCAACAGACAATTGCATACCTCACATGGCAAAGCAGAAGCTCAGAGGATTGCAAGGCACTGTGATGCATTTGTAACACGTGAGTGGCATTCTGCCTGGCAGTCTTTGCTCAACTGCAATAGCAGCTTTTTTAAACCACCTAGGACTTGTTTGTAATGATTGCATGCACAGCTGCTCAGATAGCAGTACTTCGCTGCGTATTAGACAAGAACAGCCTGTGTCAAGAACGTCTTGCAAAGGCACAGTCCATGCAGGGAAATACATGAGGCTGACAGCTAGCATTCACTTCGAATTTTAAAGCACGTCAATGACATGACAGTAAACATTTGCATATATCAGTTGTCCTGATCAAATGTAAAGAAGGGCGCTTGCAGAGCTTCTGCAGCAGTGATGCCAGGATTGGCCGGGGACAACAAGCTTCGAATCCTGCATGTATTGCCTCAACGTCAGAAGAAATGTGTTTTCAACCATGCACATGTGCCTACTTTCTGGCCAAGATGTTTACGATGCTTACCTGAGGCTACGTATCCTCAAGACATGCAGTGGACCTTCATTCCGGTACAAGATGCCGCATGAGCTGAACCTCCAGTTGCGCCTGCCAGCACACCATTGCAACAAGCAAATCAGCCATTGCAATGGACAGTGTATTGCTTGCTTGCTACATGTCAAGCTACACTCACCTCAGGACTTGGCTCTTCTTTGCATCCAGCTTGTCAGACGGTGCAAACCATGCTCTCACATGCACTCCTACACAGCATAGCCACAGAAACTACTTCAGTTGCCACAACTGGCTAGATCCCAGCAAGACCTGGCTCACAGCTCTGCCAGGTGGCAGGCTGAGCAGCCAGGGCCTCTCAGGGACCAGGCAGACCATGTGCAGTGACACATGATCCAAGCCAAACCCCAGGCTGCACAACCCTCGTACGACTTCCTCTGGCTGTGGATACAATGAGCCGAGTATGGGAGCAGATTAGGTTTACGTAGCATGTGCTTGCTTCCGCCTGCTGTAGGATATGACACCGGTCTGCTCCAGCGGGTGCAAGTTGAAAACTGGCAAAATTGCGCAAGTGTTCAGTCCTAATGCACTGTTCGGGCCACAGGAGGCCCCAAAGGCTAAATCCCTTTTTCGGGGCATACTTAGTCAGTCCCGCATGAAGGGCCTGTTTATCACACAGGGCCAGTGTACTGCTTGGTCGCATGCCAGTTGCCACCTTGAGAGCTAAGTGAAAGGTATGCAGCTGATGAAGACAGGGGATAGCGAGAGCTAGAGTGAGGTAATACCAGTCACATGGAAGATGAAGTCCATCAGCAGACGTACTTCCAACTCGTCCTCCTGAGGCCACACACGCCCATCAATGTACCTGCAGAACCACCCCAACTGTGGTCTTTTGGTCTCTATGTGTGAAGAGTCTCTCACAAAACAGGTGCCTTTGTGGGCAAGCTCAATAGCAACATGCAGGGAGAATGCAAGTGCACATGTGCATGCTGGAGGGTGAGGCATCAAGCAGACAAACCCAGTATATGCATTCAGCTCAAGCCGTCTGTCATATTTCACCTCTGCATATCCCACAGCAGGGCAAAAACGTCACCCTTGCGGTACCAGAACGACCGGTATATGCGCTCCATGAGAGGCACCTGCAAAATCATGATTTAGCAATCGATTCAGACGTGCGTATTGAGTTTGTGTTCAGATAATCAACATAATGTAGCCAGCAACAGCGATGATGGCATGGACAGCAGAACAGAGCCAAACTGGACAGCAGTCAGGAGCAGAATGGTGAGGGCTTGCGCGTCCAGCCCTTGATGAGCATATCAGCTCAGTGATGCAACAAAAATGTCAAATAAATGTTCATGCTGAAGGTGGAAGTGCTCAAGTGCAGATGGTCGACATACGGTACGCCTACTGAACCATTACAAACAGAGGGTTGCGCGAAGCAGTGACAAAGAGGTGTGCACAGACAGATACAACCCCAATTCAGCCTCATGCATGAAGGTGGTGGGGTTTTACCTCAGGAAGCAAGCCTGCTGGCATTGGGAGAAACTTGAACTTGCTGGAGCGTGAGGAAGCCTTCTGCCGCAGCTGACCATCAGTACTGTAGCGTCCCCCGGGCTGTTCTTTGATGCCCTTGGCATTTAGACTGTACAGAGGCTGTGCCCTGTGAGGCTCATTGTGTATGAGCTTGCCCCGTTTGCCAGCCACATAACCAGCACCAAAAGTCTCTCTGAAGTCTGCTAGACCAAAGTCTATCATCTGGCAAAGATCAATGGTATCAATCAGTGATCTGCCTCAAATGAGTAATGTATGTTGAATTGTGGAGCTGTCAGACATCAATGGTGCTAAGAAACAGAGCGATGGATATGTCTGATGCAATGCTTCAGTAAGAGTTCCATGATGACAGGCAGTAACCTGTGCGCATCAGATTTGAGCATGACAAGGCAAGAGCTGGGATGCATTGGTCTGCATGCCCAGCATGTTGCTTACTTTGAAGTGAGCTGCCCGAGATGCTTCTGTCTGAAGTCCAGCCAGGTCACTTGAGTAAGTTTTGATGGAAGGGTGGCCTGCACCATGGCTGCCCATCAAACCAACACCTGATTGAGTCCCTGCTAGAGGCTGCATCCTGGCGTCAATAGGTGTTGCCGAGCTCAGATTGCCTGTCAGGCCAGATGTAGTTGGGATGTGTTCTGCTTCAAACTGGGCTGCCTCCTGGATGGTCCCAGCCCTAGGGGGGTCGGTAGTGGATGCAGCAATGGTGTGTGCGTCTGGAACGACCTCCATGATGTTGGGCAGGCGTAGATCAGCATGATGGAAAGCAAGCTTTTTCTGGGCTTGGTGCAGTGCGCTGAAGACACAGAAGAGCATCTGGCGCAGGTAGTGTATGTCATGAAATTGCTTGCTGCTGATGGGCTTGGAGACATCCCTTCCAACAATGCGCTCCAGTATCATAGCTGCAATGCACAGTTGTGATTTCACACATGCTTGTCTGACAGGAATCACGCTCTTTGGCAGCACGATTAGCACTTGGCATATTTCATGAAGCACACCCTTAGACAATACATTTGCTGCACAGAGTGTATCTGTCCATAGGAGTGTGGCCAGCAAAAGGCGTGTTGTGCTGAACAACAAGCATTGGTCTCACCTCTGAACTTGCCACTTTTGGTGACAATGCCAGCTCCAGTTCCCATGAACCCTGGTAATGCCTCCCCAGGTTCTGTCAGGAGTGCAAGATGTCGGCCTACTCGCCACTCACGCTCCAGGTTAGTCATGCCAAACACACCTCCAATCCCAAACTTGAATACAACTTTGAGAACCTGATCAGGATCAGCGCTGCCATCTGCTTTTTGGAGCAAGAAGACTCCCCCCTGCGCGGCAGCTTGCAGCGTGTCTGTCAAGCCAACACCTGACTGTCCTAGACTGCCCTGACTGCTCTGTACAGTTCATGTCATGCAAATGCTTAAAGGACAGACCTGTAGACCGACTCCAAGCGGCTTGCCGATGAACAAGTTGTCTGTGAGCTTGGCCCCTTCCTTTGCCTGAAAGTTGTCAGCAACATAGATGTACTCGCTCTCTGAACTGCTGGGATACTTTGCGTCGGACTCTGAACTGGCTTGAACACTGACAATCGCTGCAGGGGCTGCTGGCATAGTCACCGCAGTACTGGCTTGCATAAGCAAGGCAGTAGCAAGCCTGACAGGCTGCCAGGTTTTTAGCAGCTGAAACTCCCAGATTGACTCTCAAGCGTTGCGTGGCTAACAATCCTCGTTGTCGACATGGTGTGCTCAGTACTGCTGCTCAATGCTTTTGTTAAGAGACTGCCACTGTGGCAGATCAGGACCACGCCTAATTGCGCGATCAGGTCAGAAAGCAATTGCAAATCGCGACATTTCAAAAAGCCTGACGCATGACTGATGATTTAGTCAGGTCAGTCATTGTCTGCTTCTGTTTGGATTTCTTAGTGGTGTGTGAATCCGATGATCAGTTGTCTGCTTCTGTTTGGTTTGTGTTGCTTGTTGTAGCTAACGGAACCTCTAGCAGCAGCGGTGTGCACTGCATTGGTGTCCAAAGTTTCCGGCTGTGGTACAACCTCCTCATGTACGCGTTCATTTTTTGCAAGCCAGCAGTGTACAAGACAACGTAGACAAAAAGAGGCCGCATATGTGCCTGTCTTGATGACCGATGTTGACGCTACATATGGCAACAGTATCAAGTCTTAAGAGCGTTTAATGAGTTCTGAAGCAGAATACAATCAAAGCATATGTACAAACTCCTGCTTGTGCTTGGCACCAAAAAACACTAGAATGCTTTGGTGTTGACAAGATAACCCATTTCACACTTGACTGACAGAGGTGAAAACTACCTTCCTGGGATCAGGCACAATCACCATTGTCCCAGTCTGGCAAAAGCATGACATGAATTGCTCTCAGCGCGCTAGTAACATACCCCTTCACATCATTTACTCTGACACACACTGAACGTGCCCAACATCACAAGTGGGACGGTATGCATATACAAGCAGGAACAAATCAGCTAAGCAAGCAGAGGACATCACTGGCAAGTGCAGAAGGTTAAAGCAGAATGTGCGGAATCAGGCCACGGCTAAAGTCAGGCAGAATCTTGATGGCTTGGCACCCTACATGTTGATGCTGCCCTTACCCCCCATGACATGACTGACAGACTCATTCAACTTTTCGACGTCTGCAGCAAGGTGTTAAGTTTATGGAACGACCATGGGCCTGCCAGGGGGTCTAGGAACAGCCCCAGCCATCATGCTGTTGGAGGCCTGGAGCGCCCCTAATCCCATGAAATGCTGCCCATTCAGATTAGGGCCAGCATCTGCCCCAGAAGGAATCTGCCTAGCCGGCAGGTGTCCCTGAAGCTCAGCGCCTGCTGACAACGCCCCAGCAGGTTGCATGCCGAGACGCTGTTGCAGCATTTGCTGCCACTTGCGTCTCTCCAACTCTTGCTGCTGCTGTTGCAATGAGGATGTCAATGATGGCTGCTGAGATGCAAGCTGACCGACAGGAGCTTGGGACAAGGCTTGCAGTGACTGAAGCTGCTGTGCACGCTGTGCAGCAGACAGCTGTGCCGCATTTTGTGCATGCTGAGCGCGATGTGGCACTGACAGTTGACTCAGCCCCTGGACAGGTTGCTGATGCTGTGCATGCTGTGCGCGCTGACCTATGGGCATCTGCATCATGCTTTGAGCTTGCAGCTGCTGCTGATGTTGCTGCTGCTGTCGCAGTTGCTGCTGTGCAACAGCCACTTGAGGTAGATCTTGCATCAACCGCTCCTGCTGCTGCGGTGGCTGCTGAGCACGCTGTGGAATCTGAGGGCCCAAGGAATGCCGCTGTAGGGGCACAGAAGGCAGGTTGCTAGATGCCGGATGGCTTCGCACAAGCCCCTGTTGTCTGACAGCTGCCCCCTGTGTGGGGTGTGTCGATGGCAGGGGGTCCACTCGGCGTGCTGGGGAGGCAGCACGTATGTGCGAAGCTGGACCTGCACTGATTGGCTCCATACGGCGAGCTGGTGATGGTGCTCGCAGCTGCACTGGCACCTGCTGCTGCTGCTGGGCAGTCAGAAGCTTTGATGGAAGCTGCTGCTGCTGGGGCTGTTGATGAAGCAGGGCAGGGGCAAGCCTCATATGGCCCCATAGCTGGAAGACAGCAGATGCAAGGGCTCGGCAGTCGAACTTGAGAGGGTAAGCCTCTGTGATGAACCAGGCGCTCTGCACTGGGCTCAGGATACGGGTGAACATGATGTAGTCCAGAACAGCATTAGCATGTGCCTCCTCCCTGTAAGATGGTGAGTATTTACTTAGCGTTGTCACCGATCAGGGGTTTCCAATGAACATCACATCTGTCAATAAAGTTGTGTCGGCCAATCTGACTGAAAGCAGGGCCTACAGTCGTTCCTAAAGTTGATAACAAGATGGAAGATACAGCAGCAGACAAGACGAGTGCTACAGCTTGATTGCATGGCAATGCAAGTATATACATCTGCCAGGCAACATGCCACAGCCTGCCATGCAACATGACACTGCCTGACATGCATCATGACATTGCCTGCCATGCAACATCACCCAGTAAGGTAGATGGCATACCTCAGATTGGCCTTGAGTTTGTCAACCACTTCGCCCATCTTGCCAGTGGTGCGTGCGCGTGAGAAGAAAGCCATGTCAGCAAAACGCTGCTGCAGCCCATCCTTGGCATGAACATCACTGCGACCCTGCAACCCACATCCCTGCGGTTCACAACGCTGCGCAGCAATCATATTCTTTATGATACAATGCACTGCAACCACTGCTTTGCTGACGTTGTGCAGACACTGTGCATGGTTTGACCCACCAGTGCGGGATTCCACACCCCTGCTGCTCAGCACAATGCTGCGCAGCAGTTGTGTCCTTTGTGATGCTAAGCACTACAACCACAACTCTGCCAGCAATGCTATTGAGCAGACACTGTGCATGATTTGACCCACCAGTGAGGCGGTGCAGCAAAGCAAGACCCAAGAATGCACTTTGACTGTCACTGTCTCCCTTGTCTCAAGTGGAAACGTCACAGAGAACAGATCAGATGCTGGTGTGGAAATGCAGGTTGTGAGTATGAGTGTGACCTGTGGAACCATGAGCGTGATGGCCTCCAGATTCAGCGCTCTCCTTTTCTCATATACCTCATGCAGCGTATGCAGGGTGTGATCCCTGCAGCAGCAGCATAGAATGTAATGCAAACCACCATTCTCAGCTCTGGTGCTGTATGCCAGCAGCATTGCAGTGTATTCTGGAGTTGCTTGGCAAAAGCAAAAGCTCAGAAGCCAGATGCTCTGCAAGGGACTGCTGACAAACTGTACACAGTCGACAGTCAAGACACTCTGAACGGCTGCAGCACAGGACATTGTACCTGACAAAAACCTCAAACAGGCAAAACAAGGCGCAATGGAATCATGAATGGTGGCCACCAAATGCAATCACTCCCAAAAGTTGACACTGAAGATGGTGCTTGACTTGCCCATACGCCAAAACAGGGGAAGCATACAGGGCAGCGTGCAAGAAGAGAGGCAATGTACCTAGACAGCATGGCTTTGCACTTCTGCTCGTCAGTCAGCTTGAGGGACTCTGCCACGTCCAGCCAGGCATCCTTGTCCTTGCAGTGCAGGCAGTGGCAGCCCACCAAGCAATGCCTGGGAGGCACTTCACGATGCACCACGTCCCAAATATCTGCCCCTGAACCATGAATTGTGAAAATGGTCAAAACAGAAAGTTTTGGAGAGGTTTGAGTGCCGGATTGGTAAGAATCAAGAGTGTTTGTCTTGTTTTTAGTACCACAGACAATTTCAAACTGCAAGTGCTGCTGTGTTGCCTTTGGGCAGGCGTCAAACCCACAGTCAATTTGAATAATCTGTTGCACGCATGCAGCTGAGACCTATGAGCAAAGACAGGATGCTGCATGCACCATGCTTGGTTTCTGATCAGATTGCCACTCAGACAGTCAGACCATTACAGCACACTGTAAATTCAAGGTCAAAAAGCATTCATGACAAGAGAGCACTCAAAAACAGCATGCAGCATGTGTTACTCAGCGGCAGCAACCAGGCAGACACATGTAGGCACCTCTGCAGACTTGGCTGCTGTGGGTGTTAGTGCGTACCTTCAACTTTGTGGGCCTCATGGGTGATGACATGGATCTCATGCACCAGCCTGCGGATGACGTCTAGCACAGGAGCACCAGCAGTGTTTGCGACGCCTCCGTCCCAGGGCACATGCGCTTTGTTGGCCAGTCCCGACTGCTTCAAGTGTCTGTCTAGCTCAAACACCTGTGGCAGGGCAACAGCACTTTCAGGACACATGCACGCTCATGATCAGGCTCTACAAAACATCAGCAGGATGCATGTGTGTGTCCTGGAGGCAATGATTTGGGTCGTATTTCTCCAGACATGCAAACTATGCAGCATTTGCAGGGCAAGACTGATGAATGTTACTGTTACCATGAGACGTTTTGGAGTATGGACAATTATCCTTACTGAAATCTCACACGTACAGCAGGCGTGCTAATCAACAGGCCAGACTCTGAATGGTGCCTGACGTCACATATAACTCAGTTCTGTTGAGTCAAGGAATGATGTGTGCTCTAATCTTGTGACCTAATGTGCTTTGATTTCATGACTAAAATATAAACCCAGTCTCATGCTAGTTGACAGCCTCAGGTCTGGCAAATCAAGAAGGGCGGTTTCTCTGGTACACAGGGATGCACAAGACAGGCTGATCTGGAGACACACGACTTGTCCTGCGCATACCTAGCTCATCATGAACTGGAAAGCATAAAAGTATTGTGATACGTTATCATGCTATGGTCATACCTTGCCATGAAGCTGCTGGGCCAGGCTCTTGGCCTTCTGCTCCATCATGGACACCTTCTCTGCCAGGCGGTCCTCTGCTGGGGCTGCCTCAGGGGGGGGGCTGCTCTGGCGGGCGGCTGCCATGGCCTGACTCAGCTCTGCCTTCTTCACCTCCAGGGCCTTGCGCAGTGCCTCATTGTGCTCCTGCACTTGTGGGTGACATTTGTGCAGCATGCTGACAGTCACTCAAACAAACAGCGCAATGCTTCATTGTGCTCCTGCACTTGCGAGTCACACTTGTGCAGCATGCAGACAGTGACTAAAAAAACCGGCGCAGTGCTTCATTATGCTCCTGCACTTGTGTGAGCGGCACTTGCATAGCATGCAGACATTCAAGCAAATGGCGTTTCGGATCTTGCAATGCCAAAGCAGCAGGATAGGGGTTCAAGCGATCAAGATTGGTGTGACATAAGAGCATGCAAAGCTTGGTATGATGCCATGCAGGGCTGAAGGGTCTGCTGCTCAGAGTGGCATGTGCTCTGCCCAGCAAGCTGGAGGGTGGAAGGGGCTGGGGAGGTGGGGGAGTGGGGTGCCTTGCAGGTTTCAAGGCTCTGCCCTGTGCAAGTGCTTCAGTTCCCTTTGGTCTTGCGCAGGAGCAAGATGTCTGATGCAATGTATTTTGATGGTTGAGCTGAGTTGCACAGACAGGCTAGTTTTGACTCACCTTGAGGCGTGTCTGCTTCATTTTGGCAGTCTGCAGGCTGGCAGCCTTGGAGCTGAGCAGCTGCACCTGCTGTGCCAGCTCAGCAGCCTTTGCCTTCTTACGCTCCCTGCACACCACAAGTGAAAAGGCTCACTTTGTCACTGGACGCATGCACCTGACCTGATGAGCAAGTGTGGCTAGAAGGTGCAGGTGCACCAACAAGCTTGCTGAATCTCTCCTGAGGTATCATAGTTTGGATCTACGTTTTGAAATCTCAAACAACAACTCTTATGAATGATTCAGAGACATTGACTGTCCTGATTCTGGCTATGGATTGGGACACAGACTTTGCAGCGATACTGGACCCATGAGCAAGCTCAGAGCCTTATGTCAGCCCACTATGGTAAAATACAGCAGGATGTGGAGCACGACATTATTGTGATTGTTGCATGCAGGTAACATGCTGTGTGTGGCACACCTATAGCGGTGCTGGGCCTGCTTGTTGAGCTCCTGCTGATGCGAGTCTCGCTTCCTCTTGCGCTTGGGCTTGCCACCATTGTTCTCAGCATTACCATTGGCACCCTCTGCCCCATCCTGCGGCAGCAAAAAATGCACTCAGATCACACAGTTTTTTGGCAACAGCTGCATGGAGACGTCCTGCTTGAGAAATGCACACACTCAAGACAGCCTTTGTAAGCTGGTAAGTTTCAAGCATAGGCTGGCAGCAGGGCCTGCCCAAGTCTTGGCTACCATGTTGTGCAAGGTTTGCAGCGCATACGGGCAGAAACGATACAGTGTTGTTAGAGATCATGAGGCAGAAGCGTGTGGCAAGCGTGCAGCTGCATTGGACACTCTTGGCTCAACACTAAGACAGCTAAGCAGGTGTGTCAGCATTGATACAGCTACCACCCGCTATGCACATGCAGAAACAGGCCTGTAACATGCCTCACTGTCATGGACAGTTGCATGTAACAATATAGCGTCCAATGCTACTGCAAGGCACATAAGGCATATGCATAGCATGCTAAATTGCTGTGTCATGTGGCATTCAGATGTTTTCTTACGCAGCATGCCTGGATGATGTGTGTTCAGAAAGCACCTGCTGGTTGTGTGCTTCCTCCTTGTCATCCTGTCCAGCTTGCTGCCCATCTTCCTCACCATCTGCATCCATGTTGATGAACTTGGCCCACTCATCTGCTTGCTCTGCAGAAGGGGCTTGCTGCAGCTGCGCCATTGCTGCCGGCTGCACGCCAGAGAGCGGCAGATCCAGTTGGCCTGGCTGGCCAAAGACATCAGCACGGGAGGCAACCACCTGAGCAAGAAATGATTAAAAGTCGTTTCAACTCTTTTCGCTCAGGGACTCCAGAAAACAAAATTGAGTGACACTATTGAGTGTAGTGATAATCTCACGTCAAATGCAGCAAAACGCTGATATCAGGAGTTAGTGGTACAAAGTATGCCAGCAAAGCAGTTTGGGGTTGCACCCAGCAGTGCACAGGCATGCTGCACTTGGTGGTACAGTACATGACGACGTTTTGGTGTTGTGTGAGTTTTTGTGCTCAGTACACGTGGTGTGGCATGCGTGGTGTCAAACTCCGAAACACAGGACGCACTGAGACCATTTAAGATGTGCCAGGACTACATTTAGACATTTGCAGCACAAATCCACAGAACTCGCAGGTATAGCTCCACATGTGCAGAGTGCCAGCTGATAATGCACTGGTGTCTCATTGTTCATGGCAATGACATGTCTCGTAGATTGCTGCAACAATTCAAGGATGCACTGAGGGCACACTGTGGTGCCAAAGCCATGCACAAATACTTGCTATTGCCAGCAATACTCATAAAGGAACACATCTGTATGGCTGAAAGCAACTGGCATTCATTACCACAGAGAAGGTGAGAGGTCAAACCTGAGAGGTGACAGGGGAGAAGTGTGCAGAATATCCACCAGAGGCAGCCAGGCCACAGCTGCCTCCGCTGGACTCTTGCTGACTGTTGCCTTGAAAACTGGGATGGATGTCAGGTGACTGCAGGGGAGGCTGTGCAGCCGGCACCCCCTGTGCACCCAGAGCCAAACTTCTGGCTGCAGCTGCCCTATCCTCTGGTGGTGGTGCCCTTTGAGGTGCTGCTGGTCTGATAGGCAAAGGCTCAATTTCAATGGGCAAGCTCCCATTGACCTGAGGCCTTCCAGAAGGCGCTGTGAAGGGAGCTGCTGTGTATGCAGGGAGACGTCCTGCTGCAGCTGGCAGTGGTGCTGTCAAAGGTGCTGCCTGTTGTGCACTGCTTCCATACTGAGTAGAAGGCAGCTCAAAGGCAGCAGGGTCATCCAAAGGGAGAGGGTCGAAAGGCATGGGGTCCATCAAAGCCTGTGTCATGGACTGGGTGCCAGCAACGCTAGCGAAAGGTGTAGTCAGCTGCGGGAAGCTGGTGTCAGGACCTGTGTTGCTGCCTTGACTGTGGCGCTGCAGATCTGGCCTCTGACTGAGGCCATTGTTGGGCAGACCCCAGGCATCAAAGAGGCCTTGTGACAGGCCCGAGGGGCGGGTGACCCCTCCACCAGGCACAGGCTGTGGAAAGTCACTGCCAGGGGGAGGGTATGGGCCAGCACGAGGGTTGGCAGCCTGATTCATAGTAGCGTCCTGTCTTGGTAGACGTGCTTGGGCCTGCTGTTGCAGTGAGCGAGCACCAGTCTGCCTTGTCAACTCTTCAGTTCTGCGTGCTTGCATGGGATTGGGATGAGGAGCCGACTTTTGCAGCTGATCCTGGAAACTCAAGCTTTCTGGGAGCTGATATCTGTCACCAGGCAGCTGCTGAGGCAGCTGAGACTGATGGCCTGGCAGAGACTGAAAGGCCTGGCTTAGCCGAGGGTCTGTTGCTGGGGCCTGCAGACCTTGCTGTTGCTGAGCGCGGCGTCGCAGCGTGTCAGTGTGTAGTGTAGCACTGTCACCAGAAGGCCAGGCAAAAGAGTCTGTGCCCCTTGATACCATTTGAGGCTGTGTGCTGTCAGCAATTGACTGCAGACCGCTGAGGTGGCCACCTGTATGCCTGGGCTGATTAGCTGTACGTGAGGGGGGTAGCTGACTGACAGGCGGCTGCAGGCTCTGCCTGTTGGGAGGCCTCTGATGCATGCTGTCCATACCTGACTGGTACGGTGCACTCAAGCTGGATGTGTAGGGTGCTGCAGCTGAATGAGCATATGTGTTCAAAGCATTGGCCTGGCTTGCAAGATTGAACTGATTGCCTGGCTGCTGATGTGTGTGTGCTGACATGGCAGGACCGTTTGCTTGGCCTTGAGCAGCAACAAGAGCTCTGAGACGAGCTTGGACACTGGGAGACTTGTCCCCTTTCAAGATTTCCTCCACCTGCTTCAGCAGAGCATCAGGGTCTGCTACCTGAGATTCTGCTTGTCCAGGTTGTACCTTGAAGAATCCGTTGTCAAGCCGGTACTGTGGCTGATCTGACATACCGCTGTACTGTTGCATGCTGCTTAGAGGGAAGCTCTGCTGCTGCTGTGACTGTGGGGGTGCAGGAAAGTTTGCTGACCAGGCATTTGATTCTGGCTGTGGTAAATCTGTCAGAAACGTTGATGGCTGATCCCTTGCAACAGATAGAGCCCCGGTTGTTATCACTGGGCCAGAGGGCCGAAATGGGCCAGCACCGCTGCTGAGACCCTGCAGTTCTTCAGCAGACCACGTGCTATCGAGACGTGCTCCGTCTGTTCCAGGCATCGTCCCGGGGCTGAGCAGCTGACTACCTGCAGCAATTCAGCTGGTGCTTTGCGCCTGGTGTTCAGCAGATCTATCACTGACTTGAACGGAGTCGTGACCAAATAACCGAATCCCAACCAGAGGGCGAATAGGCTACCTGTTGCAAGGCCTTCGGAATTTCCGACAGCCATGTCCTCCAACTCTCCCCAGTAATCATCAAACACCTCCGGCCCAAAGCTAAGCAAAAGGTCCTGCTCCGGCACATCTTCAGCAAGATCGGGGAAGTCGTGCTGCATGGCCGCAAGTGTATGCCGGGGCCACTGAAAGTGTCAGCGCACGACTCAGCTTGCTTTGAAATTTCCTTATGGTATGAGTCGGCGTACCGAACAAGAGCACCCCGCGGTCAACAATTCACTGTGCAGGACATGATGTCGTCTCGTATACGTTGTGCAATTTGCAAGGGGCGCTTCGAACACACGCCCTCGAGCTTCGTTCGTCTCGACAATACACATGTGCAAAGCTGTACGGATTTGCCCACGTCCACCATATGATAGATACCTTAGGCACATCTGTGGGGTCAAGGATGCTACGCCTAGTGCTATGTTGCTTGAGGAGTTAGGGTTGTCACCACTGCAGGTTTTTTGGTGGCGACGGACACTTGAATTTTGGAACAAGATAGCTGCTAGTCCTGTTGGGTCGCTTTTCCACAC
>JAABUK010003101.1_pt1 | contig 28542 bp, 42 predicted proteins | sample 5559141 | NCBI WGS metagenome assembly JAABUK01 (sample SAMN10711869, study PRJNA513367) | rock metagenome | isolation source: Antarctica rocks | place: Antarctica: Victoria Land, Pudding Butte nord | collected 2016-01-03
GCATGCCACTGGCAGCAAAACTGTGGCAGAGCCATATTTGTATTTAAGCTTGGAAAATGCTTGCAGCTGATGCTCTTCACATCAGGCTGAAGCATAGACAGTGACGTCTCATAATGCTGTGACAACAGCTGTCATGCAAATGGCGAGAAGGGACATATTCCGCATCATGTAGACATGGATGTAGTGAGCCCATACCTGAGGACAAAGCATAGCATGATTAGCTAATATGAGCAGCGGCCACTGACACTTGGCAGCCAGATCATGATGTGAAAATCTGGGTAGGAGGGGAAGCACGTACCTGTGTGATGCCTTCTTATGAGGCAGGCTGCCATCTGAGGCAGCAGCTGTGTCTTGAGTTCCTGCCATGCCAGCTGTCCTGACAGAGCCTGAGCCCTTGCTTTGCTGCCTAGCACCAGAGTCACCGCTAGCAGCTCCTGACCTCACAGGAGACCTCACCCCGCCACCTGTGCCCTGCTGACTGCTGCCAGGCGCCATCCTGCTCTTGCCCACTGCTGGCTTGGTCTGATTGAATCTGGGAGGCTCACAAGCATGACCATGCTTGCCAGTAGCAGCGCTGAATTGGCGAGAGGGCGCTGTGATGCTGCCAGGTTTGCCTGGGCCTGAGCCGCGTGTTGCGCCTGCATGGAGCGGTGTCCTTCTGGAGTTGACAGATCCTGATAGGTCTCTGTGCAGCGACCTTCCTGCCAAGCTGGGCTCTGTGTCATGCACCTGCTCAGGATCAGCCTTGCCTTCCTGGCCATCTTTAGCACCAGGTCTGGCAGGCACGCAAGGTTTCTTGGCAGCTGAGCTGGCTGGACTTGAGCCAGTGTTTGAGTCAAGCCTGGCTAGCTGCCTCTTCTGACCCAGGGGTGAGCTTGTGCCTTCACCATGGGCTTGGCCAGCAGGCTGCTGCTCAGCATCGCTGCCTGTCCTTGTGCTGAGCTCTTGTGCAAAGTCTGCTGCACCTGAGGCAGCTGCAGACCTGCTGTTCCCCAAAGATGTAGACAGCTGATGATGAGCTGGTGAAGCTGTCACCACCACAGCACTGTCAGCAGCATCTTGCTTCTGCCTCTTGCGATAAAGGGCAGCGCTCTCAGCTGGTGACAGAGCATTTGCAAAGAGAGAGGCGTTGCTGTAGACCCCACGCTCGACGCCATAGCCCTTCAGACAAGCTTCATACACTGCTGATAAGAGGCTAGCTCTGGGTGAGACGCGGTCAGTGTAGACTATCTGAGCAGCCTCAGCCTGCTGCTGCAGTGCCACTGTGCTCGAGTCTGCACGCAGAGCATGCTGGATGTCATCAGAGAGGGAGCAGAACTGGCGGGCCCTGGTGTTTGGCAGTGTGGAGGTGTCACTGTCATGCTGCCGCTTCATACCACTGCGCTCTGCATTTGACAGCCTTGATGTGAGATCAGCGCATGCACCAGGAGTGTGAGTCCGACAGACATCTTGTGCAGAAGCAAACATGCACAACCAGCAGCACCGTCAGTTGGTCATCTATACTCTCAAGAAGTCACCTTATTATGCAGCACTCAAAAGCAGTCAGCAGGATTTCTGCGCAGGTGATGTGCACAAAGCCACAAGGATGCCAGGGACTTGGCTTGCAGCAAGCCATGCATTGTGTATGCTTGATGCGCAGTGGCAGTGTGAGTCAGGAAGCAGCAGAGACTCAGACTCTTACTTGGTGATACCATTCCAGCAGCAGCCTCTCTTCCACTCGGCTGACATTGTTGCCAAGCTTGCGCCTGGGTCTGAGCATGCCTGACTTTACTTTGGTCAGCCTGCAGATTGTTCATGCAAATTGGCATTAGCTTGCTCCAGTGCTGTGCATGCCGCCTAGATTGTTTGCAGAAATTATGCACTTGTCTGTGCATGTACAACAGCAATACTTGGCTGTGCGTCACAAGAAATCACTGCAGGAATCAGGACAGAAGTTCCGTTTAAGACTGCATTGGGCAAGACATGCACATCAGAGCCATAAAAGGAGAACCCATCAAAGCCATCCCGTCATCCACACCAGGTCAGTGTGACATCACGCACGGGCTCTCAAAAGAGACACATGACAAGTCACACTGCTGATGCACACACGTTCTGGCACATGCTGCAATGAGTCACCTGGAAAAATGATTTTTCATGTTCACTTGTTTGGCTGACCAGTTGCAACAGCGATGAGATGCAGCAGACGAGGTGACAAGAGGGCATACCAGTGCTTCCAAGGGGGATGCAATGGGAACGCTTCCATCAGGCACCTCATGCAAGGGCCCAGGCTGTTGCTCTTCTGCTGCCACTGACTCATCTCCTGGCTTGTGTTTGCCATCAGCATCAAGCTGCAGGCGATAGCAGCACTCTATATGAGAGGGTTGGCTTTCTGCTGCATGTCCATCTTCGTTATCAGGAGTGTCTGCAGAGGTAGTAGGGGGTGGCCCATCCCTGAGCAGGGTGGAGGGGGCGGTGGGGGCATGGCGCATGGCAATGCCAGGAGGAGGTCCTGGGTTGCCATGGTTGCCTGACATGGCTGTCTCTACAGGCGGCCCTGAGCGTGCCTGCAGGCAACTCAGACAGCACGTCATTTTGTGCATCTATCATATTGCTTACACCATGCAGTCAATCACATGACTCCCACAGGTGGGCAATGCACACGAGTGAAAAGCAATCTGTCCTGCCATTTGATGCTGCCCTCTTCTGTTAGGAAGACTGAGATCTTGCAAGGTCCCAGAAACTTTGCGCCATTGCAAGTATTGCATGTACAACTGGTTTGACCACAAGGCAAGTATAGGACTGGCACAACTCACTACATGTAGCTGAGAGCCTCCTTGGGAGTCCACACACAAAGTACTAGACGCCATTGCTCTCTGCATTGCAAGCATTTGTGTTGGGGACAATCATACCAGACTGGTCATGCAGTGTACCGAGGACTATGAGCTTAGACACCACAGGAAAAATGGCAGTCAGCAGGTACTGCATTCAACTCTAAGCATGACACAAGTTGAGCCGCACATGTACGGGGACAATCCAAGGTCGGGGGCATGGGGGGCAGGGGGAATCTGGGGCAGATCAGTTAGCAATGAACATGTAATATACAAGTCACTTAGACAAAGCTGCTTGGTACGCATATGCCTACATTACACACTCTATATGAAAGTTCACTTGGGCCAAAAACTGAGTGATCTGGCGACATAAACCATAATAACAAGTAGCAATATCAGGAATTGTTACAATATTGCATGCTGACCTCAAAAAGCTCCTCCCGCTCCTTGTCGTCCTGGATGTGCACTGCAATTTGTTTCTGAAGACTCCAAAATTCAATGCCATAGGTCAGGAAAAGCTCAGCGCCTGCAAGCAATCAAAGCACATGGAAGCTTGCAAGACAAACAGGTCAACAACATGCAGCCCCAGCTTTTCCTATTAAAGCCACAGATACATGTGTTGCTAGCATAGTCAAGCAGGTGTATGGCTAGGAGAGCTCAAGCACAGATGAGAACCTGACCTGGCTCAATGTCATGCGTAGCCACCACAAACATGAAGGGCCAGCACCCAACAGCAATGCACACCAGTTGTGTGTTGGCATCTCTATTAGCACTACAATCTGGCTCATCGCTCATTGGGTCTGCGACACCATCATTGATGCATGCCAGAATGTTGCCATTCATGTAGGCAAGGCAGCACAGTGGTTGATCCTGCAAGAGTTCACGGCAACACTTGTGAGGAGTGACAACATGTCTGCAATGCCTAATTCTAGAGCCATCTTGGAGCATGTCAGGTGGGTGAGCTTCTTGGCAGCCACATGCTGCCTCAGCACATGAGGCCACTCAGCCTTTTTGAGAATTTAATTAGCTGCACTGCTGTCAAAACAAGCCAGAGGACAGAATGAGGAGTGCAGAAATGCATGTAAAATCACACTGACTTGCCCCTGGACATTTTACAAACAAGTCCTCACAATGTACCATTGATGCATGACCTGAAGTTTACTGCCATCTTGCCAAGCAGGCCTGTGATGCATGCAACTCCTACCTGAAGCGCTGTCTGGTATACATCTGAAAATGCGTTCAAGTGTCTGGCCTCCGTTGGCTGCTCAATATCTGCTATATATGCATCAGATTTTTGGCGCCACTCATTCTTGCTGCCCAAAAACTCTGCAGGAGGGTTGTTGTGGATGACTCGCTCCTCAGCCTTTGTGACTGTCATGTTTCTGTACAGGCCTAGAACGGTGCCTTTTGCAATGGCTGAAGTGGTGTGCACTGTCATGTCTTTGCCTGGTACCAGACCAGGTCTGAAGTCACCCTTCTGTACAGTCTTGAGGCAAAGCCCCTCCAAGCATGGTGGGTCCTCTGGCAGATTGTCCAGCTTCGCCTTGCCTGGAATGTGCCTTAACACCAGGAGAAAGCTGATTATTTTAGTATACGCTCATAAATGCTACATACTTGATAGCTGCTGGCCAACCCTATGTGTTCTACTTGAGCATAGTCACGTCTGTACATGTGTCACTAGATGCAAGCCATAGCATCACAAGAGACTTGCAGGCATGATTAGGAATGAGGCAAGTTCACAACACAGCATATGCAACTTCAACTCGTGCAAATACCTTTGACGCGCAACACTCATAACTGACATACCAAGCGTGTCCTCTATTCAGCAGAATCTTAATCCTGCCTAGCATGCAATATGGGAGAAACTGCTGGTACCACATGCAACAGCAAACAAGCTAAGAACAGTGACACGTACCTGATCAAATATTTTTCAGCAGATTTCTCCACTTTGGTTCTGAAGGCTTTGTTCCAGCGTTTGTTAAGCTCCTTATCTACACTTGGTAGCACACGGAACATGAGCGTGGTATCAGTCTGTGCTGCCTCATACATCTTGGTGACCTTTGGGGATAGATGATGAGACAGTACCTGCAATGCAGACAAAGCGCAGAAATGGTTAAAATACACAAGTTTAGCCAGCATCATTTAGTAGCGGCAGTTGAGCCTCAGGCTCACCCGTTTTTCATCATCATAAACAGGCGGCAAACGATTCACCAGTCCGCTAAACTCCCAGCTATGACCTGGTCTGCTTCCAAAAATTTGAGCAGACCTTGAAGCAGGTCTTTTTCCATCAGGACCTGCCCTTGGTGCCATTTGCATGGGTTCTGAGGGCCTGACACTGCAGACAGAGCAGATGTCTAAGACAATTATGCTTACAGTGTGTTACGCACAACACTCGCACTAAAGTCACAGTTCAGTTCTTTTACGTCAGAGACGGCAGCCCTTCAAGCTCGACTGATCTGAGAGTCTCGATGGGCACCACGTCGTCCGTTCGCATAGATGTCCTTGACCGCTCGACAAAACTGCAAGGGGACACATAGCGTTAACATCCATGTAAATTGTCAACACTCGGACGAACATTGCAGTGTTACTTGCAAGCTGCTCTTTGGGCGGCAACATGTCGGCAGCGCATAAAGTGTACAGACAGTGATGCCAATCCAGCTTGAAATCGCCTGACACGCGTTCAGTCCTGAACATCTGTCCGGATCAAAGCCCGCTGGACACCTCCGATAAGGCAACGTCGGCTTTGGCGCGTGAAGTTCAGCATGGAGTTCACGTCGTGAAGGTCAGCATGGCCAGCGCGCTCTACAAGCGTACGGCCGATCGGAGCATTTGCTACACAGACCGCAGCACGGTCTGAGATGAGTTGGCTCATCTCGGCTCATCCCGGCTGAGCTAAGGACAAAAGTCTGAGTGACATTTGTCCCAGAGCTCAATCACGCACGTCACTTGCACAAGCTCAGATGTAGTTGCACAACATTGGGCAAGGTAGGTCACACACCTGTCATCAGCCTCTGTCACAGCATGCTGGGGAAACGGCCTAGCTGCAGAAGCTTGAAAGGGAGTGCGCTTTGCCACTAGTCGACCCAAAGGGATAGAGTCTGCCGCCAAGTCGCACAGAGGTTGGGAGTCCTCAATGACACTATCATCATGTGAACTGTGGTTCCAAACATGCTGCTGGCTATCACTACGCATCTCAGACTCGGTCGGTGCAGCTTGTTCCCACCTACACATGGGGGTGTGCATGTATGCTGCAATTGCTGACACAGTATGAGGTCAAGTATTGCAATGGCCAAGGAAGAGCAAGACAGAGCCTCACGGAAACTTGGCAATATCTGAAGTCATACAGGACACGTGAGGCACCAGTTGTGGCAACATAACAATGCAATGAAAGCAGTTCTGACCTTTGCCCATGTAGCCATGAATTAGACAGCTTCCTCATGGCCACAAGTCCCACACCCACTGGATTAGGCGCTGCCTCCCTACACCACAGCGCACTACAGCGTCAAGCTGCTGATTGCTTGCTGATGCCAACATCTTAACTCAAATAACGCACAGACACGACAAATACAAGCCAATGTACAGTCCCAACACTTGAAATGACAAGATCTTGACACACCTGAGGTGTACACAACTGTGTGCAAAGCTCAGTGGTAGAGTAGACACATCTGCAGAAGTGATTGGATACTTGCATTACTACAGCTGACCTTTCCAACTCTCCAGCTGCAGCAAATGCTTTATAGGCTGCAATGATTGCCTCATCTGTCTGTGTGTTTGTGTGAGCCGCAGCGCAGCTGAGATGATACAAGATAGGCAAGTTTCTGCAGGGAAGTAGTATGCCAGGTCAAGCTACATGGTGATAGAACAACGTTTACACAAAGCAACAGCAGTGCTACCAAAACGCTTACCCATATGCGTTGTCCTTTTTGTCCTCCTCTTTCTGGTTTTGCTCCTCCTGCATGTCCTGTGGTGTATACATTCTTGACGTTGTATGTGCTAACGGGTTGCTGTGGTCTTTCCTGATCTGCTCAGGTTTATGGCAGAACCAGCAGACTTTGCCAACCACAACACAACGTCCTGCTGCTTTTGCCATGGTGGGTGCACTGGTATCACGTTGAGAACGGAGTGTGGCAGCACGATGTATTGGGACCATGCGCAGCTCAGCTGTCGTCTCAGGCCCCACTGCAGCAATATCTGCAGGGGCTCTGCTTGCTTGCCTGCATACACAATTCACTAGTCATGACGGCTCAAATTGTGTACCATTATTTCTGCGCGTCTCGCATGCATCTTTTGCGACACACCTTAGGCGTGCCTTATCCTGACAGGTGCTTGCATGCAGTTCCAGCTGCACCGAACTTCTGCACAAGCGGATGCTTTTCTCGATCAAACCATGTATATCCAGCAAGTACTGTTTGCAAAGGAGCTTGTAAGCGTGCACAGCATTACTTTGACCGAAACTTGCGACATATGGGGCAAACACCACCATTCAAGTGGCCAGCCATATTTCAGGACCTTGCAGTTGAGACAGGTACGAAAAGTCGAACCAAACTTTTGGGACAGTCGTCAATGAACCATGATAGCCAAGTCAGAGGGACAATGCCGCTCGCACGGTGTCTATTCTTGGCAAGATCATATATTTTCAAAGCTTTCGTGACAAGCAAAACAGCTGATAGACAGCTGCGTCATCGGCTATGGCTCATTTGTTCGCTTCTTTCTTCGGGAATGCTTGTTCACAAATGGCTTTGAGTCGCCCAAACGGCTTTTGTTATGCATCGTTGACCCTGAAGGTGCAAGCAGGTTCTGAAGGCCTTTGTAAAGGGCAACTGCCCTCTGGCATCTTGCTATGTAGAATCGGGTGTAGGGCATCCAAGACCTGTTAGCTATTTGGTAGGGCTGGCCACTGCAGCTGCTCGAATTTATCGGTACCTTGAGCTGGGCAGAGATCATGTCATTTCAAGGCCAGGTCAGCCCCAATTGGCTGCAACTGGAAGCATAACTGCATCTGTGTCACAGCTTTGAGGAGGACAGTGAGGTCGCTCACCGAATTTGACATCATGCTCGCAAGAAAGCACTCAGTTGCTACAGTTGCAAGCACAAACACTGGATCATGAACATTCCTTCAGGCCTGACCGACTAGCTAGGACAGCATTAACATTAATCAACAAACATTAATTGCAATCAACAGAAGTAACTGGGAGCATGTGGTGGCAAGTCCTGCAACTTCACAAGCATCAAAAAGGTATACAGCGGATATGTGTGTATAACTTGCAAGAATTAAGTTTGGCCAAGAGATGTGGTGAACAAGCTAGCTGACTCCCTGTGGCGGGAACAGAAGAAGATGGACGCATTCCGTATGCTGTGCTGAGCTGGTTATACGGGATCGGGCGACTGTGTCGGTTCGCTGTCGCTGAGTTGAGGATTGCTTGCACCGTTGCCCGAGGGTCAACTGCACATGCTCCTTCAGAAGAAGCATATCGCATGAGCGGCTTTGTTAGATTTACCCTGTATACAACAACAAGAGCCTTTCAGCTATGACGGTAGCATCGCCACCCTACAGAGCCAGTCCACAAGAGCTTGCGTTCAGGCAATCATTTGCAAAGAATGCTCACCGCAAAACCCATGTAGCTCCGCAAAATGGCAAACGCAGGTCAAGCAAGCTTCTGCTGCGTTTATCTGTGTAGATTCGTGGCACGAGTGGTGCCAACGTCTTTCGGAGCGCTTTTATGGTGGTTATTGCAATGCAGAACAAGCTGTAGAGCAATGTGGACATCCGCTCATGGCAAGCCCACGGACCCTCATGCGATGTCTGACGCACCTCGAAGATCAGTCCGGATCAGAGCGAGTTGCATTACGGCAACCGGGTCCGATGCGGAAAACGATGACACAGGAACTTCGCTCAAGGCTTCGGTTGTACATGTGACAACTTTCAGGCCAGCAAAAGGCAAACCGACAAGCAAGTCGACCAACAAGTCAGCCAGTGCAGCAAAAAAGACAGCCAAATTAGCAAGCAAGGGTAAAAAGTCAACAGCAGACCTTGCACAAGCTATTAGTTCAGGCAGCGCCAAGCCAGCAGCTGCAGATCCTGCCTGTCCTAAAGCTCTCACCGCATCAGTTGCAGGCAATGCTGATGTCATGCTGAATCAGACAAATATAGGTGAAAATAACAAGTTTTACAGAATGCAGCTGCTGCAAGAAAGCAACCTTGATCACTGGGTGTGGACAAGATGGGGGCGTGTTGGTGACAAGGGCCAAACTCAACTACTAGGTCCCTTTGATGCTGCTTCTGGCTACAAGGAATTCAAGAAAAAGTTTAGGTGCTGCAATCTCAATTGTTGAACCAAATCTGCCATCTGTGTCTTGATGTGCATCCAAATTGTTGAGTGCTCACCAGTAGCACTAGTGGCATGTATTCCTCGTGGAACGTCATATCTTTATGCTATTGCTGCTGGGCTGTTTTTATTGCTAACCTGCATTTACAAGAATCGCATGTATGATATTATATCAAAGGTCATCACACCACATTGCTGCCATTCAGATCCAAGGTAGGAGCAGCCTTTGAAGACAAAGATGGAGCACGCCAAGTGCGGGCTGGCAAGTACAGCCTTGTGGACCTGGACTCATTTGAATCTCCACCCAAGGCTCCAGGGACTGACAAGCCTATCCCCAAGTAGGATAGCCATTCCTCACCCACATCATTTCAGGCAGGAACAGCAACTGTTGTTACAATAGTTTTGTGATACATCCCTGCATAAGGCAATCCAACATCCCAGACAAGTTGTGAGTGTAGTGCGTACAGATTCATCTATGGCGATACTGGCGGCTTATAATGCTACAGCGTATGTTCAAGCATGCATATGTTATGCAAGGTTGCAGTGCTGGGCTACTTATTGCTCCATTGTCCTGTGTTGACAACACATGGCATGGTCAATGTTGTTGTGCTTAGAACAGTTTGGGAGATGAGGCGCAATGCTGCAGGGTGGTGTCAGGGCATGCGCACAGCAAGCTGGAGCTGCCCACTCAGCAGCTCATGGACCTCATCTTCAGCGATGCCATGTTTCAAGAGGCCATGCAGGTCAAACTCACACATGATGCTCAGCTGTTCGCATGCTGAACACTATCTGTCACATGACAGCTGCCATTCTGCATGCATCAAATGCCAATCTTGTGTGGTCATGTTGTTCATTTGCTGACAAGCTGTCATGATGCAGCAAGTTTGTGTCCACTCATCATGCATGTCTGGCACGCCATGTCTTTGCCTTTGGTCATGACACTGCTTGCGCATGTCATGGCAATGATTCAACAAAATTGTCTGAGCCCTGATCCCATGGTGATACGGAGCTTGCATGTGACACAAGCATGACTAGTCCATGCTTCACAAACTGATTTTGGCGCTGAATACCATTGTTTTGTTTGCTGACATGTGTGGGCTGTGTGAGTGGTCGCTCCAGTGCAACTCCTGCTGACCAGCTGGCAGTCAGGTTAACAAGGCCTCTGAAATGCCAGACAAACATACAAATGTGCATACAATGCGTGCTGTGCATCCAGATCATGCTACAGTTATGTTGTAGCCGCTTTGCTGTGATGTTACCAGCATTGACTCTATGTCACTCTTGAACAATGAGTACCACGCCGCAATCCTGCAATTGATTGTTGCGGCACAACAGTTATCTGTGGCAACGCGACACACAAGAGAAATACAGACAGCTAAGCACGCTTGCAGGTCTCCTTATATTCAGTAAATATTGTGTTTGCTCTGCCCCAAAAGCTTTTTTTGATGCCCTTTGCAGTCCTGCCTTTGTTCCCCACCTCCCTCATCCTGCCAGTTCATCCCTGATGTCCCTTTCTTGGCGGGCTGCGCCACGGCTTCATCCGATTCTGAGTGAGGATGTGTGGGCACAGGACTTTGATATAGACACCGAGAGGCTGCCTCTAGGGCAGCTCAGCCAGGAGCAAGTGCAAAGGGGGTATGATGTGCTGGAAAGGCTCAGGGCTGCCCTTGCTGGCAACGGAGGCTCCCTTGAAAGACTGTCCTCAGAGTTCTACCAGGTGAGGGCAGCTGGTGCAATAGATTCTGCACTAGGTGTTGGTACATAGAGCTGTCTATGGGTGAGCAAGCGACCTGTCACTGGTTCACGTTTTATGGTTGCTGATGAAATCAGCGAGTGAAAGCATGAGTGAGTGAGTGACAGCAGGAAAGAGTGAGTGAAAGCATGAGTGAGTGAGTGAGTGAGTGAGTGAGTGAGTGAGTGAGTGAGTGAGTGAGTGACAGCATGAGTGAGTGAGTGACAGCATGAGTGAGTACGTGAATGTGGGAGAGTGAGTGAATCAGCAGTTGAGAGGGTGCATGCAGGCCTCAACAAGTACATGAATGGACTAATGGCAAATGTGCAGGTGATTCCCCACAGCTTTGGGCGTCACCGACCACCTATACTTCAAACAACAAGCATGGTGGAGGACAAGATTCGAATGTGTGATGTGCTCAGCGATATTGAAGTGGCCCAAGACATGCTTGACCCCAAGCAAGAAGAAGACCAGGAGAAGTCTCACCCTGCTGATGAGAAGTATGCAACCCTCATGGCTGATCTCAAGATCATCTCGCCAGAGGAAGAAGAGTACAAGATCATTGATAAGTACTGTCAGGTGAGACACAACTTTGCAGCAGACAGCTAAGCAAATAGATGCCTGCTTCTCTGTGAACAGATTCATGTCATGAACACACTATGGTGTCACGTCAGATCAAAAGTCAAAAGTCCTGCCATAGACAGTTGCTATCATCACTGGCAACAGAACAGCTGCTGGTGGCAGGGACAGTATGCAGGACAATTTATGATGAAGCAAGCCAAGCATTGCGTGTGGTACACAGGCAACAGGGTCAGGTCAAGAGCTGGTGAATCTGTGGCGAGTGAACAGGCACTCTGAAGCCGCCAATTTTGCTGAGCACAGCAAGCTGGCCAACCGCAAGCTGCTGTGGCATGGCACCAACATTGCAGTGGTGGCTGCCATACTGAAAGCAGGGCTGAGAATCATGCCCCATGCTTGTGGGCGGGTGGGACGGGGGCTGTACCTTGCTAGTGAGCATGCTAAAAGCGCTGGCTATGTCAGCTGTGGTCGCAGCGGCAGGGACTACATAGGGGTAGGCTCATCGAGTGCATCAGCAAATGGCATGCACCTGAGGTTTTGCAGCCAGTTTGGTGCATGTGCCACCTGAGCTTGCAGGGGTACTGCTTCTGTCATTCTGCATCTGCTGTACCTATTCAAGTATGCCTCACACTCAGATGGAAGAGCTTTGGGGACACAAAAACCGCATATTTATTAAAGAACAGATAGAGTGTGTGCAGCATTTGCTGAGAGGCAAGACACAATCATAGAAAGCGTCCATAGCATGCGGCAAATGTTGCACATTGACTGTGTGTACAGCATTCATCCGTGATTTACTTGCACTACTCATGCATGAGCACGATGCTTTTGTGTTCTCGAGGACCTGCGCATGTCAGCCTTATAGTGACTGCCATGCATGGCTTCCGTATCAGGGACACTTGCATGCTGCTTCTGCACTAATTTGCAATGGCAACTGCAGGTGATGTTTTTGGCAGAGGCTGTGCTCGGAGAAGAACACCACATCACACGTGATGACCCTTCATTGAAGCAAGCCCCAACTGGATTTCATTCAGTAGTGGCTAGAGGCTACACAGAACCTGATCCAAGTCAGGATTTCATGCTGGATCTTGAAGGCAATGTTGTACGAGTGCCTCAGGGCAAGCCTGTTCGAGTGGCTGATTATGAGAAGAGTAGCTTTAGCAAGAGTGAGTATCTGCTGTACAAGGAGAGCCAGGCTAGAATCAGATACATGCTAACAATGAAATTTGATCACAGAGGCAGCTGGCGCTGAGCAATGCCTCATCTGTGAACCAGATGCTCAGGCACAATCCATGCTTGCCTGGTCAGTCTCGTCATGCCTTTTGCAAACATGCAACGCATTGCAAGCTTAATCTGCTGTACATTTATATCCAACAAAGTGACTGATACTGACATTGCTATACAACTAGATAATATTCTGAAATAGGAAAGTCACATCCATCAGCACTGGTGTATGCTCACGCCTGTGCACAGTTGCAATGACTTGCAGCACTTGCAAGGACATGCCGCTGTGCGTTACACTTCTTGCAATGACTTGCAGTTGCCGCATTTCACTTGCCGCAAAGATTTTCGCATTGCATGAGACACTAAGGTGACCAGTTTAAGAAGGTGTTGATCATGATACCTGTACAGTGTCAGATATCGTACATACATGGCATACCATATTTACAGAGTTATATACGGGCGTGTACGGTACATACATACACCTTACTGTACATACAAATAAAAGAAGGACTGCATGTGACACTCACAGATTTGTTTGAACAAGGGCTGAGACAAACTGCAGTGCCTCATGAAACTGAGAGGCACTGGCCATGGCAGCCCGTCAGGTGATGCCACTTTGCAACATATGTCCTGGTGGGTCTGCTCAGCATACAAGTTGAAACAACTGCGTAGTGAAGCATGTCATGTTTTGGTACACTCAACATTCGAAGCACATGCTGCTACCTGAAACACCCAGGGCCAACTGCACGGACATAGAAGAAGAAAAAAACTACACCTTTTAGCGTCAATCTACTGAGAAGCCAAGTATTTGGGCAGCCCAGGTGCGCAGAGTACACAAGAGTTATGCACTAGGCTGCACTAGGCACACTCTGTACATGTATACAAAGGCTTGTGGTGTGCCTCAAGCGGCAAGCCCAAGCTTTGACAACAGCTCTGAAAGCTGCTTCTGATAAAACTGTGCTCTATTAATGAGCCTCTGCTGGTTGTTGTATGCTTGAAGCGCATAATCTTCCTTAGCACTCATCACCGTCTGCAGCATGCGTTCAGCTTCTTGCATGAGCTGTTGTTGCTCCTTTGGCCAACTTGCTCTGAGCTCTGTCAGCTGATCTGTCAACAGGGAAGATCGTGAGGGTGAGAAACGGTAAACATAAGAGGGCGAAGACAGGGAGAGCTCTGTTCTTTCTGGCTCTTCAAGAGCAGCCAATACATCCTGGGATTCATGCAGTTCTGACTTCAGCTCTGCAGCGAGGGTCAACAGTGTGCTGTTCGCTTGCTCCTTGCTATAGGGAAAAGCTGGCGTCAAACCCTGTGAAGCACACCAGGGGCTGTATCATCAATGATGCAGGTATGAGTAGAGTCTTGCTAGGCCTCGTCAAAGGAGTCAGGTCAGCTGGCAGCACAGCTTGCTGTTGTCATGTAGGTACAATCAGATGAAGCGAAGCGCTATGGCAAGCTGCTGCAAGCTTGCAACATGGCCAAAATGGCATTCTTGCTTGAGGTCGTTGCTGCATATTGTGAGTGATGCAAGATCCTGTGACACAAGCAGCAGACCTTTTTCAGAGCAGCATCAACAGCACATACATGAGCAAAAGCCCTTACCTGACTGTCTTCAATGGTGGGTTTGGAACCGTACAACAGCAGCAGCTTTGCAATTTTGTATGCACTTGCTGAGGCTGCATGATGGAGCGGCGTGCGTCCCTGCAGCATGTGCACTTGTGTCATACACGCTGTATGTGCTCTTAGAGCTCCTCAGGTTGCAGGCAAGGAAGAACAGGCTCCTGAGCAAATTGAAACAGACCAAGCAACATGCAAAGCCCGTCATAGCTGGCTGTATCAAGCAGGCGTCACCTGCTGCAGTAACATATGTGTTGATGCTGATATAAGCTTACACATTGCAAATTAAGCTTGCTTGATGCACAGAATCCGACAAGTAACCTGACGCAGCAGATGACTGTATGTGTGCTAACAACAAGCAACAATGTCATGTTCACTGCAAGACAAACATGTACAATGTTGGTTGATGGAGCATACCATTGCATCTGCTGCATTCACGTTACCACCCGCAAGACTCAGCATTCTTACAGCATCCAATGACCCATTGGCAGCTGCATGATGCAGAGCTGTGCAGCCCTGCACCAAACAAGTCAGTCAACCAAGGCAGCTGGTGTCTGCACATAGAGTTTGCATATACATGTGACAATGCAGTCAGACAACACTCTGCTGATCCCCATTGCATATGCACGTCATGACAGCAAGCCAATAAGCAGCAGACAGACACAGCAAGGCATACATGCATTAGATAATGCATGAGGCCCTCCAGTGCTAGCAGCGCTGTGTGTGATGTATGTCACTGCTGCACCAGTTATATGCATCAGCTGACCTGATTGTCAGCACTGTTGACATCAACACCGTGCTCCAGTAGTGCGCTTAGCACTTCCAGGTCACAGGCATTGTGAGCCGGCGGCTTACTGGAACTCTGCTTGAAGTCCATGCTCTGCAACAAAAGGCACATCTTGGCCCCCAGCTATCTGCTGTCGCTGCAGCTTCACCAGTAGTGCCACAGTAGTGTCAAGTGCATTACTTAGATGCCATAGTGGATCTAGATCTCTGGAGGTGCAAGCCTCAAGCACAGAGGCTGTACCAGAATCTGCAAACACATTCCAAAGACGCCAACAGCAACCTCTCTGCCAAAATGGACCAAGTTAGACAAGTGCAGATTGTGAGTTGATGTGGTCGCACTGGGGACATGTGCAATCACCTTTCTGATGTTGTCCAGCCAGGCCTGGGGGTCAAGGCACTGGATGTGATGCATATGAGACTGGAAAGCATCATTGGGTACACACGCCCCAATTGCAATTGGAGCAACCTGCAGCAGTGAAGTGAGTGAGTGTGCGAGTCAGGCGAGAGAGCAATTGAGTGGATGAGTGAGAGAGCGAGAGAGCGGGAGAGTGAGACAGTGGGAGAGTGGGAGAGTGAGTGAGGAAGTGAGTGAGTGAGTCAGGTGAGTGAGTGAGTGGATGACAGGGTGGGTGGATGATTGGAGTGAGCCAGCGAGTGGGCGAGGGAGGGAGAGAGGGAGGAAGTAAGGGAGGGATTGAAATGAAGCCTCAAACAGCCAGGGTAGATATATGCCGCTGATCCCTTTGATTCAGTTGTGGGCTTGGCATGCCAGCACATCGGTTTCAGGCGCACATATACAAGCCCCAGCCCCTGGGTGCAGCGCAAATTTTAAAACAAAACCTGTCATTTGGTTGAGCAGCAGTCAAAGCACAGCAACAACAGTGTGTGCTTGGTGACCAATTTTGTACAGTCATGCATATGGCCAGCCATGCTTAGTCATGTTGGTGGTGCAGCTCAAGGGCACCTGGGGGCCAACTATAGTGTCATCTGCCACAAGGGGCAGGGAGGAGCTGAAGGGCAGCAGGGCAGGGCTGGATGGCTGCCCCTGAGCTGCAAGCTCCTTCTGCAGAGCTGCAATGGCTTCATCACCCAAGTCCACAAAACGTACCTCCTGCAGTGCCCCAAACAACATTGCCATGCAGTTTTCATCATGCAGATGATGCAAGTCAAAATAAAACTTGCTTTTTTTCTGACTTATGGATCTCAATTTTGACTCTGGCACGTTCAATGAGAAGCTTTACTTGGATCCATCTAAAGCCAGATGGTGAGTAAAGCAATGCACAGCGGACCAACGGACACAGTGTAATGCACACTCAACGCACACACTTCAGCACAAGCGGCATCATGAACAAACGCTTCCACAGAGTGTTAAGACCAAGGAAGTTAGTGCTGCAGGTACTTTGTGCAGTCAGGCAGCATGACCACTCCTTCAAATCAGCACACATGCGCAGCTCTTGTGGGGTACCTTCAAGGAACAGGCAGCTGCGCTGGCCTTGAAGAATTGCACTACTTGCTCAACATGGACTCGGGCAGCCAGCTTTGCAGGCCAGCCTGCCAGTCCACTGCCTATGAGGGGCATGGCAATGGAATGCATGCCGTGAGCTGCAGCCATGGTCATCACAGACCGCACAGTGCTACCCAGAACAGGCACCTCCAATTGCCCACCTGCTGGACAACATGTGACAAGTCATGCTGTGTGAAATGCCAGATTTGGTGACACTCAGATCGGCGAAATTGCTAGTTGCCTATCAGCTGGCAGCTCATCAGCAAACACGCCGGCAGGGCAGGCACATTTGTTCTTGCAGTGCTGACAGCCAAGCCCCTTTGCAAACACAACAGGACCGGGCAGGTGGCGTGCCGACTTCCGCAAGATGCTTGTCATGAAAAGAGTATACAGGAACTGAAAGTGTCTGCAAGGTGCAGCGACAGAACCCTCAGCTGGCAAGCTTACCATGGTACATTGGTCCAGCAGCATGGATGATGTACTGGCATAACAGGCCACGACCGGCCTGTGTAACAGCACTGCTGCCCTCTGCAAGACTTCTTTGCCCATCAGGCAGGCTGGCTAAGAAGTCATCACAGGTCTGCTGAAAGCCTGGGCCCATCGCAAAGGCAATGCGACTGGACACGCGGCCCGCTAGGGACAGACTCGTGTTAGTGGGATTGACGATGCCTGACACCTGCTGCTTGGTCACATCACCTTGCACCACCTGCAATGGCAGCCACCGTACTTCATGAGCAGCATGTACCACATAACCGCCATATCATCATGGAAATTATGATATCTATCTTGCTGTGATACTATAATGTTATTGCCATTGCTACTATCAGAGCTGCTGCCAGTGCCATATCATTGATGCCTCCAATAAACATCAGCAGAAGGTGTGGGCGTGATGATGATGCTGTTCAAGCACAGAGGCAGGCAAGCATGCAGACTAGTTGTGTGTGTTGGAGTGATCATGCAGGTGAAGATACCTGTATTGTTGAAAATGGCTGAGCTGCTGGAGGAGGCTGTAAGGCAGCTGGAGTGTGCTGTGGCATGGAGGGAGGGGTTGGATAGTAGGCCCTGGGGTGGTTGGTGGGCTCTGTCGCTTGATCTGCTTGTTGAGGGCTGCAATGGCCTTATCATCCACATCCACAAAACACACCTCCTGCAGTGTCACCAGAACCATGATGGCAATGGCACACATGTTCGGCAGTGGCATATGCATGTCCTCACAGGTATTAAGTTTTGACAAACAAGCTTGAATGTTTATGTAGCCTGCCAGGTAGCAGTGCATGTGGCACACAGAGCCAAGTGTCCAGCTAAAGACATGCATCTGATGCAAGCTCTGCTGTGAGCATTATACAATCAAAAGGGTCGTGAAACAGTTCAGTTGGACTTGAAAATGAGCCTGCCTTGCTCTACCACGCAAAGCAGCTGGCTCCTAGGTGTCAGCAACAGCCTGGTTCGCCTACTTTGACATACAGCGTGTGCTGAATGCTGGCAATGCTACACATAGAAAAAGAGTTGTAAGCAGCAAGTAGATTAGCGTCCTTAACGTACCTGCAGTGAGGAAGGACCAGCTTGGCCTGCCTTGAAGAAGCGCAGTACTTGCTCAACATGCACCCGAGCAGCCAGCTTTGCCGGCCAGCCTGCCAGGCCGTGTCCAATGAGGGGCATGGCAATTGACTGCATGCCGTGGGCTTCAGCCTGTGCCAGGACAGACTGCACAGTGCTGCCCAGAAGGGGAACCTCCTTTTGCTCATCACCTGTAAGGCATACTGATGTCAGATGACATCCTGCAGACGTCAGGCAGACAGCTTGTGACTTTCCTTTGCAAGTGTGTAGCTTGCTGCTGAGCAACCTGTTGATCAGGCTCCAGCTGCACAAGGACACTTGTGTTTTGCAGGACATGAGTGCAAGGTTGCCTTCCAAGACAGGCACATATATGCCAGCAGGTAGGCAAGCAGACACACAGACAGGTCTGCAGGCAGGCAGCTGCATGCAGTCAATCCATCAGGGCAGTATGATACTTGGCTTCTCACTCAATTGACGTCAAAAAGTCTTTGCTTTGCTTTTCTTTTCTTTTCTTTTCTTTTCTTTCCTTTCCTTTCCTTTCCTTTCCTTTCCTTTCCTTTCCTTTCCTTTCCTTTTCTTTTCTTTGCTTTTCTTTTCTTTTCTTTTCTTTTCTTCAATCACAGCATGAAAATGCAACATGTGACCAAATGCAACACACTGAACAAGTGCTGTAACAGCAGAGAGGTTACCGGTATAGTGGGGCCCAGCAGCATGGATGATGTAACGGCACCGCAGGGCACCTCCAGCCTGGCTCACACCACTGCTGCCCTCCGCCAAACTGCCCTGTCTGGCCAAAACGGCATCACAGTTCTTGGCAAAGCCAGGACCTGCTGCCTTTGCAATGTGGTCGGATGCGCCTCCCCGAGCAAGGTGGGTGTTGGTGGGGTTCACAATGCCTGTCACCTGCTGCTTGGTCAGGTCACCCTTCACCACCTGCACCCACTATACAACACTGAAAGCCCTGCTGTTCTTGCATGCTCTCACCAGATGCACTGATCAGCTCTATCAGACCAAGCAGCCACTCTGATGATCACAGTGTGCAAAAACAGCTGTCAAAGGAGCAAATTTTGCAACATCAGACGCGGCTTCATTCATTGCAACCCTGTCACAATACTACATCAAATTGTACGAGTAAGTTGCATGTGAAGTGTTGGGGGTTCAGGTGAGGGGTACCTGTATTTGCGGAGCCAGCTGCACAGCTGCAGGCGCTTGCATGGCTAGAGAGTGTTGCGGCACGGGGGTCAGGAGGGAGGGAGTGGGTGGCAGGCTCTGTAGTGCAATCTCCTCATTCAGGGCTGCAACGGCATCATCGTCCACGTCCACAAAGAGTACCTCCTGAATACATACAGTACACTATTGTAGCTACTGCAGTTTATGCAAGCCACCCAGCTACGGTAACTAATAATATCACAAGCATGCATGACAGTGCAAGCGCAAAACACTGAGGATTCAAGACGACCAGGCATGCTATGCAAACATGACACCATTTGTCATCGACAGACAGGACGATGCAACCTTAGAGTAAGCACAAAGCGTGCCTGTACTCATGCATGCAAGATGCCACCAAACGCGCAGACTCATTGCAAGCCTATGAGCCACATCATACACCAGCAAACAGGCTGAGGGTGTATCGCCTGTTAACATCTTATTCAGCCATACCTTCACGGAGGGGCTAGCTTTGCATGAGTTGAAAAAGCGCAACACTTGCTGGACATGAATTTGAGCAGCCAGCTTTGCGGGCCAGCCCGCCAGACCGTGTCCAATGAGGGGCATGGCAATGGACTGCATGCCATGAGCAGCAGCCTCCCTGAGCACAGACCTCACAGTGCTGCCAAGAACACGCTGTTCCTGCTTACCACGGCCTGTGCACACACAAGATTTTAACGCACTGCTTTGTATTGCTCACTCATGAGCAAAGCTTGCGGACGAGACAATGCTTGCAAGACATGCATGCCCTGTTAGCAGCATCACAACAGCAAGCATCTGCAAAGCCACACGTAAAGGCCAGCCTGAGCATTGACAAGACCTATATTGGGTACCGCAGAAGCAAAAGTTTGTTAGCACGGCAAGCATGGTGTGTAAGACACTGGCAACACTCAGAGTCGGCACTTTGCTATGCAGAGCTTCTTCAGAAAACGGTTTGCTGCAGCTCAGCACAGCCGGAGTAGCAAGCTCACCATGGTAAGGAGGGCCAACAGTGTGGATGATGTACTGGCATGGCAAGCGACCAGCGTACGTCATAACAACACTGCTGCCCACAGGAACACAAGTCTGCCCATCTGGTAGGTCAGCCAATAAGTCTTGACAGTCCTGCTTAAAGTGTGGCCCTGTTGCCCTTGCAATGCGCTTGGACACGCCGCCCAAGATGCCAAGCTTGTCATCAGTGGGATTCACAATGCCTGTCACTTGTTGCTTTGTCAGACTGCCTTGCACCACCTGCATTGCACTCATCGCACTCAGCAGGTCCCATAAGCTGTTCTTGAATGTGATGGCTTGACTTGCTGATAGAGACGCAGCACTCAACAGCTAAGTTTACACACTGAGCAAACATACAGGGCCACCTGCATGCAAGATGACCACCCAAGCCAATGCTTGCTGCAACCCGAGAATCTAAAATGTACACCCCATGATGTTGCCTATCAAAATTGTCATGCCTGCTCGCTTGTACTGTCTCCAGATAACATGCCACCATTTGCATTGCACCACCTTGCAGATATGCACACAACAGCACAGGACAAGTGTGTATGCAGACATGCACACAGCCATATATATTGATAATTGCGCAGCCATACATGCTGATGCAAGGGAGGCACCTGTATGGCTGGAGACGCCTGTACGACTGGTGCAGCCTGAACTGCAGCAGCCCTGGCTTGTTGCTTGGGCTGCAGAGAGGGGTTGGGTGATGGGAAGGGGGGGTTGGGGTGGTTGGATGGCTGACCCTGTGATGCGATTGCATCCTCCAGAGCTGTGATGGCATCATCACTCACATCCTCCAGAGCTGTGATGGCATCATCACTCACATCTACGAAGCGAACTTCCTGCAGTCATGAGCACAGGGATGATGCAATACAGCGTGAGGCGCCACAGACGTCTAGTACCACTGGGTGAAGGTGTGAAAACGTGTGCAGCTAAGCAGAAACATGTCATGCTAGGAAAGGCAGATTCAACCATCCTGTGAAGGCAAAGTTAGCCAAGGCAAGCACCCTTCCTGTCCAAGGCAGTCTGTCACTCCCACAGGCACCATGTCATTTCATTGCATTGCATGACACCTATATGTTGCACATCCCTGAAGTCACACACGTTGCTGTGCAAAGCATCATCGGCAACCAGATTTAGCATAGCAGATAAGACATGAGTCAGAGTGCATGACAGGCACATTTTACCTGGAGTGACGTTGCTGCTTTGCGTGAATCCATCAGCTTCACGACTTCTGCAATATGGATCTGAGCAGCCAGCTTTGCAGGCCAACCAGCTCTGCCAGCACCAATGAGGGGCATTGCCATGGATTGCATGCCATGGGCTTCAGCCTGTGCCAGGGCAGACTGCACAGTGCTGCCCAGAAGAGAGCTATCTCTCTGCTGATCACCTGCGCAACAAACCGTTTGAGCTGTATGCATCATTCTGACGAAGCACCACCCAGCGTTGATAGCCATGAACATGTCGTGTACAGAATCTGGAACCTCCTGTGATGTAGTCCAGCATTGAACAAGTTCTCTCATGCAGATTCCTCAGCATTCCAGACACTTTTGTGTTGACTCACCTAATGAGTCACAAAGACCGGAAATGTAAGTTAACTGTAATCAGTTTGAATTGACATGAGACTTCCATCAGTGCTAGCTAGTAGCACACGCACATCCCATGTGAAGTGCGCTGTCTTGAAATGTGGCTGTAACTGTGTACAGGGCCAGACGCACATGCAGAAGCAGACAGACCAGCAGGCATACAGGCAGGCAGGCAGGCACAGCCATTACAAAGATGCGCATGCTTTGTAAAGCAATTCCGACCGGCCATAAAGCACGCTTACCAGTGTAATACGGTACAACAGCATGAATGACATGCTGCCATGGCCCATCGCCGCTGCAGGCCATGACAACACTGCTGCCCTCTGGAACAGATGTCCTTCCGCCTGCCAAGCTAGCCAACACATCCTTGCAGTCCTGCGCAAATGATGGACCTGCTGCCCGTGAAATGTGGCTAGAGACCCCACCCCATGCCTGAAGTTGCCCACCGGTGGGGTTTACGACTGCTGACACCTGCTGCTGGGTCAATTCACCCTTCATTACCTGCAACCACCTACAACACTGAAAGCCCTGCTGCTCTTGCACCAGCTGCAATGGCACTGGTCTCTGTTGCTGCACGCTACTGCCGGCAGCATTCCCCCAGTCATTGACAACATAAGTAAGGCAGTCAACAATCACAGGAGGTGCTGCAAGGAACTTGTCATCAGGAAACAGACGGCACTGCATCAATACTAGGAAGACGGTTTCAATGCATGCCTGAGGCCTTAGCCATGCTAGCAAAACTCCTGTCTCAACACTTTGGCAAAAGCTTGCCAGAGACAGATTGTTGTTTCAGACTTTTTGGAAACGTGAACATGCAACTGTTCTGCATGAGCATGACAGGCTTGTCCATTGCCGCAGCAACAGTCTGCAGACAGCAACCGTCAGAAGTGGTGAGCAGACCTTTAGACGGAGTGGTGAGCAGACCTTTAGACGGAGTGGTGAGGTAGCTGCGTTCCCACTGTTCTGAACCTGGGCTCTTTGTGACTTGAGGTTGTCCAGTTCTTTTGCATTCTGTACCACAGCCAATCAACTATGAGTTCACATATTGCACTCATGCCAAGTTTCTGCAGACAGGCAAAAAGCGTCCAAGATAGCAGACTCATACACTGTGTGACGGGTCTGCTGTGAGCAATACACATGGCATGCAAGCATCATTGCAGCTATTGGTATGTACCAAAACAGCTATTAGAGGGATGAGGTCAGCTTACCAAGTCATCAGCACTCTGAGCTGCAGCGTCACTTGAGCGTGCAGGGAGTGCACAATGTAATGGTGTCCAACCCTGCATCAAAGCCAAAGCCAGCATTTATTTTTGACCTAGGGATAGGAACAGCAGGTGACAGCACGACGTGGAAAAGGGTTAGTCTAGGCTCATACTTGCTGAGTGATTATAGCTCATGTCATAACCCACAGAGCAGTGCAGCCTGGTTGCAGTGGAACAGGTGCCAACGTGAGTCATGTGACAAGAATGAGTCCTTGAACGTAGACATCCATCACCTGTGCCAGCCAAACCAGTGCTGCCCGTTCCACGTTTGCTTTGCTTGCAAACATGCATGCGTGCAACAAATTCTGAGGCATAAGGTATCAACGGACAGCACTGTGTGCCATACAAGCAGGATACTGAACTGTCCTTGCCTGCTTAGTAGCCTCTTGCATGCTGTCCCCATGTGGCAGCAGCATTTTGACACACGCAAGTTGCCTTTGCTCCAGATCAGTTTTCACAGCCAGCAGCTCATCCTGCACAGGCAAGCAGGTTTTGGGAGATACAGGAATGCAAACTGAAACATCAGGCAGGATATAACTGTTATAGCTCTACTTGCTGCACACTTTCAAAGCATTGCTAATCACATCAAATTTAGAAGACAGCAGGCGCAAGTCTGCATGCATTGCATCAATGTCCTGGCCCATTTATCTCAGATCAAGATGCTGACAGTTGTCCTGCTTGCTGTGCTGCAGTAGCGACTGTACCTTGTCAAGGTCGCTGGCCAGCAGTTGCACAGTATGCTCCTTGTGACAGGTGGCAACATGCAGAGGAGTCCACCCCTGTGGCACCACCTCACAGTTAGGCATACATAGACAGACACGCAAACCATTCACACCGGCACAGCGAGACAGGTTCATTGCAGTAAAAGCGTCTCTCTCAGTGGTTCAGCATAGCCGGAATTGGCAGATACAATCACATTGGAATGCTGGTTTGTGTGGTACTGACTGCTTCATGGGCATTACTCACGTGAGCATCACATGAACAATTGCATGCAGATGAGTTGTTTCAGCTGACGCTGTCCTCATGACCACGTGTGGTGATACTGTTGATACATGCAATGTGCAAGTTACACTTGCGGTGGCATGACAGCAATGGGCTTGCTAGCAAAGGTCCATATCAGCTGTTCAGTAATGCTCAACACACCACAGAACACATGTATATCAGCTTGCATTGCTGTCTCCATGCATAGTATCAAAGCACTCTGCGAGCACACCTCACCTCATGGTTTGTAGCATTGGCATCAACCTGGCTGCCGCCATCGAGCAGCAAACGCAGAATGGCAGGGTGGCTACTGTCTGCTGCACAATGCATAGGAGTCCAGCCCTGCACCAAAAACAAGTCTTTTCACAGGCATTTGTTCTGTCAGCTACATGTTCAAGTTTGTATATGCTGCAGATGATTCTTGCTTGTCATGCGCTTGACTACACGCTGCTGGACATGAATACAGCATGATATCAAGTTGAAAGGGTCCAGTGAGCCTTGCAAGCTGGTCTGTGACTACCAGCAAGGGGCCAGTGGAAACATAGCTGGCAGAGTGAACAACAGGCAGGCAGGCAGGCAGACACAGCACCAGTGTGCACAGACAGACAGATATTCAGGCAGACAGCACTTACTTTGCAGGCAGACGTGATAGGAAAGGACACCAGGGCCCTGAATGAGATCAGCAGGCTTGTAATCTTCTCATAGCCCATTGTTGCAGCAATGTGCAGAGGAGTCACACCCTGCAAGCCATATAATCTTTGAGCACCAGGCATTGCATTTGAGGCTGTTTGATAGCAGTTGGCACATGAAGCTGCATGGTCTGATTTGCACTTTCCACAGGTACAGCCCCTTGACGGCCTTCAGCCATGTGCTGATGCTGGCTCTGCCACAAGGCAGCAAGTGTAGCCTGTTGTTTGTTGTCTTGAGTCATTGCCAGAACCTGTCATCTGTCAGACCTCACCTCAGGAGATTCTATGGAAGGCTTTGCTCCAGACAGAAGCAAGGCATTCACCAGGGTGACGTGCCCTTGGAGGGCTGCATGGTGCAAAGGAGCCCAGCCCTGCACCACAAAGCTGCACTGGGTGATGTCTTTGTACCAGCACCCTCTGCTTCACCTCAATCTTTGCTTCAGCTCAAAGGTTGCTAAATGCATCTACAGTCATGCTGCGCTTGTACACTTGTGGACATAAATGATGACCTGGTTGATGCAAATTGCTATTGCCTCCTGTGCTTCAACTCAAGCTCTCCACAAGTATGTTGTCTGTGGCTCAGAGTTGAAGCAGCTCAACCAAAAGACACAACAAGCATAGCTATTTGCGATGGCACAAATGCGAGACAATGTGATATTGCTGTCTTGGGTATGACACGTTTGCACACTGATGCCAGTGCCCGCGGTTGGCGTGAAAGATGCGTATATGGAGCAAGAGCGGTTGAGCAAATTAGACCCAGCACTACGTCACAATACGCCAAACTCATACCTTGCTGGATCAGGCCTCAGCTCATGGTAGTGAGCATCTCACATGCCAGAGCTTTTTGACTGCGTGTGCATGCATGCTTGCAAGCTATATACCTTCTGGATGGATGCAGAATTGTGGGTACCTTGTTATCTGTAGCATTGATATCAGCCCCGGCTAGAAGCAATTTGCCCAGAATGTCCAAGCATAGTGACTCATGAGTGCTTGTCGGGGTGTTTCTGTCCTGAACGCCAGCCATGTGATGCACAGGTGTCCACCCCTGCAACAGTCATGTAAGGATGCATCACACTCACGGCCGTCAACAACCACAAGTTATGTCATATAGACAAGGTACCGCCGCATCGACATGCGCTGCATCTGCACCATGCTGCAGCAGCTCCTTCAACTCTGTAAGCTGACCCTGAGCAGCAGCCTCGAACAACTGCAAATTTATTGTGGACGCCTGCAGCAGGTCAAGCAGTGCATCAATTCAGGTGTCAAACTCAGAGGTGTGTGTGCACTGCAGGGCAAATATAGTCCATCGCAATCAGTCAACCAGTTTACAGCTTTTGGACTCATTCCGGGGCAGGCACAATGACTGAAAGCTGAGAAGTTGATAGAAACGGTTTACTCAGGAACAAGAGAAGGCCCAACTTTCGAAGGCGAAATGTATTGACAGCTATAGATCATGCTTCATGCTTCATGAAAAGACAATTGCTCTGTGCACACGTGCAACCCAGCAGCTGCAGTGCTCACAGGTGAGTGGACGTGCGCGAGCTGAGTACCTGACATGGCGTCGAGCTGCGGGATGCGAAAGTGCCACGCCGAGTGTTGTGCTGAGTATGCACCCGGCTGACCGCAAGTGGCTTTCGACTTGATCGTAAGGTCTTGACCCCAACGCTCGTGTCGGAGCTTCTTTTGTGAAATCGACAAGCCGCTCTGACGTTCAAGGCTGGTCTCGCGCCTGATCTTTCGTGAACCAGGCGGGGCGCTGACAATTGGAAGAGCTTGGAAGGTCCGAAGGTCTTCGAGGGTAGTTGCATGCCGAGTGCGGCACTAGTGCTGGCGCTGTAGTCGCGAGCGTGCTGTAAGCTTCCCAAAGAAGTTGTCTTGGTTCATTTTTTGACTCAGGTCTGGACTGGATGGATGGTATATTGATGTTGGACGAGCGACAGTGCTGACTTGACAACAAACCTTTTCTTGGATCTGCGGAATTCCAAAATCGTCTTCTTCAAAAGAAACGCCAACATCAAACGCCAACATGTGCGTGCGCAGGTGTATGCATGTGTATGAGTTCGAAGGGACTGGCGCACACACCCCGGTGCCCTTGTACACATTGATTTCGAAATGCTTGCCACTGGCCGACTTTCAGCTGCACCCAAAAGCTGCATCTGCCCGCTCCTGTTGCACTGCAGTTGCAAGTTTTACATGGCATGTACACAGTGTCATGCAGACCATGTGGAATGGTCAGGATGACAATAGGCAAAACAACGGCAAATTGAATGGGGATGTTACACCAGCAGAGTCAGTAACATGCCAGACAAGCAAATGAAAAGTGCAAAGGAAGCTGCTGACGCAGCTACAGATGAGCCTGCAGCAAATGATCATTATGACAAGTCTTGGAGACGCTTGAGCAAGGCTCACAGAAACACTGAACAATCTGTCAGCATGCCTTGTTAAGTGAGATGCAATCCATGCTGAGTGATCATCCGTTGAACCATGCACATGCTTTTGTTGACTTGTGTTCTAACAGCCAATTTCAATTTTTTTTGCAACAAGTTCATCCAGGTTGTCACAGAAAACCGTGTTGAGGACACAATACAAGCCAAGCGCACCAACATCTGACGTACATTAATCTTGAGCCATATTGTGATGGCAAATACATACTGCTGCTGGTCAAAAGGTTGGCAATAGGTAAAGCAAAAACAAAAAGCACAGTCAAAACTGATGCTTAGTGGCATCATCCATGTTCCTTGGCAGAAAGCTCACCTGGCTGCTGTTGCATACTGTAATGAATTTGAACAGACAAAAGCAAGTATAGAGCTTGGCATTTGAAGGCACAGCTTGCAACATTTAGGTTGAAAAGCAGAGACCATTGTGCAGATGTACCAAGATGTGTAAGATCAGGTATCAGCATCATCTGTAATGTGCTAGGCCATCTACAAGCTGCAGGCCTGAGGACTACTTAACCAAGGCATGTGTTATTCGGTGCATACGACTGACGTAAGCAAGCTTCGACCTTACAGCAGATTTGCTCTGCAAGGCACCATTTGCTTGATCACATTACAAAGCGGATCTGCAGGTCCTGGTCATCGTTGCTGATCATGACCTGACCTTCCTCATCCAGAGCGTACAACACTGTCTGCAACTGCTCAGGGCTACAGGAGTCAAGACCCTTGCGTTGGAAGTACTGGCTGGCAACCCATGAGTGCAGGTCCCTCACCTGCAGATCAGTGACTGGTTGTCATGTTGCGCTGCGTACTTGATCACCAGTGATGCCATGGCTGCATACATTATTGAACACAATTTACCTGTGCATGGTTGCAAGAGCTGACAAACAAAGAAAGATGCCATGAGTCGTGCAGCTTTCCGACCAGCACACTGCATGTTGGCTTGTGGAGCAACGCACAGCAGTGGTTGGACTAGGCGACAGTGCAATCTGCCCTGAAAGCAACCAAGACTGTGTTCACCTTGTAGACACTGCCGGGGGGGTCATACTGGTACACCTTGGCCACATACTCCCCAACACTGCCCTGTGCCAGTCACACACTGCCTCTCGATTTCTTTCACTTTGTCAGTGTACAAGCAAAGGGATAACTGTCTGCCAGGCCGCAAATGGCAGCTGGTAGGCCAATGGATTAATATTTCAAAGGTGGCACCCCAAGTATGCACCTGGGTTCACTTGTCATGTGATGGCAAGAAATGAGGCTGGGGGGG
>JAABUK010003103.1_pt1 | contig 28531 bp, 32 predicted proteins | sample 5559141 | NCBI WGS metagenome assembly JAABUK01 (sample SAMN10711869, study PRJNA513367) | rock metagenome | isolation source: Antarctica rocks | place: Antarctica: Victoria Land, Pudding Butte nord | collected 2016-01-03
TGATCGTTTTGCTCATAAGCTGCTCCAGTCATGATGCCGTACGGGTCGGTCGGGAATTGCTGTAGAATGAAAGGGTATCCATACGGATTCCATGGGTTCTGCTGGGGCTCGGTCGCCGGTGCGTGTAACGCCGGTGGCGGCGCAGTCGATTGCGGTCGCAGACTAGGATCGCCGTATCCCTCCGAGTGCGCAATCCCCTCGACTTCACCGGGACGAGCGACGATTCTGGTCCGAGGTACCCAGTCCCTTGTCCCGTAGCTTTCACTCTCCTCAGCGATCCCGTTCTCCCTTTCTCTTTTCTTGTGAAGCCAAGTCTCGTATTGCTCTTTTGCCTGCTGCGCCAAAGCCGAATGGTATCGCTGGTTGTAGCTGCCCCGTACTGTGTCTTCTGAACCACCGGGAAGGTTTACGGCTTGGGCGGGCTGAAGTGGTTCGTAGAGTGGCAAGGGAAGGTCGCCGTCAGGCTGGTTGCGCTGAATGGAGTCGGACTCGCGGGAAGGATGGAGTCGAGGGCGGACACCAACGTGGATGGAAGTGACACCGCTTGGAGCGGTGCGGATGGGAATTTTTGGTATTGACGGCGGGTATGCTGGTCTCGCACTCAGTGCCAGACGCCGTCAGCTGAGATGACCTACCAATCGCTCGCCCAGCTTCCCGCCTCGTCCGCTCTTCCGCCTCCCTCGCTGTATCTCTCTGCGCCAACCACAAACCCGATCTCTCCCATTCAGCATCTTTCCTCCTCTGCTCGACTCTCTCGTTCGCCAAGTACTGCTCAGTCTTCTTGCCCTTGCTGTTTTGCAAGGTGTCGGTCAACTCCCGAGCCCCAGATAGGTCGATACGCTGGGCACCCCTCACGAGCTCCGTGTCCCACTCGTCCGCCATTACATCTTGCTTCGGCCCGTTTTGAACGGACGACGCGGCGTATGATCGATCAGGGCGATGAATCTGTAGGCCAGCAGTGGGTTGCTGAGGCTGCGAGGCACGTCGAGTGGGAACAGCGATCGGACGCCCGTGTTCATCGACTACAGGGGCAGACGCCGCAGTCGACAAATTGGAAGGAATGGAAGGAATGGACGGTTGCACTTGAGTCTCATCGGACCTCTCCGGAGGGTTGGAATTTGCCTTGTCGGTTTTTCCCGAAGTCCCCACTCTGGAAGGCGGGCGCGACAATTCTCCTTTCCTCGAGGCTATAACAGCGTCCTTACTTAGTCGTGGTAGGGCCTCTCTTCCGCAATCTGTAGACTTGCCGATGCTGCTCTCGCCAGCAGGCCGATCTGTTCTCACAGTTTCACCCGAGCGACCCTCTTCGGCGACCGAATTTAGCGACGAGCTGGACTGGGCGGGTCGTAGGTGTCGTTTCGATTTCCGTCCACCGAGATTGCGTCCTGCAGTGTGGAATGAAGGAGTCTCGATAGTCGCCGAAGCTTTCTCGGTTCCCACAGTTGGATATGGCCCATTCTTCCTCATGTTTGCCTCGTGAGGTCGAGGCCAATCGCTGAGACCGAGAGCTGAGCCTCGCGAGATGGAAGGGGTGACGCCGTGAGCGATCGAGGGAAGGGAATGTCCGCTTAGTCTTCTTGTGAGCGAAGAAGGAGGCGAGTACGGGCGTGGTGGGAACATGATGATCGCAGGTGTGAGACCAGAACTTGCATTTGCGAGCGCATGGCTTTGAATCGAGATTGAGCATTGTTGTAGGCTGAAGTGAGTAGAAGGTCAATCAACCAAATCGTAAAGGTCCATGTGTACATCCCTCCAAAGGACTCCCTCCAAGATTCTGCTTGCCATGTTTCGGTTTTCTGCGTTCAAGCGCATCTGATGCTCTCGAAACATGTCGGAAAGAGATAGTCTCACTTGCCGAACGGCAGACTGTCGACCCGGTCGCCGAGAAACGGCTGAAAAGGTGAGGAGAGAAATTCGGGCGGTGTGGCGGGATGTGTTGTGGCGGAAAGATTGAATGCTGATTCTTCGCTTTCAGGAAGCTCGATATGCGTATTCTTCCCTTACTGGGCAGTGACTTTACGCACACTAGAGGGTAGTGCTTCAGCTGACGATGCACAGTATGCTATTTCTTTACTACGTTGACGAGGTACGCGAGCGAAAAGCACCCGGAAACCCCCAGTTGACTCCTCCCAGACCACCCTCTCCTACGCCGCCATCTTTGGCATCAAGAAGGACCTCAAGCTGGTAGGAACTCAATACAGCTGGCTTTCAAGCCTCTTTTATTCCGTGGGTCCCGATCCTACGCTTGTTGAAACAGGAGTAACCATTTCTGCAGGGTCGGCTTGTCTGGGTGATTCCTCCCAACCTCATCATGCAGCGAAGTCCGCCAGCCAATTATCTCGCGGCGAACATCTACATGTGGGGCGTCAAGCGGCTTCGAAAAACTTCTCCACCGTCGCCGCCCTTCGAGTGCTTTCTGGAGCCTTGGTGCCCATCGCGGATCCGGCGTTCCTGCTCATCACGAGGATGTTCTATACCCGTGCGGAACAGCCTTCCAGGATATCGTGTTGGTATGCTTTCAATGGTATCGGAGTGGCAGGCGGAGGCCTGATCGGTCCGTGCTCCGTCTTTGATTGTCCGCTCAGGACTGATGACAAGCGAAGGTTACGGAATCGGACACATCAATGGCGCCATAGCATCTTGGAGATACGAGTTTAGGGAATTTAATCATACCACAGCGACGGTCGAGACTCCCGGCCCGAGCTTCCCGATTGGCCCGCTTCTCGAGCTAAGCCAAACCTTCAGCCTCTGTTGGTTGTTCTAAACCGAACTGCCGCTGGTCGAGATAACGATCTCGATTGAAAGGGACAGCAACCCCTATTCGCGCGCAGCGGAGACGCATTCGATGCCTCACTATTTCGTTGCTGAGCATGTCGCTCCACTGGTCATCATCAACGTCGCTCGAACCGCCGGTACGGTCATCTCCTTCACCCTGTTTATGGTGGTTCAACTACATGAGATTGATCGAGACATCGATCGTGACTGAATTCTTCGTCGTAGGCCATTTACTCCTGGACGTGACCGCAGGCGAAAGGACAGGTGTCTGGCATTCCCGATATATTGGTCCCGGATCAACCCCTCACCGAGGTCTTCCAATGGGCGAAATTCATCACGGACAGCCATCTCGCCAGACGCTGGAGGAAGTTGATTATCAGGGAATTCCATAAAGTAGGTTAATGGCTCGAGGCATGCCGCGTTCGAAAATCTCTTGGAGGAGAGTTGTGCTGACATTCACAAATCTTCACTCATCGTCCGCCTACACGAGGCTTACATAAGGTAGAGCAAGCGTAGTCGATTTCAGCTGGTATTGATCCTCAGCTACCCACTCGCCACTCTGCGTATCTCACGGTCACTGATAATCCCCTTTCCGAACTTTGTCCATCAATCCCGGCCACGACATTTCGATACGAGAGTTGACGGTCCTACGGTCTCAACACGTCTTCCGAATGATGCAAGACACCGAGAAGGGAAGTATAAGATCCTCGTCGGGAAGTTTGGTGCTGGTGACTGACCCAACGTGGGCGGACGGCGTGTCATGTTACATAACTCACTCCCTTTCTGACCCCTGACTTCTCCTACTTCTCTGACATTCCCTCCACCGTTGCAGTCCCCTCATCACTTTCCCCGATTGATCAAAGATGGCGGAACTCGACAGTCAAAACGGCTCCTCTCGGTGAGTGCAGACACCAAATCATTGGATCCGGCTTGCATCCCGAAGCTGGCGCTCGTCCACTTCCCCTCCGTGATCACCGTCCCCACTCATTGCGTTTGGCCCCCCCAGCGTGTCTCCTTCCCATCGCACACACCCTCACTCCGCGTTCTCGCTGCGGTAGTCGCCCTCTTGCTTTCACGCCCCCCTCCTCCCCCCTTCCACCTGTCCCCTTTCTATCTGGGCCCCCTTCCCATCCCTCCGGTTTGTGTCGCATATTATTTTCTTCGCTATATAGAGACATCCTCATGAATCCACAGTCTTGCCCCTTTAGACAAAATCATTCTCGATATAGTGGTCCACAGTCTTCGTTCATCTGACTGATCGTTCAAACGCCGAAGGTAACGTACACGGACCAGCTCGTCCCGCCAAAGAGCAGCTCATCACTCGTCTCGGTCAGTACCTTCTTCTCTGGATACTCGTGGTCATGCCTATACATATACGGTGTGTTGACATGGGTAGGATTCGGAATTCAAGGAAGATGTGAGCGACGATGAAGACGATCGAGGAGACGAACACGAGGAGACGCCGACGGATGCCAAGAGCTCGAATCCGCTTAAAGTAAGTTTGATACTCCTGCCATCCTCCATTCCATGAGACCTTGCCTCCTCAGCTCTTAGGGGTTTCATGTCTCCTCCTTTGTCTATCCTGGTAATCAAGAGCTGATGGGTGTATTCCCACTCCTCGAAGAAGACAACCGTTCTCGCGGCGAAGGATCCGAATAGAACCTTCATAGTATGTGCAATCAATGAGGACGCTACGCGGACTGATGATCTTTAGCGTGCCCGTGACCCGCCATCCCCGATCTCGAGCACGCATCGCCAGGACGGAGACAGGAAGATTGTGAAACGAGCGAGGAAGAGCGGGACGGTTTAAAAGGCGACGGTCGAGGGTAGCACGGTGAGTCTGCCATGCAAACTCACCTTGTATATACAATACTACAACTTCTATTCTCGCCTCTGTGTCCGGGCATTGGGTCGTACAACGCTGATATCCTTTCAGACCAAGAAGAGAAAACAGAAAACAGAGAAAATCTAGAGTAACGACGACACTAGTCTTTGGGTCCGTGACAGCAGCGGGACAACCGACCTCTCGGTCGAATCAAACATTCTCGGTTGACTCCCGCCGCCCGAGAAACAGCTCACGGCGGCCGCCAAAGGCCAGCTGCTCGGTCTCCAGGCCAGCATCGAGCAGAACGCATACACTGCCGGAGTCTGGAGATCCTTGATTTGGAATCCCATCAGGTCAGTCGAAAAGTTTGACAGCCGTCATTCCAGGTTCAATCTCATTGTTGGCGCCTTCTGCTCGGCATGTGCGATCGTGCTTCTCTTCTTCCTCCCAAACTCGCCGGCGACTATCCGCGGATTTTCCATGATTCCAGGCTTATCATGCTAGCAAGAATGAGGAAGAATCAGACGGGAGTGGAGCACAGGCAGATCAAGTGGGACTAGGTCCAGGAGACCTTCAAGGATTACGAGACTGTGAGTGCGCCTACCTGTTCGTTCTGCAGTCATACTTCAGGCAGCCTGCAGTACATGTTCTTCTTCCTCGGATTCGTTGCGCACATCCCAATGGAGGGCCTTCTAATGTACGTTGTTGTATCCCGGCTTCACCTCTTACAGTCTGCTTATCTCGAGAAGTTCTCTACACTGGTGATCCAAGGTCTTGGATTCAATACGCTCAAAACCGCACTGCTTGGCATCCCCCAAGGCGCCTTTGTCGTCATTTGGATCGCTGGCGGCGCGCTCATGGATGCCCATCTCCCCAAGAACAGCCGGACGATTGTCTGCGCTCTATTCATGCTGCCCACCATTTCTGGAGGTTTGGGCTTCCTACTCGGGCCTGACGACGCAAACGTGGGGCTGTTGATCTGCTTGTAGGTCAAATGCAAAGCTGAGAGGATGTGGCTGAGACTTCGTTTCAAGCTATCTTACTGGATCGTACCAAGCCTCCTTCGTCCTCTCGCTCTCCTTGATCACCTCGAACACCGGCGGTCAACCTAAACAGGTAAGCTGAACTTTCGATCAATAGTGATCGCTGATACCGTTTACACAGATCCTCGTCTCCAGTATTATCTGGTTCGGCGCTTGTGTCGGCAATATCGCGGGACCGTTCTTCTATCAAACCGACCAAGCTCCCAAGTACGACCTAGGCATCGGCTCCCTACTTGTGTGCAACTGCCTCGAATTTGCCCTCTTCTTCTTCTTCCGAGCAGCCTTCATCTGGGAGAACAGCAGAAAGCCAGGGAAGGCAAGCAGTTCTCTGAACCAGATCTCAACGCCACTGCGTTCCAGGATCTGACCGATAAGCAGAACATCAAGTGGGTCCGCGTTGTTTCCATTGGTATTCTCGCTGATCCTCAATAGCTTCGACTACGTGTATTGCTTCTCGCGCTGTTTGCCGGGCCGTCGCAAGTAAGAGGAAAGAAATGAACACATATCTGCGATGCAGCATTGTATGATCTGTACTTGGAGTGCTCACCAGGTGGCGGCCACAATGACATTAGCCCAACATCCGACGTGCGCGACCGAGCCGTCCAGCCTCGTTCACCATGTGCTTGGTCGCGTCCATTCATTCCCCCTTCCTTAGGGTGAACAAGGGAATCGAAATACATATCATTTAGCACATTGCGAGCGATCCCGCTTACGCAAACTTCCGACTGCAACCCCATCGCCTGCCCTCACTGCCATCGTCCGAAAGCTCCGTACGCTTCTCCTCCACGATGCCCTTCTGGTCCTGCTTCTCGTCCCCTGAGCCCCGACAATCCATCACCAGGACATGGTACGCCCCTCCACCACAACCTTACTACACTTCGCCACGTCAAACCGTCGCGTCTCTCATCTACACCTCACCAGTGAGAACCACCCAAACGAATCGATAGTCCTGCGGTACCACCGCTGGAATCGACACCATGGCCTATTGCGCTACGATCGAACGTGCTACGCCCAACTCCGTCATGACCTTCGAGGCCGAAAGATCGATGCGGAAGCAGGAGAAGCAGCTGAGGAAGGCGGAGAGGGAGAGGAGGCGTGTGGAAGAGGAGACTAGGGGGATTCAAGAGGCGAGGAGGAGGACGGAGGAAGAGAGGAGAGAGAGGGAGAGGAGGAAGAGGGACGAGGAGAAGTTCGCCAGGATGTGGTCGAGGTTGCAGCGCACTCAGCGACGAGGTACCTCCGAGAGAGGTGCTAGATCGGTAGCCGGATCGAATGCGACGGATCGAGGCGGATTTGCATATGTGGGCGGCGAGTTCCATTGAGCGGAAGGATGCTTGAAATCAATCCTTGAAACACATCGGAGTTCAAGATCCCTTCGTCATCGATTTCCCCAGATTTGCTACGAATGCCCCTACGAGCTTTACCTTCTTAGCCGAATCGAACACTCCGGTGCGCATCACCGTATCGTCCGTCAGTAAGAATAGGTCCGTCCTTGCCGGTAATTCCCTCTTGAAAGCTCTCTCAAGTCAACCAACTCCAGCGCGATCTTCCCAGTCATAGCCACCGAATACGTCCACATTTGGAAGAGATCCATGTTGGAAGGCTGCGTCCGGCGACTCAAGGGCGTAATCGGAAGGCGGCTGAGTAATCCCCGGAAGATTGATTGCAAGGAGGATACCAGTCATGCCAGATCCTAGGGGAGGAAGGCAAAGCTCTCTGACCCGTCATACGGACATGGCAACCCCCGAAATGTAAACTGGGCCATCAAGTATTATGCAAACTGGGACAGGCTGAAAATGCTTTCTTTGCGTCAGGAGGGTTTGAAAGTCATGTGAAGTTGGTACCCGCGTCGCCCTCGTTCCAACCTATTCGTAGTTATATACTTTCGGTGTCGCCCTCTCCGTCGTACAAGATACCGCACACCCAGCAATTCTACCACGTCACGAAAGCTCTTCACCAGATACCGTAGCTTCTCTCTTTCCACCACCTCGAGGAATCGGCTGCACCACACCTGATCGTCCAGCATGTCCAATCCACAGTCCCCGGCGCCAGCGGCGGACTTCTCCTCGGCGAGCAATCCGCTCAAAAAGTTCAAACTCGTCTTCCTTGGGGAACAGAGTGTGGGTAAGACCAGCTTAATAACACGATTTGTGCGCCGCGAAAAGAAACGAACCCAAGCGCGGGAGGCTGATGGAGTGCAGATGTATGATACTTTCGACAATACATATCAGGCTACGATTGGTGAGGGTACTCTTGGTGGAACCAGTCCGGGCTGACGAATGGGCCAGGTATCGATTTCCTGTCCAAGACGATGTATCTTGAGGACCGGACGGTGCGATTACAGTTATGGGACACTGGTATGTGATCGTGGCCGTGTATAGCGTTGGGTGCTAACGACGCGACGCAGCTGGGTGAGCTTGATCGGGAGCACTAATCCTGGTAGCGCTGACCTGCGTCTTACTTGGTTTTGCTCTGCTCAGTCAAGTGCGGTCTGTCCCTAATCGACTTCGCTCGACTGATTTTGGCAGGAACGATTCCGCTCGCTCATCCCTTCCTATATCCGTGATTCCTCAGTCGCCGTCATCGTTTACGACATTACAAGTGCGTCACCGTGAACATGCTTCCATTCTCAGTGATCGACAGCTGATCTGCGGGACGTCACCAGACCGGACATCATTCCTGAATACGACAAAGTGGGTGGACGATGTCCGGAATGAGCGGGGACAGGATGTCATCATTGTGATGGTGGGGAACAAGACGGACCTGAATGACAAGCGGTGCGTGCTTGACCGGCGATCCCTAGCGAAAGCCTATGATTGCTCGCAGACAAGTAACGCCAGAAGATCTGGATAAGCGAGCGAAAGAGCTAGGCGTCATGTCGATTGAGACCTCGGCAAGAGTGGGACATAACGTCAAGACGCTCTTCAAGAAGATTGCTATGGCATTACCCGGAGGTAACGCAGATGCAACAGAGGGAACGGTGAACCAGAGTATGTCCACGTTCCATGTCACCCACCACGCTTGGATGAGAGGCTTAGAATGGACTGATAATGTACAGAGATCGATGTATCCTCAACATCCGGGGAGGAGACACCGCAGGCTTCCGGATGTTCTTGCTGAACGGAGAAGCTGGAGACGAGTCGCGGCCTATGATCACGATGGCGATGTAAAGTTGCTCCATGGCCAACGAGATAAGCCCTAGACAGCTGTGGTGCGAAAGAATCAAGGCGCGTCCCAGCCTGATTGCGCCTATCCAAGGAAGATGGCATCCAGAAAAGTCAAACGCGTGGCAACTTAGCGGTCGGGAAGCCAACACCTTCACAACCTCATACTTTCCATTGCGACCGTCTTTACACTGGTTGAGACTTTGTCAGACATCCGTCTCAACCCTCGGAGAATCGCGTACAAAGTCACATCCATCGCCGACCAAACACGTACAGTATGTCTGGTCAAGAGGGTTATGCCATAGTGGACGTGGACGAGGATGTAAGTGACCTTGACGACAACAAAGGGGGTTACGTGAACTGACTGGACTTTCCTGCTCTTCCCCCTCCCATGTGATCCCGCCGGCTTCCCTTGTCTCTGTCTCCATGTATCGTTTCGTTTGCTCTCATCAGCCCGCGGGTGATATCAGCGGTCAAGGTGGTCAAGGTCTCGAGTTCAAGAGTTGGTCCAGGAGGGTCTTGGCGTTTTCGCATGGGGCTAAATCACCCGTTCTCACAGCTTTCCTGTCGACTGACCCCGCACCCAATCGATCGACCTCGCCGAGTGGGGCGAGAAATGCCCCGAACGTCCCATATAGCCCTTTCAATATCGCCTACTATCAGGTCCGTACAATACCTATCGTTAGGGTTCTGATTGACAACTGCTTCACTTGCTTAGAGCTATTTCGATGTCGACACAAACACGGTCCTCAGGCGAGTGAGCATGGCGATGATACCGCGCGAAGGCTTCGTTGCGGACATCTGTGATGGCCAGATTGATCTCTACGGTAGGTGTTTCGCCCCACCCATTGCCAGAAGCTGGCTCATTTTTGGTGCGTCATGGCGCCTTCTTCTGATCTAGGACCCTTCTGGACACTTACCACCCTCATCCTGTGCCTCTACACCACCTCCACCCTCACCTCCTCCATCACTCAATATCTCGCTTCCCCTACCTTGCATCCAAACTCCAATCTCCCCCTCCTCTCTACCGCCATCACCACGACCTACCTATACGGCCTGCTCGTTCCGGCTTTATTATGGGGTGCGACAAAGTGGTTGAGCATCGGCGAATGGGGGGTCGCCGAGGCTTTGGGGGTATACGGGTATGCGATGGCCGTATATGTGCCGATCAGTCTCTTGTGCCTCATACCGGTGGGGATTTTGCGATGGGTATTGGTCGGTGCAGGAGCAGCTAGTTCGGGTGTCTTCATGTGAGCTGGCCATGGCGCGCAGTCGTCTGACTGGCTCGTACTGTCTCGAATGCCGGATCATGCTGACTGGACTGACTTTAGAGTGCGGAATATCTATCCCGTGATTGCATCTGTAAGGCTATCGATTTATCCTGTAGTGTCAGGGAGGAAGCTGAAGCGCTTGTCGAAATCCACAGGCGGAGAACAAGCTGAATCAACTGCTCATCATCGTCATCGTCGTGTTGCACATAGCCATGGCTCTCGCCATGAAAGTGCTTTTCTTCTCGTAGGTCTCCCGCTGTAAATCATCGGAATAGGCTCATCTTCCGCGTCAGGTACTCCGTAGCTGGGGTCAACGCCGGCCCGGACCCTATCGCGGATCCTTTGCCTACGACAAAATAGCAACTATGCGATGCAATGCATATTATGGGGGAAATGCGTGCTGTCTATCATGATACAAGAAAATGCTAAAATGGGACATTCTTCATCTCACCTGTCGCGAGGATGTCGTCGTCAAAGATTGCGCCATCATCAAACGGGTCGCCCTCATCCATCCGCTCGTCATTGCCGTCGTCGCCAATTTCATCTCGATTTCGTCCTTCCATGTCGCGCTCTCGATCCCGACCTGCTTGCTGGGTTGAGTTTGGAAAGTCTCCTCCCTTGTCTTCAAACGACCCAGGCATGCTGCTTTGCGTGCTCCGCCTGCCGAGCACCTCGTCTTCATCGGTCTCGCTCAAATCGTCAGAAGTCATGGCTGGACCCATCAGCGGGCTGCTTGGTCGAGAGCTGGCAGTATTCGCCATGGGCAGCAGCGGTTGCTTGGACGATCGACGACCGATCGAGGCGATCTTACCCAACATACCGGTGCTGAGGCGGGATGAAGTATCTGATCGAGCTGACAGCGCAGGTGATGGAGGCGTCAAGTCTGGCAAGGCGACATCGATGACCGATGACCGCCAATAATTGAAGTCGGTGAATTCGGGCTTGACCTTCGTATTGACGGGCGGGAAGACTTCATTGACTAGGTGATTCTGGGACGACCAACGTCAGTCCTACTCTTGTTCGCAACGCGTATTACTGACCAGACCCATATAGCTCCCCTTGTGCCCCGCCGCTTGGAGCAGTTCTGTTTTCACTACCCCGGTCGAATCGATCGTATAAATCTTGGCCGCTTCAATACCCACGCTACGATAGCTCATCGCATCCGTGATACGATTGCCGAAGCCTGCAAAAAAGGCCTCCTTGGCTTTTCCAGCAAACAGTCGCTGAATATCCCGTAGACAGGCCATCTTGAATAGCTCAGGCTTCCGCATGATCACTTCGCTGATGATAGTCAGCCATATTGAGGCTCTCACTGCAATCCGACTCGCCGGTGTAGACTTGCCATGAGACGATCCGGACTCATAATGACTGGCCCTTCAGGCAGGCGGTACTCCCCTTGAATGATACTGTTGAGATATTCACGAGTTGAATCGGCCTGCCCAATGGCTCTCGAGGTGAGATACATGATCTTGTATCCGTTGTTGCAGATATCGGTATAAAGCTTGGCGATGCCACCGTGAGTCCAGTCCCGTCCGATGGCTGCGAAGACGTGCCCGAGCGCATCGGATCTGAGTAATTTGTCAATGGTGCTGTTCACCGGGCTTGCGACGTACTTCGTGATTGTCCCGTCGATGTCAGAGATGACAATTTGATCCGTCTCGTCCCACAGGAAGATACGGGCTGTGCAGATCGCTACTCCCGAGTAAGACGATGTGACCGAGAATTGCACGGTATTCGGTCCGGATTTGAGACTCAATGCTTTCTGCGCGGATCAAACATGTTCACCATCCAGATTTGATGCTTACCAACTGATCAGAGGACAGCCGCAAGGTCTTGGCATAGTGCTTGCCGGATTCCGCGGGATCCACGTCAGATGGCTGCGACATTGTACGGCGTATGGGTATCGGCGGCGATTCCACCTTTTCGTTCGGCATACCCGGGACTGATTGTCGGCGCTCTCCATTCGCGGGGCGAAGACCTGTGGCTCCACTCTGACCCCTGCGCCACCATCGAGACCAGCCGTAGCCAGACGTCGGTCGAGGAGGAACCGTCGGGTCGATCCCTATGTCGGTCAATGGTGGGAGGATAGCGTCTGATGGGACGTAGGGAGGAGTCAGGGACCGCCTATACGTTGCCAACGCAAGTAGCAATCGGTAGCCAGTCGACCAAGTCAGATACCTAGCTTTGTTCAGCCAATTCACCGCTCGCTCCAGGTGTTACGTACAGCAAGCTATACCGAACGACCAAACGCGGGTCGTCGACAATCTGAGGGTCTTCAATGAAATTTTGGAACGACACCCGATTCTTCAAAAAGGTTGTCTCTTCGTCGTCCTGCAGAGCTTCGAGTAAACCTCCTTCGCCTACCTAGATGATTCCAACTTACTGAGGTGTCTCCAAGCAGTGCGAAGCCGCGCTCACCGCACAGAGCGAGTTCGAAAGAATGCGATCGCCCATCGTCCATATCCAAGACAAACATGAATGGACTATCTTCAACATTCTTAAGCTTTCCGGGTAATGATGCCAGCGTCCCTCTGTGTACGGCGGAAGTTGCCAAATCCATTCCAGCGGATGTGCTGCTGTCATTACGCATTCGCTGTTCAGATGTTTCGCCGTTTGTCGCGGGTGGTCCGGATGAGCTCCGTTCCATCTCACGGCTTGGCTGCTGAGAGTCTTTGATGTCTTCTTCATTCGATTGACTGGACACTCGACCCCAATCCCACGCGTAGTCCATGTCTGCGTTTGAGGCCGCGGAAGCCGTAATGAGAGCTGATCGCTGAATGGATGTCCCGCTGAATGTATCCGACATTGGCGGTGAGGACGAATCTAAGAGTTCTGAACGAGGTGGGACCGATATTGATAAATTGTTGCTGTCTTCGGGGAATTGAGGGGGCTCGGAGTGTCCCCGGTCATTTCTTCGGCGCGATTGAGAATGTGTATGTACAACGCCGAGATTCCCCGATTCAAGGGACAATGCGTCAATGGCCTTGGGCAGGTCGGACATCGAAAAAGGTGATGCTCCAGGTTGAGCAGGTTGAAGCATCTTTTCGTCAACCGGGACGACTTGTGAAATCGTCGTGCTTGCTGTTCGAGTGGATGGCAGCAGGGGTTGCGATGGCGAGAGCAGCGAAGTGATAGGCGGGTGGATCGATGATATCAGGTCGTGAGCGAATGTATTAATAAGAGATCCCTTGATGATGGTTTGGGCATCCGAATCTGCCACGGCACGCTTTTCCCCATCCTCCATCTGAGGTGGGCTTTGCTGTATCCTCTCCGCTTCCTTCCAACCTGCAGCTTCCACCTGGGTGTGTTCCTCTTCGGTCGCCTTGCGGGTACTGTGGTAGCCAGCCATATCCAATACCAAGTGCTTGCCGTATAGTACATCAGGACCCTCGCCCTCGCCAGCTTCAACTTTGGGCAACATCTCCAAACCTTCCAGTGCATTTCGCCGGTCGTAGGATGCATCAAGCTCCTTGGAATAGCTCGAAAGAGTACCGTCTCGCGAGGGAAGGGCTGTCGACTCGCCGGCCTGGGCGGCCATCGGGTTGGGAGGAGCCTGAAACGATGGTACTTCCGGCCGGCTGTCCGGCCGGCTGTCCTGCTTGTCGATTGTCCCATCGACGCCTTGTCTTTGATCGCGTCCATCAAGTCTCATTGAGGCGAAAGAAGACGACCCCCGAGCCTTCTCCGGGGACGCGGACTTGCTGGAGCGGGATGAGGACGAAAGAAACGGAATGGATGGGATGAAAGCTGTGGCGGTGTTGAGAAGCGAAGAAGGCGATACGGCGGACGTCGAGCTATCTGAAGTTGTCTGAACGCCAGCCGGCGGCTTGCCGAGGTGATCATCGGGTACAGGGTTGATCCTCCGGTCCAGCTCATCCTCCTCATTTGGCCTCATCTTATTGCCAGCTGCATCAAGGTCCAGAAAATCCACATCTCCGAGGGTATTCTCGACACTTTTTGGTCCTTCAATCAAAACGTCGTCTCCACGCTCATCATGGCGCACTTGCTTCTCGGTCTCTCCGAAAGGCTGTTGCGTCAGGGACAAACCAGTAGCAGTTCCGGGAGGAGTCGACTGTCCGTCGACTGACGGTAAGGACGTGTGAATTTGCTCCAAGTCTTCCCCATTGGGGACAATCTTATGATCTGATCGCGGTGGTGTTGGGGCTATCGCAGCTGCCTACACAGCCATGTTAGTGCTGGCCGTTGGTATAGCACAAACTCCCTCACATCGCTCGCCATGACGACCGGACTCGTCAACAGCTCCTCGGGTACCACTTCATCCGTCTCTAGCACAAAGAAAGCTTCGCCCGTCTCGCCAACTTTCATGCCGAAAGGTGCTGTGTGAGGAGGAGGTAGATTGTTGGGTAATCGTACTGTAACACGCTTCTCTCCAGCACGAAGAACTTGGAGTTTGCCGAAGCGGACATGGAAGGGCGAGGAAGAGAAGACGACATCGCCATTGTCGTCGTCGACATGGCGGACCACGACTACATCGATAGCCCCGGATAGTGTAGCAGGGTTAATGCCGGAATCTGCGGCCACAAAACAACATGTCAGTAAGCGTAGACTACAAGACTGACATCGGAAAGGACAAATGGGTCGACATAGGATACCGGGCACTTACAGTAGCTATAGGCCTTTGAGAGGTATTGCATGTTATCGAAGCGAAAGCCTCGACGAAGGAATAGTTGACCGGATTATCGATTGAAGTACAAGGCAGCAGAACGTGTGTAAAAAATCCGCATGCAGAATCACCACTGGTTGTCCGGCGGCCAACAGGAATCGGAAGGCTTTCGCTCTGAGCATGCTCCGACCGGTTGGCGGTGTAGAGGACCAGTCCCCGGAGCGTTCAGGGTTCTTCCTCGTGATGCGGTTGTGAAGGTTTGCCAATTCAGATCTATCCGGATGGTGATCCTGATGACCAAGAACGAGCCAAAGTGAATGTATATGTGTGCTCTACTAGTTACACAGCGGCGGTGAGTTTCTAGGGCCCACGTGGGTTCAATCGACTTGGACCTCTTCACAGGTTGTCGACCACGTAAAATGTCAGGATCGTTCGTACCCTCATAGACGAGATGAGAGATGATCAGGAGCGGTACCGCTCCCTAATTATGGCGACAACTTTTTGGGTTCTTGCGAAGCAAACATTGATCTCCATTTGAATAAGAGCAGCTTGGAACCATGCAAAGTGCGATGCAACTCATCTAACAACTGGTCTAGAACTTGAACACCTCGTCCGACGAATAACCGAGCTCCTTCAGCGCGCCCAGCAGATCACCTTGTCTCGGTCCATCTTTAGGTCCAGCTATTGACTTCACTTGCGGAGGCGGCCCGCAAACGAATGCCATCACTTTATCGTCGCGATCCTCCGTCCTGGGGAAAATCTTCGATAGCATAGGAGCAGTTATATAGCCCTGCTCACCTGCGGTGAATCGTCAGTCATTCAGTGCCAGGTAAAATAGGAGAGACTAACCCTTCCATCCTGCCGGTCCTTTGTCTACTACGTAGTTCAACTGCAGTCGTTCGGGATTCGCCTTGGCCAGATTGTCCCACTCGCGACGCAACACTTGGGCCCGATTAACTACGCACAACTTGCTGTCCGACTTGACTTACAGATGTCATCCTCGGTCACGTTTGAGAATACGAGCGTCCACTTCGTCTTGTCTTCCGGCATGCCCAGCGAGTGTGAGATCAGTTGGTATATGGGAGTAATCCCCGCGCCTCCAGCGATGCACAGCCCTCGATCGAAGACATTTGGCTTGTATTGGTATTTCGGAATCGGGCCTTTGAAAAGCAGTTGGGAGCCAAGTTTCATCGACGCAATGAAAGGTGATAGTTTGCCGTCCTGAACGAATGTCAGATCACATCCGAAACGAGCGGGAAAATCTCACCGAGTATTCTTTGATCATGAGGGTCAAGGAGCCAGTCTCGTCAGGCGACGAGATCGGGGTGTAAGGCCTGAACGTCCACTCCATAAGGCAAGATATAGACATAAAAAGCAGACTCACCTGATGACGGGTTTCCCCTTATCGTCTTTGACCTCGTCATCACCCTCTGGTGATTTGACTAGTAGAGCGCTTGCCACTTGTCCGCCCGCGCTTTTATCTTTCAGATCATCGGGGAAGCTGAATCGGTATATGGAGCTATTTTGTGTATGACTGTCGACAGAGGTGAGACTAAACGGTGTCCAGGAGTCTCTACGACCAGATAATCAGCATTCCCTTCTTCGTTCTGGGATGTCGACTCACTTCATCAGGGCGCCCATCACTCCTGGTCCCTGGTTGCCGGCTTGCTTCTCCGCAACCTCAGCCTCGGCCTCGACCTTTTCTTTCAGATCCTTGCTCTTTTCCTGAAGCTGTGCACTCGTTGCTGATATCAGACAGTGAGGTAGGCACTCTTTTCAGGCAATCCTGACTCACACGGATCCCTTCGAAGATAGTAATAACCTCCGGCGTTTACCTGAGCAGGACTCACTCAGCACCGAGCTTCTCGAGCTGTTCTCGAGACGTACCAGCGCGAAAGTTCCAAGTACGAATGCCCAGTCTATTAAGAAAAGTTCCTGTTAGCTTAAAGACAAGGGAGGTGCGGAGAACCAAATAACTAATTGATGATGAAGATGCGTTTGGAGCAGACGCATAGCTTCTAGCCTGGACCATATTAGATCAATACAAGCCACTAAGCTCAAAATGAAAGCTGAAGCTCACTGAGATAGCTCTCGAGAGAGAAGAAGGACCCCAGGAGCCTCGGAGACATGACGAGGAACGTAAGGCACACATGACGTTTTCGTTGGCCAAGACCAGTGACAGATGATGGGGTAGCGTTTGATCGTTCCACAGCTGTTGCTGTTCGGAGTTCCGGGTGGCCACTCAGACATAGAAGACTGGAGACAAGCGAGAAGAGCGTCCTTGCAGTTGAAATCTCGGTCAATTCCATATTTCCCGTGCCTTTCTCCCTAGTTTCAGGGTGGACCACTTAAAGCAGAACCTGGCATCAAGACCTCTGAAATTCCTTCAGTCGGCATTCGCTCTCAGAAGAATGTTCTCAATGATTTGGTGACCCTTCCATGACTGAGTCATCGTCTATGATTCATTTACTCCTGCCGGCATAAAGTCTCATCCTTCACCCCTCATCATCATTCCGCCTGGTGAGAAGGGCGGTCGGTACCTTTCCCACCATGGGACCGCGTATGTTACTATCTTCGGAACAAGAAGACCTCAGCGTCCGCTGATGGATGCTCGGATCTAGTTTCTCCTTATTCTAACCCCTCACATCTATCTCCCAGGCCGATCGCATCAAATACCAGCCTCACTTTCAACTCCTTCTCACCTCTTTCCCCCGACCTTCTCGAAATCAAACTTCAGGATGCGAATGGTGAAGATGAGATGAGGAAGATCCTCAGCATCGCAGACGAAAGGCTACCTAACCCGGAGAAATTTCAGCGGCATAAGATGGGCCCGGTCATCTATTACTCGAGAGAAAGGCTACTGAGGATCGCCAAAAGGTGTCAAGCGAAGGGTTGGAAGATCCCAAGGGATATGAGTGGCCTTGGAACATGGTTTGGGTAAGCGATGGACTATGCGGTAGAGCTCAGCTGCTGAATGAGCTACAAGCATGCCTTCCCCTGCCCAGGCATTTCACGTTCAACAATTGGAAGACCCGGCAATTGCTCCAATCGGTCCCTCTGCTGGTAGCTCCAGCCGGCGAGGAGGTGCAGCCGGCTATGGCGAGGGGTTTGGATATGGTGGTGGCATAGGAGGAGGAAAGGGTATTGCCAGGGGTGGTCGAAATATTGGGTGAGAATAGGTCTAACATTTTTACCAGGATTTCGAGTCTGCAGCCATGCTGATACGTCTTGCCCAGACTTCGACGGACAGCGGACGGTCAGCTGGATGCTAATGGTCTACCACTGCCTTCCGAAAGTCGACGAGATGCCTTTGGTGGTCAAATGGGTCGGTTTTCGGTACGGAATCTAGGGGACCGCAACATGAAACTTGGAGGCGACGAAGCAAGTCCTCCAAAGGGTCCAATGCCGTCCAGCGCTGACATCAGCTGTCACTTTCTAGGCTGGTAAAGGAAAGGACGGATCTGAGCGGAAGGGCCGGAAGGATGATGGGGAATGGCGAAGATCAGGTAATCCGGGCGCTTTACTGCTCGAGGTTGCTATTGACAGCTTGCTGCAGAGAGGGGATCGGCGCCACCACATCTTCGCTGTGGAGATGAATCGCGCCGACCACAAAATGCTTGGAACAATCGTTACGTCAAACGCGAACAAGGGCCTCAGGAGCCTGCGTGGATGGACGATCAGCAAGATGCATCTACCGGACTTACGGATGCTGTCACCCAAGAGGCGAGCATTTTAGACCCGCTAGTCAAATTCATGCCTGGCGAGGACATGATCGCCGCTCACAAGCGAGCGATGAAGGCGCGTGAGGCGGAAGGGGATTGGCGGGGTGGCACGAAACCACTGATTTCGTTCTTTGGCACGGATCCGGCAATTGCGTCGTTATCTGCAGCATCCGAACCCCAACCAGGCCTGACGGTGCCCTCCGCGAAGCCGAGAAACTTCAATGCGGCCGACTATCTTCGCCCGACTAGCCAGCAATCCGAGGAGGACAAAAAGGAGGCGGATGAGCCGGACCCGGCTTCCAACGCATTTCAAAGTCGTTTTCAAAGATTCTTTGGGGGTCCGTCTCCAACCTCCGCACTCACTTCTGGATCACCTGGAGTCATAAAGGAGAGGGAGCAGACTGTCTTTTCGCCTCCAATACACTCGCCTCCAGAAATCTTATCACCATCACAACGATCTTATGGGGATACGACGGATCGAGATGAAGCGTACAAACCCGATGATCACGTGGCGACGCTCATGGGATTGCTCTCCAGCAAGGTACGTGTTCAGCGCTAGACAAGTCCCGTAAAGCTCATCCAACATAAAGGTTTCGGGTCTACCAGCTCCTGTTCAAGCTTCCCCGGACGACAGATCTTCGCAGTCATTCTCGCACTCTTCGGAGACTCTGCCCTCCCACATGCAATTCCACGACTATCAACGTCCAGAGCTTCAGCGGGCGCCACTCCGAACGGATACAACACAACGCAGTTATCTCTCCAGCCCTACTCGTCTACATAGACCATCGGGTGCTCCGCCCAACGATTCGCGGCGCGGCATGCCGCTCGACTTTCAAGGGCAAGGGTCAAATTCCCATCCAATCCACTATGACTACGAATTGGGGTCGAGACACTCCCAGAGCTTCCGACCTCCGTTAAATCATCCGCATGATCTTCAGCAGCTAAACAATCCCCACAAATCCCCCACAAATGACGAACAGAGCCGCCATGCAGCATCGATGCAGACCGCGGCACAAGCTCAGCGTCCACAACAGATAATGCTGTCACCAAGCGGCCATCAATCTGTACCCCTAGGCATATACAACCGAGCGATGCCGCCCGGTTATCGACCTTCCGCGAATATGTATCCGCATCAGGCTCGAGATGAGGGTGGCATAGCGCCGCATGATTTCCTTCGCGATCTTCCGTCCCAATCCCAGGGCTTTCCCCGTTCGGGATCTCGAGATTACCAATCAACGCCGAGCACGCTTTATCCAGGAGGCCCTCCCCGGCCGGGTCTTCAAGGGTTTATACCGACCCAATTCCCTCTTTCTGGCGGCCCCAGGCCGCCGTCTGACATGTTTCAGGCCGGATCAATATTTCAGTCCGACAATTACTCTCGCTACGGCCCTCCACCGCCAGGCTTAGGACCGGGATCAGGTCAACTAGGCGCGTCACAGCAGGACATGTTGGCAACGCTGTTCGCGGGGCTGGGACCACGAGGTGGGGCAGGAGGTTGAAGTCCTGTCCACTCGATGGAAGCGTATCAGCCCTGGTTTTTGTATATTATCACTATGCATCAACGAAATGGACGGTTCGATATTGAGTTCGCTGCCGCGATCATGGAACGCTCCGCTATTGCGCTCAACCCTGACCGACATAGCGCTTCTTGCCCCATGTGCGCCACATCTCGGCCCATACTTCCTTTTCTACCTCCCGCCCAGCACCTTCCCCCAATCCAAATGGTAGTCCAATACTCTCTCCTTCCCTTCCGTGTCCCTCAACACGACCCCCAGACGTCATCAGATCGCAGATAGCGAAAAGACCGGGCTCAAGGGAACGCCGGACTTCTGTCGAAAGCCCTGCTACTGGATCGCTGGCTGCGCGGACGTATGCAACCAGTATGGATGGAGCATGCTTGGCAAGCGGGCCGGCCAAACTTTGCGCTTTATAGTTGAGCTCCGTCGATCTTGGGGCAGATATTGTCGCATGACACAAGCTAATTAGCAACCGCGTTAGCAGTCTGCCTTCGTTCTCCCCGAGACCGGCATCATGCTCGCTGATCCAAAATGGCCAGCGCCGACAGACACGAGATCGATAGGTCGGACTCCGGCTAGGCGCGTTTCGCTCTTTCTGGAGAAGAGGGAAGATAAAGCTGGCAATGGTAATGAGTGCTGGGAGGTTGATAACAACCAGATCTGTGCGCCGCCGGATGGCGCTGATCACCACATCCAGACACTCGGTGAATATCTCAGAGTCTGTCGAACGGCTGCGCGACTGGGAGTGAGATGGTAGAAGTAATTGAAGAACGATTTCAAAAATGATTGACAAGTCGGTCGGCCTCAGGCTCCGAGCCTGACGACCATGAGCACGTATTGCCACTCTGGCGTGAGACTTACTCTTTTCTTCACCAGGGATCCGACTACCTTGATGCTCGCATTACACTCGAAGGCACTCAATGCTGGTATAATCGAGCAAATCGTGGACAGCAGGATCTGACCATACTTCCGCACCGCTGTCCCCGAACCTTTTCCATGGTTCAGATGAGACGGTTTGATATAGCGAGAACGCACCCTCGACCGATAGCTCCAGCATGATGTGCGCGGCCCGGAGGATCGAGGCAACCTGAGATCGCGGTGCGGATCTTACAGTCGAGCAAAGCAGAAACACAATCGCCTGGAGCATCGACTCGAACTCGCCCGCAGACGCGCTCCTGACTAACGTCGCGATTTTTTCCTTTGTAAATGCTGAGTACATCAGCTACTTTGCATTCCACCCAACGTAATCGCTTACGATTTTGACTTGTGCACTGGAGAAGGATGAAGGCCACAAGGGTCTTGTCGTTCGAAAGATCTGATAATTCCGGACCTCTATCCAGGCCGATGATTTTGAGAACAGACAATAGCAGTGGAGTGAAATCCGTCGGAGGCGTCGAGACCGCGCCTCTTCGAGCACCTCTGAGGGTCTTCATCAAGACCTCATTTCCCAAGGTCTGGTATGCAGCTGATGACATTGCTTCAGTCCTAATCACCCCGAACTCACTCACCTGATGAGTTCAGCCAAAGTCTGAAGTCTATGGTAATTTGCCATGCGCGTAGGAGGGTGATGTGCGATTGCAAGTTAGGTGGACGAGGGACCCATGCGGAGATTGCGGGACGGAGGTTGTCATGCAATCTCTGTGCGAGTGACTCCATTTTGACTCGTAATACGTCGCTGTACCTTGGAAATTCTTAGCTACCCTGCGCCCAGCGGTATCGGTTCTCAACTCACTGCCCCTGGTCGCCACGTTCCATCACGACCTCGCAAAGTAGTAGTGCCGATCGCGAGAGCAGATCGGTACAGATCGAAACTGGTGCTCCTTGCATCACGCTTTCGTGCCACCTAGCACATGGCTGACTTTTGAGCGCGTCGTCGAGCATTTCATCAATCATGGCTTTACTGCTGGCATACGACGCCTGGCATATGTGCCTATCATCTGACTCAGCGGATTCGACGAAAAGCACAGAGATTCTGGACTGACCGGTAAGTAGGTTCGAGAAGAGCTAAAGTTGTTTCAACGGAATCTTGAGCAAGTGATTCGTCCGCCTCAGTAAGCTTAGACAGCCTGATAAGGAGCTTCGAGTCACTCGTCTGAACCCAAGATCAGAGCTATTGATGGTGGCAGTCGTCGATTACGTACTAATGACCCGAAAGTATCCATGCCGATAACAGTGCGACATACCCATTGGCGTATCTCTAAACGCAGGGCACCCGTCGATTGCTGATCCAAAAGTAGCACGTTATCCACGATCATGTTACGGTCAACAAGGGAGAGGCACGAGGCTGGGCAGTAACTGAGGAGCCTAAAGAGAGGAAGGAATGACGAAAAAGCTCCTTGAACGCGCGAAGCAGAGATCTCATCGGATACGAGGCCGAGGAAAGCGGCTAGCAGGGATACCCTCGAGGTCAGACAAGCTCGAGACGAGGCAAGAAGGCGTACATCTCAAAGTGGACAGCTCCCAGATGTCAGCCTTGGCCAAAAGGCGCAAGGCTGCGACCCGGACAGAGCGTGCACTAGTCGTATTACAAGGAGTCACGGGCTCCAAGCAAACTCCAACGGAGAGCCAGAATGATCGCTGTTGTATTGGTGAGGCAACAGCACTGTGTCAACAGTCAGCAATGTCCATAGTCAAAAACGCACTCGATGAGTAGCAGACCTCGTTCCACGATGGCATGCAATGTTTCGCTCGTCAGAAAGTTTGTCTCATACCGATGCGTTGGGCTGTCTTTCGGCTGACTCTCGCTATGCCGAAGTATATCCAGAATCGCATCGAAAAAACGCTCGGGAGGCACCGATCTGGAGTCGAACTCTAGCGAATGGGAGTAGCCTTGTAGCATGAACAGCAACTGCAACGAAAGTGAGCATGCCACTCGCTGAGCCTCCAAAGGCACCGACTGCTTGTGCTCGCAGTTCCGGCAACGCGTCGACATCTGCGAGATTTGCCAAGAGGTCTTCCTCACCCAAATTTGGTACCGTGAGTTCAGCGCCTAGCTGAAGTCGTCCAAGGGCTTCATAAATCCGTAGATGACCCGAGAGGAAGATCTCCTGCGTCCATGTACTGCTTGGCATCTCAATTCGCGATGCGAGTGAGCTCTTTCGTTTCTTGAGATCAGAGTAGCCGTCAGGGCTCATAGTCCGACGTAGACTTGTCGTGCCGAGACCTGACCTGGCGGGTGCTAAAGCCGTCATGGCCTCCTGTACCTCCCTCAAATCGTCTGTCCCGGTAGCACAGCGAAGCAGGGATACAAGTATACGGCTGCGAATGCCAAATGTCGCCGCCGCGGCGGGCGATGGAGTCAGCCTTGCTCGACGACGCTTCTGTGCTCCCGAATGTGCCGACGAAGCGATGTCGAAATCCTCGACGGCGGAAGTAATCCTGTTCGCGATATTCTTGACCGCGATCATCCACGACAAGCTCGTCCGGCTTCGGAAGGCTCCAGCGTTGCCGGCATTGCATAACTTCACTCTCATCTCTTCCGTTGACAAAGGACCGTGAGCGATGAGAGCATATAAAGATTTTGCTGCTGATTCGGGCAGGTCCGTCGGTAGAAGTCGTTGCAACGAGTCATCCAACAACGAGCAGAATGCGTTCAAGGAGTGGGTGAGCTGATGATAGCGGAGTACTGCGGACAGTAATGCTCCCGCCGCGTCATGCGTACCGATAGGAGCCTTATAAGCAGGATAAGCAGGACCACGACGTAGCGGGAGGAGCTACGCACGGTGATACACCAGCTGATGACGAAAGGTCCAATCCTTGCGTTTGCATGGTCCAGCGTCTCTAGGACTGTCATCACCTGCAGGATACTTCTCGCTACTTCCTGACAATTATGTGGGTCACTGCAGTGGGTCTCCATTGAGGTTTGAGCTCTCTTCGTCTCGGCCTCGACCAAGTCGATCCAAGATGAGTCCCTTTCGAGGTAGCCTCCCCAGCTTAAGATAACACCCCAAAGAGCATACCGAGACGCCCATATCACTGGGACGACAGCTGCCGAGGCATTCGTTTCGACAAGGTTGAGCCGATCAATGATAGCGGACATTGTCGATCGTACGGTATCCCGAACTTTATCGGCGACAAAAACGTCATATGGAAGCTTGCTGCTCGATGGCTGATTGAAGAGGTCGAAACGAGCTCGAGTGGTATAAGTGATCATGCTCTGTAACAGCCAGGGCAATAGATGCAGCTCAATCGAGGGATCCACCGCATAGCCAAGAGCATCGAGAATTGACTGCAAAGGATTGGTTCTCTGCAGCATCGCCGGAGGTAGCAGGAGGGAAGCGAAAGTGGACCGCAATCTTTCCTTCATGGGTGTATGCGTGTCGAGGACAATGGCAAAAGCCGGCAAAGTACCGAATAATGACTGAGCGATCTGCAATAATGTCAATATCGCACATCTCCCGCTACGTACCTTGACGGCATCGTGAGAAACCGGTAACGCTTCTCTTAATCCGTCGCAGACAAAGTGTACTAGCTCCCATGGCCCTCCATCGTGGGTTCGAGACAATATCGGACGAGCAGAAGCCAAGTAGGCGATCATGTGACCCCAGACATCCGTCCATTGCTCGGCCTTCTGAGATCCTGCGCTTTCTTCGTATAAAAGCGAGAATGACCGCGCTGCCGACTCGAAAATGCGGCCCGTTGCGAGGTTAGGGCGATTCCTCAGAGACAAGAAGAAAGCAGAGAGAAGGCGCAGTGGTACGTAAATGGGCTGGGTACATTGCGGAAGAACATCGAAGAGCAAATCGTGGTACGCAGCATCGATCAGATCATTCGGCGTCAACCTATTCCAGATAAGTGTAGACTGACATGATGATGGAAGGACTCACGACGACTCGGCTCGTGTCCAACAATTCATGATCCAGTCTCGGATGACTTCAGCTTTCCTCGGGATATAGACCTCGCTGGCACTCCATACTCGGCGAGCGATTTCGATCTTGACCGGCCAACCAGGTTGAGGAGGATCGATGGAGGATTTCAGAGCTTTCAAGAGCAATGGCGCCGATTTGAGGTAATCTTCTATAGATTCCATGCCTCTTCAAACGAAGAGTTCGAAGAGTAAATTTCGTTCACACGAAGTGCCGGCGGTCTATGGATGCGTTGCCCCGCAATCCCGGTCATTTCATTTCATACGCATGACCGAAGCGAATTGAGACATCCTTCCCAGGCTTTCATATCGTCTATTCTCGACTCATTCCCTCCTCAATTGCCGAAGCATTCGACATTCACCTGACACGATCCCACATGTCTGTCTTCATCGATCCGCCATCTTGGCACCTGCCAGCGTCCACTTAGAGCACCATTCCGACGATGAGCTCTCACAGTCCTGTCCGACCTCGGACTTACGATGATGAGTCGTTCAACTCTTCGTCCCGACCTGCCAAGCATTTCCATTAAGACGAGGCTGCTCACGGTAACAAGAGAGTCAAACACGTTGAGGGATCTCACGGAATGACCTCGCCAGTCACGTGGGGCTGCAGGATAGCAAGCCAGCGAGTGAGTCAGGTCGGTCGCATTAGCGAAAGTCTCATTCTATTTACAGCTTCTTCATATTCTTGCGAACAGCCAACAATGCTTATCGGATCCTCGGATGCCATGACCCCGTCTTCAAATGGGGTACCGGCAGAGGATGAGCCGGAAGAGAACGTCGAGCCTTGGCTCATGACTCGCGAGGACGAGCTCACCTGTGGAATGTGTGCGGGCGTCTTCATCGGTGTGAATCAACGCATCAGACTGCTTTCTTTGACGTACCAAACGATAGCCTGTGGTTTTAGACGGGTGTGGGCCTGTCTTCTGTGGTAGCTGCGTCACTCAGTGAACTCGCGTGAGTGAGACCAAGATTATGAAATGGCTACAGCTGATCCATTCCACCAGTCTTTCCTTCCAAATCTCTCGTCCGACAGGCTAGCTGAACCGCATCCGATACAGGCGGTATACCCTGGCTTCACCCGTAGCAGTGGCAGTCCCATCTCGGCTCGACAGGAACATGGTTGAGCTCCTGCTGTTTCGGCGCCCTGGATCAGCAAGGACCGAAAATGAACAACGGCAAGCACGCGGAATATATTCCGGGGATGCCCAGGGGCCAATAGAGGTATGTGCTCTTGAAAGTGAAAGTGCTGACCAACCCATTTAGTTTCCAGCTCCCCCAAACCTAGCTCGGAGTCAGGTATCGACGGACTATTGGCGCCCTTGTAAATTTTGCTACCCAAATGATGACGGAGCCTGGAGGTGTCCGATTCCCGTAAGCGAGCGGTCTTGTACATCCTCGTGCTACTGACTCCTAGATCAGGTACTACGACGCGAGAACCTGTCGGAACGCGAGAGCTGTTCCAGAGTCGATGAACCGTGTCCCGAAGGTCATCGGCTTTGCGCGGGGTGGTAAGGGGAATAATAACCTACGGCAACAGGGTTGACTTCGAGAAATCAGTAATCGCCTTTAGCCAAGCGATAGCCCGCTAAGCTCTACGTGTCCCATAGGGCTTCTGCGGTGACTCTACTGTAAGACTTCCCATTACTCTTCAGGATGATACTGATCCCCTTACAGTCATAAGTGTGCACTTGTACAGAATTGGGACAGGCCAAGCCGTCATCTCAGTGGACCTTGTCGAGCGCCATCGAGGAATGCACCGTAGACATGCTGTCGATCGTGTATGGGATGAGCACTCAAGCGAGACGTGCAGCCTGCCTAGTACTCAAATGAAATCTAGTGACAATTGGGTCGAAATTGGCCGCTTGGCGGCATATCTTTCTGGACGTACCGATGAGACTACCATCTCCGTAGATGCTGTTCCCCGGTCCATCTTTGATTGGCTCCCCACTGCTCTGCCGCATCCGGTGGCCTTTATGGCATGACGAGTCGCGCGAACATCAATCCTCATCTGAGAACCGGATCATGCCGATGAAACGTTCACATCGCTGGGCCGAGGGGATACTGCAGACGGGGGTGTCCAACATGGAGAAGCTGCCGGCGGGCAGGAGCTGGAGGTGACAAGCAAAAGCCGCGGTGTTATGGACCCAAGCGCGCACTAGCATCCATATCGCCGACAGTCGCGTGCCAAATCGAGCGTAGGTTCCGCAAACGCTCGATGCCCTATTCTCGGCTACTCTCGCTGTCACGATGATATAACGAAGTAGGGCTCAGCACACACCAGATGGCCTAGCTTCAGCTTCGCTCGTCCAAACATTAGACGATCAAGACCGGCGCCTTTCTTCCTCATAGCGTCCCAGCTTCGAAACACCGCTAACGCTTGCCAATTCAGCCACATACAACTCGTTGGAAGTAGTCCACTGATCGGCACAGCACTCTGACGTTGACCTGAGTACAGCGCTTGATGGGATGCGGCCTCGTTTGGTATACTTCTATGACATTGCCCCGCTATAAGTTGCACATTTCGAACAATAACGGATATAAGAACAGACATTCAACTAAAGCCTCGCTATAGGATCCAAAAATTATGGAAGGCTTTCTGTTCGCTCGACTTACAGTTCAAACAAATACTGAAATATATCTAGCGCACAGAGTTTTGACTACAAGATCTTCCCAGAATCCCTGTTTGTGCTGATTCCGGCTTTCTGGGCAGACTCGCACAGCAAGTCCTTTTTCGTGTCCAGGTGTTTCTAGCTACACACCTTCTCATGATCCCAACTCCTGGTTTTCTCGGTAATAGACGCTTGCGGTTGGACAAAGCTTCACGGTCCGATGATTTAGCCATCATCGGATCTCGACGCGACTTGTTAAATTCCCTTTTACGACTGGCCAATGAACACCTAAATACAGTGAACGATGGTGACTATGCGGAAGGCGCCTGGCCGTCCTCAGCAGAATAAAGCCTAGGTAGACCATAACATTCAGAAGGGAAGACTAAAATATAGATGTGTTGTTTATGTCAGAATAACGCAATCTCGTCTTCCGCTGCCGCTCAGTTCTTCAGCTGATTGTACGTTCAGACTTCTGTTCTTTGCATTTCGTCGGGATATGACAACTCATTGCTTGCAACAGCCGACTGCGCTTGATACATTCAAAGCAGACACTTAATAACATATTCGAGTGCTCTGACTCCGTGCAGGATTGCAATCAACCAAGTCAAATCGGTCAAGTATTGCCTCAAGGTAATGTTGTTGAGATAAATGAAGCTTGCATGCCGGTCGATCTCAATAGATGTTGAAGCCAAGGAAGTATCCGGCCGGTCCAGAGTCAGAGCACTCGAGTCTGTTGTTGAGCGTGTGCTTGAATGCATCGAGAGCTGATCGGCTGTTGCACGCAATGAGTTGATCGTCCACGTGGACTGACAGCATCAGGAATGTATTGCCTTGTCGTCTGGTATAAATGCAGGGATCGGCTCGAGTTGGAGTAAGCCCTTGACCTCTCAAATGCTTTGTTGAAACAGCGTGGCGATTGCTTGAGACCATAAAGAGATTTCCGCAAATGTAGGACTTTGTCTGCCGATATATTGCTGCCTTCTGGTGGTAAGGTAGATTGTCTCATCAAGGTCGCCATTGAGGAAAGCCGCTTTGATATCGACCTGATCGCATTCAAGGTCGAGATGGTTGACAAGCGAGAGGAATACCCGGATTGAGTCTTTGTGTGCAACTG
>JAABUK010003104.1_pt1 | contig 28525 bp, 23 predicted proteins | sample 5559141 | NCBI WGS metagenome assembly JAABUK01 (sample SAMN10711869, study PRJNA513367) | rock metagenome | isolation source: Antarctica rocks | place: Antarctica: Victoria Land, Pudding Butte nord | collected 2016-01-03
TTGGCCCTCTCGCGCATCCGCTGGAACGTGACGTAGAGCATGGGGATCAGGAAGATCCCCAGCGCGCTCGCGGCCAGCATGCCGGCGAACACGGGCGTGCCGACGGCCCGGCGGCTGACCATCGCGGGGCCGTTGGCGGTGACCAGCGGCACCAGCCCGAGCACGAAGGCGATGGACGTCATCATGACGGCGCGGAACCGGGTGCGGGCGCCGAGCCGGGCGGCCTCCTCGATGCTCTTGCCGCTCTCGCGCTGGTCCTTGGCGAATTCGACGATCAGGATGCCGTTCTTGGCCGCCAGCGCGATCAGCACGACCAGCCCGATCTGGCCGTATAGATCGAGCGCCAGCCCGGCCACCAGCAAGCCGGCGAACGACCCCAGCACGCCCACGGTGACCGACAGCAGCACCGGCACCGGGATCACCCAGCTTTCGTAGAGCGCCACCAGGAACAAATAGGCGAACAGCACCGCCAGGCCGAGGATGGTGCTCGTCTGCCCCGAGGCCGATTTCTCCTGATAGGCCGTCCCGGTCCACTCGAAGGCATAGCCCGGCGGCAGCACCTGCTTGCTGACCTGCTCCATCGTCGCCAGCGCCGCACTGGAGGACACGCCGGGTTTCGGCGAGCCCGAGAGGCTGATCGAGCGGTAGTTGTTGTAGCGGCTGATCGTCTGCGGCCCCAGCACGATGCGGGCGTCGGCCAGGCTGCGCAGCGGCACCATCTGGCCGTTTTTGTTGCGGACCTCGATGCGCCAGATCGCCGGGATGTCGGTGCGGTCGGCCGCCTCGCCTTGCACCGTCACCTGCCAGACACGGCCGAACAGGTTGAAGTCGTTGACGTAGATGCCGCCGAGGGTGGCCTGCAAGGCGGTGAAGATGTCGCTGGTGGAGACGCCGAGCGCTTGGGCCTTCTCACGGTCGATATCGAGATAGATCGACGGCGTCGTCGCGCTGAAGGTGCTGAACACGCGGGTCAGGTTGGGATTGGCATTGGCGCTGGCGAGCAGCCCGTTCAGCACCGAGGCCATCTCGGCCGGGTCGCGCCCGTCGAGGTTCTGCAGCTGGTATTCGAAGCCGCCCGAGGTCGACAGGCCGATGATGGGCGGCAGGTTGAACGGGAACACGTTGGCCGAGCGGATCTGCTGGAGCTTGCCGAACATGCCTGCGATCACCGTCTGCACCTTGTCGATCGCGGCCGTGCGGTCGGCGAACGGCTTGAGGCGCATGACCATGAAGGCGGCGTTGGACTGGTTGCTGCCGTCGAGCAGCGAGAAGCCGACGATGGCCAGCACGTTCTGGATCTGCGGCGTTTCCTTGGCGATCGCCTCCACCCGCTTCACTACTTCGCGCGTCCGGGTGACGCTGGCCGCGTCGGGCAGCTGCACGGCGACGAAGAAGGCGCCCTGGTCCTCCTCCGGCAGGAACCCGGTCGGCGTCATGCGGCCGAGCGCGAAGATGCCCGCGGCACAGGCGGCCACCAGCACCAGCGACAGCGCCGAGACGCGGATCAGCCGGGTCACGATCGAGGCGTAGCCGTCGCGCGCCCGGTCGATGCCGCGGCCGATCCGTCCCATGATGCCGCGCTTCGGGCCGCCATGGCGCAGGAACACGCCGCAGAGCGCCGGCGAGAGCGTCAGCGCGTTGATGGCCGAGATCACCATCGCCACCGAGATCGTCACCGAGAACTGCCGGAATAGCGAGCCGGAGATGCCGGGGATGAAGCCGATCGGCACGAAGACCGAGAGCAGCACCAGGGTGATGGCGATGATCGGCGCGGTGATCTGGCGCATCGCCTTCTTGGTCGCCTGCTTCGGCGTCAGCTCCGGCTCTTCTTCGATCACCCGCTCGACGTTCTCGACAACGACGATCGCGTCGTCGACGACGATGCCGATCGCCAGCACCAGGGCCAGCAGCGAGACGGTGTTGGCCGAGTAGCCGAGCGCGAGCAGCACGGCGAAGGTGCCGATCAGGCTGACCGGCACCGCGATGGTCGGGATCAGGGTCGCGCGCAGGCTGCCGAGGAAGAGGTAGACCACGATGACGACCAGGATGAAGGCTTCGCCCAGGGTCTTGATCACCTCGTCGATCGTGTCGGACACGAAACTCGAGCTGTTGTAGAAGACGGTCGATTTCAGGCCTTCGGGGAAGCGCGTGCCGAGATCGTCGAGGGCCGCCTGCACCCGCTGGCTGGTCTGCACCGCGTTGGCGCCGGGCGCGAGATACACGCCGACGGTGACGGCTGGGTTGCCGTTCAGCCGGCTCTCGCTGTCCTGGGTCGCCGCCCCGAGCTCGACGCGGGCCACGTCGCGGACGCGGAGCAGCGAGCCGTCCGGATTGGCGCGGAGGACGATGTCGCCGAACTCGGTCGCGGTGGTCAGCCGGCCCTTGGTCTGCAGGTTGATCTGGAACTGGGTGTCGTCGCTGGTGGGGCGGGCGCCGATGCGGCCCACGGGGGCCTGCACGTTCTGCTGCTGGATGGCCTGGATGATGTCGCTCGGCGCCAGGTTCAGGCTGATCAGCCGCTGGGTGTCGAACCAGATCCGCATCGAGTAGTCGAGCGCGCCGAACAGCGCCGCCGAGCCCACCCCCGGCACCCGGCCGAGGCGGTCGAGCACGTTGATGGTGACGTAGTTGGAGATGAACAGCGGCGTCTGCTTGGCGCCCTCGCTCGAGAACGACAGGAACTCCAGGATCGCCGACGAGCGCTTCTGCACCGTGACACCCTGGCGCTGCACCTCTTGCGGCAGCCGCGACAGCGCCGCCTGCACGCGGTTGTTGACGTTGACGGTGTTGATGTCGGGGTTGGTGCCCAGCTCGAACGAGACGGTCAGCCCATAGCTGCCGTCGTTGCCCGAGTTGGACTTCATGTAGATCATGCGGTCGGCGCCGTTGACCTGCGCCTCGAGCGGCTGGCCCACCGTCGCCTCGACGACCGAGGCGGACGCGCCGGGATAGCGCGTCGTGACCTGCACCTGCGGCGGCACGATGTCGGGGAACTGGGCCACCGGGATGCGCAGCATCGCCAGGGCGCCTGCCAGCGTCATGACGAAGGCGATGACGATCGCCAGGCGCGGACGGTCGACGAACACGGAGGAGATCATGTGCGCGGCGCCAGTGTCGGTCCCGGCGCGGCAGGGGCCGGATTGACGACGGCGCCGGCGCGCACGCGCTGCAGGCCGTCGACCACGACGCTCTCGCCTTCCTTCAGGCCGGCGCTGACGACGGCCATGTCCGGCGTGCTCTGGCCCAGCTGGATGCGGCGTTGCTCGGCCTTGTTGCCGTCGCCGACGACCCAGACATAGCTGCCTTGCTGGTCCGACAGCACGGCCGAGCGCGGGATCGCCAAGGCCTGCACCGGTGCGACGCCTTGCAGCATGACGGTGACGAACTCGCCGTCGGCCAGCTCGCGCTGTCCGGGCTCGCCGGGCTTGGAGCCCGGCCGCAGCGGATTCGGGATCGAGCCGCGCAGCGTAAACGTGTCGGTGTTGGTGGCGACCGTGTTGTCGACGTAGTTGAGCGCGCCGGTCTGGCCATAGATCTGCCCGTTGGGCAGCCGCAGCCGGATCCGCACCGCGTCATAGCCGCCGATCGAGGCATACCGGTCGCGCAGGTCGAGCGCGGCGCGGACCGAGATCGGGAACAGCACGTACATCGGGTCCTGGCTGACGATGGTGGCGAGAGTGCCGCTGCCGGGTCCGACGACGTTGCCGACGGTCACCGTGGTGCGGCTGATCAGCCCGTCGATCGGCGCCTTGATGTCGGTGTAGTCGAGGTTGATCTGGGCCTGACGCAGCTGTGCCTGGGCTGCCAGTAGCTGCGCCTGGGCGGTGCGCTGGGCGGCCTGGGCGTCGTCGACGTTGCTGCGCTGGCCGGCGGGCCCGTTCAGCAGCGCCTGCGCGCGGCCCAGGCGCAGGCCGTTATTCTGCAAGGTGGCGTCGGCCTGGCTCACGGTCGCGGCCTGGGCCGCCACTTGCGCCTCGAACGGCCCGCGCTCGAGCTGATACAGGCTCTGGCCGGTCTTGACTTCCGACCCTTCGGTGAACAGCCGCTTCTCCAGGAATGCCGTCACCCGCGCCACCAGCTCGACCCGGTTGATCGCCTGGAGCCGGCCGACGAATTCGCTGCTCTCGATCACCGATTGCCGCTTGACCGCGGTGACGCCCACGGCCGGCGGTCCGCCTGGTCCCGGCTGCGCGTGCGCGGCCGCGGCGATGGAAACTGAGAGCACGAGGGCTGGCGTGAGACGCATGGCCTTCATCTACCTTGTTCTACCGCATCGCACCAAATGGGTCATCGTCCCGTCCTAACAAGCACGGGCCGAACAAGCACCGGCCATCTTGCCCGCGACCCGAAGCCGACGCAGGTTGGGCTTCCCGGGGCGGGCTTCAAGGAGGGCATCATGGGCGAGCGCGTGACGATTTGCGAGGTGGGGCCGCGGGACGGGCTGCAGATGGCCAAGTCGCAGATGCCGACCGCCATCAAGATCGAGTGGATCGGCGCCATCGCCGCCGCCGGCGTGCCCGAGATCGAGGTCGGCAGCTTCGTGCCGCCCAAGCTGATCCCCTCCATGGCCGACACCGCCGAGGTGGTGCGTGCGGTGCGCGACCTTTCGGCCGTCATCGTCGCGCTCGCGCCGAACCTGAAGGGCGCGCAACTCGCCGCCGAAGCCGGCGCGCGGCGCATCACCATCCCGGTCAGCGTGAGCGAAGGGCACAGCCGCGCCAACACCAACCGCACGACGGCCGAGGCGATCGCCGAAGTCGGCCGCATCGTCGCATGGGCCCGCACGGACGGGCGCGGCCTCGAGATCGAGGGCGCGCTCAGCACGGCATTCGGCTGCTCGATCGACGGCGTCGTGCCGACCAGGCGCGTGGTCGAGGTCGCCGCCGGCCTCGCCCAAGCCGGGGCGCACACGGTCGCGCTCGCCGACACGGTCGGATATGGCCACCCGGCGCAGATCCGCGAGGTCGTGCGCGCCGTCCGGGCCGAGGTCGGCGACAAACTCGAGGGCCTGCACCTGCACGACACGATGGGGCTCGGCCTGGCCAATGCGCTGGCCGGGCTGGAGGAGGGGATCCGCAGCTTCGACGCCGCACTGGCCGGGCTTGGCGGCTGCCCGTTCGCCCCCGGCGCGTCGGGCAACATCGTCACCGAGGACCTGGCGTTCATGCTGGAGAGCATGGGTTTCGAGACCGGGATCGACCTCGAGCGCCTGGTCGCCGCGCGCACCTTCCTGCAACAGGGCCTGCCGGCCGAGCCGCGGCACGGCGCGCTGGCCCGCGCCGGCCTGCCGCGCACTTTCAAGGCCGCCGCCTAACTCATTCGTATTATGCAAAAACCACGCGCCGCCCCCGCATCCGATGGCGCGTCCCCCACCATGGCGCAGTGGTTCCGCCTCAAGGAGCAGCATCCGGATGCGCTGCTTTTCCTGCGCATGGGCGACTTCTACGAGCTGTTCTTCGCCGACGCCGAGGCCGCCGCCGCCGCCCTCGACATCGCGCTGACACGGCGCGGCGAGCACGGCGGCGCCCCCATCCCGATGTGCGGCGTCCCCGTCCATGCTGCCGAGGCCTATCTCTCGCGGCTGATCCGCCGCGGCTTCCGCGTCGCCGTCGGCGAGCAGATGGAGCTGGCCCGCGGGCGCACCGGCAAGGGGCCGATCAAGCGCGAGATCGTCCGCCTGGTCACGCCCGGCACCCTGACCGAGGACAGCCTGCTCGAACCGCACCGGCCCAACCTGCTGCTCGCCCTGGCGCGCGTCGGCGGCCGGGTCGGCGCGGCCTGGCTCGACGTGTCGACCGGCCTGTTCGAGACCGAGAAGGTGGCCGACCTGCCGGCGCTGCTTGGCCGGCTGGAACCGGCCGAGATCCTGGCCGCGCCGGAGCTGGAGCTGGGCGACTGGGCCGGCCGGCGCGGTCCGGTGGTCGCGATCCCCTCGGCCGCCGATGCCGGCGCCCGCGTCGCTGCCGCGTTCGGCGCCGCCAGCCTGGACGCGTTCGGCAGCTTCAGCGACGCCGAGGCGGTCGCCGCCGGCATCGCGCTGGACTACGTCCGCCTGACCCAGGCGGGCAACCTGCCGCGCCTGTCCCGCCCGATGCCGGCCGGGCTGGGCCGCGAGATGCTGCTCGACGCCGCGACCCGCGCCAGCCTCGAGATCGCCAGGGCCCGCGACGGCGGGGCAGGGCACACGCTGCTGGCGGCGGTCGATCATACGTCGAGCGCGGCCGGCGCCCGCCTGCTCGCCGCCTGGCTCGCCGGCCCGCTGCTCGACCCGGCCGCCATCGCCGCCCGCCAGGACGGCTGGACCTGGCTGCTCAGCGACGCCGCCTCGCTCGCGTCCCTGCGCTCCGCCCTGCGCGGCGTGCCCGACCTCGCCCGCGCGCTCGGCCGGCTGGGCCTCGCCCGCGGCACCCCGCGCGACCTTGCCGCCGTGCTGGCCACGCTCGAGGCCGCCGCCGCCATCGCCGCCGCGCTCGGCCACGCCCCGCTCGCCACCGCGAAGCTGGCGGCCGGCCACGCCCTGGCCCGGACCTTGTCGCGCGCCCTGGCCGAAAAGCCGCCGGCCAGGCTCGAGGACGGCGGCGCCATCCGCGAGGGCTTCGACGGCGAGCTGGACGCCGAGCGCCGCCTGCGCGACGACAGCCGCCAGGTGGTCGCCGGCATGGTGCTCGACTACGCGCAGCGCTACGGCGTGGCCGCGCTCAAGATCCGCCATCACGCCCAGCTCGGCTACGTCATCGAGGCGCCGGCCAGCGCGGTCGAAACCCTGCGCGCGCACCCCGACCTGCAGATGCGCCAGGTCATGACCAACGGCGCCCGCTTCACCACGCCCGAGCTGGCCGAACTCGACCGCCGCATCAGCGAGGCCGCCGAGCGCGCGGCGGCCCGTGAGGCGGCTGTGTTCGCGACGCTCGTGCGCGCCGTGCTCGACGAGGCTGACGCGCTGGCCGCCTGTGCGGCCGCGCTGGCCGAACTCGACGTGCTGCAATCGGCCGCAAGGCTGGCCGAGGGCGGGCGCTGGTGCCGGCCGCACGTCACCGAAGGCGACGCGTTCCGCATCCGCGCCGGCCGGCATCCGGTGGTCGAGGCGGCACTCGCCGGCCGCGCCGCGTTCGTGCCCAACGAGTGCGATCTTTCGCCGGAGCGGCGGTTGCTGCTGCTCACCGGGCCGAACATGGCCGGCAAGAGCACCTTCCTGCGCCAGAACGCGCTGGCCGCCATCCTGGCGCAGGCCGGGCTGCCGGTGCCGGCCGAGAGTGCCGAGATCGGCGTCGTCGACCGTCTGTTCAGCCGCGTCGGCGCCGCCGACGACCTCGCCCGCGGCCGCAGCACCTTCATGGTCGAGATGACCGAGACCGCTGCCATCCTGCACCAGGCCGGGCCGCGCTCGCTGGTGATCGTCGACGAGATCGGCCGCGGCACCAGCACGCTGGACGGCCTGGCCATCGCCTGGGCCGTGCTCGAGGCCCTGCACGGCCAGATCCGCTGCCGCAGCATCTTCGCCACCCATTTCCACGAGCTCGCCCGTCTCGGCGCGCAGATGCCGCGCGTCTGTCCGCACACGATGCGCGTCAAGGAGTGGCGCGGGGGCGTGGTGTTCCTGCACGAGGTGGCCGAGGGGGCGGCCGGGCGCTCGTGGGGCGTCCATGTCGCCCAGCTCGCCGGGGTGCCGGAGGCGACCGTGCGCCGCGCCGCCGCCCTGCTCGCCGCGCTTGAGAAGAGCGGGCACGCGATGCCGGCCGAGCTGCCCTTGTTCGCCGCTCTCGAGGCCGAACCTTCCGGCCCGCCCGAGCCGCTTCCAGAGCCGCCTCCGGACCCGGTCCGACACGCGCTGGCCGAGATCGAACCCGATCGATTGACCCCTCGCGAGGCGCTCGACGCGCTTTATGCGTTGAAAGCACTCGCCGCTGCCGAGCAAGCAGCGCTAGAATCGCGGCAATGATCCCTCCGTCGCCTCTGCCCGACCACCCGGAAGACGCCGTTCGCATCTTGACCCAGGCGCTGGCCCTGCTCGCTCCGCCGGGCCGCCCGGTGCCCCGCGACGCGGCCCTGACCGCCTTCCGTCGCTACGTCGCTCGGGTGCAGAACCACGTCCAGGAGTTGTTCGAATCCGGCAGCCTGCCCGGTCTGAGCGCCGGCCGCCTGCTCGGCCAGTTCACCGACGGCGTCATCGCTGCCCTGCACGCCTGCGCCCTGACACAGGATTTGGGCGAGCCGGAGCCGCTCGCGGTGGTCGCGACCGGTGGCTACGGCCGTGGCGTGCTCGCCCCGTTCAGCGACATCGACCTCCTGTTCGTCACCCGCGACGAGCCGACCCCGGCCGCACTCGCGGTGGTCGAGTTCATGCTCTATTTCCTGTGGGATCTCGGCCTCAAGGTCGGTCACGCGACGCGCTCGATCGACGAATGCCTGCATGACGCCGAGCGCGAGATGGTGATCCGCACCTCCATGATCGATGCGCGCGTGCTGGCCGGCGACGACGCCCTGTTCGCCCGCTTCGAGGAGCGCTTCGTCGCGTTCTGCCGCGGCGACGGGGCCGGCGCCTTCCTGGCCGCCAAGCAGGCCGAACGCGACGCCCGCCATCGCCGCTACGGCGACAGCCCGTTCCTGGTCGAGCCCAACATCAAGGAGGGCAGGGGCGGCCTGCGCGACCTGCAGACGCTGTACTGGATGAGCCGTTACGTATTCGGCACCCAGATCATGGGCGAGCTGGTCGGCCCCGACAGCCCCGGCGGCGGCATCCTGACCGCCAACGAGGCCAAGCACGCCAGGCGCTCCTGGTCCTTCCTGTGGACCGTCCGCTTCCACCTGCACTACGTCGCCGGCCGCGCCGAGGACCGCCTCACCTTCGACCTGCAACCCGTCGTCGGCGCCCGCATGGGCTACACGCGGCATGGCCGCCAGGACGGCGTCGAGCGCTTCATGCGCCACTATTTCCTCACCGCGCGCGAGATCACCCGCATCACCGCCGTGCTCGAACCGGCCATCGTCCGCGCCGCGCTCGGCCCGCCCGCGATCCAGCCCGAGACCGACCAGGCCCTGCTTGATAGCGGCTTCGTGCTCGCCGACGGCCAGCTGATGAGCGCGCCCGGCCAGGATTTCGAGCGCGAGCCGATCAAAATGCTGAAAATACTGCAGGTTGCCAGGGACCGCCACCTGCAGCTGCATCCGCTCGCCCTGCGTGCCCTGATCCGCAACGAGCGCCAGGCCATCGGCTTGCGCCACGACCCGGCCGCCGCGGCCATCTTCACCGACCTGCTCTGCAACGGCGACACCGAGAAGGCCGACGGCGCGCGCTGGCTCAGCACGCTCAACGAGACCGGCTTCCTCGGCCGCTACATTCCCGACTGGGCCCGCATCGTCGGCCAGATGCAGTTCGACACCTACCACGTCTTCACCGTCGACGAGCACACGATCGAGGCTGTCCGCGTGCTCAACGCGCTCGAGCGCGGCGAGCTGAACGAGGTGGCCCCCGTCGCCAGCGGCCTCGTCGAGGACCTGCAATCGCGCCGTGCCCTCTACGTCGCCACGCTGCTGCACGACATCGCCAAGGGCCGCGGCGGCGACCATTCCGAGCTCGGTGCCGAGATCGCTCTCGAGGTCGGCCCCAGCCTCGGCCTGTCCGGCGAGGAGACCGAGACGGTCAGCTGGCTCGTGCTGCACCACCTGCTGCTCAGCCAGACCGCCTTCAAGCGCGATATCGACGACCCCAAGACCATCCTCGACCTTGCCGACACCATCCAGTCGCCCGAGCGGCTCAAGCTGCTGCTGCTGCTGACGGTGGCCGACATGCGCGCCGTCAGCCCGAAGGTCTGGAACGGTTGGAAGGCGACGCTGCTGCGCGAGTTGTATGGCCGGGTCGCCGAGGTGCTGGCTGGCGGCCTGGCCACCACCGAGCGCGACGTGCGCGTGGCGCGCGCCAAGGAGGCCGCCGTCGCGCTGCTCTCGGATTGGCCCGCCGACCGCATCCAGTCCTTCCTCGACCTCGGCTACCCCGGCTACTGGCTCAGCTTCGACCCCGAGACGCACGCTCGTCATGCACGGCTGATCCGCGATGCAGAGGCCCGCACCGCCCCGCTGACCGTCGACACGCAGCCGCTGCCGTCGCGAGAAGTCACCGAGATCACGGTCTATACGGCCGACCATTCCGGCCTGTTCAGCCGCATTGCCGGCGCCCTTGCCGTGGCTGGCGCGAGCATCGTCGACGCCCGCATCCACACGCTGACCAATGGCAGCGCGCTCGACACGTTCTGGATCCAGGACGCCGCCGGCGGCACGTTCGACGCGCCGCATCGCCTGGCCCGGCTGCACGTGCTGATCGAGCAATCCCTGTCCGGCCGCCTCGGCATCAACCAGGAGATCCGCCGCGCCTCGGCCGCCCTGCTCGGCCGGCGCATGCGCGCCATCCACGTCTCGCCCCGCGTCGTGATCGACAACCGCGCGAGCAACACCCATACCGTGCTCGAGGTGAACGGCCGTGACCGCCCGGGCCTGCTGCACGACGTCACCGCCGCGATCAGCGAGCAGGGACTGCAGATCGCCAGCGCGCACGTCACCACCTACGGCGTCCGCGCCGTCGACGTGTTCTACGTCAAGGACGTATTCGGCCTCAAAGTCGAGAATGATCGGAAGCTGCAGGCTTTGCGCGACGCTCTGCTTGCCGCGTTACTTCCGCCGGAAGATACCGCGCCGTTGCCGGAGAGCGGCGCCAAGCGGAAGCGAATGGCTGCGGAGTAACGCCACAATCCTGCTTATTCGACTCCGTTTAACTGCCCACACTGCCGGGCGCCGCACACCCAGCATCAACGCCGCTGCCGCCGCAGCGGCCTCGCCGCCTTGCCAATTGAGCCGCCGTCGGCGAGATGAACGCTGACATCTCGAGGACACATGCCATGCCCGACATCGTGCTGTACGGCTTCGACGGCTCTACCTACGTCCGCACCGTCAAGATGCTGCTCGAAGAGAAGGGCTGCCAAGACTTCAAGCAAGTCCAGGTCAACGTCCTGGCCGGCGAACCGCACTCCCCCGAGCACCTCGAGCGCCACCCGTTCGGCAAGGTGCCGGTGCTCGACTGGGACGGCACCCGTATTCTCGAGACCTCGGCCATCACCCGGTTCCTCAACGAAAAGCTCCCGGGCAAGTCGCTCGTGCCGGCTACGCCGGAGGATCGCGCGCGCATGGACATGGCCCTCGGCCTGATCGACTCCTACGGCTACCCTGCCTTGATCGGCGTCGCTGGCTATCACCTGTTCCCCGATTTCATCGGCGGCAAGAACGAGCAGGCGCGCCAGAAAGGGATCGAGACCGGCCGCACCCTGCTCGAAACCCTCATCCGAAGCCGCGGCCATTCGCCCTTCCTCGCCGGCGACCTCAGCCTGGCCGACCTCTATCTCGCGCCCATCCTGTTCTACGTCTCGCTGACGCCCGACAAGGACCAGGTGTTCGACGTGCCCGGCGTGGCCGATTGGTGGACCCGCATTGCCGCACTCCCGTCTTTCCAGCGGACGGAACCCAAATAGGCGGATCGAACGCCCGGCTCAGCATGCGCATCCTGTTCCTCGGCGACGTCGTCGGCCGCTCCGGCCGCGACGCCGTCTCCGCCGCGTTGCCGACCTTGCGGACGCAGCTGCGGGCCGATCTCGTCATCATCAACGGCGAGAATGCCAGCCATGGTTTCGGCCTCGGCCCGGAGATGGCGCAAGCCATGTTCCGCGCCGGGGCGGACGTCATCACCCTCGGCAACCACGCTTGGGACCGCAAGGAGTTGATCCCCTACATTGCGCAGGAGCCGCGCGTGATCCGCCCGCTCAACTTCCCGCCCGGCACGCCCGGCGCCGGGTCATTCGTGGCTGCCCTGGCCGACGGCCGCCGCGCCCTCGTGCTCAACGCCATGGGCCGGCTGTTCATGGACGCACTCGACGACCCGTTCCGCGCCACCGCCGAGCTGCTCGCCCGCTACAAGCTCGGCGCCAGCGTCACCGCCATCGTCGCCGACTTCCACGCCGAGGCCACCAGCGAGAAGCTCTCCTTCGCGCACTCGTTCGACGGCGCGGTCTCGCTCGTCGTCGGCACCCACACGCACGTGCCTTCGGCGGACCACCAGATCCTGCCTGGCGGCACCGCCTACCAATCCGACGCCGGCATGTGCGGCGACTACGACAGCGTGATCGGCATGGCCAAGCAGGGCGCCGCCTCCCGCTTCTGGACCAAGATGCCGGGCGAGCGCCTGCAGCCGGCCGACGGCGAGGCCACGCTGTGCGGCTTGCTCGTCGTCACCGACGACCGCACGGGGCTGGCCACCGGCGTCGAGCCGGTCCGCCAAGGCGGGCGGCTGTCGCAGACGATCCCTGTCCTATAATAGAAGGCACGACTCCAACAGCAGCGGGACGCTTTCGTGGCCGGTCATAGCCAGTTCAAGAATATCATGCACCGCAAGGGCGCCCAGGATGCCAGGCGCGCCCGCCAGTTCGCCAAGCTGATCCGCGAGATCACCGTCTCCGCCCGCCAGGGGCTGCCCGACCCGGCCAGCAATCCGCGCCTGCGCGCCGCCATGGCCGCGTCGCGCGAAGCCAACATGCCGCGCGACACGATCGAGCGCGCCGTCAAGAAGGCCAGCGGCGGCGCGGGCGGCGAAGACTATGCCGAGGTCCGCTACGAGGGATACGGCCCGGCCGGCGTCGCCGTCATCGTCGAAGCGCTCACCGACAACCGCAATCGCACCGCGTCCGACGTCCGCTCGGCGTTCAACAAGCACGGCGGCGTGCTCGGCGAGACCAACTCGGTTTCGTTCATGTTCAGCCGCTTGGGCGTCGTTGCCTACGACGCCAAGGCCGCCAGCGCCGACGCCATGCTCGAAGCCGCGATCGAGGCCGGGGCCGACAACGCCGAGAGCAGCGATGACGGCCACGAGGTCACCTGCGCCATCGAGGATTTTTTCGGCGTCCGCGACGCGCTCGAAGCCCGCTTCGGCGAGCCCCGCAGCGCCCGCCTCGAATGGCGGCCGCAAACTTCCGTCACGCTGGACGAGGACAAGGCGACCAGCCTGCTGAAGCTCGTCGACGCCCTCGAGGACAACGACGACGTGCAGAACGTCTACGCCAATTTCGACATCCCCGACGATGTCGCCCAGCGCCTCTCCGCATAGGAAAGCTGTTTGACCCGGCTGATGGGCATCGATCCCGGCCTGCGTTTCACCGGCTGGGGCGTCATCGAATCGCACGGCAACCGCCTGCGCCACATCGCCGACGGCGTGATCGCCACCGACAACGCCGACGCCGTGCCGGCCCGCTTGAAATACATCCACGACGAACTCACCGGACTGTTTTTACTTCATTCTCCCGACGAGGCCGCGGTCGAGGAGACTTATGTGAACCGCAACGGCGCAGCGACGCTGAAGCTTGGCTATGCGCGCGGCGTGGCCCTGCTGGCGCCTGCGCTGGCCGGGATCCCGGTGGCCGAGTATGGGGCCATGGAGGTCAAGCGCGCCGTCGTCGGCACTGGCGCCGCATCCAAGGACCAGGTCGAGATGATGGTCCGCCGCCTGCTGCCCGGCGCCACCCTGCGCCGCGCCGACGCCGCCGACGCGCTCGCCGTCGCCATCTGCCACGCGCACCACCGCTCGACCCGGCTGCGCATCGCCGGCGGGGCGGTGATGGCGTGATCGATGTTCGCACGGGCGGGGTGAGGGTGGAGTTTTTGGGCGCAAGCGGACGCTTGCGGCACCGCCACCCTCACCCCGACCCTCTCCCGCCAGCGGGAGAGGGAGGTTGGGAGAGGGATTTGGGTCACGTGCTATGATCGCGTTGCTGACTGGCCGGGTCGAAAGCCTCGAGGCAGACCGCTGCGTCGTCGACGTGGGTGGCGTCGGCTACCTCGTGCAAGCCTCCACCCGCACGCTCGCCGCCCTGCCCACGCCCCCCGCGCTCGCGCGCATCCTGGTCGAGACGCAGGTGCGCGAGGACGCGATCACGCTGTATGGCTTTGCCGACCCGGCCGAGCGCGACTGGTTCCGCCTGCTGCTCACCGTTCAGGGCGTCGGCGCCAAGGTCGCGCTCAACATCCTCTCCGCGCTCGCCCCGAAAGAGCTGGTCGGCGCCATCGCCGCCGGCGACAAGGCGAGCCTGACCCGCGCGCCCGGCGTGGGCGCCAAGCTCGCCATCCGCCTGCTCAGCGAGCTGCGCGAGAAGGCCGGCGCCATGCCGACCGGCATCTTCCTGCCGACCATAAGCGCGCCGCACGGGATCGAGGCCGACGCCATTTCGGCGCTGGCCAACCTCGGCTATCGCCGGATCGAGGCGCATCCGGTCGTGAGCGCCGTCATGGCCCGCCTCGGCGAGGATGCCGGCCTCGACATCGTCATCCGCGACAGCCTCAAAGAGCTGGCGATCAAGTGAGTGCCTCGTTGTGAGTGAGCGCACCATCGGCCCGGCTCGCTCGGACGAGGACGCCGCCGAGGCCACGCTGCGGCCGCAGACCCTGGCCGATTTCGTCGGCCAGAAGGCCAGCCGCGAGAACCTCGCCATCTTCATCCAGGCCGCCCGCACCCGCGGCGACGCACTCGATCACGTCCTCCTGCACGGCCCGCCCGGCCTCGGCAAGACCACGCTGGCGCAGATCGTCGCCCGCGAGCTCGGCGTCGGCTTCCGCGCCACCTCCGGCCCGGTGATCCAGCGCGCCGGCGACCTGGCCGCCATCCTGACCAATTTGCAGCCGCGCGACGTCCTGTTCATCGACGAGATCCACCGCCTGCAGCCCGCCATCGAGGAAGTGCTCTACCCGGCGATGGAGGATTTTCAATTGGACCTCATCATCGGCGAGGGGCCGGCGGCGCGCAGCGTGCGCATCGACCTTTCGGCGTTTACGCTGGTCGGGGCGACGACACGCGCCGGGCTGCTGGCGACCCCGTTGCGGGACCGGTTCGGCATCCCGCTGCGGCTGATCTTCTACACGCCGGAGGAGCTGCAGCAGATCGTCGCCCGCGGGGCCGAGAAGCTCGGCTTCCAGCTGACCGCTGAGGGCGCGGCCGAGATCGCGCGGCGCTCGCGCGGCACCCCGCGCATCGCCGGCCGCCTGCTGCGCCGGGTCCGCGACTTCGCCCTGGTCGGCGGCGACAGCCCGGTCGACCGCGTCATCGCCGACGCCGCACTGACCCGGCTCGAGGTCGACCGCCTCGGCCTCGACGCCATGGACCGCCGCTATCTCCGCCGCATCGCCGAGCACCACGCCGGCGGCCCGGTCGGTGTCGAAACGCTCGCCGCCGCCCTGGCCGAAGCGCGGGACACGCTGGAGGACGTGATCGAGCCCTACCTGATCCAGGAGGGCCTGATCCTGCGCACCAGCCGCGGCCGCATGCTCGGCGAGAGCGGCTGGCGCCATCTCGGGCTCATGCCGCCGCGGCCGCAACCGCAGCTCGACATGCTGTCCGACTCTGAATAGTCAACGCGTGGTTGCAGCGATGAAGACCTACCAACTGAAGTTGCGGGTTTATTACGAAGACACGGATGCGGGCGGCATCGTCTATCACGCGCGTTACTTGGCCTTTGCCGAGCGCGCGCGCACCGAAGCCTTGCGCGAGGCGGGGGTCCCGCATGACGAACTCGTCACGCAATTCGGCCTCATCTTTGTGGTGCGCCGCATCGAAATGGATTATCTGCGCCCCGTCCGGCTGGACGCGGAAGTGATTGTCGAGACCGGGCCGTGGGCGCTAGGTGGCGCCACCGTAGACCTCCGACAGCGATTCGCGGTGGTCGGGCAAGGGGGGGCGGGGGAGGAAACCGGTCGGCTCCGCGTCGGCCTGGCCTGTATCCGGGCGGCCGATGGCCGCCCCGCGCGGATCCCGCACCGATGGCGGGACGCGCTGGCGAATTGAGTGGTGGGAGTGCGAGTTTGGACCCTGTGCAAGCGACGAACCTCGACACGGCGGGCGGCGACCTGTCGATGCTCGGCCTGTTCCTTTCGGCCGACCTCGTCGTCAAGCTGGTCATACTCGGGCTGCTCGCCGCCAGTATCTGGGTCTGGGCCATCATCTTCGAGAAGGTCACCGCGCTGCGCCGCGCCAATCGCGAGGCCTCCCTGTTCGAGGACCGCTTCTGGTCCGGCGGCAGCCTCGACGAGCTGTATGAGGTCGAGGGCGTCCGCCCGCGGCACCCGATCGCTGCCGTATTCGGTGCCGCCATGGGCGAGTGGAAGCGCAGCGCGCAGGTTTCCGGCGTCGATCTGAGCCGCGGCAGCGTGCGCGACCGGGTCGACCGCGCGGTGGTGATCACGGTGCAGCGCGAGATGGAGCGGATGGAGCGCTGGATGGTGTTCCTCGCCTCCGTCGGCTCGACCGCGCCCTTCGTCGGCCTGTTCGGCACCGTCTGGGGCATCATCCGCTCCTTCTCGGCCATCGCCACCAGCCGCAACACCAGCCTTTCGGTCGTGGCACCCGGCATCGCCGAGGCCTTGTTCGCCACCGCCATCGGCCTCGTCGCCGCCATCCCCGCGGTGCTGGCCTACAACAAGATCAGCGCCGACCTCGCCCGCTTCGCCGTGCGCCTGGAGGGCTTCGGCACGGAGTTCGGCGCGATCCTGTCGCGTCAATCCGAGGAGCGGAGCTAGACCATGGCCGGGCCAATTCTGGGGCGGGGCAGGGGCGGGCGCTATCGCCCGATGGCCGAGATCAACGTCACCCCGATGGTCGACGTCATGCTCGTGCTGCTGATCATCTTCATGGTGGCCGCGCCGCTGATGACCTCGGGCGTCAACATCGACCTGCCCAAGGCCAGCGCCAATCCGGTCAGCCAGGACAGCGAGCCGATGACCGTCAGCGTCAACGCCGAGGGCAAGATCTACCTGCAGGAGACCGAGCTGCCGCTGACCGAGCTGGCCGCCAAGCTGTCGGCCATCGCCGACGGCAAGCTGGACCGCCGCATCTTCGTGCGCGGCGACAAGGCGCTCAGCTACGGCCGTATCATGGAGGTCATGGCGACCATCACCCAAGGTGGCTTCACCAAGGTGGCGCTGCTCGCCGAACAGGCCGGCGCCCCCGCCGCGACCGGCGTGCGCACGCCGTCCTCCACGCCGGCGCCCGCCAGCCAGGCCCCGGCCGTGCGTACCCGAACCCGGTAGCCCCACCCATGCCGCGCGGCATCCAGTCATGACGCCTGAGCTTCGGCGCGGCGGCGCCGTCTCAGCCGTCCTGCACGGCGCCCTCCTGCTCGCGCTGCTGCTGACGCTCAAGCCGCCGCCCGCTCCGCCGCTGGGCGAGAGCGCGGTCACCATGGAGTTCGCCATCGACCCGGCCCAGGTGCAGCGCGCGCAGACCCCATCGGCCACGCCCGCCCCGGCCCCGGCCGAGGTCCCGACGCCCGACCTGCCGTCGCTCGACAAGCCGCGCCCGACCCCGATCGAGGCGCCGCCGCCGCCACCCCCGCCACCGCCGCCCCCACCCCCGGCGCCGACCGCCGCAGCCGCTCCGGCCGCCCCGGCGCCGCCGCCGGCCGCCCAGTTCGCCCCGCCCGCGCCCGTCACGGTGGCTCCGGTGCCCGCGCCGCTGCCGCTGCCGACTCCGCCGCTGCCGGTCCCGCCCATGCCGCCGCCGCCCGTGCCGCCGCCGCCTGCGCCCACGCCGGCCCGCCCCGTGCCGCAAACCGCCCCGCCCAAGCCCGAGCCGCAGCCGCCTGCGCCCCGGCCCGCGCCCGAGCGGCCCAACCCGGCCCAGCGCACCCCCAGCACCACCAGCCAGCCCAACCCGGCCAAGAGCACCGCCGACGACAGCAAGACGCTGGAAGCAACGCTCGAGAAATATCGCTCGCAACAACGCCAGACCCAGGCGCCGCGCGCCGTCTACAACCCACCCCGCGGCGGCGCCGTCGGCGGCGGCAGCCCGGACGGAATCGACAACGCCAAGCTGTCGGCCGCCAGCCGCGGCGCCATCGGCGACCGCATCCGCGAGTGCTGGACCCGCGACGCCGGCGCCAAGGACGCCGACCAGCTCTCCGCCCGCCTGAAGATCATCACCGACCCGGCCGGCGTCGTTCGGGAGGCCACCGTCGTCCAGCCCGGCGCTGGCCCCGCCGGCCTGGTCTTCGCCGAACGCGCCCGCCGCGCTGCCCTCGACCCGCAATGCAACCCGATTCCGCTGCCCCGGCAGATGCTCGGCCAGAACCATACGTTCGAGATCGTGTTCAAGCCATGAGACGCACCATCCCTCCCAATCCGGCCCTCAACGAAGAGATCCAGATGCACGAAACCCCCCTCCCGCTCGCTCGTCGCGCCCTGCTGCTCGGCGCCGGCGTCGCCGCCATACCGCTGCTCGCCCGCGCCCAGGGTGCTGCGGCCGATAGCCAGATCACCGTCGACCGCGCCCGCACCGCGCCGATCCCGATCGCCATCCCCGCACTCGCCGGCTCCCCGCTCGGCGCCCAGATCACCGACGTGATCGCCAACGACCTCGGCCGCTCAGGCCTGTTCCGCCCCATCGCCGCCCAGATCGGCGCCGCCGACGCCGGCGACACTCCCAACTTCCAAAACTGGAAGGCCGTCGGCGCCCAGGCGCTCGTCACCGGCAAGGTCGAGGGCGGCGGCAGCAACGTCCGCGTCGAGTTCCGTCTCTGGGACGTGCTGCCCGGCCAGCAGATCCAGGGCACCGCCTACACCACCACCTCGCAGAACTGGCGCCGCATCGCCCACATCATCAGCGACGTCATCTACGAGCGCCTGCTCGGCGAGAAGGGCTACTTCGACACCCGCATCGTCTACGTCGCCGGCACCGGCCCGCGCGACCGCCGCACCAAGCGCCTGGCGATCATGGACCAGGACAGCGAGAACAACCGCTTCCTGACCGATGGCGGAAGCCTGGTGCTCACGCCCCGCTTCCATCCGACGCGCGACCAGATCGTCTACATGTCCTATTCCAACAATCGCCCGCGCGTCTGGACGCTCGATCTCGGTTCCGGCCGCCCGACCGTGCTCGGCGATTTCGACGGCATGACCTTCGCCCCCCGCTACGCGCCCGACGGCAACAGCATCATCATGTCGCTCGCCCGCGGCGCCGGGTCGGACATCGTTACCATGGGCGTCGGCGGCGGCCGCCCGCGCGTGCTGACCAGCTCCGGCTCGATCGACACCAGCCCCTGCTACAGTCCCGACGGCAGCCAGATCGTCTTCAACTCCGACCGCGGCGGCGATCAGCAGCTCTACGTCATGAGCGCTGGCGGCGGCGGCGCGCGGCGCATCTCCTACGGCCGCGGACGCTACGCGACCCCCGTCTGGTCGCCCCGTGGCGACCTGATCGCCTTCACCCGCCTCGGCAGCGGCGGCTTCGCCATCGGCGTCATGCGCCCCGACGGCTCCGGCGAGCGCATCCTGTCCGAGAGCTTCGACGTCGAGGGCCCGACCTTCTGCCCCAACGGCCGGGTCATCATGTTCTATCGCGAGAGTCCGGCGCGCGACCGCTCCGGCGCCGGCTTCGGATCCCGCCTGGTCAGCATCGACATCACCGGATTCAACGAGCGGGTGGTCTCGACGCCGACCGACGCCTCCGCCCCCGCCTGGTCGCCCCTGCTTGCTTGACCCCGGTCGAGCTCGCTTGACCCCGGTCAAGCTCGCTTGACCCGTCGGAACACGCGGCGTATCGCGCTGCACAACGCAACGGCTTCCCGTTTACGGATGGATAAGGTGCAATGAACTACAAATCGCTGGCACTCCTCGCCTCGCTCGCCATTCTCGGCGCCTGCGCCGACAACGCCCAAAACAGCACCGGTGCCGCGACCGGCGCCGGTTCGACCGCGTCCACGACCGGCGGCGCGAACCCGGGCAGCCAACAGGACCTCGTCGCCAATGTCGGCGACCGCGTCTTCTTCGGTGACGACCAGTCCAGCCTCAGCAGCGACGCCCGCGCCACGCTGGACCGCCAGGCCGCCTGGCTGCAGCGCTACCCGCAGGTCGCCATCCAGCTCGCCGGCAATTGCGACGAGCGCGGCACCGAGGAATACAACCTCGCCCTCGGCCAGCGCCGCGCCAACGCCGCCCGCGACTACCTTGTCGCCCGCGGCGTCAGCGGCTCGCGCGTCTCGACCATCAGCTACGGCAAGGAGCGCCCGGTCGCCCTCGGCTCGGATCAGCAGGCCTACGCGCAGAACCGGAACGCGATCACCTCCGTCCAATGATGCGCCCCGCCTTCGCCGCGATCTTCCTGAGCGGCGCGCTGGCCCTGCCGGCGCGCGCTCAGATGGATACGCGCGAAGGGATCATCCTGCAGAACCAGATCCTGGAGCTGCGCCGCGATCTGCAAGCGGTGCAGCAACAGCGCGGCGCCCCTCCGCCCGGCTATTACGGCGGCCAGGGCGGCGCGCAGTCGGGTGGCCAGGGCCAGGGCGGCGACGGGCTGCAACTCCAGTTGCTTGACCGGGTGCAGTCGCTCGAAGACCAGGTGCGCCGGCTCCGTGGCCAGTTGGACGAACAATCCAACGCGTCCCGCCGGGCGCAGGAAAGCCTGTCCAAGCAGATCGAGGACATGAACTTCCGCCTCGGCAACGCGCCCGCCGGCGCCGCACCCGCGTCCCAGGCGCCCACCCCGACCCGGACAGACCCGGCGCCGAACGACGCCCCGGCGCGCCGCACCCCCGAGATCGCGCTGAAGGACGGCAACACCGCGCTCGCCCGCCGCGACTATGCCGCCGCCGAAGGCGCCGCCCGCGAAGTCCTGGCCACCGGCCGCACCAGCCCGCGCGCCGCCGACGCCAACTTCCTGCTCGCCCAGGCCCTGCTCGGCCAGCGCAACTACCAGGGCTCCGCCGTCGCCTACGACGACGCCTACAACCGCAGCCGCACCGGGTCGCGCGCGCCCGACGCCCTGCTTGGCCTCGCCAATGCCCTGACCGGGCTGAACGAGCGCCCGGCCGCCTGCGCCACGCTCGACAAACTGCGCCGCGAATTCCCGTCCGTTCGCGGCCCGGTCAAGGACACCGCCACTGCACTGCGCGCCCGCAACGGCTGTAGCTGACGCCGAATTCGCCCAGCTGATGCTGCCGCTCGGCTTGTTCGCGGCCGATCGGCGCGTGGTCGTCGGCGTGTCCGGCGGGGCCGATAGCACCGCCCTTGCCCTGCTCTTGTCGCGCTGGGGCGATCCGCTGGCCACCATCGTCGACCACGGCCTGCGCGCCGAAGCCGCCGCCGAGTCGGAGGCGACGGCGCAGCGCCTCGCCGCAATCGGCATCCCCGCCGTCATTCTGCGCGCCCATCTCCGCCCAGGGCCCGCCGCCGCCGAACGCGCCCGCGAGGCGCGCTACCAACTCCTGCTCGACCTGTGCCAGCAGACCGGGCGCCCTGATCTCCTGCTCGCCCATCACGCCTCCGATCAGGCCGAGACCGTCCGCATGCGTAAGGATGCCGGCAGCGGCGCCCGGGGGCTCGCCGGCATGGCCGCGCTGGCCTATCGCAGCCAAGCCCGCCTCGTCCGCCCCTTGCTGTCGATCCCACCCGAGCGGCTCCGCGCCACCCTGCGCGCCGCGGGGCTCGCCTGGGTCGAAGACCCGACCAACCACGACCAACGCAGCCTCAGGGCCTGCTTGCGCGCCGAGATGGACGACGCCGATCGCCGGGGCGGCAGCCTATTGGCCGGGCACGCCGGCCTGGAGCGGGCCGCCGCCGATCGGTTACTGGCCGAGTCGCTGGCGGAGACGCGATTCTACCCAGAAGGTTTCGCCGTCATCCCCGGACCGATCGACGCACCGGTCGACGCGCCCGTCGACGCGATTGCCTTGCGTGCCATTATCTGGGCCATCTCCGGTCGTCGCTACCCGCCGCCGCAGACCGCGCTCGAACCCGGCCTACAGCCGCGCACCGTTCACGGAGTGCTGCTGCGTCCCGCCGGACGCCTCGGCCCGGGCACGCTCGTCGCCCGCGAACCAAGCGCCGTCGCCAGTCCGGCAATCGCCCGGCCAGGCACCGTTTGGGATAGCCGTTTTCGTGTGCTCCGCGCTGAACCCGGCCTGACCATCGGCGCCCTCGGTGCCGAAGCCGCGCGGCTTCGGCGATATTCCAACCTCCCAGCGGTCGTGCTGCAAGGCCTGCCCTCGCTCCGGCGCGACGGAAAACTCGTCGCCGTGCCGCATCTGTCCTTTCCTGATCCGACGACGTGCCGTAGCGTCGCGCTCTGCGCTTGTCCGAGCATGCAAGCGTCCGGGGCGCCGTTCGTGCCCCAACACATTCTTTCTGCCGTTAATCCCTTCGTAGGGCAGGGGGTGTAGACTGGAGCGGGGCACCTTATGTTTGACGCATTGGGCGGTAGTCTGTAGCGCCGCCATTTGGACTGGATCGCTGGAAGCAGATGATGAGCAATTTCGGTCGTAACCTCGCGCTCTGGGTGATCATCGCCCTCCTGCTCGTGGTCCTGTTCAACCTGTTCCAACCGGGCGGCAATACCCGGGCGGCAACGCAGGTCGCGTATTCTGATTTCATCTCCGAAGTGAACGGCGGCCGGGTCCGCGACGTGGTGATCCAGGGCCGCACCGTCAGCGGTCAGCTTACCGACGGGCGCACCTTCCAGACCTACACTCCGGAAGATCCGGCTCTCGTCAGCCGCCTCACCGACAAGGGCGTCCGCGTCATCGCCAAGCCGGAGGAGAGCGACAATCCATTGCTGCACTATCTGCTGAGCTGGTTCCCAATGCTGCTGCTAATCGGCGTGTGGGTGTTCTTCATGCGCCAGATGCAATCGGGCGGGGGCCGTGCCATGGGCTTCGGCAAGTCCCGCGCCCGGATGCTCACCGAGAAGCAAGGGCGCGTCACATTCGAGGACGTCGCTGGCATCGACGAGGCGAAGGCTGAGCTTCAGGAGATCGTCGAGTTCCTCAAGGATCCCCAGAAGTTCCAGCGGCTCGGCGGCAAGATCCCCAAGGGCGTGCTCCTGGTCGGGCCCCCTGGGACGGGTAAGACGTTGCTGGCACGCGCCATCGCCGGCGAAGCCAATGTGCCGTTCTTCACCATCTCCGGCTCCGACTTCGTCGAGATGTTCGTCGGCGTCGGCGCGAGCCGGGTGCGCGACATGTTCGAGCAGGGCAAGAAAAACGCCCCTTGCATCATCTTCATCGACGAGATCGATGCTGTCGGCCGCCACCGTGGCGCAGGCCTCGGCGGCGGCAATGACGAGCGCGAGCAGACGCTGAACCAGATGCTCGTCGAGATGGACGGCTTCGAGAGCAACGAGGGTGTCATTCTCATTGCCGCGACCAACCGTCCCGACGTGCTCGACCCCGCGTTGCTGCGTCCCGGCCGGTTCGACCGCCAGGTCGTCGTCCCGAACCCGGACGTGAACGGCCGCGAGAAGATTCTGCGCGTGCACATGCGCAAGGTCCCGTTGGCGTCCGACGTCGACCCGAAGGTGATCGCCCGCGGCACCCCCGGCTTCTCCGGCGCCGATCTCGCCAACCTGGTCAACGAAGCCGCCCTGCTGGCCGCTCGTCTGGGCAAGCGCGTCGTCGCCATGGCCGAGTTCGAGCATGCCAAGGACAAGGTCATGATGGGTGCCGAACGCCGGTCGCTGGTCATGTCCGAGGCCGAGAAGCGGATGACCGCGTATCACGAGGCCGGTCATGCCCTGATCGCGATCAACGATCCCGAGTGTGACCCGGTGCACAAGGCCACCATCATTCCCCGCGGCCGGGCTCTCGGCCTGGTCATGAGCCTGCCGGAAGGCGATCGCCTCAGCGAGAACCGCGCCCGGCTGCACGCGCGCATGAAGATGGCCATGGGTGGCCGCGTCGCCGAGGAACTCGTCTTCGGCCCCGACAAGGTCAGCAATGGCGCCGCCGGCGACATCAAGGCGGCGACCAATATCGCACGCACAATGGTCACCGAGTGGGGCATGAGCGACAAACTCGGCATGATCGCCTATGGCGACAACAGCCAGGAGGTGTTCCTCGGGCACTCCGTGACGCAGAACAAGAACGTGTCGGAAGCGACCGCCCGCGAGATCGATAGCGAGATCAAGTCCATCATCGATGGCGCCTACGGTGGTGCGAAGACCCTGCTGACCGAGCGGCTCGACGAACTCCACCGCCTCGCGCGCGGCCTGCTCGAATACGAGACGCTTTCCGGTGACGAGATCCGCATAGTCCTGCGCGGCGAGCCGGTCATCCGCAAGGTGGTCGACGAGCCGGCCGCCGATAGCCGGCGTGCTTCGGTGCCGACCGCGGGCCGTCCTGCCGCACCGCCACCCACTGGCGGACTCGGGCCGGCTCCGCAACCAGGCTGAGTCGCATCGCGGCAGACGCCATCCTCGAGCCGCTCGGCCTCCTGTCGGGCCCCGGCGCGCTCGAGGCGATCAAATGTGAGACGGCCCGCCCCCTCGTTGGCGGGCCGCTTGCTTTTTCATTGGTCCGCCCACTCGGCGCGATGCAGGCGACCCCGGTCAACGACTGGCGGGGCCCGCTCGACGCATTGACCCAGCCCCGGGCGTCCTGGGCCGGTTTGCCTCCCGGGCCGCATGTCATGGGCATTATCAACGCAACCCCCGACAGCTTCAGCGATGGCGGGCAGACGCTCGACCCGGGGCCAGCGATCGCCCGCGGGGAGCGCATGCTCGCCGCTGGTGCGAGCATCCTGGACATCGGTGGCGAATCGACCCGGCCGGGCGCTCGCCTCGTCGCGCCGGAGGAAGAGCAGCGCCGGATCCTGCCGATCATCGCCGCGCTGGCCCGCGCCGGCGCGCGCGTCTCCGTCGACACCCGCAACGCCGACACGATGGCTCGAGCGTTGGATGCAGGTGCCACGATCATCAACGATGTCAGTGCCCTCCGGCACGACCAAGCATCGGCCGCGCTCGTCGCGCGTCGCGGCTGCCCTGTGGTGATGATGCACATGCGGGGCGACCCGGCGACCATGTCCACCCTGGCGCACTACGGCGACGTAGCCGCCGACGTTCTGGCCGAACTCTCCGCCTCACTTGCCCGGGCAGAGCATGCCGGTATCAGCCGCGCGCAGATGGCGATCGATCCAGGCTTCGGCTTCGCCAAGACGAGCGCGCAAAGCCGCGACCTTCTGCAACGGTTGCCACTCTTTCTTAATCTTTCGTGCCCTATAATCGCCGGAATGTCGCGTAAGAGGTTCATCGGTGAGATGTCGGGCGTCGTCGCTCCAGAGCAGCGCGATATAGCGTCGGCTGCGGCCAGTATGCTGGCGCTGTCGCTTGGCGCGACTATCGTGCGCGCTCACAACGTCGAGGCGACGGTATCTGCGGTGCGTATTTGGCAGGCGGTTCAATGCCCCGCCGCACCCCAAACGGGAGAGTGAGTGTGACGACCAGCAAGCGCCTGTTCGGGACCGACGGTATCCGCGGCACCGCGAACGCCGACCCGATGACCGCGGAAACCGCCCTCGCTCTCGGGCAAGCGGCCGGGCTCTACTTCGTCCGCGGCAGTCATCGGCACCGGGTCGTGATCGGCAAGGACACGCGCCTGTCCGGCTACATGATCGAGCCCGCGCTCGTGGCTGGTTTCGTCGGCGCCGGCATGGACGTGACCTTGGTCGGGCCGCTGCCCACCCCGGCCATCGCCATGCTCACCCGTAGCCTGCGCGCCGATCTCGGTGTCATGGTCTCCGCCTCGCACAACAGCTTCGAGGACAACGGCATCAAGCTGTTCGGACCGGATGGCTTCAAGCTGTCCGACGAAACCGAGCTGACGATCGAGACCCTGATGTCCGAAAGCCGTGGCCACCTTCTGGCCAAGCCCGACCGGCTCGGCCGCGCCAGCCGGCTTGAGGATGCCGGCGGCCGCTACATCGAGGCCGCCAAGGCCACGTTCCCGCGCCGGATGACGCTCGACGGCCTCAAGATCGTCGTCGACTGCGCGCACGGCGCCGCCTATCGCGTCGCGCCCACCGTGTTGTGGGAGCTGGGCGCGACCATCATTGCCGTCGGCGTCGAGCCGGACGGTTTCAACATCAACAGCGGCTGCGGATCGACCCGGCCGGACTTCCTCCGCGCCAAGGTCATGGAACATGAAGCGGACCTCGGCATTGCCCTCGATGGAGATGCGGACCGGCTCATCCTGGTCGACGAGAAAGGCGAGATCGTCGATGGCGACCAGATCCTGGCGCTGATCGCCTGCTCCTGGCTCAGGTCCGGCCGCCTGACCGGCGGCGGCGTGGTGGCCACCGTCATGTCCAATCTCGGCCTGCAGCGCCTGCTCGAAAGTGACGGACTGGCGCTCGAGCGGACCCGCGTCGGCGACCGCTACGTCGTCGAGCGGATGCGCGCCGCCGGCATGAACGTCGGTGGCGAGCAGTCCGGCCACGTGATCCTCTCGGACTACGCCACGACCGGGGACGGTCTGATCGCCGCCCTGCAGGTGCTGGCCGTCCTGGTCCAGTCCGGCCGGCCGGCGAGCGAAGCCTGCAAGATGTTCGAGAAGCTGCCGCAACTCCTCCGCAATGTCCGCTTCGTCGGCGGCTCACCGCTGAAGCACCCAAAGGTGGTGGCAGCGGTCGCCGATGCCGAGGCGCGGCTGGGCGATTCCGGCCGGGTGCTGCTGCGCCTATCCGGCACCGAGCCGCTCGTCCGCGTCATGGCCGAGGGCGAGGACCAGGCGGCGGTCAACCAGATCGTCTCCGGCCTGTGCGACACGATCCAGTCGGCGGCCGAGGCGGCCTGACGCTGCGCGGCCGGGTCCTCATCATCGCCGGCTCCGACTCCGGCGGCGGTGCGGGGATCCAGGCGGACATCAAGGCGGTCATGGCCATGGGCGGCTATTCCGCCACGGCCGTGACCGCGATCACCGCCCAGAACACGATCGGCGTCCACGCCATCATGCCGGTGCCGCCCGCAATGGTGCGCCGGCAGATCGCCGCCGTGCTCGACGATATCGGCGCCGACGCGATCAAGATCGGCATGTTGGGCGACGCGGCCACGGTCGCGGCGGTCGCCGACGACCTCGAGAGCCGGCCTCGCGTGCCGCTGGTGCTCGATCCCGTCATGGTCGCCAAAGGCGGCGCGAGCCTGCTTCAAGACGACGCGGTCCTGGCGCTAAGGCAACGCCTGCTGTCGCTGGCGGCCTTGATCACGCCTAATCTGCCTGAAGCCGAAGCGCTGCTCGGCCATGCCGTCGACGACCCCGAGGCCGCGGCACTCGAGTTGCGCGCACTGGGCGCCGAGGCCGTGCTGCTCAAGGGCGGCCACGCGGACGGAGCGATCGTCCGCGACGTCCTCGCCCATGCCGGCGGTGTCGAGATCTTCGCGATGCCGCGCCTCGAAACGCGGCACACGCACGGCACGGGCTGCACCCTGGCAAGCGCGATCGCGGCGTGCCTGGCCCAGGGTTTATCGCTGTCCGAAGCCGTCTCCCGCGCCCGCCGCTACGTCCAGGCGGCGATCGCGACCGCGCCCGGCTTCGGCGCCGGCCATGGTCCGCTCAACCACAACGCCCGGGCGGCTCAGGCGCCGTAGAGTTCGCTTTCGGCGATCAACGGCGGGCTTAGTTCGACCAAGCCGCCGTCCCGCTCGGCGCGATAGAAGCAACTGCGCCGCCCGGTATGGCAGGCGACCCCATGCTGGTCCACCAGCAGCAGCACCGCATCGCCATCGCAATCCAGCCGCACGTCCACCAGCCGTTGCGTCTGCCCGGACGTCTCCCCCTTGCGCCACAAAGCCAAGCGGCTGCGGCTGAAATAGCAGACCCTGCCGGTCGCCATCGTCTCTTCCAGCGCCGCCCGGTTCATCCATGCCAGCATCAGCACCTCGCCCGTGTCGTGCTGCTGCGCGATCGCCGGCACCAGCCCGGCCGCGTCGAACCGCACCTGCTCGAGCAGCGCCGCACTCATCGTGACGCGGCGGCCCGCAACGCCGCGAGCCCGCCCTCGAGATCGGCGATCAGGTCGGCCGGGTCCTCGAGCCCGATATGTATCCGCACGATCGGCCCGTCGAACGTCCCGGTGCCGGCAGTGCGGCTGAGGAACCCGGTCGTCGGCAGCGCCAGGCTTTCGAACCCGCCCCAGCTCGCACCGATCCCGAACAACTGCAGCGCGTCGATCAGCGCATGCGTCGCCCCGCCCGCGTAGTCCGGCTGGAACACCACGCCGAACAGGCTGCACGCCCCGCTGAAATCCCGCTTCCAGAGGTCATGCCCTGGCGCCCCCGGCAGCGCCGGATACAGCACCTGCAGCACCTCCGGCCGCGCCTGCAGCCAGGCCGCAACCTCGAGCGCCGAACGGGATTGCTGCGCCAGCCGCACACCCATCGTGCGCAGCCCACGCAGGCACAGCCAACAATCGTCCGGGCTCGCATATTGACCCAAGGCCAGCGCGCCGACGCGGACCCGCTCCCAATCCTGCTCGTTGGCCACCGTGATCGACCCGAGCAGCACGTCGGAGTGCCCGACCGGGTACTTCGTCAGCGCCTGGATCGACACGTCCACCCCATGCCGGAACGGCTGGAAATGGTGGATGCCCCAGGTGTTGTCCATCAGCACCTTGGCGCCATGCCGGTGCGCCACCTCGGCCAGCGCCGGCAGGTCCTGCACCTCGAACGTGTGGCTGCCCGGGCTCTCCG
>JAABUK010003106.1_pt1 | contig 28505 bp, 57 predicted proteins | sample 5559141 | NCBI WGS metagenome assembly JAABUK01 (sample SAMN10711869, study PRJNA513367) | rock metagenome | isolation source: Antarctica rocks | place: Antarctica: Victoria Land, Pudding Butte nord | collected 2016-01-03
CGCCAGTGTTGTCTGTCACGCAGTAGCCTCATAGGCATCCTAGCAGTCTGCTGTCCGCCGAGGCCCTTCTGTGCGTGTCTGCTGCCCAGCTCATCGTCCTGCTGCTGATCAGCTGAGGATGTCGCACCTACCGAGCACACCCGTTGCGCATGCTTGGTGTGGCAGCGCCACCGCCACCAAGATTTCAATAAAAAGATTTCAAAAACTAATTATTTAGGTCTCCGGGTAAGTCAACAAGCCGCGGCCCGCGATTAGGTACCAGGTATTGCAGGTCTTTGGAGTGTGTCGAGTCGTGTCTGAGTGCACACACAGATCGGGCGGCCGGCGGTGGTGGTGGGCACCAGCATCGGAGGCGCGACGGCGTTGGATTTCGCGCTCAACCACCCCGAGGACGTTTCGGCGTTGATACTCATCGATGCCCAGGTGACTTTCCGCTGTGGTGCTGGTTTCTTTCGCGTGTTTCACCACTTGCTGCCCCATCAGTGCGTTGGCGTGCTGCTCGCCGGCGCACACCGACTGTGTGTACCTCTGAGTCTGGCCGACCTTGCCGGTTTGCCTGAGCTGTGACCGCCTCCCATGCAGGGCTTCATTGACGGCATAGGACCCATGGCCAAGCTGCCGCGCTTCGCGGCACGGCTGGGTGTGAAGGTGTGTCAGATGATCTGGCCAGGCCATGCCATGCCATGCCATGAATCGCATGGAAGCAAACTCTGTCGCACATTAGGGTTTAGGGTTTAGGGTCGGGCTGCAGGCTGACACACAGCCTGAGCAGCTGTGGAACTTGTGCATGTGCAGGCCGTGGAAACAAAACCCCAACATGTGCCTTATGCAGATGCTCGCAGCTGAGGGTCTCTGACGGGAGTGTCTGCAGGTGCTGAAGACGGAGTGGTTGCGGCAGCAGGCCAACCGGATGGCGTATGTGGACCCAGCGCTGTCCAACCGGGACGCGATGCTCGTGGGCCGCCTGAACACGCACATGCCAGGTGCTGGAATGTTCCTCCGTTTTGTGGGACGTGGCCTGCGGCGCTCAGGCGCTGCATGCCTGACCTCGCACGTGCTGGAGGCCGCGCGGTGCGAGCTTCGGCTTGTCCGTCTCGGAAGTTCCTGCTGGTCTTGGAGCCTGCGTTTCACCATCCTCTGGGCCTATCCATCATGTCGCCCTCCTGTAGAGCCGGGCCTGCCCCTCAGCGAGCGCCATGTATGCACTCCAGCTGTGGAGTGCACGATGGTAGTAGCTCCTATAGTAGTACAGTATAACAGTTTGCGTACGAGGGTGCCACATGCGATGCATGACGCCATGTCATGAACCACCCAAGCGCAGGGTGTCGGCGCATTGAGAGAGTTTCACCACTCGGCAAGGACTTCTGCTGCGCCTTCTCGGCCTGCCAGTCGCCAGCTTCTGTCAGCACCTTCCACTGCAGGGTGGGAGGACGCCAACGTGGCGTTCATGGCCAGCGGCGGCTACACAGGCATAGGCGCGCAGGTGCCCGATGTCAAGGTGCGGGCGTTGGTACCATTCAGGGTTCAGGATTTGCAGATTCTCGCTCATCATTGCATGCCGCAGCAGCCGTCGTGCTGTGGCGGCGAGTGGGCAGCACTCGAGCAGTGCGCAGCGCAGCGCAGCGCAGTGAGGTTGGGTTGAGCTTGCTAAAATGGACAGAGCCCGGTCGCACATGCATCATGGCGGGCACAAATTTGGTTACCCCACAAATAGGATTAGCTCATCTGAAGGCTTCATTCCCTTGGCATCAGTCCTCGTCATATCCATCGTTACAGTCCCCTTCCTGTGCGCAGCCGCCGGTGCTGGTGCTGTGGGGCCGCCAGGACCGCATCCTGCCGCCAGAGACGGCGGAGCAGTTCGCGAAAGCGCTGCCGGAGGCGACGGTGACGTACCTCGAAAAGTCGGGGCACTCGGGGCACCTGGAGGAGCCACGGCTCGCGGCGGACGCCATTATGGAGTTTGTCGCCCGCTGCCATGCCACCCTGTAGGGTCCGGAGTGGGGCAGTCCGGGCGTCAAGGGAGCAAAATTGCCACGTGAACGGAGGAGAAGCAGACAGGGCGGCATGTCACAGCCCTGCACTGCCACAAGCGGAAGGGCCGCTGGAGGGGTGGGGCGCCCTGTGTGCATGCCTCGACTTGTGGATTCACTGGCAAGTAGCGAGTTGCTCGATTTTGACCTGAAAAGTGGCCGCATGCACAGGCAAGCGAGGACCATTTGTTTGTCGGGCTCATCTAAAACTGATATGCAGGGAATCTACAGCATTGTCCGCGATTACTGTGAAAATCTTGACTGTCATCAGAGGCGCTATGACTGAAACATCTGTACTTGCAGCATGTGTCAACACCCAGGACAAGAACCCCGACCAGAAACCCAGCCAGCTAGCTTAAACATCACACCTGATGGAGCCATCAAACTGAGCCCCTCGTACACAACACGAGAGGCGAGAGCTGCTGTTGCGTCAACAACAGCGGCGCAAGATTTAGGGCGCAGAATCATGCACCCTGCACTCCCCCAACCAGCAACCCCCAAACCCAGTCCCGCCAGTCGTCACTCTGACACGACGACCTGGCGCATGACCGGTGTCGGCGGCTTGTAGGAGCGCAGCAGCAGCGAAGAGCACACCACGCTCACGCTGGAAAGCGCCATCGCGCCGCCTGCGGCGCATGCAAAACCTAGTGCAGACATCCTTAACGCCCAAACATGAATGGACCAATCAAGGATGAACAAGCGGCGTGTGATGGTGTCTGCGCTGCACTCATGCTGGCGCAGGTGGCGAGCATGCGCAGGTTTGAAAATGGCATGCACATGAGGGTGCCAGCAGTCAGCTTCAAGGAGTGTTTGCTGCCTTGAAGTACTACGACAAGAAGACCTGTCGTGGCCGTTGGATGTCACAGGCTGCAGGGCGGCAAGCCACACCTGGTGGTCCAGAGCTCCAGGAGCATGGCCCTTTTGTCATTGGCTAACAAGAGCTAGCGTAAAGGTAACAATTATACTATGAAAAGGAATGACATATTTTTGGTAGGACACACTCTAGATCTGCTGGAGAAACACGCAGCAACGCAAAACGATGGGGCAGCCGCGTACCTGCAACTCTGGGTGGCATCTGCCACTGCGTGGACGGGTACAATTCGCCCGCTGTCAATGGGATCATGGAACGGAGTTGGGAGTCGCACAAACAAGGGCTGTAAATTTGCAACGCACCTGCAACCCAGGGTGGCATCTGCCACTGGGTGGAGGGGTACAGCACGCCCGCCGCCAGCGGGATCATGAGCGTATTGTAGCCGAAGGCCCAGCAGTAGTTGAGGCGGATGCGCCGGAAGGTGCGCGCCGAGAGGTCCAGCGCTGTCAGCACATCGCCCAGATCCGACTTCATGAGCACGTAGTCCGCCGCCTCGATGGCAATGTCCGTGCCTGGAGTGGAGAAGAGAACCGAACTGTGAAATGAGTCCAGCGCCGTCAGCACGTCGCCTATTCCCGACCTCATGAGCACGTAGTCTGCCTCGATGGCGATGTCCGTGCCTGAAAGAGAAGCACAAGAGATTAGCGCGTCGCCGAGATCCGACTTCAGGAGCACGCAGCCCGATGCCAAAATCGGTGCCTGTCAATAAGTTGGACGGTTGCTGAAGTATTGCACCCCTCTCTTTGGTTGCCGAAATCCCTTCTGTATTCCTGTTGAGGAGGCTGCTCCATACGAGAATCCCGTGAAGGAGATGCTTCTGCATATGAAGGTGTGGTAAAAACAGTACAATTTGCCTTTTTATTTATTTTCAATAATTATTAATTTTTAGGGAATTAATATGATTGATTCAAGATGCAGAAGCATCGAGGCGGGCGCCAGACCAATCATGCGGTAGATGCAGGTATCGGATGCCTCTTGAGATGACCCTAAACCTTCAATAGTGCAACATCCCCCGTTTGAATCTAATGGAGACTTTAATGGAGTTGTTTGATGCGTGAGTTGTTCAGATGCAGGCAGCCCGCACCGGAGCCGATGGCGAGGCCCACATCAGCCTGAGCCAGCGCGGGGGAGTCGTTGACGCCATCTCCAACCATGGCTACGGCGGTGCCCCCCGCCTGCAGCGCCCGCACCACATCAGCCTTGCCGCTCGGCAGCACCTGCAGGAAACGAGAGTCGCTGCACATGAGTGAGCAAGAAGAGACGTTGCAAAAGGAGTGTGCGGCGAGGTGTTGGAGATGAAGCGCTGCCGTCCACCAGCAGGGCACCACGTCTGCCCGGCCGCTGGGCAGCACCTGCTACTGTGCAAAAAACAACTCTAGGTTTATTCATCTGACTCGCAATTGTGTAGCATCAGTCCCTAAGGGTCATGCGGCCCAGGTCACGTGGGAGATATCCAGTTTACTACTTACTGGTTACTACTTACTGATTACTACTTACTGACTACTACTTACTACTTGCTATTTACTACTTACTACGTGTCGTAATGCCGCTGCAGATTCCCCCAACTGACAAAAGTAGACGCCCTGCTGCGGCGGAAACATGCCACGTGCGTTTGCAAGTCTATACGGATCTCGCATCCGGTTTGTGAACGGCAGTGCGACAGCGTGCACCTCTGCTGTGACGTGACGGATGCCCAGGCGCGCTAAACCCTAAAACCTAAACCTGAAACCAGCATCCGGTTTGCGGACGGCAGTGCGACGGCGTTCACCTCTGCTGTCACGTGACGGATGCCTAGGCGTGCCGCGATGATGCGAGCCGTGGTCCAGTTGTCCCCCGTGAGCATGTGGCATGCGCGGCCAGACGCCTGCAGCGCGGCCACCACGCCCGCCGCCTCCGGCTTGACAGGATCAGCGACCGCCAGCGCCGCCAGCAGCCTGCGGTGCAGAAGGTGAAGCCTTGCAGACAGGGAAGGACCAGCTTTCCTGCAATGCCGCCGCCACGCCTGCCGCTTTGGGCTCGACGAGATCCGCCACCGCCAGCGCCGCCAGCGGCTTGTATCGCGAAATTGTAAATGTCAGAATCACGATATTGTCAACGTCAGGATCACGATATTGTCCACGCAGCGCTCGGCAGGCGCCGCCTCCGGTTTCCTTCGAATGTACAGGGGTCCTAGGGTTGATAAACCCTGCCAGCCTGAGATCAGCCTGCGATGAGCTGGAGTGAGCCGGGAAAGGCGAGAATTTGATCAAAGTACAGTACCTGCTGCTGCCTGCAACGAAGACGCAAGTGTAGCCTCGCCCCTCCGACTCACGCGCCCACTCCGCCGCCGCCAGGGTGACCGCTACACCCTGCTCCTCCATGAGCCGCCGGCTGCCGACGAGAACGGGAATGCCGCCGCCGCCGCCGCGGCCATTGCTGCCGCCGCTGCTGGGCCGGGGCTGGCCGCCGCCCAGCGGCGTCGGCAGCTGCACCATGCACTTGACGCCCCTGCAACAGCGCGTGACCATACAGTCGCACATGTGGCGCATGCAAAGGCTGCACTGTAGGAGCCACAGCTGGGCGTGACGACCAGAAGAGCACTGTGTGAAGCAGCAGCGTTCACGAGCAGGATCCCATGCTCACGATGAAGCTTCGTGGTGCAAAAAAACGACTTCAGGTGAGCCAGTACCGCACCTGCCAGGGAGGACCTCCAAACCTGAAGAAGGCGCCACCCAGCCGACGTCCCGACTGCCGCCGCCGCCGTGGCTGGCCTGCCGCTCCAGCCGCCGCCTGCTGCCAACGTCGCTGCCAATGTTGCCGCTGTCGTCGCTGCCTTCGAGGCCGCCGCCTCCGCCGTCTGCCACCGCCGCCGGCCCGGTGGCGGATTCCGCCGGCCCGATGGCGGATTCCGCAAATGCGAGCACCGCCGCGGCCACGGGATGCTCGCTGGACACCTCCGCTGCGGCTGCCAGCGCCAGCACGTCGTGCAGGGACGCCTGCGGGCGAGAAAGACAGAAATGTCATGATGAGACGATTTGAGGGATATGATACCTCCGCTGCCGCCGCCGGCGCCCCCTGCAGGGAGGCCTGCAGTGTTCAGGAAAAGCTAGGGCTCGGATAATGACTTTGTAGTCGCACAGTCTCCCATCACAAAGCCGCGAGACTGTGCGGAATTGCTGAACAGCACCGCCGCGGCCGCCAGCGCTACGAATTGAAACCCAATTCAATTCGTGCGGGAAGCCTGCAGGCAACCGCTGGATTCGAACGCTGCCTCTCTGTAACCACAGCCACTAACCAAACATGGAAACACTCGCGGTTGCAGGCGCCGGAGCAATGATGTGGCTGACACTTGTAACAAAACACTTGTAACGAGTTGCTCGTCTCTTGCACAAAAAGTTGCCCGGACCAAAGACCCAAAGGCGAAGGCATCGGAGATACTGACCTGCTTGTCGAACAGGCGGTGGTCCAGCACGGTAGGCTTGCCGACGGTGAGCGTCCCCGTCTTGTCAAACACGACCGCCTTGACCTTTGTCGCGCGTTCCATGCCGTCCGCGCCCTGCGTCAGTCAAGGGTCAGCAGCTCACAAACTCGAGCCAGCAATGGAATCGGATCATCGAGTCCTGAGACATGTGTTGTCGAATGCCTGGAACCACTGCCTGGACTTGTGCGGCGCGTTCCATGCCAGCTCCTGCACTCAGGGAGGAATCGTAATTTCAACGTCCACAGCCTTGACCTTGGTGGCGAGATGCATGACTTCCACGACCTATAGGCAACGCATGGTTTCAAAACACCCACGATACTGTAGTACACAGTCTTGCGGTCCGGATCTGCCAGTGCTGGCCGGCTGGGCGGCGAAAAACAGGCATGGAGGCTCTGTGATCCGGCACGACGTCGGCAACGACACGGCGGACGCGCCGGCGCAGTCGCAGGGCATCGTGTCGAAGTGGCGCCAGAAGGAGAGGGTGGACCCGCTGTCCATGCAGCCGCCCAAAGCGCTGGAGACGATAGGTCAGCTTCCGTTCACATGCCATCAGCCCCGTGAATGTGATTCCGGTGCCTGTCCGGCCGCAGTGGCTTCGCAAACGTTGACATTAACTGTGACAGGCACAATTTGTGCATCGTTGGTGGTGTGCACAGATCGGCTGCAAGGCTGCAAGCTGCCGTGTAGCACACCGCTTCATGGCAGCACTCATTTGCCGACCGCAGGGAAGAACCTGCAGGCGCAGTACGAGCGGTGGCAGGGGCGCGCCAAGTACAAGACGCACCTGGACCCCACCATGGAGGACGTCAAGAAGCTCGCCATCTCCTGCCGCCGCACCGCCAAGGTGCTTCTGCGCATGGCTTTGCGCCTTTCTTCTCTTCACATGCCTCGCGCCGCTAAAGCAACATCGCAAACAACAGGCACTGTCAGATCTTGGCCTGGTACATGCTGAATGCTTCTGTTGTGCCTGAATGTATCATCGTCTGAAACAGTTTCCAACACAATGTCCACCCTGTGCGGCAGTCGGAGCGGGTCCTGTTCCACTACAACGGGCACGGCGTGCCGCGGCCGACGGCCAATGGCGAGATCTGGGTGTTCAACAAGTCCTACACGCAGTACATCCCCATGTCCATCTACGACCTGCAGACGTGGGTGGGCATGCCCGCCATCTACCTCTTCGACTGCTCCGCCGCTGGCCTCATCGTCAACTCCTTCAAGTCCTTCGCCGAGCAGCGTCAGCAGGTGTAGTGGTATTACCCGTGACTTTTAATCGACATATGCTGACCATCACGCATCAGATTGAGACATGCTACCTTCGCAGCCTGTGCATTCTGTGTTCATCAGGAACGACCTCGTTGGAACACGGCTGACATATGCATGACCTGCGCTTGTCACTGCAGGAGGCGGCGGCGACAACGGCGCTGGGCAACGGCCCGGGCGGCCTCGGCTTTGGCGGCGACGACCCGATGCGGGAATGCATCCTGCTGGCGGCGTGCGGCGCTGGGGAGCTGCTGCCGCAGAACCCGGAGCTGCCGGCCGACGTCTTCACCGCCTGCCTCACCACGCCCATCAAGGTAATGATTATCAGTTACCAAAGCAGCGGATCTCAACAAACAACCCCATCAAGGTGCTGCCCTGGATGATCGGTTGGGACGTGATCCGAGAGGTCGTGCATGCAGCAGTGTTGTACGAAGTATGCCTTGATGCCTTCAGGCCACGGGTACGCACGCCAGTACTCATGTGAGGCAACCCTAACAGAATACTGCCGGCAAAACAGCCGGCAAAACACCCCATTGGCAGCAAAGCAGTATCCAGTCGGCAAAGCATGAACAGGAGGGTGTTTTGGCGGGCAGGTGGCGCTGCGGTGGTTCTGCAACAGGAGCCTGCTGCGAGGGGAGGGCCTGGCGAAGGAGCTCATCGACCGCATCCCGGGCAAGCAGACCGACCGGCGCACGCCGCTGGGCGAGCTCAACTGGATCTTCACCGCCATCACGGACACCATCGCCTGGAACATGCTGCCGCGAGCGCTGTTCCAGAAGCTCTTCCGACAGGCAAGTCCTGTCACCATCGGAGTGCAACTCGGCTTGGCAGTACTCTTGCACTTGCAGCCTCGCTGCTTAGGCTGCTAGGATCGCAGGCCAGATTTCGCGCAGCTGTTGAGCTTTGCTGGTGAGCTTCATCACTGTGCGAGTCCACCTGATGCGACTTTTGTTGGTTGAGGCCCCCTAGGCAATTCGACAGCCAGGCTTTGCAGCCATACTGGTGACCGGACAAAAGTGCGATTTGAGTGTTCCTTGCACGTTCCGCACGCGCAGGACCTGCTGGTGGCGAGTCTGTTCCGCAACTTCCTGCTGGCGGAGCGCATAATGCGCGCCAACAACTGCACGCCCGTGTCCTGGCCCAAGCTGCCGCCGACACACCAGCACCCCATGTGGCACGCCTGGGACATGGCTGCCGAGATGTGCCTGCTGCAGCTCCCCGCGTGCGTCCTCTACTCCTGCCCCTCTTCTTTTGCCACAAAAGGGGCTTGTTCTCTTCATGCGCGTATCTGCATTGCCAATGCTGCCGCCACACTCGTGCACAGTACGCTTACGCAATAGTTCCCCCCGACACACGATGCTAACGCGTATTGCGCAATGTGTGTGCAGGCTGCTGGAGGGGGACGTGCCGGAGCACGAGTTCCAGCCCAGCCCCTTCTTTGCAGAGCAGCTGCGCGCCTTCGAGCTGTGGCTGGAGGCGGGCTCCCAGCGGCGGCGGCCCCCCGAGCAGCTGCCCATCGTCCTCCAGGTGTACACACGGGATATAATCCAATACAGCAAAACCGTCTTGCACAGACATCCCGCACCGAGCGGTCACTTGTCAATGGCTGTTGCTGGCCACGACTGCAAGCAGCATGATGCTGCTGCTGCTGACAATCCGGAATCCGGCAGTCACAGGGCAACCTGCTGCCGCGTGCAGGTGCTGCTGAGCCAGGTGCACAGGGCGCGTGCGCTGCAGCTGCTGGGGCGCTTCCTGGACCTGGGCAGCTGGGCAGTGGACCTGGCGCTGTCAGTCGGCATCTTCCCCTACGTCCTCAAGCTGCTGCAGACCAGCAGCGCAGACCTGCGGGACACCCTGGTCTTCATCTGGACCAAGATCCTGGCGCTCGACCGTTCCTGCCAGGTGCATCAGACCCTAATCCCTATGAAATCCCTGTGCGACCAACCCTCCGCGATTTGCGATGGTTGCCGTTCTGCTGGCATAAACACCCGAGGGATGTTGCTGGCGACGAGACAGTGTCGCTGCGGTTGGCGCGACGAGCTCGACATGCCTTGTCAGCACCCCGGCGCCTGTAAAGTGGCGCAGCCAAGCCGCAGATTCTTCTGTTCGCAGCTCATCAAACAATGTTGTTGCCAATGCAGGCGGACCTGGTGAAGGACAACGGGGCGCGCTACTTCGTAGAGCACCTGGCCGGCAACGAGGCCGCGCCGTGGGCCGCGTCCCGCGCCCAGGTGAGCTGTGTAGTCTGTGAAGCATCAAGGCAACAAGAGGCAAGCGCAATCGGCCAGCGTTCTTGCCATCACAGGAATTGTTCTGACACCAGCCCTGTTATGAGCAGCCCCACCGGTTGCAGCACTGTCTTCAAGTATCGGCAGAAGTGCCGTTAACCCCTGCCGCAGGCGGCGTTTGTGCTGGCGGTCATCTCGGACCGGCACCCGCGGGGGCAGCGCCTGGCGGCGGACCTGGGGCTGCTGCCGCTCATCCGGGCGCAGCTACCGCACGCGGCGGCCGAGGCGGCGGGGCGCGGCCACGATGCGCCTGCGGCTGGCCTGCTGGCGCAGTGGCTCGCGCTCGCACTGGGCAAGCTGGTGGAGGACGCCCCAGACGTGAGAACATTATTTGGATCAAATCCCAAATCATTCTCAAAGCGCCTTCACGAAGGACTACGAAAAGCATCGTGCATCAGGATCCGGCATTGCGTCGTGTGACCAGTGATGTTCGTGGCAAAAGATCAGTCGAGGGCATGCTGTCGCGCCTGTTGTTCCCCTCTTTGCACTGCACTGTGGGGGGGATCCGGCCTTTCGTGGCGGTTGATGGACAGCGATAGCGAGCCTTCAACTGAATTTGCTGCACCCCAGCGTCATGAAAGTCCCATCTTTGGCACAATGGATGCCACCAGCAGTGGGCCAAGTCAATATCCAACTCAACGCACGGCTCACCCTGGCGTCACCTCCGGCGGCCGCCGCTATGTTCGAGGACCTGGCGTGGCAGGACGGCAATGGGGCGTGAATGGTTGTCCCGCACAGTCTCCTCCTCGCTGGCTATTGACGCATGTGCTGCGATCAATGCAGCTGGCGGACGTCGCCATGATGGAGGACCTGCCGCGGCTGCTGGAGCCGATGTTGGACGGATGCCAGCTGATGCACAGACATCCTACTCTAGGTTCACTTTGGGCACCTCTGCACTGCAGCTGGCGGACACCAGCATGATCGAGGACCTGCCGCGGCTGCTGCAGTCGCCGCTGGCACCGCAGAACTCGCTAGATGGGAAGGCAACATCCTGTCCCTCTCTCAACGTGTGCTGAATCTGATGCAGCTGGCGGACGCCGCCATGGTCGAGGACCTGCCGCGGCTGCTGGAGTCGCTTCTGGACGCACCCGACCCGGAGCTGCGCGCCTCGGCAGCCTTTGCGCTCGGCGCGCTGCTGCCGGCGGAGACCTCTGCCGCCGCCGCCACACAACAGCAGCAGCAGCAGCCGGACGCCGGCGGGCACCCGCCGGAGCTGTCGCCGCAGCAGCATGAGGTGGGAGAGGTTACTACCAGTACTCTCATCTCCTCGATCACCAGCTCGTTTAGCTCCCACACGGACCACCTTATGCTAGAGTCGCTACCGGAGCCAACGGATCTCTGTCAGTCAAAGTTTGTGCAGTTCGAGGTTGTGTGTGTTGTTATGCGCAGGTGGTGGAGGCGCTGGTGCGGGCGGCCGGCGACGGCAGCCCCCTCGTGCGCAGCGAGGCCACGGTTGCGCTGGCGCGCTTCGCCAGCACCCACCGCTCTGCGTTCCAGGTGCATCGTAGCTTGTAGCATTGGCTTGCACATGCCACCATAAGCAGCCTGCCTCGCAGCTGTGCTCGCAGCCGCAAGGACGGGGCGACAGTGGGAGCTAGATGCGCGTGCATTGCCTGTGAGAAAGTTTCAACCAATCTGCGATGACACCTTCGGTGCAGGACGCCATCCTGGAGACGCAGCAGGCGACTGCGACGCTGCTGGCGGAGGCGGCCGCCGCGGCGGCGCGGCCGCGCGCCGGCCCCGTTGCCGCCGGCGGGCCAGGTGGCATCGCCGGCAACGCCTCCCGCAGCACCCTCAGCGGCGCAGCCACCCCGGCGGGCGCCAGCCCCTCCTCCGCGCCGTCGGGATCGGACCGCGCCGGCCAGCCGCGCGCCCCCGGCGGCGGCGTCGCCGACGCCGCGTCGCCCGCCTCGGCGCGGACCTCTCAGGACGAGGACCACTCCGTGCACAACAGGTGAGTTGCGTGTTCGTGTCAGTCCTGTTGCTAAAAACGTGGATGCGAGTGTGTCAGCATCGTACTCTGCCTGCCTTCCCCACGTCCCAGCGGTCACTACAGCCTTGGTCACACAGGTGGGCACAGTGTTTATCCGACAGCGAAGAGCTCAGCGCTGGGAAAGAGGTAAAGGCAGTGACGCTTCGAGCTCGGGAGCTTTTTTTCGGCGGCGCTTGACCAATGCTGTTCTTGGGATGCTGTGCAGCGAGCGCACCGAGGACAGCAGCGTGCACGGCGCGACCGGCAACGGCGCGCACAGCCCGCGCGGCAGCCCGCCCAACAGCCCGCAGCGCGCCAGCCCGCAGGCGGCGCAGGGCCCTGGCAGCGCTCCTGCGGACGAGCGGCCATTGTGCTCCAGCGCCCGCTCCGAGCACGACCTGTCGGCGCACGGCGGCCGCGCCGCGACGCGCAGTGCATTTGCCGACATGCCCGAGCCGGCGAGCGGCGACGAGGGCCTGGCGCAGCTGGCGGCGGCGGTGCTGCGCGCTGGGTGTGTATCGTTTGTTTTTCTTTCGTTCCTCCTCTTGTAGATACTCTACTTCTGGCGCAGCTGGCGGCGGCGGTGCTGCGCGCCGGGTGCGTACTGTTTCTTATTCTTGCCTTTCTGCTTCTAGATTGATAGTCTGTCGTGCTAGCAACATGCAACCCTCTGTTCTTATCATGTTTCAAGCGGTCGAATGACGTTCACAAGTAATTTCGTTACGTTTTACATGGCGTATGAAAAGGACGCTCTTACTACTGTTTGCATGCATCGGAACAGGTGCCTGCTGACGACAGACCCTGTGGCGGCGGTCGCGGCGCTCGGTGCGGCGCTGCTGCGGCAGGTGGACGTGGAGCTGGCGCTCGCCATGGTGCCCGTGCCCGATTACGGTGCGTCTCGACTGTTACTTGAATTGTTTTGTTGTGCGTTACGCGAAACGTGTCTGACTGCCAACTTGGAAGTGCTCTTAGATAGCGGTGCTGGATCCCCGTTGTGGCGATTCTGGGCCTGCCGCAACCTCGCGAGCGCGGATGCTGTTTGGGATGGCAAACCAGCATCAGCGTGTCGTCAAGTTTGGGCTGGCGCTGGACGCTGTTACAGCGCAACACGAACTTGCAGCTTGCTGCACTTCACTCAGGGTTCCATCCGACCATGGCCCTGCCAAATGGCAGATGCTGCATTCCCAGTGTGCCTGGCCCTGCTGTGCTTGCTCTCACGGCCCTCCTCACACGCATATTGCCCGTGACACAGCCACGGCGCCGCCGGGCGGCCAGGCAGCCGTCGGCCGCGCTGCAGTCGGCTGCCAGCCATTCTACATCTTCCTTCTTTTCCTTTGCCTTCACCTTGCTTTCCCCCCTGCAGCCGCGACGCCACCGGAGGCGGCCAGGCCGCCGTCCGCCGCGCTGCAATCGGCCGCCAGCGCGCCGATCGCGGCGCTGCCGTCGGGCTTTGGCTCCGCCGGCAACCTGCAGCGCGCGGTGTCCCGCAAGCTGTCCGGCTGGGCCGCGGGCGCCGCCGGCCGCGCCGCTGGCAGCAGGTGCGGGCGCCTCAATGTGCTGTGCTTAATACAATGTGCTGTAGAACTTTTCGAGTACCCCTGATGCTGACAACAATGCGAATCTGCCCGTGCCACCGGATTTGACACCGAGCACCAGGAGACCGCTGCTTGGCCATCTCTGAAGGGGTGCTTGTTTGCTGCTTCCAGCCGCGCGGCGAGCAGCGTGCGGTCGTCCAGCTTCAGCCAGGCGGGCAGCCCCACCAGCCCCACCGCCTCGCAGTTCGGCGCGCCGCAGCGCACCGCGCTCGTCCTGCGCAATGTGAGGAGCTCCTGAACCCCTGACACTGAACCCCCATTCGCTCGCACTGTTCCTTACATGCAGGCGGCTACAGCTGTCATACCGGCCGCGTCAGCAGCGGTGCCTGCTGTTTAACTATGGCCACCAGCCCAAGTTGCAGCGCCGCGGCGGCTGTGCGTTCGCGGACCATGCTGCAGCTGCTGTCCAGGGTCTGCCACTACGTGCTCTCTGCCGTCATGTGCCTGCTGCTTATGGAGGGATACTAAAATGGCCGAGGTGTCTCTCACCCCCTGCAGCTGCATGGGGACCAGAGCAGCAGCGTGTTCCAGCCGGCAGTCATGCAGGCGCCGCCGTCGGTCATCGAGCGCGCGCACACCGCCGAGCCCTCCGCCATGGGGTGCTCCGCGCCAGCAGGTGCTGCCTCCCGACTCCTTGTCTCCGAGGGCGTCCTGTTTTCGAGATTCTTGTATGCTTCGAATCACCATGCGTGTAGCGCGAGCTTGCCACAGTGCTGCTGCCTGATCACAACGAGTCAAGTCCGCGTGGGCGCCGCTGGAAGCTTACCAGGCAGACGTGACCAACTCTCATGGCAGGGCGGCCGGCGCGGCTAGGCCCCGGGCTGGGAGTGGGTCTGGGCGGCGCCGCGTCGCCGTTCGCGCAGCACAGCCTGGATTCGGCCACCGCGGCGGCGGCCGCGGCGGCGCCGCTGTTGGCGCCGCCGCAGGAGGAGGGCGGGCCGCCACTGCTTCCTGCTTCCGTCGTGTACAACATGAGCTGCGAGCGCTTCTCCTGGCCGCAGCTGGAGCCGCAGGTGCGCCAGCCCAGTGTGTTGCGAAACGTGTGGTGTGCCGCAGTGTGCTTCACAAGTCGAGTTCAATACAGCACCGCTGCTCGACTGGAGGGCATTGAATTCCTCCGCTACCGTCTCCGAAATGCAGCAGCAGTACATGTGTGGAAGTTGCTGCCCAAACTGAGACCACAGTGCTTGCACGTGTGGTGCAGGCCGGCTTGCACAGGTCGGAGCACGCGCACTGGCACAAGCCGGCGGACCCCGCCAAGCAGGCGTCCCGCATGGTCGAGGTGTGCACCCGGTGCTTCAAAAAAATTGTGAACGATTCGATGCCGGATTGCGGTGTCTTTACCCCTTTGAGCCAGGCGATGTCACTTTGCATCATCCAGTACTCCTGCTGTCGTCAGAAGCGACTCTGGCACTGGCTCCACGACTGCCTGGGCTGCTTCAGTCATCGCAGTGATACTGGCCACCAACCGTCATGGCATCCAATGCACTGCATGATAGGAGCCAGCGGCATGCCTTGTGAAGCTCAGCCTCGTGTTGTGACATGCCTCTGTGTCAATGTAGAGAGACGAGCGCATCGCCGCATGCAAGGCCATCGACGGCCTGCCGCGGGCGCCGTCACAATCGCCCTCCCGGTCGGCAGCCGCTGCCACCGCCGGCCTGTCGCAGCAGGTGCACCCCTTGCAGTTTTACATGCATGACGGTCGCTATTGCCTGAGCTGCTACAAAAGCATCCAACACCCATGGCGATCACAGCCTCACATGTCGCCCTTTGCCCATCTGCTCAGTCTGATTGAGCATGTGCAGCATCGCACCCTCGATCTACCCAAGGACCTCGCATTACTGATACAGCAACGGTTCCATGGGAGGCTGCTATCTATCAAGTGTGCCAGGTGGTGAAGACCAACTGTCCTCATTTCACTGCGCCAGGTGCTGAAGATCGAGACGGAGAGCAGCGCTACCGCGGCCTTCTGCTTCCACCCCTTCAAGCCGCTGCTGACGACGGTGGACGGGCGCGGCGTCGTGCGCGTCATCAACTACCAGCTGCCGCCGACGGACAGCAAGCACTCCCTCGACGCCCGCGCCATCGTCAATCGCTTCCACCTGGCCCGTGGTGCGCCGCTTGCTTGGGCCTTCTGCCGGGCCACTTTGCACAGGCACCGCGTGGCGCAACGCCCTGAGGCAGGATCTGGATGCCCATCAAATGGCCTGGCGGGACAGCAGTCCTGCCACACAGTCAGTCTGCGATCAGCAGTGTGCATGGTCAGCATGGCACGAACTCTGCCGCACAGCTGCGCGGGCTTGGCGCTGTCGCAGTGGCGCTCTTGAGCGTTTCATGAACGGCAGGCGACTCATGGCACGCGGCCAAGACGGAGGTTCCAAAGGCGCTGCTGTTCATCCTATGACCAAAGTGGCTATGTGCGCGACATGACAGGCAGCCAACCAAACTGGCTGCATGCTTTCAATGGCAGGCGACTCACCGCACGCGGCAAAGATGGAGGTGGCGACGGTGGCGCTATACCACCTAAACGAGGTGTCGGGCGGCATGCTGCTGGCGGGTGCGGCGGACGGCGCCGTCCGCATCTGGCGCAACTTCCCCTACCGCGCCGCCCAGCGCCTCGCCACCGCCTGGCGGGTGGGTGCCGCTGTCCACGCCACCTACTGCAGTCTGATGCATCTTGTCGAGCCTGCTGAGGCCTGCAGGAAGATCTGCTTGCACGAGACATGATAAAGGGGCCCCCAGGGCCGGGGCAGCGCCCAGCCAGCCTGTCGCCACCCTCTGAAGACTATTGCGCCAAGCACTGATTTTGAATTGCCAGCGCAGAGTGTGCGGCGGTAGCATCTGCGTCACAGAGTCTTGTAAACACCTGTGCTCAAGTTCTGAGAAGCTGGAAACTCATATTGTCAAGTGCGCCAACAGGCGGTGCCGGTGTCGATCGCGGGAGGCGAGGTGGCGGCGCCGGCGGTCTACGAGTGGCAGTCCTCGCGTGACCTGCTGGTGGCCGCTGGCGGCACCACGCCCGCCACCGCGCACGTCTGGAACCTGGACCAGGAGATTTGCCAGGACCAGGTGGGTGAAAGTTCAGGGTTTAGATCAAGGGAGGGGCCCGGCCCATTTGATCAAATGTCCATGTACCGCGGCTGCAGGGCTTTGGGGGTTGGTGTGCGGGCCTGGCCATTGCGATCATTGCGTCCCAGTACGGCACGTGGTCTCGGCACAGCCTGCAGCGATAAGCGCTGCGTCTCCTCATGCGACTGCTCTGCCAGCAGCCGAGCAGCAGTGGGTCTCGTACCTCCGTGTACGGGTAGCGCTGTGCCGACACTCCCCTGCGGCTGTCCACGTGCACAGTTCCCAGCAGCAAAGCCATACCGAAACTCACCGGAGTTATGGCCGTCAACGTACCACAATGTTCCTGAGCTGCAGCCATTTGCTGGCTCAGGTGAGGGACCGGGGCGGCAGCGGCGCGCCCTGGCAGCAGCTGGGCATGACGCGGGAGGGGCCGCCGCTGCTGTTTGCCGGCGGCATCGACGGCACCGTTTCCCTCTTCGACCTGCGCGCGCGCGGCGACCAGGCTGCGGCGCGGGCGCACCTTCACGACGGGCCCCTGGTGCGCTGCTGCTCTGGCCTGTTCAAGGGCTTTCACCTTGGAAGCCGCAGGCTGTGGGGAAGACCTAGGGTCATGTGAGCAGATTGCACCAGATGCGACAAAGCCATGATATGTCGGGTTGTGGGTTTTCGGATGTTTCGACCCCGGAGGCTGCCCGCCTCGGAAAGGAGAGCACACACTATGGACTGGCCCCCGTCCGCAGTGGCTGGGCCTCCTCGAGGCACGCAGCATGCCCTGCTCGCCGCAAGGCAGGCCATAGTGTCTTTCTCGGATTCATATACCCCCACATTTCATCACCGCACTTGCTCCAACAAACAAACCCGTACGCAGGTGGGCATGCCGGCTGCCATCCTTCGTTCTGGGTTTTGTGTTTCATTCTCCTATCCAACCATGATAGTTGGTAACCGCAGGTGGGCATGGCGCTGGGGCCGGGCGACTGGGACAGCCAGCTGCTGACGGGCGGCGCCGGCGGCGACATCCGGTACACCGACTTCCGGCTGCTGCCCCCCGAGGATGGCCGGCCGCCCTCCCCCGCCGCGCAGGTGCCGCCCTGTTCTGTCCTGTGCCATCTGTGCTGCTGCTAGGCAGCAGCTGAAACACCGGGTCTCTGCCAGCCCTACCATAGCTTCGGCTCAGGCTGCAGGCTGGCGCCCTCCCATAACTCGGCACACATGATAGAGTCTGCAGCGTCTTGTCCACATTCCTGAATCCGATGCGATTCTACTGCAGATGGGTGCCTGGAAGACCGTGCGCGCGGAGGACAAGGGGTCGCTGTCAGCCTTTGCCGCGCACCCCTACGCGCCGCTGCTCGCCACCGCCAGCTTCTCCCAAAACTCTCAGGCGCTCGCCTCCTGTGTGCCCCCTGGTTTTGTTTGCTCTGCAAGATTGAGCTTTCTGGTGCCGGGCCGTTTGGGGCTGCCATGGTGGGCAAAACAATTGGCACTGGAGCCAGGCTGCAGTGTTGTTCTCTAGTGAAGCGCCTGCTTGTATATACGCAGGGTTTGTCGCTGGAGCGGAGGCGCAGACTCGGTCTGCAAATTCACCTGTGCAGGTCGAAACGACAGCACGCAGCACACTCGTCACACCCGTCATCCACCCTGTGCGCACAGGTGGTGCGGCTGTGGGGGCCGCGCGGCGATGCGCTGGCATACCGCCGTGGCGTCGCGGGCCTGCTGGCGGCGCCGCGCCTCGGCAGCATCGACTCCATCGCCTGGCACCCCTACCGCCCGCTGTTCGCCTGCGGCGGCGCCGACGCCATCGTCGCCATCTACGAGGTCAGTCTTGTCACTCGGAATTATTCCATGTCCCGCACTCACTTGCCGCACTTTACACATCTCGTCATTACTTCCTCTACCTCCTCCTTTCTCGGGGAACGCCACTGGCCTGCGACCAAAGGGTTAGCCGGAAGCTAGTTGATGATCAATATAACCAAGTTATATTGATACAGCAAACACTCGACTAGTCATCGAGATTTTCTTCGTCGTGACTTCCTCTACCTCCTCCTCTGGTTGACAAATTTTGCCACGCAAAGCCACACCGTGTCAATGTTAGCCTTCGTATTCCCTGTTGCTCTTGTTGTCGAAGTTTGGTCTAATCGGGCTGGCTGCTTGCCCTACAGGCCGACCTGGCGGCGGCGAATGGCAGCACCTCGGGCGCGTCCACCCCGAGGTCGCCCTGAACGGCGATCATAGTGATCCGTGATCAGACAGCGCGTTTCTGAATCGACAGCAGTGTTGGCGACCAGCTTGCAAGGCCAGCTCGGCTTCAAGTTTCAGGTTCGGGTGTGTGTAGGATTTGTGGGTAGAGTGACTCTTGGTCAGTTGTGATATTCCGGCTAGCCAAACGAAATGTGGAAATATGAGTACGGTTTTATAACAGCCTTGCACCAGCATTTTCGTGTCCTGGTCAAAATGCAGATGCACATGGTATGCCGCAGTGCTGCCCTACGAACCACATTGTGCGACCGCTTGCCCCATTGATGTCCTGCCAGTGCTGACACAGTGCCCTTGTCACGGGGCCGATGAGGATGACATTCTAGCACTTGCCGTCTGCACACCATCAGAATCTGACGGCACAGGCCGAGGTTTCTTGCCAGCACGACAGCACTGCCTACTGAGGTTTGGACAACACGTCCGTGAATGCACCCAACAAGACTTGTTCCCTGTGTGAGTCTGCCAGTTCCAACGGATAATGAATAATGTGCTGGATAAACAGCGCCCGCTCACTGCGAACAAAACCTGCACAGAGTACACGGCACACCGGGACTGTAAAGCAAAGGTCCAAACCGCCGCCGCTTTCTCTCGTCAGTCCGGCCACACCGCCTCAATCTCCCCTAGGCCTTCTGCCGCTTGGCCGGAGCCTGCTCCGCCTCCTCGGGCGGCGGCAGCCCGGTCGGCGGTGCGACCGGCGCCCTGGTCGGCGGCTGCTCGGCGGGGGGGCGCCAGGCCTCCAGCAGCCCGCTTTGCTCCACCTCTGGCAGGCCGGAAAACTCCTCCAGGGTGGCTTCGAGCGCCGCGACCAGGCGGTCAGCGTCGCGGCAGGAGAACACCAGCGGCGGCTTGACCTTGAGGATGTTGTCGCACCGCGCGCCGTCTGTCGTCACCAGCACATGCCGCGCCTTCAGGTGCTCCTGCCGCCACACAGCAGCAAAGCGTCAGCAGATCGTGGAAAGGGGTTATGAGATAGTAGTCAGGGGTTGTTGACTGTTGAGAGTCTACAGATGATACTTCCTGGAGAAGTGCAGCGATGCCCTAATATGTTGCCTTGCATCACCAATCTTGCCGATCAATCGTGGGTGTGGCACGCACCCAAGCTCTGCTTTGCATGACTGGAGCAGCAACAAGGATGTAGGGTTGGCAGACTTGTTGAGATGATGTGAGCACCGCACCCTGACCCAGCAGGCGAACTTGGGGGCGGGCGCCTTGCTGGCCGCGTCGGAGATGCACTCCACACCCAGCATCAGGCCCAGGCCCCGCACATCTCCCAGGAATGGCCGCCCCTCCTGCGCAATCGCAGGAGGGCACACATTGATATATCTCAAATCGTCTGGGAGTAGACAGATGGAGCAGATGAGAACATGTGGACCAGCTGCGAAGATGCAGGATGTCTTCGCATATGAGGTAGAGGCGAAAGAAGTCGAGCTGAGAAGTTTTAGGGCGTGACACGCACCTGCAGCCGAGCCAGGCCAGCCTTGAGGTGCACCCCTGTGGCCAGCGCTGCCGCCTGCAGTTTCTCCTCCCTTATAACCTGCAGCACAGCCAGCCCTGCAGCACAACACAGCGGCATGTCAGCACAAATTTCTCGGTTTGTGGCTCAGCACATGAGGGATGCATGTATCACAGCCATTGCAACATACAATGCCCATCGATTGGTAACACAGCACAGTGACAGGAAAAGGAGGCATACCCGCGGCGCCGGAGGCGGTGCAGCCGCCGCAAGTGGCGAAGTACTGCATGCCGTTGTCAAAGCCCTGCGCCAGGGCGCGCGACATAATGACGGCGCCCATGGGGAAGCCGTTGCCGATGGGCTTGCCCAGTGTGACCATGTCGGGCACCACGGCCTGCGTCTCGAAGCCCCAGAAGTGGGTGCCCACCCGCCCAAAGCCGCACTGCACCTGCGCGCGCCGTCCGCAGATTGCGGTCAGATGGTGGTGCCAAGAACTCGCAGGACGCGCTAAGCATGCTTTTGCAGATAGCATGCTGAGTGCCCAGGGCTGGGGGGGCCTTTCACAGCGAATTCGCATGCAAGGGCGAGCGGGAGCCTAGTGGGCAAGCAGACCCAAAGCCTCTGTCGCACCTCGTCGGCGACACATACTGCGCCCTCAGCACGCATCTCCTTGTACACCGCCGCAAGATACCCTTCCGGCAGCACCACCTGTACAACAAAAACACAGTATCCTCAGCAGTAAGGAGACAGGTGGTTGATTGAGGCCGGGAAGACCAAAGTGCCGTGCTCTAGTCATCACATCAACGAAATCCAGGAAGGACTCGCCATTGTTAGCGACCTGCTGCTGATCTTTGCAGGACGTGGCACCCGGGATGTGACGGGCAGGCGGAGAGGCGCGCACCTGGCCGCCGCAGGAGAGGATGGATTCGGAGAAGAAGGCGCAAACGCGGGCCCCCCTGGCGCGTGCCCGCCCGACGGCGTCCCGAGCCGCGGCGCCGCCGTCCAGATTCTGCCCCCGCAGCACGTCTGGGCACGGCAGTATGTGCACATAGTCCGGCCTGTGGACATGTGAATAAGCGTGTTCAGCTCTCGAATATCAGGGTATAGGATGTGGGGTGTACGGGAATTCCCCTGCCTTCAACGTCGGCGATGGCGAGTTTGCATGTCCTTTTAGATGCATACAAAGGCTCAGAAGATCTCGGACTGTGAGAATTATGCATTACTGGCAGGAGTCCCCATTCTGTAGCAGCAGAGGGTTGGCACGCACTTGCCGCTGCCGCCGGGCCCATTGAATTTGTACGGCGACAGGTCGATGGTGGCGGTGGTGTGCCCATGGTAGGCGCCATCCATGACCACCACATGCCGGGCGCCTGCGGCCAGCAGAGCACCAGCGGTTGCAACTCGGGCGTCGATAAAATTGCTGACGGTTCTGGAAACACTGTGACGGTCCCGATTCCTCTTTCCGGGTCCTGACGCTGCCAGCCGATGAAACGGCTGGGGCTGAGTGCTGAAATACCATGTCCAAGCAGGCACCACAGGGGCATAGGCCACTGCAATGAATGGGTGGATATGCAGTCGCACCATGGGGGCTGTTGGCGCGAGCGACACGCAGCGCCAGGTCGTTAGACTCGGATCCAGAGCAAGTCGCGTACCTGCATGCATAAATGACGAAAGTACAGGTTAGACAATCACCAGCACCAGCTGGTTGCTCTCCAGGCGAGCACCTGATAGCAGCAGCAGGAACAACAGTATTGTGCCATTTCAAAGACTTTATAGCCCGTGTGCATCGCAATTGGAAATGGGAGGCGCACATAATGCTGAGGGGGTCGGGCATGGTGGCCGTCAGCGCCTCCGCGTGCGACGAGAAGTTCTCGTGCAAGTAGCGCGAATTGGTGTTCAGCCGGAACATCTGCTGCGCCACCGCCGTGGCGACCTGCGGAAGTGGACGGCAGTGGCATTCGACCAGCCTTTACGCTGCCGCAAGTCAGCATTGCACGCATGCTGATACATAGGACGAAGCTGCCAGCAACACCGTGAGAACCTCTCATTGCTGGCCGATCTGCTGCCAACGATGCCACATTCAATAGACAAGCGCACCTTGGGGTGGCAGTGCCCGACGTGGGCGACGTTATTGACGCAGTCCAGATACGAGCTGCCGTCAGCCGCCCACAGGGTGGCGCCCTGCACATTGACAAGAAGAGTATCTGCGCGGCCGCTTGCCACATGCAGGACAGCTTCAGCCTCGTGCGCACATTTGCAATACTTCCGAAAGAAGCGGAGTGGCTTGCTGCTCGCATCCTAGCGCACCTCGCCGCGAACGATGTGCAGGGGCTCCGCATACATGAGCGCATGGTTGGGCCCAATATGCTGCTGCCGCTGGCGCGCCACCTCGGCTGTGTCGAGTTTCGCCTGCGCGGCAGCGCTGATTGACGTCAGAGATTGCTGACCTTGTTCTGCAGCCCATAAATGCCCCAGATGCAGAAGGTTTTTGCTGCAATGTCGTTGCATCATCATGACGAGTGGGTCAGACTACCATTGTCTACCTGGGAGCCAGTGGCCGCATCTCGAGCATGATTCAGCAGCGCATCGCAGTCCTGCTGCGCTCGATGGTGCGCGTCCGGGAGCTCCTGTATGGTGTCGCTGCTGCATGAAGGCGACATGCCCTGCAGCGGCGATGCCGCTGCCGCCGCAGCGTCCTTGCCGCTCGTCATCCGTTCGTCGATGGCGGCAGCAGCTGCGGAGTCACGACCGGCTTGCACTATCGAATTGATAGTAGAAGTTTAGTGCGCCTCGAAGCGTTTGCCGGCGATCCTGACCTGGCCTGCAGGACGTGCAGCACCCACAAGTTGACATCCGAGCATATTCGACAGGACGCTTGGTCTGTGTAAACAGCCAGTTCCTCCTCCGATGTCTATTTGAGTGCGTTACAACGCATCGTGCATGGTGCCGCGATTTGAGGCTGGCCCGTTGCAACGATCTGGAACTGACCTTTGCTGCGTCGAGGTACGTGCTATCCAGCTATGGGCCTTCTCAATGTGCGGGACCGCTGCCTAACGTGTCGTATCAAGCAGATTCGCACTCAAGACGCAGGCGCGGCTATTTGCAGCGTCTGCTGCGGCAGGTCGAACTTGTCCGCGAGGTCAATTAGCTAGTCAAGTTCTATCGCCGACAAGTCACTCGCAATGCAGACGGGGGCCGGTACGTGTACGCAGGCGTGACTTCCTAGACGGTTGCAGCGAGTCGCAGCGCCTGGTTAGCCCAACGAGAGGTTGAAGCTGAATCCTTTATAAAAATAGCGTTTTTTTACATTAGCTAATCTAAACTAGCAACAATTTGGCGCGACCGATGCCGTGTTTGTTTATTCGCCAGCCTGCTGCAGTGCTCATATGAGCGCTGGTGGGCACACAAATGCTGTGCAGATCATCGCTGCTGCTGCGACAGGCCAGCCTGTGCGCGCCTGTGGCCAGGTGGCGGCCGATCGCAGTTCGTTGCATGGCGGAGGGCAAATCTCAGGTGCACGCGCTGATCGATCGCCGCAAAGCCGCAGAGCACCTGACTTCTGGTTTGCAACAAATTACACATGCTTCCAACTGCCGCGATGCCCCAGAACACGTGGACACTGCTTCGTTGATCACCCTTCATGCTGCCGCAGGCGTACAAGTTTGGACAGTGGCACATCGATCCTTCAGAGGTGTTTGCAAAGTCCGCGCTCTCGTTTGCGTTCGTCAACCTCAAGCCCATAGTGCCAGGTGCGCTGCCAAGAGATTCTATGGGTCAGTGTCTCGTGGTGTGCCGTGGAGCTGCAGCAGATGCGGCATGTGACGTGTGCTCTCTTGCAGGCCACGTGCTGGTTGCGCCGCTGCGGGAGGCGCCACGCTTTAGGGAACTCACGCCTGAGGAACTCACAGACATCTGGTGGGCACTGTTCTTAAGCTGTATGTAGCTTTGTTTCGTGCAGTGATTCGCCATGTGGTGCAACTTGATCCTCGAACTGATGCAACTTGATCCTCGCGGCAGGTCCCTTGCGCAACGAGTTGGCGGCGCGGTTGAGAAGTACTACAACGCAGATTCCCTCACTCTTACCATACAGGTGTGGATGCTCATCGCAGATGTTTAGTTGGCCCGTCTGCAGACAGCCGGCATCAAGTTCTGGCTAAATGCGAGCGTTTACCTTAGTGTCGAATTCTGACGCCGGCCAGCAGGGACATGGCACTGACCACCTGAAATATGCATTTGCTTGCACTCTAATGCTGCTCAACTGCGCCTGAAATGCACTTCTGCCTTGATACAGGACGGCCCGGCGGCAGGCCAGACGGTGCCACACCTCCACATCCACGTGCTGCCCCGCCGCACTGGAGACTTTGACCCCAACGACAAGGTGTACGACGCCATAGACGAGTCCAGCAAGGACGCCGCCTCACACAGGTGGGCAGCCACTTCTCAGCTCGAACTTGTTTGCAAATCTGAAGGATCGACATGCAAGCCGATCACGCCACCAGTACATGCTTGCTGTCTCGCTCTGTTCTTGTTTGTTCTGCAGCTGATCCGTGCATATTTTGACTGCTATGCGCAGGTCTGGCGAGCCGCTGAACCTGGATGCGGAGCGCGTGGTACGGACACCGGAACAGATGGCGGCGGAGGCAGCGGAGCTGAGGCAGCTGTTCGAGCAGCAGCAGTAGACCTGTTGGCGGCCTGGGACGGCGGCATGGCGGCACCAACAGAAGGGGACGCTGTGACGCCAGCACAGTCGGCTGTCAGCTACTACGATTCTGACTTCACCTGGGAGAGCCTCAGGGACAAGGTGCAGCCGCTGGTGACACAGCTGGAGGCGGCAGCGGCGGCAGCTGCGTCAGACTGTTGCGATGGCGTCGCCACAAGTGGCGGCGCCGGTGGTGCGGCAGATGGCGGTGCTGCGACATCTGCCGTGCAATACAGCACGTGCGACAACAGCTGGGAGGCGTTCCACCAGCGGCACAGCAGCGCCAAGTTCTTCAAGCCCAAGCGGTACTTGTACCAGGAGTTTCCGCAGCTGGCGGCGCCCAATGTTCGGATAGTAGACATCGGGGCTGGCAATGGGGCCTCCATCCTGCCAGTGCTGGCAGGCAACGCCACGGCGCGCGCGATCTGCTGCGACGTCAGCGCCACCGCGCTGCGCCTACTGCAGACGGCTGCAGGTGAGGTCACAACGCCACGCTCAGCATCTGCATCACATTTTCATGCCGCATGCATGACATTACCTCAAACGACGCTCTGTGAGCCAAGCGCACAGCCACAGCCAGCCTGGCTTGCATCAGCAGTTGCCTGGCGCATCTCACTGACACGACAGCACTCCAGCGACCTGCTGACCTTTCGCCGCCGCCGCTGCCGCAGATGAGGCGGGCGTGGCGCGGGACAGGCTGCAGACGGCTGTGCTGGACGCTGCCGACGCGCTGAACCCTGCCCCGCCGCTGCTGGCGCAAGCCGCTGCGGACGCAGTGCTGCTGGTCTTTGCGCTGTCCGCCGTGTCGCCGGGCCGCATGGCAGCGGTGCTGGCGCTGGCGCACGCGGTCCTGCGGCCAGGCGGCCTGCTGCTGTTCCGGGACTATGCGCTTTACGACATGCCGATGCTGCGCTTTGCGCCGCAGCAGATGCTGGCGCCACGGCTCTTCCGGAGGGAGGACGGCACGCTGGCCTACTTTTTCACGACGGAGGACCTGACGTCGCGCGCCGCCGCGGCGAGGTTTGCGCCGGTCGAGTGTAGCTACGCGTGCGTGAACAATGTCAACCGAAAGAATGCCACAGTGCTGCAGCGCGCGTTTGTGCACGGCGTCTTCAAGAAGGCTGAGCGTTGAACGTTGGATGCTGGCCAGTGGTCTGTAATTGTCGCGGTGGCATCATTGGCATGGTGTGGCATGCTCAGGAGCTTTAAGCGCTGGAAGAACCTGGTGCATCTGCGAATTTTCCGCAGGCATCTGCATAGCGACAAGCTGCATGCAGATTCGGCGCTGTCCCACTACAGCCTCGACAGTCAAATATAAGCGACGACTGCAAGCAAGCTATCAGGACGGGTACGTCAGTTGCGAAACGCTACGCCTGCTGTACGACACACATATCTACCTGCGGCAATCCCCCTCAAAAAGTGGTGCTGCTGGTGGGCCGGCAAAACGCCAGGCCACCACTGCAAATGTACAGATGTTGCCATGTCGCCGCAAGGCCGAGGCCGCTGCGGTAGCAGCCGGGCCATGCCCCGCCGCAGCATGCAAGCCGCAGCATGCAAGCCGCCGCAGCATGCAAGCCGTCAAGATAGGAGCCCCAGCAGCCAAACTCCTGGTTGCCGGCTCCTGTTTTGAGTCCATTCCCAGCCCCCTGGGTCCACCAGTAGCGCGTCCTGCCCGCGCCCGACGCCAAGCGCCGCTTCCAGCGGCCCCTGGTGCTGCAGCCCCAAACAGCTTGGCTGGCAGCATTCCCGGAGCCGCTGTGTCCCAGGGCGCCCCTTGCACTGCACTGCAGCCCGGGCCGGGCGACCTCAGTCGACGAGCTCGGTGTCAAGGATCCTCTCGCGCGGGGTGAGCAGCTTGTAGCCGCCCTCCCGCCGGCCGCGCGTGGGCAGCAGCTGCGTGCGCACGCCGATGAGCGCCCCCACCTGCGCGACGAGAACGTGGATCTGAGGACAGCGCTACTCTCAATGCTCGAGACGGACTCAGCGTGCAATCTGTGTTTCGAGGCCCAACAGGCCCAACAGGCCCAACAGGCCCAACAGGCCCAACAGGGATAGTCCAGATCACATTCCTACAGATGGACCCAGCGGCTGCGGCTGCTGGCGCCAGCAGGAGTTGCTGAGAGTAGAGTAATCGCGGTTTTGCTGCTGCGGTTTTGCTGCAGCAACGACTGGGAAGGGAAAGCACAGCGCACCTTCTCCTGGTACACGCCGGCTGTGGGGCGGTAGACGCCGTCGCGGCCCTCTGCCAGCCACTGCAGCGACACCACGCCGTCCGGCGTGATGGACGTGCCCGCCAGCTTCTGCACCATGTAGAAATACCTGCCAGCACACATCCTACAGTTTAACAAAAGCCGACAAAAGATCAGCTGCCTCGAGCCTGCATACAGTCCAGCTTCGCTACCAGCAGTCGCCTGGTGCGTGCATGGGAGGGAAAGTGTACATTGCTGAGTAGCAAGTCGGGCTGTGCATAATTTATGGGTAAATGACCGACAAGGGGGCAGGAAGCAGCTAGGCAGTGGCGCACTTGGTGCCCGCAGCGTCCTGGCCGACGATGACCATGGGCAGGCCATCTCGCACGTGCGGCCACGGGCTGCCCTTGGCGTCGATCCTGTTTGCAGAACAAACCACTGTCACCAACTGTACGCATTGAGTATAGGAGCGCGAGACAGCGTGCAGCCTGACGCAGCACTCTGTGGTGTTTGCTCAGACGCTGGCAGCGTGCAATGCAAAACTGATGATCTCCATAAAGCATCCGGCGGAGCAGATACAGGGAAAAAATGAAGCGGCACCTGGGCGAGGCTGATGCTGAGATGCGGGCGCCGGAGCCGCCCTTCCTGGCTGACGGGTGCCTGATGCGGCCTGCAGCACAAGGCAGTCCATATTGTCAGCACCCTGGCGTCCATGCTGCTGCAAAACAACACTGCGCTCGAGACAAACAGCACACCTCGAGGTGGGTGCCTGTGTGTTCCACAATATGCATTGGGCTCCAGCTGCAGGTGCGCCCACCTGCCAGGGGGCTGCTGGAGGGGCGACCCATGCGCTGGGGCGACGGTGGCTCCGCGTCATCGCCCTCCGCCGAGCGCCGCCGCTTGACACCCGTTGCCGGCTGCTGCTTCCTGCTGCCTGCCGCCGTCGCACCGCCGCCGCCGGCGGCCGCCTTGCGGTTGGACGCCGCGGCCGCCGCGGCCATGCGCGCCGCCGCGGCAAAGCGCTTGGCCTGCTGCGCCTTGCGCTGCAGCTCGGTGAGCTCGGCGGCGCGCTTCGCGGCCGCCTTGGCCTCGTTGTCTGGGTTTTTGAAAGGCCGGTGCTTTTTGGCTGCGGCATCGATTGCCTCCTGCAGCGCCGCATTGGCGCGCTCCGCCATCCTGGCGCCTGCCTTGGCCGCGTTCTCCGGGCTCTTGAAGGGCCGCCCCATCTTGCCCGGCATGAGCGCGTTGAGCGCCGCCATGTTGACGCCGCCCGACTCGTCGACAACCGCCTTGGCACCCCGCCCACGACCGCCCTTGGCGCGCCCGGCGGGCTGCCGCGCCGCCGCTGCCTTGCGCGCGCCGCGGCCGG
>JAABUK010003107.1_pt1 | contig 28498 bp, 34 predicted proteins | sample 5559141 | NCBI WGS metagenome assembly JAABUK01 (sample SAMN10711869, study PRJNA513367) | rock metagenome | isolation source: Antarctica rocks | place: Antarctica: Victoria Land, Pudding Butte nord | collected 2016-01-03
CATAATGAAACATCAGACCAAACAAGCACTTCAGCTTTGAACAGCCACACACTGTTCATGATGAAAGGTCGCATGCTGGCTGCTTTGACCTCTGACCAGCATGGCCTGTCAAACTTGCTGCAACTCCGAAAGCAGGGTCTCCTACTCAACGCTGCAGAGGGCTGCATGCAAGGGTTGACGGCAGCAAGTCACAAAAGCAGCTGCATGTAAACATGTATTATGCATACACTTCTTTTACCTCGCATCCCTCAAAGCGCCGCTGACTGCCTATCTGCTGATGCAATCTGGACTGTAACTGTGTTTGATATAGATGTGTGCAGACAGCAAGCTTGGCCTGTTCAAGACAGCTAGCGTACCAATCTAGGCTTCTTGTTATTGTTGCGTTGACGAGAATAAAGTCTCCAGCGACTTTGCTTTTTACTGAGTGCATCGTAGCCATGTCAGCAAAGATGCTCATGCTAGCTCCTATTGCTGATGTGCAGACCATCACCTTGGTGATTTGCTATCATATCTGCTTTGACTGGTTGCAGACACCCTTGCATCACTAGGACAGCCAGACCAACTTGGCATTGCATTGATTCAATGTCCTCTGCTTTGACTGAATGCAGAAAGCAGGATTGGCGCCGACAGGCATATTGGCAAATGCTGCAAAGACGCTGGGCTTTGCATCTGTGGCTGCTTTGCTGGCGGTGAACCCTGATGCCGCTGGTGTGATGCAAGCTGCAAAGGAGGCCAAACCTCAGGTCAGCCCCAGCTTTTTCTTTGCGACACACATGCACATATACACCATGTCATGCTACTGTGACTGCTGTCACTGACAGCATGCTGTGGCTGCAGTTATGGCCACATGACAGGACCATGGTCATCATGCACACCTAGCCTTGCAGCTCCGTGTTGTTTCACATTCATGAGTCCCAGCAGGCAGTCAAGCAGCAGCGAGTCTATCTGTGCAGACAACACTGCAAAGAATCAGCCTGAACCGCATCCAGCCTGCTTGATGTCATATGTAAGTTGCACAAGAGGGTGAGTGATCAAAGCTTATGCAGGTTGATGTGCAGGCTGACAGCAAGAAGGCAGGCAATGCGACGCATGCTGTGAAAGCCGGCATGAAGAGGAAGAACAGTGAGCAGGGTGAGGAGGGGGTCCCGCCCAGTATGCCTGATCAGGACCTGGGACCCCGCCCCAACCCCATGCCTGTGAGTCATTGCTGTATCGCTGGTGCAGCTTGCTTCATCAGCTTGTCTGTTTATCCACAAGATATCACTGCGCGTGAAGAGTGGTTGGGGCTGTTCAGATGGGGCCAAGTCTTCTAGAATGTCTGTCAGTAGTTAGTCAGTCAATAGTCAGTCAGCCACTGATGACTAGTGTGTGGGCGTGCGCTTATGACACCAGCCTGAGAGATCTCTTTGTTGTCATTTGTCTCAGCTCACAGCGATGTGATGGGAACTACGTCACAGGCATGAGCGTTACGTCTGACCTCGCTCAAAGATGCATTCCATTGCTCTGTGTTTGAGTTCATGTCTTGTAGACGTTGGTGTGTCGTTTGTGTATTGGGTTTTGTATGGGATGCTGTCATGTGTCCCAATCCCAGGCAGCTCAAGCCCTGAGTCATTGCTTGTAGGGGCGGATTCCAAGGTCCCCTGCTCAGCTTCACCCTCACATGATGGGTGCAGGCTGGTACACCTGCTTGGGCCAGATGAGGCTCTGTGCATGTCGCTGTCCTATTCTCATGCTCACAGTCCTTCAGTACCATGGCAGAATGCCTATGCAAGCATGTTTATCAGCTTGAGGAGGCTATTTGCACATCATTTATCCTCCAGATCCCTGTTTCAAAAGGGGTGTGTAGACACAAGGGGCATATCCTTGACACCTGTGCCTTGAGGGGGTGCTATTTAGGCAGTGCCACTTTGGGAGTGCTACTTGCAGAGTGCTGTTTTGACAAGCAGCTGACCAAGGAAAAATGGGCTCCTGTGGCAAGTCTTGTTGAGCCTTTGTCTGTTTTACTGTTATTTGTTCATCAATCAGATAAGTGATGTGAAGATGCTCTCTTGCATTGCAGGTTGCCCAGTCTTTCATGCTGCACAGGCCCCAAGGGCAGAAGGCAGTCTGGCCCATGGCCCTGCCCTGCCAGATCGCCCTGCCTGCTGACTGTTCCCCAGGGGACTTGCTAGAGGTGCTGGAGTTTGCACAGGTGGGGCCATCTGTTTGTGCCATCTGTCAATGTCATCTGTCTGTGCCAGCTGGCTGTGCTGTGTGTCTGTGCCCCGCATGCTGAGCAGATGCCCAAATGCCCTCTGTGGGTGGTGCTGTTTGTCTGTGCTCCTGTGCTTCCCATGCTGTGGACTGCTGGTGGACCCATTGGTATCAAGAAGATTTCTGCAATGCTGTCCAACACTGAGTGCAAAACCACGCCATGCCAGTCTTGCAGACAACAAACTGGGCATGCTGTGAATTGAGACAGGTCCCTCACTGTAGAGGCAGACAAACCAAGACCAACGTCAACACCGTGCACATATACCTGCCATTCTGGAGCCTTGGGCTCATTCAATGCATGCTCATATTGATGCTCACGAGACTCAGCACAAGCCTTGTCACAGGTGTTCAGTCATCATTTGTCACTGGCTGGAATCCACGCAGCTGCTCTGGCAGCTGAGCTGGTGCAGGAGCCCTTTCAGGGGCCCAACCCTTGCGAGGCATCTGGCCCTAGCCTCTTGAAGCAGCTTCATGTCCAGCTTCTGACCTTGGTAAGGGACTGGCAGGCTGCTGTTGAGCACATGTGTATACTATTTGTGCAAACAATCATTCATACAATCATTCATGCATGCATACATGCATGCAGTTGATACTCTCATTGAGGGCTCAGGCAGGACCAGTCAACTGGTAGAGCAGTCTTTCACCATGAGAGATAGCTCCTGGTTGCTTGTGATATGCTCATGCAACATATCCATGCAATATACCCGTGCAATGTACTCATGCAGTGTTGACAGAACCCTCCAAACCCTGGTATGTCAAATGCAAAGGCACTTCCTCAGTGGCGCAACAGCCAGTTGCACAATGAGCAGTCCCAGTGAGTTTGCTGGCAATGCGCAAGCTGATGTGCTTTTGACACTTTGCATGCTGTAAAGGGGCCACGTTTGTCCCTGAAGCCCCACGCAGCAAGATGTACCGCTGGTACTCTGACTGCCACAAGACAACCATCTAACCAGCACACAGGGGGCTTATTCTGGCTCTAGGCTGTACATACCTGGCCTTAGGGGTGGGCAGTAGGGTTTGATCAAGGGATCATGCATTGAACAGCAGTCCATTCAAGTTACTCTTGCAGTCAATTAAGGATCATCAGGAAATTGTTGTACACCAAGAACTTTGGGTGCTCTTCTGTGGGCCATCCTGATGAGTTTCAAAGACATTCAATCTCATCTGAATCAATTGAAATGAGGTGAACTGAAAATGTTGTGTGCAGCTCTGCAAGGCCCAGGAAATCAAGATCAGGCTGACAGGCGACACATGGCAGCAGGAAACCTGCCAGCGCTTCTTTCACCAGGCCTCAGCGCCAGAGGCAGCACCAAGGGCAACCTCGGACGGCATTGGGACACTTCCAGGAACGGCTCCAAGAGGGACAGGGCAGGGCGCAGCAGCCCCAGTGGGATACTGGCAGCTGGCGCCAGGTGTCAGGCTAAGAATGCTGCGAGACTTGTGCCTAGCAGCGCTGGACACCTATATTTTCAGGTGAACAGCCTATCCTGTGGCTGTCATGTGTGTGTGTGTGTGCTGTTGTCGTGCAAAAACGGCGGCCATGCGTGCGATGTGTAGCGTCTAGAGTCAGATGAGCAATGCTGATGCCCCCTCCTACAAATGAGGAATGTTGGTGTCCCCTCTTACAGACTTGCATGCCTGTCCTCCTGCTGAGGACGTCATGAGTGAGTGAGCGTAGGAAGTTTGGCACTGTATAAATCGCTGCAGCAGTCTCACTACAGAAATATGTGGTTCACAATCATAGCATCAACTTGTGCAAGGATCTGGCACGACACATTTTGGCTTAAAAATCTTGTGAGACATCAATGGCCTGCATGCTTCAACTCCACATGAGCAGACATGTCTACACGCAGATGCCCCATCTTGCATGTTCTGATTGCTTTCTACGTTGTAGCCTGACATCATCACAAGCACCCACACAGAATTTGAAGATAAGTACAGATACCGCACAGACAGACAGCAACAGAGCAGTCATGGACTTCACCAATGCAAGACAAGCTGCTTTCAGCGCTCCGCACATCAAAGATTGAGTGCGCCGCTGTGATGTTAATGGGAACTGCTTTGCTTTTCTGCTGGCAGTACATAGTGACAGCTTTAGCAGAATCCTGCAGGGATGTACAAACTTGTTGACTGTCCAGAGGCTACACCTAAACACCCATATAGGAGTCCAACAGATCAGCAAGGCAACCAAGAGTGTCTTCAGCAGACACTTACATAGGAACGGCAGATCTTGCTGGACAGTTGTTACTGATATCTTTTTGATTCTCCGCAAACAGCATACTGAGCTGACACCCTGCAAGCAGTGCATCTTGTTGACATTCTGCAGGCAGTACCTAGAGTTGACGCTCTGCAAGCGGTGTATTTTGTTGGCATTCTGCAGGCAGTACATAGAAACAGCCATGGAGGAGTCCAGCAATGAGGAGAAGCAACCAAAAATGTCTTCAGCAATGCACACAGTAGATGTTGCTGGACAGTGTTACTGATGTCCCGTTGACCTTCTTGAAGCAGTGTATGTAGTTCACACTCTGCAAGCAGTGTTCTTTGTTGTCAGTCTGCAGGCAGTACATGAAGTTAACACTGTGCAAGCAACGCATCTTGTTGGCGTTCTGCAGGCAGTACATAGAAACAGCGATGGAGGAGTCAAGCAGTGAGGAGAAGCAACAGAGAGAGGCCCTGACAGAGCGGCGCAAGCAAGCACGGCTGGACATCAAGCGTCTGCAGGAGCAGGAGATTGCTCTGCTCATTGCCAAGTGAGTCGCATCACCAGACGACTTCATCACAGCTTAACCGCAGCTTCGTCACAGCTTGACTGCAGGGTGCTGCTGCCAATCCTCTAGGTCGTGCACTCATTTGATGAGCAGTTTTGCTTTTAGATGCCATTCCTGCCAGTGAAGAGAATGCAGCACCCCTCTGCCCTGAGGCTTTGGGGGGTTTCAGCGTCTTCAGTCATGCTGCTTGTGCTCACCAGGTGGAGTGCATTGCCTGTTCATCTGCCACTACAGCTCAACCCTCTCACATGCACAGGTACTACAGACGTGTCCCATAACACACAACATCTGTCGCAGTATCTTTGTAGGGTCTTTTGTTCCAGTGATGCCTTTTGTTGCCCTCCAGTGTTGCATTGAAGCTACCCCTTGCCTTGCAAGGGCGAGGAAGACCCCTGAGCACTGTTGAAGAGAAAGGCAGCCCTAGCTATCAGTCAGAGCACATGTCCAGCTACATGCACTGAAAGGGACATCTCCAGACAAAATGCTTCAATGAACAACCTGTCAAAGGCGGCACTGTCACACATGTTGGCTTCCCATTTGTGATTAGCATTATTGTCACTGTATAGTGTAGTAAGTGTCATTTGTTCTATGTGCAGTGGGCAAGGGGAGGGCCTGTCTCTGGAGGAGCAGAAATCCAAACTAGCCGAAGCCAGAGCCAAGGCAGAAGGGGCTCTAGCCAAAGGGGATCACTGTGAGGCAGGGTGTTGGCTGGGTCAGGGTACGGCAGGGGTGAGGGGGATGGTCTTGGGGCGTGACAGGGATGGGATGCACTACTGGAAGCTGCAAGCTGCTGAGGCTCTTGGAGGTGACTACACCCCAACCACACAGTGCCTGTTGCTGATGCTGACATGCACCAAGAACCATTATATGCACAATGCGGACTGAGCAGTATGGATGGAGCTGCCATTGCATGAACAAGTCGATGTCATGTTGCCTTCAAGCAGCCCCTGTGACTGCTTTCCTCAGCTTTGCAGTGTATAGTTCAGTGCTCTATTGTCAAACGCCTTGGACATTCAGTGCTTAGTGTATGTTGCTTTCCCAGTTAGTGTCTGTTGACTCCCCTGATGAGTATTAATGACAAGGAATGTAAATTAATTGATTGATTGATTGATAACAAGTCCTGTCCAACAACTGACTGTTTTCCAGGTGGGCTGATGGTCCAGACAGGGAGCAGCAGCAAGGGTGACAGCTGGCAAGTCCACCACGACACCACAGCTGTGGCTGCAGCTCTGGACTCCAAGGGGCTGTGCGAGGGAGCCCTGAAAAGGGGCATCGCTGCTGCCTTCCCAGGTAGTCACTGCTGCCAGCTGTCGCTGCCATGTGGGTTTACGTAACCTTGAATTGAGTATCCACAGAGCGTCGGAAACGTGACACACCTGGTATGGTTGTTTCAAAAGCCGGTTCAAGCAGCAGTGCATTCTGATGCCTGAGCGATGTTCTGCTTGTAGCCAAATCAACTTCCTGCCTGGGTGGCATAGGCTGATGCCATCAACTAACAACCGTAGGGCTAATATCAGCATCAGATATGTTCACAGCACATCATCTTCTGTGGTCTTCTGTGACAGCTCAACTCTCAGGCAAGCTTGAACACAAAGCTGACAATCCTTGCATCACTGCTCTGAGCATAATTCAGGGTTTCAACCCTTAGTCAGTAGTGGATTGCCGCACATTGGTGTGTGGTAAAACAATGAACATCTGCATGAACAGAGTCGCCAAAGGCTTGTCAGCTCCCTTTGTAGCTCCTAGACCAGCACCCTTGACACTGCGGTCTGCCCATTGGGGGTGATGCAAACTGCCCCGTGAGGGTGGTGCAAGCTGCCCATTGGGGTGATGCAAGTTGCCTGGACCTTTTGTGAACCATCACCAAGGACTGGGTTGTGTCATGCAGTGATAACACCAGAAGAAAGCACAGATGCTGAGTTCGGCAAGAAGGCAGTGAGTCAGACAGCAGCAACCAAGAAGGGCAGCAAGGCAGCCGGCAGAGGCAAGACTGGGCACAGCCCTGAAGAAGCTGTTCGCATGAATGCAACATGCAAGGAAGGAAATGCTAAAAGGACTCAGCAACAACAGCTGCAAAGCATCAAGGCGAGAGGCAGCAGAACGGGCGGCAAGCCAGCTCAGAAGGGCACAACTGAGTCTAGTTCTGAAATTGAGCTACAGGCAGCTGCAAACCTTGATGCTGAGGCAGCTCACAGTGGTGAGCAGCAGGGGTCAAAGAACGTCAGCAAGGCAAAGGCTGTCAAGACGGGAAGCAAGGCAGGGGTACAAGGTACTCTCCAGAACAGCCTTGTGAAAGCAGTTTCAGCTAGAGACAAGAACCAAAATGATGTTGGGGTTTTGAACAAAGCGAAAAAGGCTGCTACAACATGCAGCAGGCTGAGGACCGCTCGTGGCAGCGAAAACATATCTTTGGCTGCAAACTCCCCTTGATGAAACAGCAGATTGCTTTTGGAATTTAGCATGTTCATCATGAGGTGTCAGTACAAAGCAGTAAACATCTGCAGTTTCAATTGGCAGCAAATGTGTTGTGGCACTTCATGGCATGTGCGTCTGTGTAGTCTGGCATACTACCCCTTGCTGTGGTAGGCACTGCAAAGGGCAAAACTGATGCGTTTATTGCTGGTGCTTATGATTGTGTGCCACGTAAGGGGAACTCAGCAGCCATGTGTGACTGGTCTTACAAACAGTACGGACGCGTTCACAATCAACTGAGATCTAGACAGCAGTTGTCTCCACGTGTTTACCAGTTTCGTTCACAGGCCTACGCCATGCTATCTCCGATGTCTGCATGAATTGCTTTTGACAGCAGCATGCCATGGCGCCATATACATACATGCCTGATCACAGCCATGCAGCGTCGCAGATGATTGTGCTCAGCAGCAACGTGCATATGCACACAATCTATGCAAGTATCTGAATGTCAAACTGATATTAAGTCCACCAGGACTAAAATTCGATGGGGTTAACAGCATGAGTCATGAGAGGCATGTCGAGCGTTAAGCTCGAATGTAAGGACAGCTAGTGAGCGTTAAGCGGGCTGCGTCTCCCCTCGCGAGCTGCAGCCTGTTTGACGAGCAGCCAGAAGAAGTTTACAGCCAGCTTATGTCAAACTCAGGCCATTCGCCTTCCAAGTCAGCATTGCTTCCCAACATTGACTGCAAGGACAAGATCGTTTGTCAGGCGTATGCCTGCAGAAAGTCTTCCAAGTTGACGACTACAGAGGACGGGAATTTTTGTCCGAAGCACTTGACTCCTCAAAATCGCGCAGAGAAGGCCATTCCCACGAGCCATGACTTGCAAAATGTCCATGGAAAAGCCCTATGTCATGCAGTTGGCTGTCGTCATTGGAGGAGGCTTAAATGGGCCTTCTCGGGCTGGTTTTGCCATCCACACCTTCAGCAAATGAGCCATCTGCGATGCTGTTTGGAGTTTAGCAAGCAGAACAGCCTCTTTGATGACGAGAGGACATGTCGCATGGAAGAAGCTAGCTTTAGAAAAATTGCTTGTCCTGAGAACACGCAGACGCTCTTACAAATGGACAAAGCTTTGCAGTGTCCTCTGGCAAGAGAGGCTGGATGGAGTAATAACTAAGCCCTGTGTCAAGATTTCTTCTGAAGAAAGATGAGTCACTTGAAATGCCGACTGACAGGCTTCTTGTGTTGGACCATTCACAAATGCTTTGTGCTATGTCAAACAATCATAGCACCAAGGGCTTGTCTTTCTGCAAAGGGTTCACACATGTGTACCGTACAGACCACACAGATCTGTCTAGCACAATGCTCTGCTGCTGCAGATGTTGAGATGACACATGTGGGGCTGAAACCCACCACAAGGCACATGTCCTAGGCACATGTCTAAATGCGCATTGCTGCACATGTGTACTACAGTAAACACAGGTTACAATTATGCTGGCCACTGTCCACAATTGACCTTCGACGTAAGAGGCAGCGAGATAAACTGCATGCAGGAGAAACTCGCATTGTTGAAGTTTGAAGTGAAGCACGACGAGCAATGCCGATCGTTCTGAGATGCGTTCCATGATGCACATCTGAATGCATATGAACACACTGACTGATGCATGCACACTGCCAGATTCCCTGCAAAGTCAAGCTTCTGTTGCGCAAGACATGCTGGACAGAAAACTCGTTGAACGGCTGGATGGCCATGTGCAGCTGCTGTCCCAGCAGGCCATGGTGATTGCTGGTCGTTACGTGAACGAGTCACCCTTAGCTGTCTTGGCGAGATTTTTGATCGGCAGCGATCAAGCAAACCACAGATGCCGAGAAAGGTGGCCAGCAAAGTCCGCGAGGAGCTGGAGGTCGATGCAGCAGAGAAGGAGGTCTGCTTTGCAAATGAGCCAAGCTGACCATCATCGCTTATTTGCTGACACACCCATCGTCTGTTGATGCAGGCTAGACTGGCAGAGTTGCGCAGTACTATGAGCAAACAGAAGCAGGAGATAGACAAACTGATGTAAGCTAGATCTCGCTAACTGAGAACAGCATGCAGCAGAGAAGAAGCGAGTCAGACAGTCTGACTTCGGCACATTGCCTTGCAGAAGTCAGCGTGGTCCCACGCTGTGGACTAGTTCATCAGAGATCCGTGCATCTCCTGGAACCAGGCAGGCACTTCCTACCAAGTCTCTTGCTGCCAAAGCAAAAGGCGGCGTCCTGACAGGTCAGCTTGAGCAGCTTGCAAGACCCACCACGCACTCACGCCTTCGCTGGTCAATGCAGCCCGAGACACCTGGCAGGCAATGACAAAGGATTGATTGTGCGCAGCATTTTCTCAGGCTTGCCAATGCCAACCAGTTGAACCCTTGTGAAAATTCAGAGCCCTTGAAAGAGTCACCTTTCAATGTACTGACACTGCATGGATTGCAGAGGCATCCCTACTGAAGCAAGCCACACAACAGACATTGAAGAAAGTGGACAGTGGTAGCATTCTGCATGGCAAGTTTTCTCCCTTGCCTCTGCTTCCCATCACTTGTCTGCAAGCTGTTGCACTACCTGCCACCCACGATGCTTCTCACATTTTTGACTGTATATATCCTCGACATAGTCAGGGACTTGGTGCCAGCAAGTGCAGGTGTACTCAAAGCCACAAAAAACAGACCATCGAGTCTTGAATTACATGCTGCTGGATGCTGACAGTGCATGCTGTGGATTCAGGTGCACAGTCAAAGGTACTTGGTAAGCCGGGGCCATTCATGGCCGCCCAAACAGATGCTGTCAAAGGTTGGTACTTCATCACATACCTAACATCTCAAGTGGGTTACTTGTATGCCTGTGTATGATTGCTCAGCTTGGGAATGCGATGCAATGCTGGCAGCTGTGAGCGTCTCAGCATCAAGTCTGCACCTGGGCAGCTTCATTGCTGTTTTGAAGCATGCAGCATGACTCAAAACCGCATGTGCCTCCATCTCTGTTGTCATTCAAACTACATACGCTTCCTTCTTGATGTCAATGTTCAAGCGCACCTGTGACAACTTTCATGCCAAAGCACTAGCACTCCAACCACGCGTATAGCAGCAGATGCTTACCATGCTGCATAGGAAAGCAAGCACTGCGCATCAAGCATGCACTGTGACTATTGTATGACAGCTTTAGTATTCAGTGCATTATGGCTGCAGAGAGCTCCTCCTACAGGCCTAGCCCCACTAGACGCCTTTCCAATGCTCCCTCTGGCAAAACAACAGGTGCCTTCTGCTTGCCTACCAAAATCTGGTCTGGTTATGTACCAGAGTCAACCACATGCTTGCAAGACTCCGCATACCATGCATCACATGCTTGCCAAGCCATACAAAATCACCTGCACGAAATGCATCTTGCAATAAAGTCAGGTTGGCTCTCAAATGGCTGGTGCTACATGTGTGATTTGGCATGAAAATGTCAGGGCCATACTGTGAGGTGCTTTACCTGTTTGAGTGGCGGTCAGAAGCACAGGCCAATACAAACTGAACTTGCAGGTCCACTTGGCAGCGACCAGCTTGGGATCAAACCCTCCTTACAGAAGGCAGCAAACCCTAAAGCAGCCTCGGCAAGTAGTTCCCTCAATTGCAGCAGCAGTGGCAAGGCTGTGCCAAGCAGCCCTGGCGGTGGCATCAGTCGTGCTGGCAGTGGCGCTATCTCCAGCACAGCCATGACTGGCGGTGGCATGCGCCAGAGCAGCAGTGGCACAGCCAACATCAGCGATGATCCAGCCAACTCCAGCAGTGGTATCACCAGCATCAGCGGTGGTGTGGCTGCTGCTAGCAATGGCAGCAGGGGTGGTATGGCTGTTCAGACTGATGGCAGCGGTGATAGCAATGGCAGCAGGGGTGGTATGGCTCTTCAGACTGACGGTGGCGGTGGTAGCAATGCATGCATCAGCAGCACAGCCAGACAGGGTGGCGCTCAAGCCAATGCCACAGCGCTCCCTGTTGACAAACCCAAGCTTCCTGTCAAGGTATGGCTTTTTGTCCAAGCCCAGCTGAGCGCCATGACACTAACCAAGATTCCCTGGGCCGCTGTTATAGCACACACAGGGTCTGCAAAAAAGCAAGTGTGCCACCTCAAGCCTAATGATCACTGCGCAACTTCCTGTGTCAACTTGTTGACATGCTGCTAGGGCCAAGTCACATGTGTTGGCCATTCCAAACGTGTGGCATACCATGACATGTGCGTACACTGACTTACCGGTAGCATTGTGCCTTTATCAGCTTCAATGACACTTTGCAGGCATTCCATGGACCCTCTTTGCTGGATGGTGATTTCAATGAGGATGACAGCCACGCCTCATTTGCTGATGCTCTGAGCAGCTGGAGGGGCAAGGCCCCTGCACAGGCCCCAACAACCACAGGGCCAAATGCAGCACCAGGTACTTGCACATATCACTGACCACATGTTATGAGTAATGGCTTCAGCAAGTAACAAACTGCCCGTGGCTCCTTCAACTGATGATTAGTCGCTGACCAGGTGCGCAGGCTGATGAATTCCAGCAGCACAATTTTTCCAAATGGCAGCAGTCAATGGCTCCCAGCAGCAGACAAAACATGAAACCCGTGCTGTGATTTTCATTTTATTACTTACAGTCTGGGGTGTGGAGCCAGTCGTGAATCATCAGACATCCTGGCTTGAAAGCACAGTACAGCTTACAGCTGTACAGCTTCACTGCTCATACACTTGAGTCACATCAGTCATCAGTCCTAGCGGTTGAACTTGGGCAGATGATGCAGGCACTATCACACAGGCCGGGGCCAGGACGATAGCAACGGCCCTGGCAGCGGCTGCCAGCCCTCCCAAGCAGACTTACTTTGAGAGGCTGCTCTGGAATCAAGCCTCTCAAGAGGCTGCTGCTGCAGTTGCTGGCAAGCCTGTGAGGTGAGTAAACGCTATATTGCTCAATGAGATATCACAGGCAAGCCTATTATACAGAGTTACGCTGTGCATCATGCGTTGCCCCTTGCGTTGGGCCTCATGCGCTCAGTGCGCATGAGGCTTTGTATTGTGAGTCATGCTCAGTGACTGTGAGTCAAGATTGCATGCGGGCAAACCAAGGGCCATATAGTTGTGATTATACAAAGACTGGTTAATGAGTATTCAGTTGCAGCAGGATATAATGTGCTAAGGGGCATCTAATGCGCTTAGTGGGATTTTACCCTACAACAGGAAGAAGCTTTACAGCAGCTCAGAGGTTGTGCAGCAATCAGGATTCCACCCAAACCAAGAGGCTTAAAGTAAACCTAGAGGTTGGAAGCCAGGGGGTGTGAAAAAAATAACTCATTTGCTGTGATACTGCAGGAGCTTTGCTGATGACAAGGAGGCTGCATTGCAATCTGTGCTGGAGGAGCAAAACAGAGTGTCCGATTCATGAGAGTCTAGTCCACAAGACCCTTAAAATGAAGCAAATTTGTCATCTTTTTGCTTTTCCTTTTCGGTGGCTCCTGCAAGATCGCCTGTTATTGGGTTGTTTTCTTTTGGCTTCCTGCAGACTAGATTGCAGCCTGGTGCGGCCTTTCAAGCTTGTCAGTCTCACAAACACTGGAGACATGTCTGCCTACTATCAGCAAACTAGTGTTTGCTGCGTTGCTTGTGTTTGCAGTCATCCAGCCGCGCAGTGTCTCCAGAGGGCTATGGAGCAGTCAACTTTTGCTCCCCTGTGCATGTAACGCTGCGAGATGGATCTGCATCCCCATGTTTCACAATACCAGGCTCCATCTTCTGCCATAGGCAGATGTGGACCAGACTGACATGAACCAGGCTGAAAGCAGCAGCTAGACACCTGCGGTGTTGTCTAGATTATCTAGCAGTACAGCCCAGCTAATTGCACATGGCATGCTGCTGACAGTAGGTATCTTGTCAACCCAAGCTACATGGACAGTTAAGACCCTGTAGCCATCAGGGTCTTCAGACTGGCAGGGCGTTTGCAGCTGTTCTATCATCTGAGCCGCCCTCAGCGCCGCTTCACATTCGTCGACTTTTTGCACATCGTTTCGGAACCAGGCGCGATAGGCACGCTGGAGCCATGAAGCTACTGACGCACAACATGCTGGCGTGCAACATCAAGGGCGTCACCAACGGATATCCTTTCAAAATCGACGCCACAAAGGTTGAGGAAGTGGATACAGACTTCGATCCTGATTTTTTGCGAAATATATGGCCAAGAATCGAGTGGAAAGCACTCAAAGAGGCGGCTGAGAGTTTGGGAATGACAGGCCTGCCCAGCGAAGTTGCTCCCGATATGCTGCAGAACGAGGACTTCTTGCAGCAGTTTCACCATGCACTGCTCGAAATTCAGCTGGAGGAAGGAGCACTGGTGTGCCCAGAAACCGGCAGAAGATTCACTGTATTGAATGGAATCCCAAATCTGCTGCTGAACGAAGACGAGTGCTGACATCCGTTTGTTAGTTTAGATAGTCAGGTTAGCAACAAATGACTAAGTACAGTCTCACCTGCTCTGCTAGGCAGGAACCAAGGCGATGTGAGCACAGGTAGCCAGGTGAAATGAACGCTTTTTCTCTTCAAATCCCTACATCTGGTAGTGATGATCAGATATGTATGTTGTATCTTTTGTGTTTAGCCCTGTGTTATCTTCCTTGAAAGAATTCAGCCCCGGTAGAAATGTACATGCGTGTTCCACAGGCCTGCAAGGATGCAATAATGGCATGCAACAACAGCGTGCACATTTACCAGATGCTTTGTATAAGCAGGAAGCCATGCTGCTTCTGAATGATGAGTCAGCGCCTTGCAAGGCAGTCGACTGAAAGTAGCTATAGCTTAATAACTAAATGTCCTTGTAACAAGATTGATTCCAAGATCATGTCGATGCTGATCTCGCATGAGTTCAAGGCTGGATACTCTCTGAAGCCATTCCTTTGCAAATCATGATCAGCGCCAGGGCTGTCAATGTTAATATACACGCACTGAACATGTGTACTGATCTGTACTGCCAGCTTGACAAAGCTTGCAGCACCAAGGCACATGAGCAAAGAAGCACGACTAGCGTGGCGAGCTATCCCTGTGCGCATGCGTTTACAACCCACCTCAAGGCTGAGAGAGGGATTTACTGCACACTCAGTGCATGCGGTTTTCAAGCGTTTTTCAAGCGTTATCAAGCGTTTTGAGAAGGGTCTCTTGAGGGTTTCGAGTTGCTGTACACTGCAGTGCTATTCAGCTGTGTTGCTCGAGCACTGTCCGTCAGGTCACGATATATCATCCTGCAACGACGATTCTGCAGCGACTCCGTGTTACGAGCGATCAAGCAAGTCTGTGGACACTTGTTGGGTGTCACGAACTGCGGTTTGATCTGGTTTCGGCACACACACTCTCGACACACAGTGTACGAGCCTGACGCCCAGAGCAGCCTCAGCCTGAGCCGGAGAGGCTGCCAGTCCTGATTGTACGGAGTGCCCGAAGGGTGATCTGTATTGGCGCAAGCACATCAAAGGCCTGATACATCATCTTGTCTGAAGCCAGTCAGCCTTGCTGCATTCCCCACGGCATGCCCCTCGGAGTTGGTCAAGTGGCAAGGGCTGTGATGGGCAGATCTCGAAGAGGTCTTTTTGGCGGCAAACGCATTCTGTCTGGCAACAAAGTCAGTGAGGATGGTGGAAACAAGTAGGTCCAAATCAAAGTTTCAGTCCATGATGATGTGATGTACTAGTGTTCCTTGTTGCTCATATCTTGCACGATTGTTTCAGGTCACGACGGGTCTGGAAACCCAATGTCCAGAAGACCACGCTGTACAGCAATGCACTGGAGCGCAATGTGCAGCTCAAGGTCACAGCCTATGCACTCAGGTAATCAGCATCACCGTTGCATTCAGCATGAGCGTTTGTACTCACCATGAGGTTCACACACGATAGCCGTGTACATGCATTTAATAATGCTTGTCATTCCTGGACAGGAACTCTGGCTACATCAGGCATGCTCAGCAGTCCTGCTGTCTGCAGGTGTATTGACAAAGCAGGCGGCCTAGATCGATACTTACTGAAGACGCCTGATCAAGAGCTGGCCTCAGACACAGGCGAAAAGCTCAGGAGTGAAATCATTGCCAAGCGCCAGCTGCAAAGAGCCACCCAGCACAATGTTTTGCCGTTTGCAGCTTCTACTCAGCCGGTGACAAGTGAGCTACTGTGACACACAGCTGCTCTCAGTGACACACAGCTGCTCTCAGCATGCACTTTCAGCAAGCGCTGGCGCATATCTGACCTCTGCTCAGGCTGTGAGTGATGCCATGCTGTGGCCATCCCTGTGATGGTTGGCAATGGTCGCTGGCGACTGGACACTCGCCTCCATTTGACCTGCATGCCTTACAAGGCATGCACAACTCTTGAATCTAACCTTGGGCTGGTTGGCCTGAGCAAGTGCAAAACCCAGACGCTAATGTGAAAAGATCTATCTGAAGCTGACGTGTAAGCTGTCAGCCCATACCACGTAAGCTTTCTCAAGGTCTTCTGGGTAGATGCTGGACGCCATTGAGCCAGCTTTGAGCATATTGGACATTTGTGTACAGGTCTTGCTGATCTGCAATCGCTGTGCTTTACATGACCCGATTCACCTCCGGCTGTTAGAGCTCAGCAGGTGCACCACGTACACACAACAGCAATATAGCCCATGTATGCATACGCTTTGTAAAACATAGGATAGGCATCCCACCCTTGCACACCCACTACGACTTTACTACAGCAAACGGCTTTGCCCAGCCCATACATTGTACCATTAGTTCACGTTTGCATATGGCAATGTAGCTTAGCACTGACGTTCATATCAAGCTCTAAATCAAAATGTTTGAAAAAGAGGCGACGTATTGTGCTACATGCTCATGCAGACATGCCTTACTTTGAACCGTACACAGTGGAGTGACCTAGCCTGGACACAACAAGTGATGCTTGCCTGGACCACAGATGCATAATACAGAAAGGACAGTAAGGCCAACTAGGTCCGAACCCATATTGAAATATTGGGGCCTCAGATTTCTCAGGGCCAAAGAATACACTATACTGAGCAGATCGTCGACTGAGGACAGCAAAAAGGTGCACATTTGACCTAAAGAATGGATGCAACTTTGTAAACATCATACATTGAGGACACTATACTGACATATATTAATACAAACATGGCAGCCGTACTAGACCTGAAGGAATTGCGCTGAATATTCAGCGGTCCTCAACCTCCTCACTAATGGACTTCTCATGTGGAGTATGCTGCCTGAAGCTACGAGGCATCTGTAACCCCTGAGTTGTCTGGTGCTCGCCCATACCAGCTAGATCACTGGCTGAAGCAGCATGTGTCATGCTGCGAGAGCTGCTACTTGCTGATGACATGTTCTTCTGAGAGAAGTTCTCAAAAGCCTTCTTGCTAACCATTGTCTCATATGTTGTGAAAGGGGGCCTGCCATCTGTAATCTCATCTTCTCGTACAATAGCGACGCTAGCACATCTGCAGGACATGTCTGCTGTTACACGCTGCAGTATGGACTGTTAAGCTGCCTGCTGTGCTACGAGCGAGTACAGCGTGATGTCAACATGCTTCTGCTAAAGCCGCCATAATGCGCATTCACCACTGCTTGGATTGTGAGCAAGCAAGTCCATGTAAGCGTTAAAAAAGCGTGATACTGACACTGCAGACTTGACGAACGACTTAGTTACCCGTCAGGATTGCTGATGACCACTATCTCTTTGATGTTAGGGAGGCTGGAGACATACTCATCTTCAGGTTTACCCGCAGGCTGCAACAGAATTGGAAGCATCAAATGCAGTAAAGGGAAAGTAGTAAATAGTTTGCAGTCAGACACCTGGAGGCAGCCACTGCAGCTGAAGCATGCCTGTGGTCAGCAGTTCACTTGCCTGTAACAGCTCAGTAGCTGGAGGCCGGAAATATCTGTACTTGACAATATATCTGAACATTAGACCCAGAAACAGCAGTCCCACTAGGACTGTAGCACCTATGAAGGTGAAAGTGTATATTACTCCAGACTTTGGTGCTCCCCCTGAGTTAGTGGGGGGTGACGGGGACGGGGACGCCGTGGAGTTAGCCAGCACTGCGTTGGCTTGAAGTAATAGTCGAGACATGTTTGGCTCCAAGACACTATGGGGACCTGCAGAAGCGGTGCAACGTTGACCTAACCGGATACGATTTGCTGAACGAGCGTTGTACACAAACAAGAGAGGCCTGCAATAAGGGTGTTCCAAATAGCAATTCTACTATGCGCGGCGTACCACAAACTATCGCACAGAGCCCTTGCGACACTGCACATGTGAAGTATCTACCTGCTCGATCTGCTCCGGTGCCGTCTGCACACTCTGCGAATGGCTGGTAGGTGATCGCTGTCAGGCCTCCTGCTCCGAAAGTCTATGCTCACAGGCTCAGGCTGCGGTTGTACTTGACTGATCGTATAGGCTTGTTGACTTTCACTCAGGCCACTTGCGCCGTTTGCCTGAAGAGGTATAAACTGCCGTGAAGCTACGCAGCTGAGTGCACTTCTGGCAAGAGCGGCAGATAATGTGATGACAATGAACGCGCGGTTACCACGAAACCTGCGTACGCCACGAGCGACAGCTTTTGCAAGTTGATGCGCCTTGGCACGTGCACCACAAGATTCAAAGGGGCGGTCCTCCCCACCATTGACAGGGGACAACTCCTCGGCTTCCGGATTGGGTGAGCCACGCAGGTCCAAAAAAGACCAATTGACGTCACGCAACTCACGTCAGCTGGCTTTCGAGTACACAGTGTTGCCACTAGCAACATGCCATGCAGCATGCTGACAGTTGCTCAAGTCATCATAGGGCACAAACTGACAGGGGCTCTCCCGTTGGTTGAAAATAGTGTGACCCATATGTGATGTCCGAATGCCTGCTTCTCCCTTAATGATCATTATCGGCGATGAATCGGCGATGAATCGGCGATGAAACCGGCGATGAATCGGCGATGCATAAAGTTGTAGGGCTTCTGATGACGCACAACGTCTAGAAGATCTTCTCCAGCAGCATGCAATTCAACAGCTTTGAGCAGGCAAGCGCTACGGTGGAAGCTTATTACTAGCCCCAGCCGTGGGAGACCATCAAACAGCCAAATTCAATGCCTGAAGAAAAACAAAACCATGAAACTTACAAACAAGGCATGTAGTGGTCAATGCAAGGAACGATAATCACGCTGGCTCAACTGTATGATCCAAATATGAGATAAAGCACGCAGCAAGAGTGTTTGAAAGTTTCCTTAACGGCATATCATGAGAGAGAGAGAGAGAGAGAGATTACAATGCTTTAGCCAGCCAGCAAGTCTGATCACATATAGAAGAAGACAAAGGTCAAATGCGTGACCCTACACTAGAAATCTAAACTCAGAAACGCTTTGGGACAGTAACAACGTAATAATCGCTCTTGTGTCAACTTCACATGGGCCATGTGTGCATGCTTTGAGCATTCCTGGCATGCACATTTGAGTGCCGCGGCCGGGACACCAATGCTGGGCCTCTACCACGCCAAAGATTCGCCAATCGGTGTTGGGCTGCGTCGGTTGTAGCGCTTCATTTAGCTTGTAAAGTGTGGAGTACCCGGCAGCAGCAACGATGCAGCTTAGTCAGACGCATGTGTTACGGGTTGCGGCTGCCTCGCGCACCTCACCCTCGCTAACGACCAGCAGAGTCCACGACAATTCGCTCAGGTTTGCATCTTTTTTATGCACAGCTGATGTCATCGTTGATTTGATTGCGTCCTTCCGGCCTGATCATGGTCACAGAACTGCTTACTCTTGATGCAGGTCTTTGACTCCCTCCACTTTCAGAAAACGCTTCGTTAAGCTTTCCTCCACCAATCTGCATGCAATTCCATACGCAAAGCCAAGCAGAAAGCACGTGCAGCTGACCGCAGCTTCATCTGCTGCAGCAGGAGATGTTGCTGGACAGCCTACACCTGTAAGCATTGAGTTTTGTGCTTAGGTCTTCCAGTTCTGTATATGTGTGCTGCAGGTACAAGATTTAGCAGAACAAGCCTCACAGCTTCAGCACTTAATGTTGCACTGCAGGAAGAAGCACACGCCTCGCCAGCGTTCCAGCGCACAAGGTTCCTGGCGTTTGCTATCATGGTCACTGGATGTGAGCTGCCTGTTCTGCTGCTTCTCCTGGCTGTTGATGTCAGCATTGCAAGCGATTGCAAAGGACTGAATCCCATGCTGATTTGCAGATGCCAGCTACTATCTCACAAGAAACTCCTTGAACTATGTCACTCCTGTGATGATGCAAGACAAGGCTTTGTCCTTGACCTACACCCAGATTGGAGGGCTGACCAGTATTCTGCCTGTCTGCTATGGTACAGCACTCTTGCCAACACAGACATGTGTATCACACAATGCACACATCCTGCTGTCCACCACTTGTAGCAAGAAATTGTTATTTGTGAAATCATGCTTGGTATGCAAGCTCAAAGAAGCTTGTGTTGCTATCAAAGTACCTCAGTACATTTGCAGCAGCACTATTATACTTGGCAGTCCATGCAGGACATTCAAGCAGAGGTTTCAGAACATGTCTTGGAAACAGCCAAGCTGTCATCCGTATTGCATTTGTTAACAGATTTTGTAAAGCCGCTTGCCAGAACTTGGCTTTTGCAACTGCATTGTCAGTAGTGGTAATGCCTGTAGGTGCCAGTAAGTTTGCCAGTGGTGTGTTGGGGGCACGGACATCGCCCACTGTGCTATTGGCAGGTATGACCCCATACTGCTCTACCAGCATCACCTCTGTGACAGTTGCGTGTCTCTCTGTGTCAATGCAACCTGGCAGTAGTGCCGTTGTGCTCCAACAGTGCATGCTGCATGATGTATGCTAAGAATATTCTGGTGTCAGCTCGATTTCATGGATGCAGACACTGCAAATGCAGTGTGGTACTGACAGCTGCTGTCAGTGGTTGTCAGAGACCATCAACAGCATGTTGGTCATGTACCCCACAGAGCACACCAAATGTGCCCCACTTGTGGACAGCTGCATTTGTACTGCCATCATGTGATGATCATTCTGACTGACCATACCATCTTCTGAGTGGCACACACACACAATCTGGCAAGAAATAAGGGATCTGTACGTCCTGGCATCCTGGTGTGCAAGTACCTTTCCTGGCTGCTTACACCCATGTGATGCTGCCATATGCAGGGGGCCTGATTGCAACCGCGCTGGTGAATGTTGCTTTTGGCTTTGGACATGCTTACCTCTGGTTCTGTGTCTGCTGGGGAGCAAACGGTGCCCTTCAGGTACACACACACTCTCCCTCCTACACATCCAGTGAACACCTCTCACAAGCGAGTTGATTTAATCTTTGTGCTATTGACAACGGCTCAATCTGCCATTCCCAAAAGGTGCATTCCCACAAGGTGCACCTTGTGTTGTCAGGCAAGCAAGCAAGCGAAAACTTGGCCGAGATTACCGGCTAGTGCCTACTGCTGCTCTCAGACCTGGTAGTCATATTCTGCTCACGTGTGTGTGGAAGGAAGGTAGTTTGCACCTGCTTGGTAGATGTGCAGCCTTTTGCCAGTAAGCTGTGCAGGAGTGAATGTAGATCTCCCTGACTTGTCACCCATGCCGGCTGTCTACCACTTGCAACATAAATGCCCTTGTCTGTTCCTGAAGCCATCTGCTCAACGCTGACTACAGCCTTTGCCCCAACAGGGAAGAATGGTATTAAAACATACTCATGACATTTCTGACGAACACCCCACTCAGGGGGCTTACCCTTTTGAGACATGCATGCTCTGAGAGCTGCTTGAACGCACACCTAATCTTTTTGGCAATGAAAAAAAGGGAAAATAATGAACTTGTTTGTTTATAAGTAACATCAAAAATCTGAGCAATTAAAACATGAAGAGATGTGTGGTGTCTACTGATAGGGTCTAGGGGCGCCAGCGTGTGCCAGATTCCTGACTGCCTGGTTTGCCGGCAAGGAGAGGGGCACCTTCTGGGGCTTCTGGACGGCCTCCAACAATGTGGGGGGCTTCCTGGCTCCCCTGCTGGCAGGCACAGCAGCGCGCCACTATGGCTGGAGGTATAATCTGCATCATAATTTGTAACCAAGTGTAGCCAAAACACACTCTCCTGACAAACCCACAAAACCTTGGATGGTGGCTTCTGTGATGCAATCTTGCCTTTCTCAGATGCGGCGTTCTTGTATCCAGCAGCACAACTCACCCATGTGCTGTGCAGCACACAGTTTCTAAGCGGATAGATGCAGGGTTACATAGCTTTTGAGTCAGCTTGTGATGCACTGGACAAGTACAACTGGATGAGGCAGGATCCTTCTCAGCAAGCTGGGGTTGTGATCTTCTTGCCCATGTTGGGTAAAGCTACGCTGCATCATGTGATGCCGATGTAATGTATAATATATTTGTGTTTCTTATACTTACAGGAGACACAAAGATATTGTATTTGGCACTACTGGGGCTTTGCTGTGTTCACGGCAAAATTGAGGCACTGGTTGGTCGATGTCAGGTGGCAATAATGATGAACTACTGATGTTGTCCATTTAATCTTCCACTGAACACCTGCCCTATCCTAGGGTCTGGTACATACAGTCTTCAGAGGTCACATTGAACTGCTTTTGGTGGTTGTTAGGTGGGGGATGTATGCTCCTGGCATTGTGGGCATTGCGGTAGGCCTGCTCATCCTGCTCATCATGAAGGACAGCCCTGAGAGCATTGGCTACCCCCCCATCGAGCCCAAGAAGACCCATGCTGGTAAGCCACGTTTTGTGCTTGCACACACCTCAAACAGCAATTGTCCCTGCCATGCACAGTCATGCGGCAAATATACAGCATACACATCATGTGCAGTGACACGTAAATGCTCTTTGTGGTAATTCATATGTATTATAATTTCTACCTTTGTGTTATTGTGTAAATGGCCTTTTGCTGTACCATCATGTGGGTATGTCCTGTGGAGTGCTCTTTGCGGCTGCGCTGAAATACATGAGCATACGAGAAAAGCTAGCACAGCCTTATCATGAGCATTACCAGAAACAAATGAACCGTTTTTAGATTCTATTGGGCAAATGCAGTATGTTAATGCAAGCATAGACAATCAGACACAATCACAGTGTGAATTAGTCCATCTGTGCCTGTATGTGTAGCTGGAGCCATAGACAATCAGACACTGTCACACTTTGGATGAGTCCATCTGTGCCTGTGTGTGTGTGTGTGACTGGAGACAAGGACAATTAGACACCCGCGCACTGTGATTGAGTCCATCTGTGCCTGTGTGTGTAGCTGGAGCCAAGGACAAGCCAAGCATCATGGAGTCTTTGACACAGGAGTGCCTCAAGAACCCCTTCACCTGGCTCTTCGCCATCAGCTACTTCTTCGTCTACATTGTGAGGACAGGTGTCACTGCCTGGTTCATCCATTTCCTTATCAAGGTGCCCTCCTGCTTCCAGTTCTATTCTAACTCTCGAAAGCTTATTGAACATGTGACATTTTAATGTATAATGCCTTACAATGATGCGTATGACCACCTTATGACCACTTTATGACCACAATTGAGCATTGATGATGCTTTTGCACTGGTCACAAGGGTCACTATCGAACAGGATTGTGGCAGTCCGCCCTGCTCATTGCTCATGCCAGTATCTGTATCTCTGCATGTGCGGGTCTGTTTGTCAAGCCTCAGAGAAATTTGGGGCTTTTGACATGACATGCAATCGGCTAAAGTGGACTTGTCAGGTCTGCCAGCTAGCACCATCCTGTGTCTCGTGCTTTTGCAGATTGCTCATGTCTGTTGTGGGGTGCTGTGCTCATGTTGTGTCAGCATTGACATCATCCTGACACAACATGAGCACAACACCCCACAACAGGGGTCAATGCTGAAGAAGTGCTCTGTGACTGACAGGAACGTAGTCTTGTGTCCCCTCTAGCTATCAGGCTGCTGCTGTTACCAGCTTTCACTCTGTCACTTGTTTACTGCTGCCCTGCTCTGAGAGCTGCCTCTGCAGCTTTGCCCTGGTCTTCTTCACCCTTGCCAGCTGCTTGCCTTGCCAGCTCTTTCATTTTCAATGTTGCCAGCCCTCCTTTCTTCACCATTGCCAGCCCTTCTTCTTCATTCTTGCCAATTCCTGCTTCTTCATCCTTGCCAGCTCCTTCTTCTTCCCCCTTGCCAGCTCTTCTCCCTTTTGGCCATGCTAGCTCTTTCTGCTTTCGCCAGGATGCTGTCAACCATTTTGCCCAGCACTGGAGATCTGCTTTCGGTGCCCGCTTACTTGCTGACTGCCACTTCCTTCTTCTTTGCCCTGCCAGCCTGCTTGCGCACTGCCAACTGCTTCTTCTTCTTCTCCTCCTCCTTCTTGTTCTTCTTCTTTGCCCTGCCAGCTTGCATGAGGTGCATGCTAAGCAGGAGGTGAGTGGGGCTGCAGGGGAAGGGCCTGGATGCAGCAGCAGCAGCCGTCAGAGTGTCTGGCCTAGAGCTGGGCGGCCTTGCGGGAAGCCTGTCTGCAGGTATGGGTTGGGCTCAGGGTTTAGGGTCCTGAAACTGGGCAGCCTTGCTGGAAGGCTGTCTGCAGATGCACCCTTGCACCAACATTCTTGTCAGACTGCTTGGACATAATGAGTGTCTAGTACTGATGTTTTTGACCAGGATATTGACAACCCTGGCACATCAGTACAACCCAATTGCTTGCCTGAAGATCTCAAACCCCCTCCTCCTGATTTGCATGCGTGTATGGCAAAGCACAAGTCTCACAGCCTCCAGCTGCAAGCAGGTCTTTGGCCTGACATTGGGAATCCCAGTAGGAGGCCTTGTACAGTTATTGGCATGCTTTCTAGGCGCCTGTTTTAGATCAATCACTTGTGCTCTGTTCGTATGTGCGTGTGTGTGTGTGTTTGTGTGTGTGTGTGTGCATGCAATCAGACTGACTTTCAACATCTGCTGCACTCAGGCACAGCTGCCACTACAGTTGCTCCCCTGATTGACTACTACCTTGGCAGCATTGACTCAGTAGGCTTTGCAGTGGTGCCAGGGTGTATACAGCAACTGTAGTGCTTCAAATCTACAGAAGTCAAGTGCTTTGAGAACTGCCATCAGGATGTCAATAGTGTCGCTGATTCTTTGACTGGCTGATGCAGGTGCCATCAGTGACTTTGTCATTCGCAAGTACTCCAACGCCCCTTCTGTAGGCCTGCGTGTCAAGGTAAAGCCCATATATCAGCTGCAGCGTTCAATTGATGTGTGAAATGCAGTGCTGCATCTACAGCAAGCAGCATCTGCACTGTGCACTGTTGTGCTGGCTTTGAAGCGTCGCTGCATGCTCATTTTCAATGCCTAGTCTTTGAGTGACAGTAGCCTCATGCTGATGTGCTGCAATAGCCACACATTAAGATGTTTCAACAGTTGCTCCTTGGTTCGAGTCCCCAGATGCAGGGAAAGCAACTGTCTGCTGCACATCAGACACCTAGTCCAGCTGTCAGGTTGGCAAATGATGGGCACCTCTCATGTCCCTGTGTGCATTTGGCAGATACACATGGCAGCATCTCATGCCTTGAACTGTATCAAGAAAATGTGGCTGTTTCTCGGCCAACACAGCCAAGTGATCATGGCAGTGACAAGTTTGAGCTATGTTGGTACAACAGCTGCGTTGGTGACTATGACTTATGCAATGTCTCTGCAGGTGGTCATTGCATATGCCATAGGCACAGCAGCTGCCCTGGCAGGCTTCTGGGCCTGCCCCAACCAGCCCTCAGCCCAGTGGCTGGCGGTGGCCACCGTTGGCTTCTTCTTGTACGGCCCCCAGATGCTGATTGGGCTGTGTGGGGCAGAAGTGGTCAGCCCCTCGGCTGTGGGCGCCTCCCAAGGCTTCCTGGGCTGGATCTCCTACCTAGGTCAGTATTCTTTCCAGCACCATTTGATTGCCCATATGGATCGAACTTTCTGTATCAGCAATACCATTCTTATGAACAGCTGTGGGACCCTAGCTTGCTGTCTGACCTTATGTGGTTGTGAGCGACCAAGGTCTTGAGGGCATCAAGGTTTTGGCCGTTGCAGCAGCACCAGCAGCCTGTTTTCTATAGGCTCTGCTCTTAGCAAATCATTGGCACATGTGTCAAGCTAGGCATGACGGGCACCCCTTATGTCCCTCTGCGCATTTGCCATATGCTCAGTGCAGCAGCTCATGCCTCTGTGTGCGTCACCACTTCCATACAGCTTAGCTGAATGCACTCAAAGCTTGAAAGCTGCTTCTTCCTTTAATGCATTGTATACAAATTTGTGTGGTCTGCAGGGTCATCTGTAGCTGGCCTCCCCCTTTCTCTTCTTCTGCAGAAGTCAGGTTGGGGTGCCATGTTCTCCTTCCTCATAGCTTCCTGCGGCGTTGTGGTGGCGCTGCTGCTGCCCATGATCAATGCACGCAGCCACTCCCAGTCACATGCTGCAGATGCCTAAGCAGTGTTCTGGGAAAGCTGTATCATCATTTGTAGCTGATGTCAATAGACTCTTGATGATTTTGCCAACCAATGTGTACAGTGTCAACAGTGCCTGGTATAGGTACTGCTCCAGGTAGCTAAGTGTTAGGTGTTAGGTTCCTGTATTGCTATCTGCTTGTGACTTCTTGTATCTGTTGTGCATCCAAGGGAATCTCAATGTACATGTATTTTGGAGCAGGGCCGTCTCCCTTGTTCAGTAGGTAGGCAACACCAGGTGAAACAGATATGTAGGAGACCCACTTTGACATCCTGAAAGACACAAACCATGATGCTGTTTGTAACGTTTCGACATGGTATGCATCTGAACAGATAGCGGGTTGCAACTGGTTTTTGCCTCCACTTGTGCATCTTGAGCTATTATGCAATTTGCACTTTTTTTGGGAACATTTAAACCAAGACAAGCAGTGGCAGCGCATCTGCTTCAGCACAGTGGCAGTACATATACAGATGTGCATACAGTACAGCGGCATATCGCACAACTGTACATTGGATGTACAGGCAGCTTGTGTTGCATATGCGAGTGTACTGTGCATGTTATATTGTTTGGCAGTTGTGTGTACTGGTGGCAATGCCAGCAGCAAGTTGAAGCCTCACACAACAAGTCGTTGAGCAAAGACTCCCCTCAGTTGCAGATGAAGTTTGGCAGTGCAAATGCTGCTTAAATTCCATTTCGGACAATACCAATCAAGAGTTGCAGTGTGTCAGAAAGTGTGGAAATGGTCAGTCATACAGTCAAAACTTGCGGCACCTGATTCACGCATTTGGGGAACCAGTGCAGGCACGGCTTTTTGATGGCGTTTACTAAACAAGTGAGACTTGTGCTTCACTTAGACCATTTGACCAAAATCATCCTGCTGCTCAGCCCAGTGAGCTGCTGAGGGCTCCCCTGACAGGACCCCACTGTATTGCGACCCTCCCTCATCAACCATTTCTTCTTCCCAGGCTTCACTTTCTGCTTCTTCAGCCATGGAGTCTGTTGGCGTCTGCCGAAAGATGGCGCTGAAAGCTGTTTCCTGACCCTCATTACCGTAGTTATTACCCGTTACCATGGCAGGTGCAACTGTCACACTGCAGTGAGCACTGAAAGCATCAGGTTGGGCGACGTCTTTGGACTGAGCAGTGGCAGAATTCCTGCACAAACACTGCCTGTGAGCTTGCTACTGAGCAAAGTCAGTGATACTCAAATGAGCAATGGCGATATGCTGCACATGTGCTGATGCATGTGTCTCTCCCGACCAGCCATGTTCCTTGACAACCTGGCTGCAAACACTAAAAGTTTTGCTGTTTGTCTGGTTTCATCTCCTCTCTATGCATGCGGTGTATTCCATGACGTATACCAAACCGCACATCTTGCATACAAAACAGGCAAGTTATTGAGGTGACAAGAGTTCACCTAGCAGCAGCTTGAGCTGTGTTTGTGGGTCTCAGCATCCTAGCGATCACCAAAGATTGCTCAAACTCATTCTCAGAGTCTGAAAGCAGCCCCTCCTGCTGCTGCTCATGCATTGATGAAGAAGCACGGTGGCCAATAGGTGAGTCAGCCTCAGACTCCGAGCAAATGTGACAGCTGGAAGGATGACCCCCCGACTGGTCATGCAGTTCTGAGTGTGGGTCAGCTGACTGGGGCGAGGCTGACTCACACGCAATGACACTGGCAAGAGATGAGGCCTCAGGTCCAGAGTCAAACTGCTCAACAGCATTGCTCTGTGAAACAGCAGGCCAAGCTTCAGATCCAGGCTTGCCATGCGCAGCCACAACAATGTGTTTCGGCTGACTCAGCGCAGCCTGTTCGTCTTCAGATGCTGATGTGGCACCAATGCGCTGACTGGCAGGCAGGCTGTGCTGACACAGCGAGGCAGTCTCAGCATAAGGAGGGCTGGGAGCATCACCCAAGTGCACAGACGATGCAGTGGCGTGACCTGGCATTTGCCTGCCACCATGACTCATCTGGTCCTGTGAACCCCCAGTGTTGCCTGTCTGAAGCCAAGTGGGCTGCGATGTTGACTCAGCAACCAAAGGATATGCCTCTGTACTGATATGGGCATCAGTATGAGCCCTGTGTGACCCTGCGTCTGAAGCTGCAGGCTGGCTCTGAGAAGCTGCCTGTGCAGCTGCTGCTGCTGATCTGTCATCCTGACTGCCAGCAGCTGTTGCTGTCTGTGCTATGCTTGCCGCACCAATCTGAGCTGCGCCGTCCCTAGATGCTATCCCCAGGGATCTGTCCCCAGCTTTAGTATCCCGGCTTTGTGCTCCAAAGCCGCCAGGTGTCACGCCCTCAACCAGTGAGTCAGCCAGCCTGCTCAGTCTGTCCATGCCACTGTCCAGGGACAGGTTACTGAAATCCAGATCTGAGGCCGCCACTGACTCACAGCTGGGTTCCTCTGGCAGCAGTATGCCTCTTGCAATGAGCTGCATCACACCAGCAGCAGTTACAGAACAGCGCCAGCCTAAGAACACCTGATGTAGGACACTATTCAGCTTTGTATGCACCTGACATCCAGTTTGTGTGGGGGGTGGGGGGGGGGGGGGGGGGGGTGGTTAAATGGGGTTATT
>JAABUK010003108.1_pt1 | contig 28495 bp, 25 predicted proteins | sample 5559141 | NCBI WGS metagenome assembly JAABUK01 (sample SAMN10711869, study PRJNA513367) | rock metagenome | isolation source: Antarctica rocks | place: Antarctica: Victoria Land, Pudding Butte nord | collected 2016-01-03
GTGTCGTTTAAATCGCTTCATAATAGTGTAATATACTAAAGATCAATTAATTACAAATAATTACAAAATAAATTTATTGTTAAATCGGTTTTTAGAGGTGCCCTTAAGAAATAATGAGGATACGATCTATAAAAAAGATGTCTTCGCTCTTTGCAGCCAATTAGGAACAAAGAAAGCATGGAAAGAACTCTTTGATGAATTTCCTGACCATGATTTTGAATTTCAGGTAGTGAATGGAGATGAGTGGCAGAATAAGATTAATCAACTGTAGTATCACAACCTCCTCACACACTCCTCCACAACCCTCGCAAAATTTGCATGCTCTAACCTATGAATTTTCGCAGCCAAGCTATCAGGCGTATCACTTTCAAGCACAGTGCATGTAGCCTGAAATATTACATCGCCATTATCATAATGCTCATCAACATAATGTATAGTGATGCCGCTTTCTTTTTCTCCGGCAGCTATTACAGCTTCATGCACTTTCGATCCGTACATTCCTTTACCTCCAAACTTTGGCAATAACGCAGGATGAATATTGACGATTTTATTGCGATAAGCATGTATCAGCATTTGTGGTATTTTCCATAAGAAACCGGCAAGTACAATAAAATCTATTCCGGCATCTTTTAATTCGTCTATGTATCCGTTTCCCTGAAAAAATTGTTCTTTTTCAATTAATAAAACAGGAATATGAAATTCTGCAGCTATCTGAAGAACACCGGCACCAGGTTTATTGCAAACGATTAATCCTACAAATATTCCCTCGTGACCTGCAAAATATTCTATGATCTTTTTTGCATTGCTTCCCGCTCCGGATGCGAATATTGCTATTTTTTTATATGAATGATTTTTATCCTGGATTACGAGGCTTGACATGATGTAAAGATGTATGAAATTTTTGAGTGTGAAAAAGCGCCTATAATAACGAGCAACCATAATCAAAATCTGCTTACAAAATAATGACAATTACTTTATGTACTTTTTAAAAACCGGCTGAAATCCGCAATGGGCAAGGGAAAATATTTTTTTATTATGTTGATAATATGTCATTATCGTACCCTATTTTTGCAACCATTCCCGGAGATTTTTCCGAAGCAAAGTGCAACTTTTTGTGTATATGATCCAGTACAGACGAGCAGCAAAAGGATTAATTGGTTTAGTATTAATTATTTTTTCTTCATTTGGTAATAGAATATTGGCACAGGCAAACGGGCAGGCTTTATTCTCCACCAACTGCGCTTCATGCCATGCACCTCATAAAGATCTTACAGGTCCTGCTTTGGCGGGTGTGGAAGAGCGCTGGGGCGGAGACAAAAAAAGATTACATGCCTGGATACACAATAACCAGGCTTTCTTAAAAACAGGAGACAAATATGCCAATGAGTTATACCTGAAATGGAACAAAACCCAGATGAACCTGTTTCCGAGTCTTACAGATCCGGAAATAGATGCAATACTCGGATATATCAAATCTGTTCCAGCTCCTGGAGCTGCTGCTGGAGGTGCCGCCGGTGAAGCTGCAGCAAGTTCAGAGAGTGGTGGAGATAATACGCTTCTTTTTGGTATAATTACTTTAATTCTTGCAATTGTTGCACTGATATTATTGCAGGTAAACAGCAATCTGAAGAAATTATCGGATGAAAAAGAAGGCCAGCCTTCCCTGGAGCCTGTTCCTTTCTGGAGAAACAAAGCTTATATTGCCCTTGTAGCTATTTTATTATTTTGCATTGGCGGTTACATGACTGTAACGGGGGCAATAGGTCTCGGCCGCACCAAAGGTTACCACCCCGAACAGCCTATTTATTATTCTCATAAAGTACATGCCGGTACCAACCAGATAAGTTGTTTGTACTGTCATGGCGGTGCGCAGGACAGCAAGCATGCCAATATTCCTTCTGTAAACGTTTGTATGAATTGCCATATGGCTATAAACGAGTACAGCGGCAAGGACAAAATTTATAAAGAAGACGGTACAGAGGTTGATGGAACCCAGGAAATTAAGAAGCTATACCAATATGCCGGTTATGATCCTGCTGTTTCAAAAGTGTGGGATCCGAACAAAGCAAAACCTATTGACTGGACAAGAGTACACAATCTTCCTGACCATGTTTATTTTAATCACTCACAGCACGTAAAAGCTGGTAAAGTACAGTGTCAGACCTGTCATGGCGAAGTTCAAAAAATGACTGTGGCCTACCAGTATGCCGAATTAAGTATGGGCTGGTGTATAAACTGCCATCGTACGACACAGGTTCAGTTTAAGGATAATGGTTTCTACAGTATTTACCAAAAGTTTCATGATGATTTGAAAAGCGGCAAGATAGACAGCACCAGAGGTGTAACGGTTGAAAAGATCGGTGGAACGGAGTGTCAGAAATGCCACTATTAGCAGGTGCGCTAATGAGAAACAAAGAATAATTTGAAGAATAAAAATTGAAGTAGAAAAGGTGGTGCTGACAACTGTCAACTGCCAACTGTCAACCAAAAAAATTATGGAGCATAAGAAGTACTGGCAAAGTTTTGGGGAGCTGAACAATACAACCGCTTATCAATCCGCCGCTCAAGACGAGTTCCAGGAAGAATTGCCTGTTGAAGCTGATGACAAAGGTTTATTGGAGGTAAAGACGCCACGCAGAGATTTTCTTAAATATCTTGGATTTAGTACTGCAGCCGCTGCTGTAGCAGCAAGTTGTGAAATACCGGTAAGAAAGTCTATTCCATTTGTAAACAAGCCCGAAGATATTGTACCTGGTGTAGCAAATTATTATGCCACTACATTTGTACAAGATGGTGAGGCAGTGCCTGCTCTTGCGAAGGTAAGAGATGGGCGCCCGATTAAAATAGAAGGAAATGATTTGTCTCCGGTAACCCTTGGCGGCACTTCACCCAGGATGCAGGCATCGGTACTTGATTTATATGATACATCCCGTCTTCCTTTCCCTGTAGCAAACGGTAAGGAAGTAAGCACTTTTGAAGCTTTTGATAAAATGGTAGCTTCAGATTTTACATCTCTTGGTGGTGCGCCTGTTATTTTACTTACCGGTTCGGTTACTTCACCTACCACTCAGTTGGTTATAAACCAGTTTTTATCAAAATATCCTGGCGGCAGGCATGTAATGTATGATGCCATAAGCTATAGCGGTATGTTGCTAGCCAATGAAGCTACCTTTGGTAAAAGAGCAATTCCTTCATATAATCTTGCCGCAGCCAAAGTAATTATAGGTATAAATTCAGATTTTTTAGCTTCCGGTATCAGTCCCGTTGAGCTTAATAAGCAATATAGCAGGGGACGAAAAATAAATGAGAAGAGTCCGACCATGAGCCGTCATATTCAATTTGAAAGTATGATGAGCATGACGGGTGCAAATTCGGATGAGAGATATCATCACCGGCCATCAGAAACAGGGGCTGTAGTTTTGGCACTGTACGCTGCCCTTGGAGGAACAGTTGCTGCACCTCAGTTAAATGGAAATTTACAAAAGGCTGTTCAAAAAACTGCAGCTCTTCTTCTTAGAAATAAAGGCGCAGCAATAGTGCTTGCAGGCAGTAATGATGTAAATATACAAATACTCGTAAACGGGATAAATGAACTTTTGGGTGCAAATGGCACTACCATAAACTGGTCTTCCACTTACAATACAAAACAAGGTATTGATGCCGATATGGCAAAGTTGGTTAATGATATGAATGCAGGTTCAGTAGGTGCTCTGCTTATGCATGAAGTAAACCCTGTCTATAACTATTTTGACAGTAAGCGTTTTACTGATGGGTTAAAGAAAGTAAAATTCGCAGTTTCATTTAATCAAAAAATGGATGAGACTGCAGAATTGTGCAAATATGTAATTCCTGACCATCATTACCTCGAAAGCTGGGGAGATGCAGAGCCCAAAACGGGTTATGTGTCCCTGATTCAGCCTACTATTAACCCATTATTTAAAACAAGGCAATGGCAGGATAGTTTATTAAAATGGGGAGGTGCAACGGTTGATTATTTAGCATTTTACAGGCAGTATTGGATAGGCAGGTCAGGCAGTGAGTCAAACTGGGACAAGGCTTTGCAGGACGGGCTGATAAATGGTGGTACAAGCACCAGAACTGTGATTACCAGTGCAACCTCCGGTTCTCCGGACACTGCAAGAAGTATAAGTGCTCCCGGTCTTGTTCAGACCGAAGCAGTCAGCGGTGGAAAAGTTGCTTTCAACGGAGTTTCTTTAGCACAGGCTGCTGCCGCTGTAGGTTCTATGAAAAAAGGCGTAAAAACTGAATTAGTACTATATCAAAAAGTAACGATAGGCGCAGGCCAGCAGGCAAACAATCCATGGCTGCAGGAAACGCCGGATCCTATTACAAAGGCGACCTGGGATAATTATGCAGTTATTTCACCTGCCTTGGCAAAAAGCCTGTTTAAAATAGATTTGGAAAATAAAGGAGATGCTGATGATTACGAAGTCCATCCTGAAAAGCCGGTCGTAAGAATCACTGCTAACGGTAAAGTGATCGAGCTGCCTTTAATCATTGTTCCTGGAACGAATCCGGATACGATAGCAGTTGCTTTGGGGTATGGACGAGGCACCGATGCTGCTAAAGATGGTGACGATGAAGATAAAAGAAAAGTACAGATTGATAAAGCCCGCAAAAATATCGGTAAAGCGGCCGGTGCAACAGGAAAAAATGCTTTTCCGTTTGTAACCTATAACGGAGTAACAAGGGATTATTTTGTTCCTGCTGTAGATGTCGCAGATGCAGGTTATAAGTATAAAGTAGCGCAAACCCAAACACACCAGACATACGAAGGGCGTACAGAAGTTGTTATGGAAACCACACTGGCAACCTTGAAGAAAGAGCCGGAAATGTTTGTTGAAAGAAGGGAGGAGCTTTATAAGGATTTTGCTCCCAAATCAGAAAACTTTGAAAGAGATGCAACACTTTATCCATTATTTCCAAAACCCGGAATAAAATGGGGCATGAGCATTGATCTTAATAGCTGTACAGGATGCCAGGCGTGTGTGGTAGCATGTATTGCAGAAAATAATGTAGCTGTCGTTGGAAAAAAAGAAGTAGCAAGATATCACGATATGCATTGGCTTAGAATTGACAGGTATTTTAGTGGCAATCTTGAAAATCCAAGTGTCGTATTTCAGCCGATGCTTTGTCAGCACTGCGATAATGCACCTTGTGAAAACGTTTGCCCGGTAGCAGCAACTATGCATAGCAGCGAGGGGTTGAACCAAATGGTTTATAACCGTTGTATCGGCACAAGATACTGTGCAAACAACTGTCCTTATAAGGTGCGTCGCTTCAACTGGGCCGATTATATGGGTGCAGATAGTTTTCCTGATAACCAGACGGGAATTATCAGTGATGCTTCATTTATGATGAATGACGATCTCACCAGAATGGTATTAAATCCTGATGTAACTGTACGCAGCCGTGGTGTGATGGAAAAATGTTCTTTTTGTGTACAGCGTTTACAGGATGGCAAGTTGAAAGCTAAAAAAGAGAGCCGGCCGCTAAAATCCGGTGAAAACGGTGAATATGATGTAAAAACAGCATGCCAGCAAGCTTGTCCTGCAGACGCCATTGTTTTTGGTAATGTAAATGACAAACAGAGTACAATTTACCAGAATCGTGAAGAGAACCAGGGACGGTTGTTTTATACACTTGAGATGATCCATACACTGCCTAATGTCAGTTATCTTGCTAAGGTCAGAAACAATGATGCTATAGTACACTTAGGCGAAAGTGAAAAACAGGAAACAACAGGAGGCACACAGACGAAAAAAGAAGAGCAGCAGGAAGGTCAGGGACAGCCTGCTCATTAAAAAAATTAATTTTAGTTAAATAATACTGATTTTAAACTATACAGATGCATTTAAAGTACGAATCGCAAATCAGGGAACCGCTGGTTGATGGTAACAAAAATTATCATCAGATCACAGAAGACATTATACGTCCGATAGAGGTAAAGCCCTCACGATTGTGGTACATAGGGTTTTCAATATCTGTAGCTCTTTTACTATTTGGAATTTATAGCGTGTACAGAGATGTTACTTATGGTATCGGTCAGTGGAACCTGAATAAGACAGTGGGCTGGGGCTGGGATATCACCAACTTTGTATGGTGGGTTGGTATTGGCCATGCCGGTACATTGATTTCTGCTATCCTTTTATTGTTTCGGCAAGGATGGAGAACAGGCGTAAACAGGGCTGCAGAGGCGATGACAATATTTGCGGTAATGTGTGCGGGACAATTTCCGATTTTTCACATGGGTCGTGTGTGGCTCGCCTTCTTTATCTTCCCTTATCCCAATACAAGGGGACCCGTTTGGGTAAATTTCGACTCACCGCTGCTATGGGATGTATTTGCAATCTCTACTTATTTCACCGTTTCATTATTATTCTGGTATTCTGGTTTAATACCTGATTTAGCTACTGTAAGAGATCGCGCCAAAACAAAGTTCCGTAAGCTTTTTTATGGCGTTTTATCTTTCGGTTGGACAGGAAGCACCAAGCACTGGCAAAGACATGAAGCTTTGTCTTTAGTATTAGCAGGTTTAGCTACTCCTCTTGTACTATCTGTGCACACGATAGTATCCTTTGACTTTGCAACATCTGTAATACCGGGTTGGCATACTACCATTTTTCCTCCTTACTTTGTTGCCGGCGCTATCTTTTCAGGTTTTGCAATGGTGCAAACCCTGTTGATAGTGGTAAGAAAGGTTTTAAATCTGCAGGATTATATTACGGTTGGCCATATTGAAGCAATGAATAAGGTAATCGTGTTAACAGGGTCTATCGTAGGTTGCGCTTACCTTACAGAATTGTTTATGGCATGGTATAGTCAAAATGATTATGAAGGTTACGCGTTTTTTTACAGCCGTGCAAATATTTTTAGTCCTTATGGTTGGGCATATTGGGGAATGATGTTTTGTAATGTTGTTTCTCCCCAGGTGTTTTGGTTCCGGAAGTTAAGGCGCAATATTGCATTTACTTTTTTTATGAGCATAATAGTAAATGTGGGGATGTGGTTCGAGCGTTTTGTGATTATTGTTACTTCTATTTATCGGGATTACCTTCCAAGCAGCTGGAGCTACTATTATAGTCCGAGTATTTGGGAAATTGGTTTTTATCTCGGGACGTTTGGTTTGTTTTTTACCTGCTTCTTTCTTTTTGCAAAATACTTCCCTACTATTGCAGTGGCAGAAATAAAATACATATTAAAAACATCGGGAGAAAATTACAAAGAAGGAATGGATAAAGTGGAAAGTCAGAAAGCAGACGAGTTTGCACATGAGCATGCACATTAGATGTTGTTGACAGTTGTTAGATGACAGGTGACGGTTATATTTTAAGAAAGCTGACTAAAAGCTAAAATTTATGGCAATAAAAAGATATGTAGTCGCATGTTTCGCTGATGAAGAAGTTTTATTTCCTGCGGTAAAAAGAGTCCGTAATGCAGGTTATAAAATACAGGATGTGTATACTCCATTTGCTGTTCATGGTTTGGACCATGCGCTTGGTATGCGGGAAACAAGCCTTCATACTGCCGGGTTCATTTATGGCTTATTAGGCACTACTACAGCAGTTTCAGGTATGGGATGGGTCTTTACACAAGACTGGCCGATGAATATTGGAGGTAAGCCAAATTTTGCTTTGCCAGCCTTTATTCCTATAATATTTGAACTGACAGTACTATTTTCTGCAGTGGGTATGTTCATTACTTTTTGTTATTTATGTCAGTTGGCGCCTTTTATAAAAAAACATCATTTTCATCCCCGCGCTACTGACGATCTTTTTGTGATGGTTATAGAGTGTACTGACAAAACAAATGTGGAAGATTTAAAGGCGTTTATGCAAAATGCAGGGGCAACAGAGGTAGATTACCAGGTTGCTGAATCAGATTGGTGGTTTGGCCGTTACGATAAAGAGCAAAAATTATATGTTGAGTCGCAGGTAACAGGTTAAAGGAATTTCAAGTATAATATAAGATGAAGAAATTAATAATAGTATCATTTTTTAGCGTTACCGCACTTCTGGTAATTAGTTGCAGCGATGATGAGCATACAAAACCGGGAAGAGTTTATATGCCGGATATGGCTTACAGCCGGGCTTATGAAACATATGCTGACCACAGTAATTTGTCTGCTAAAGGAATTAATTTTAATAACAGACCTGTACCAGGTACTGTCAGTCGTGGAGAAGAGATGCCATATCACCTGCCTAATGACAGTGCAGGATATGCGCAGAGTGCTGGTGTTGTTAACCCTTTGCCCAGGTTAAATGAGACAGAGATGACAGAAGCTGAAAGAATATATCTTATTAATTGCGCTATCTGTCATGGCACAGCATTAGATGGTAATGGCCCTTTGTATAAAGGTGGTAACGGTCCTTTTGCTGCCAAGCCTGCGGTACTGGTGGGTGATCCAAAGATTGAAGCGCTTCCGGAAGGCACCTTGTATCACGTAATGACGTATGGTAAAAACCTGATGGGTAGTTATGCATCGCAACTAAACAGGAAACAAAGGTGGATGGTTGCACAGTATGTAAAAATGAAGCAACAGACTGCTAAAGGATCAGGAGGATCAGAAACCGGAGCTGGCTCAACTGACAGCACAGGAAGTGGCAAAGGCAAAGTAACTGCGGGTACATCTGCAGCAAAAAAGTAATCAGACGAAATAATTGTAAGAAAAAATATCCAAGATGGCATCTATCAGTGAGCAACAATTTGAAGTTTCAGGTAAAATGAGAACCTGGTCAATGGGGTTGATTGGCGTAGGTTTACTCGCTTTCATTATTGGTTTTATTACCAAAGGATTGAGCAGTGATCAAAACCAGCAGGCAATATTTTGGGGAACATTGTTATATAACAGTATTTTCTTTTTAATGATTTGTAATGCCAGCATGTTTTTTATATGTGTTACAACCCTTGCACAAGGCGGATGGCAGGTTGCTTTCAGACGCGTTCCTGAAGCTATTTCTGCAATGGTGCCAATTTTGGGTGTCATAGCTGTTTTTATTCTTTTTTTTATAGTTTTTGGGTTAAATCATGGTGATCATAATGCTATTTATCATTGGGTTCATCCTAATGGCGATAAGGTAGTGGAAAAGAAAACAGGATTTTTAAACCCCGCTTTTTTTGTAATCTGGACATTGTTATCTATCGGGCTATGGAGTTACCTTGGTATGAGAATGAGAGCTCTGTCCCGGAAAAGTGATGAGACTCCAATGAATTTCGATCAAAGTAAAAAATGGCTTCGTAAAAATAATGTTACAGCTTCTTTATTTACGGTTTGGTTTGGATTAACTGTCGGTTCTACAACTCCCTGGTTATGGCTAATGAGTATTGATGTGCATTGGTACAGCACAATGTTTAGCTGGTATACTTTTGCAAGCTCTTTCGTTTCCGGTATGGCTTTAATTACATTATTTGTTATTTATCTTAAAAACAGAGGATACCTGGAATATACAACCGACGAGCACCTGCACGATCTTGGTAAATTCATATTTGCATTCTCCATATTCTGGACATACCTATGGTTTAGCCAATACATGCTGATCTGGTATTCAAACCAGCCCGAAGAGACAGCATATTTTCAGCCACGTACTAATAATGGAGCCTGGAAAGGGATATATTATATGAATCTGGTGATTAATTTTATCTGTCCTTTATTAATTTTAATGACTAAAAATTCTAAAAGAAATTATACTATAATGACTTTTATGGCGATCCTTATTATTTTTGGTCACTGGATGGATTTTAATCAGATGGTAATGGCCAGCATATCAAAAGACCATGTAACATTAAGCCTGCTTGATTTTGGAATATTAGCATTATTTGCAGGTTTGATAATTTTCTTTGTAGGAAAAGCGTTGGCTAAAGTACCTTTGGTGGCTAAAAATGATCCTTTCTTAAAAGAAAGTATTATCCATCATACTTAACTTTGTATATGCATAACTTTGTAAAAAGATTGATTTAAAAATAAAATTATTATAAGAACAGAATTATTATAAGTAATCATGTTAATATACCTTACCGTTGCAGCTATTGTTTTAGTGTTTGTGGTTATCTTTCAAATCGCTAAAGCAAGTGAGTACGTGTCTATATTGAAAGGAGAAGAAAAAGCAAGAAAACAGAATAATAAGATTAATGGTTTTTTAATGATTGCTTTTCTCTTTTTCGGATTAATTGGTGTTTACTATTGTCACCAGCTTTTGGGAGGAAAAGTGCTTGGTGAAAGTGCTTCTAAAGAGGGGGAGAAGGTAGATCAGATGCTGCACATAACTTTAATAATAACAGGAGTCGTTTTCCTTATAACACAAATATTATTATTTTGGTTCGCATACCGGTTTCAGGAGAAGGAAAACCATAAAGCTTTCTTTTTTCCACATAACAATACTATGGAAGTCGTATGGACAGTAGTTCCCGCAATTGTCCTGTCCGTTTTGGTAGTAATAGGTTTACGTAACTGGTTTATTTTTACAGGTGATGCCCCCAAAAATTCTTTGATAGTAGAAGTAACAGGCAAACAGTTTGGATGGATATTCCGATATCCGGGAAGAGATAAAGTATTTGGTAAAAAATATTTCAGGAATATTGACCCAGCAACAAATTCATTGGGTCTTGTCTGGGCAGATAATAAGGAGTTTAATCAAAAAGCAGATCCTGCCTCTTATGATGATATAGTGCAGGAGCAAACTATGTATGTAATAAAGAACAGGCCTGTTAAGCTGGTTATAGGATCACGCGATGTTATCCATGATGTAGGTCTTCCTTATTTCAGAATGAAAATGGACGCGGTGCCAGGAACGCCTACAACACTTTGGTTTACGCCAAAATTCACTACTGCAGAAATGAAGGAAAAAACAGGGAATCCAAATTTTCAGTATGAAATTGCCTGTGACCAGATTTGCGGTAACGGCCATTATTCTATGAAAGGTATTGTCGAAGTAGTGGAAAAAGAAGAGTTTGACGCATGGATGGTTAAGCAAAAGCCATACTATTATGGTGCTTTTCCTGATAAAGATCCATCTGCTGCACCAATGACAACTCCATCTAAACTTGACAGTGCAGCTCCGGTTAAAACGGCTGCTTTGAATATAGGATCAGGAGGAAATCAGAACAAATTGAGATAAGAGATGTTATAATATTATTCTGCAAAGATTTTAAATAAATTTAAGTGGCATGAGCAATGATCAGGTTTTACATTTAGAGACTTCCCCGGCTGTAAAAGCTGGTGAAGTACAGCATGATGAGCATGGACAACATCATCATCACCAGTCTTTTATATCCACATATGTTTTCAGCCAGGATCATAAGATGATTGCCAAGCAATTTCTTATAACCGGGATGATATGGGCAGTATTAGGTGGTTTAATGTCTGTTCTCTTTCGTATACAGCTTGCTTATCCTGATTCCAGTTTTCCGTTTTTAGAAACTTTTCTTGGCAAATGGGCAAAAGGGGGCCACATCTCTGCTGATGCTTATTATGCCTTGGTAACCACCCACGGTACCGTAATGGTTTTTTTTGTTTTAACTGCAGGCTTAAGCGGTACTTTTTCAAACTTTCTCATTCCATTGCAGTGCGGGGCACGTGATATGGCCTCACCGTTTATGAATATGTTGAGCTACTGGTTCTTTTTTATTGCGGGAGTTGTTATGCTGTCATCACTTTTTGTAGAAACAGGCCCGTTTAGCGGGGGCTGGACAGCTTATCCCCCTTTAAGTGCGCTTGGCTCAGCTTCTCCAGGTTCGAAATCGGGTATGGATCTCTGGCTTGTCAGCATGGCCTTATTTGTTGTTTCCCAATTATTAGGTGGCCTTAATTATATTGCAACTATCCTCAATATGCGTACCAAGGGAATGAGTATGACGCGTCTTCCTTTAACAATATGGGCATTTTTCTTTACAGCCGTTTTAGGTGTACTGTCATTTCCTGTATTATTATCCGGCTTTATACTGCTTATTTTTGACCGTAACTTTGGAACCAGTTTTTATTTAAGTGATATTTTTGTAAATGGTGTCGGTGCGCTTCCTAATGAAGGTGGTAGTGCCATTTTATACCAGCACTTGTTCTGGTTCTTAGGTCATCCGGAAGTATATATTGTCATTCTTCCGGGAATGGGTATTGTATCTGAAGTAATGAGTACAAATTCTCGTAAGCCGATCTTTGGATATATGGCTATGGTTGGTTCTCTGTTCGCTATTGCTGTACTGTCCTTCATGGTATGGGCGCATCACATGTTTGTATCGGGGTTGAACCCTTTTCTTGGATCTTTCTTTGTTTTGCTGACATTACTTATTGCAGTACCTTCTGCTATTAAAGTATTTAACTGGTTAACGACTTTATGGAGAGGTAATATACGGTTTACACCCGGAATGCTTTATTCAATTGGGTTTGTAAGTATTTTTATTTCTGGTGGTTTAACCGGTATATGGCTCGGTAACTCTGCTTTAGATATTCACCTTCACGATACGTATTTCATCATTGCACATTTTCACCTGGTAATGGCTGTTGCGGGTATATTTGGTATGTACGCAGGTATTTATCATTGGTTTCCAAAGATGTATGGCCGGTATTTGAATAATACACTTGCCTATATACATTTTTGGATTACGCTGCCGGGCGCTTACCTTATTTTCTGGCCAATGCATTATGAGGGCCTTGCCGGTATGCCACGCAGGTATTATGACTACACCAACTGGCAAAGTTTTAAAATGTTTGCTGGATTAAATTTATTTATTAGCATTGTTGTAATGATTGTTTTTGCAGTTCAGTTGCTCTTTCTTTTTAACTTCTTTTATTCAATTTTTAAAGGAAGAAAAGTAACTTCTCAAAATCCATGGAAGTCCAATACCTTGGAGTGGACTACTCCTATACATCCCGGTCATGGAAACTGGATTGGTGAAATACCTGAAGTTTACCGTTGGCCTTATGATTATGGCAAAGACGGAAAAGATTTTATACCGCAGACCACGCCTATAGGAGCAGAGGAAACTATTAATCACCAGGAAAAAAGTGTTGAAAAAACAAGGCATTAAATTATTAAAAATGCCCCGAGTTGTCGGGGCATTGCTTTTACCAGGAGGTATGTTGAAGATATGATGAGTAATGTACAGGAGGTTTCCGGAAGCTATAGGATAGCTGCCAAAGTAAAAGATTACTTTCAGTTAATAAAGTTTACTCTTAGCTTCACCGTTGTTTTTTCTTGCGTAATTTGTTATTTGTTAGCTCCCGGTATTACTTATAATTTTAAAATGGTATTACTGTTATTTGGAGCGGGTATGTTAGTTACAGGCGCTGCGAATGCTATAAACCAGGCAGTAGAAAAGGATACAGATGCATTAATGAAAAGAACAGGTAAAAGGCCTGTTGCTAATGGGAGAATGAGCCAGCAGGAAGCTTATATTTTTGCTGTTATAGCAGGCATAACAGGTGTTTTGATAATGTGGCACTTTTTTAATCTTGAAGCTGCTGCTTTGTCTGCCTTCAGTCTTTTTTTGTATGCTTTTATTTATACTCCGCTTAAAAAAATCAATTCTGTCGCCGTTTTGGTAGGTGCCTTTCCGGGAGCCCTGCCTTGCCTTATTGGCTGGGTTGCAGGCACAGGCGAACTTAGTGCAGGCGGATGGATACTGTTTGGAATCCAGTTTCTTTGGCAGTTTCCTCATTTTTGGGCAATTGCCTGGGTTTCGCATAATGATTATACCAGGGCAGGATTTAAACTGCTTCCATCTGATAAAGGGCCGACCCGGTTTACTGCGCTACAGTCCGTTATGTATGCTTTACTAATGATCCCCTGTGGTATTTTACCTTATTTTGCTGCGTTGTCAGGATTGGTAAGCTTATGGATTGTAATAGCATGTAATATTTTTATGGTCGTGCAATGTGTAAGATTGTATATTGAAATGGATGTTAAAGCAGCTAAAAGAGTAATGTTCAGCAGTTATATTTATTTACCGGTCGTATTGTTGTCTTTACTGGCAGACAAAATTAATTGACAGAATATTGATGTAGAATTTTTAAAAAATTCAAGTGTATGATTATGGCAAGTGTAATTGAACAACAACGTAAAAGGATTCATCCCTATAAATTTTCTTTATGGATAGGGATGGCAAGCATTTTAATGATGTTTGCCGGGTTTACGAGTGCATACTTAGTAAAAAGAAATGACAGCAACTGGCTTCAGTTTAATCTTCCTCCCGTATTTTGGTATTCAACGTTTGTAATCTTATTAAGCAGTCTTACGATTCATCTTGCCGGTAAGTCTTTTAAGGCACGTAATATGGCGCGTTACCGGGTTTTGATTACAGTTACTGCAGCCTTAGGTGTTTTATTTGTTATTCTCCAGACAATGGGTTTTCAATACCTGCAAAATCATGGCATTAAACTAATTGGAAGCGGCAGCAATCCTTCAGGATCTTTTTTAGGAGTTATCACCGGGGTACATATGTTACACGTGATAGGAGGCGTAATAGTTTTACTTATAATGTTTATCAAAGCCTTCAACAGCAGCAGTAAAAATTACAGCAGCATACCAATTGAAGTGGCGAGCACTTATTGGCATTTCGTTGATGCTATCTGGATTTACCTGTTTATTTTTTTCAATATTGTAAGTGTATAAGTAAACGTTTTACTGTATATTTAGTAAATATTGAAAAACTATTTTAGGCAGTAACGGGGAGATTTTGAAATAAATAAAAAAATTTATTTTTTTAGTGCTTCTTTCGGTGCAGGCTAATAAATTTGCATACCAATCTTAAACAGAACAAATGGAAACAACAGCAGTTGCAGCAGCAGACACAAAATGGTGGACGGGAGGTAAAAGTCCTTTTAATATTGAGTATGGCAAATTGATGATGTGGTATTTTTTAATGAGTGACTCCTTTACTTTTGGTGCTTTTCTCATCGCCTATGGCACAGTGCGTTTTTCGAGCAATGGCTGGCCAAATCCTAATGAGGTTTTCAGATCATATCCTGGTGCTGGCGAAGGAGTTCACGCTCCGTTAGTATTTGTAAGTATCATGACGTTTATTCTGATAATGAGTTCTGTAACGATGGTTCTTGCCGTGCATGCCGGACATGAAGGTGATAAAAAGAAAGTAATGACTTATCTAATCTGGACTATACTTGGCGGCCTTGCATTTTTAAGTTGCCAGGCGTGGGAATGGAACCACCTTCACCATGAAGGCGCGTGGTGGGGAAGAAACCCTTTTCCTAACGCTGACGGTACACCATCCTATACCAGTTTCACCAACTTTTTTTTTACTATCACAGGTTTTCATGGCTTCCATGTATTTTCCGGGGTCATCATTAACATTGTTATGCTTATTATGACCGCAACAGATACCTTTGAGAAGAAAGGCAATTACCTGATGATTGAGAAAGCGGGCTTATATTGGCACTTTGTAGACCTGGTGTGGGTATTTGTTTTTACATGCTTTTATCTTCTTTAATATTATTATACTTTTTAGTTAAAACTCACTTATGGAACCTACAAATACCGTCGTTGCAAACCCGGTTCATGATAATCCGGGCGGAACAAAAGAAATCTGGAGAACATTCTGGATATTATTAGTACTTACGATAGTAGAGCTTATATTAGGCTATATACTTATAGGTGTTGAGAACACAGGTATGCGCGTAGGGCTTAAAGGTTTTATTATTATTTTAATGCTGGCCAAGGCTTTTTATATAGTAGCTTATTTTATGCACTTAAAGTCAGAAATTAAGAATTTAATTATCACTATAATAGTACCTTTGGCACTTCTGATCTGGGCAATAGCTGCCTTTTTATATGACGGTAATTCTTACAGACATAACAGGAATACTTATGATCCCTATAAAAGAGATAAAAGTCATATAAATACTGCTTCACAGCCAGAGGAAAAAGGTAAGAGCGATGAAAAACGAAAAGGAGCGATGGAGTAAGTGTTTTTTATATATAAATAATAAATAAAGAAACTAAAGAAAACCATCGCAGAAAAGCGGTGGTTTTCTTTTTATAATAAATAAAATGAATAAAATGAATAAAAAAACTGTTGCAGCACTTTGTATTGCACTTTTAATTCCTGTTGTCTGCTATTTTGTTTTAAAAGCGGCAAGCGATGAGGCTGTGATAATGCCTAGAAGATATTATGCAGACTCTGTAGCTACAAAAACTGTTGATGGTAAAACTACCTCTGACACTGTCTGGCATAAGACCAGCAACATAACCCTCGTAAACCAATTAGGTGACACCGTAAATTTGTATGATATTAAAAACAAGGTTATTGTTGCAGATTTCTTTTTTACCCGTTGCCCTTTCATTTGTCCGGCAATGACAAAAAATATGGCGAAGCTGCAACAATCTTTCTCTCATTACAATGAAGGCAGAAAAGTGGTGGACTCTTCCATTGTACGGTTCCTTTCATTTTCTATTGATCCCGAGCGGGACTCAGTTCCTGCTTTAAAAAAATATGCCGATAAATTTAAAGCTGACCATGATAACTGGTGGTTTTTGACAGGTAATAAAAAGACAATTTATGATTTTGGATTTAATGAATTAAAAATAGGATTGGTAGAAGGTGGAAACGTAGATTCTTCATTTATGCATTCTCAAAAATTTGTCTTACTTGACAAGGATTACTTAGTGAGAGGGTATTATGATGGTCTCGATACTGTCTCTCTCGCTGCCTTATCCAAAGACATTGGATTGCTTATGCTTGAGAAAGATAGAAAGAAGAAGTTCAATATTTTCCAGGCAAATTAAAAGACTTACAAAAAAACTTATGCTACAAGCCACTCTGCAGAAAAACGATAAAAAGGCGTATTGGCTCATCATTATTTTTTCAGTTGTTGTATTTACACTTATTGCCGCCTTGGGCAATTTTAAGTTAAGTATTTATTCAAATTTTGATGTACATATTTTTGCCAAAATAAATGCAGTTATTAACACTGCAGTTGCTTTATTGCTTATAGCCGGACTTATTGCTATTAAGAATAGAAAGTACCGATTACATCGGAATATTATGATAGCTGCAATGCTGTTATCCATTCTTTTTTTGATTTCATACATTGCTCATCATTTGCTTGCAGGCGAGGCAAGGTTTGGTGACTTAAATCATGACGGCCTGCTTAGCAGTGAAGAAAAACTCGAGGCAGGCGGGCTTCGAATTTTTTACCTGTTGCTGCTTTCTACTCATATTTTGCTTGCGGCCATTATTCTGCCTTTTATTTTATTTACAGCTTACCGCGCATTAACTTCAGAATGGCCTGCTCATAAGAAACTGGCTAAGTATACCTGGCCTTTGTGGTTGTATGTGGCTGTTACTGGTCCTGTGGTTTATTTTCTCATAAGTCCTTATTATACTTAAATTGTTCGTTGCAGTTGTAATTTTTTCAGGCAATCGTTTGTCTTTTTAATAATCTTGCCAAGTGCATCATATATTTTATTCAAAAAAATTGTTGGTACTTTAAAAAAGCTAATTAAAAGAAGTAAAAGAAGATGCAATGGTTTGGCTAAAGATATTGTCAAACAAAAAAATTCTATGAGAATCGTAAATAAATTCACGCCTTTGCTTTTAATTATAGTAATAATATTGGCATGTAAAAAAATCAGGATTATCGGATACAATGAATACATAACGCTTGCTTACAAGCAAACAATTTGCTCTGACTTTTGGACAACGGGCAGCAACGATAGTATCACGATCAACAATGTAAAAAGATATTTTGACTCATCAGAACTTTATATTGCAGGGTTAGATATAAAACAAGACACAAATCCTGATACGTGTGAGGCATGTAACTGTAAAACCGGTAAAACTATTTATGTTACTACTTTAGATAGTGATAGTCTAAAAGCAAAGTACGCCCGAATTGGTTTTAAATAATTAAATAAAAATTTATTGAATTAAGGTACATCCAATGTAAGAAAATTCAACTGTTTTCGTTGTTTGCAAACAATTATTACACTCTACTCACCCAATTGCAAAACCTTGATAGCAGAAGGATGTTTTGCATCATGATAAATTCTTATAGTTGCAGGTACAAAATCTTTATCATCTGCATTAGCAATAGTCATAAATTTTTGAGGGTTTCTATCAACAAGCGGAAACCAGCTGCTTTGTATCTGCACCATTATTTTATGCCCTTTTTTAAAACAGTGGGAAATATCATTTAACTGGTAAGTTACCCTGGTTATTTTGCCTGGTGCAAATGGTTCAGGTTTTGAAAAGCTGTTTCTGAATTTGCCTCTTAAAACTTCTGCTCTTACCAGTCGTTGCATGCCAGCCTCGTTTTTTCCGTTTTCATTTGCTTCATTATCCGGCATTACATCTATGAGTTTAACAACGAAATCAGCGTCTGTACCTGAGATGCTGACATACAAATCTGCTGTTACAGGCCCGGCTAAGGTTACATCAGTTTGTAATGCAGAGCTTTGATAACTAAGTACGTCTTTTCGTTGTGTTGCGAACCGCTGGTCAGCCACCATGTATTCATTGTCTCGCTCCGCGCTATTGGTATTCAGGTAAGGAACAGGATCGGAGGGATTGGAAATATATTGATCATAGCCAGCAGATAAATTCTTTTTAAACGAAAGGCTTTTATTACTGCCTAAAGCCCAAGACACAGTTCTTGCATTTGCGGGAGGCCATGCAGAAAACTCTTTCCATTTATTTGATCCGGTTTCAAAAACGGTAGCTTCTGCTGCATTAAAAGTTCCTTTTCCCTGTAAATAGTACTCAAAAAACTCATGCTCAAGCTTCTGAAAATATTCACTGGTATTAGAATGAAAGTCTAACGTTCCAAAGTTATCCCACTTACCTCGTGACCATGCTCCATGTGTCCATGGGCCCATAATTAATCGCTTATTATTTTTTATGTTTTTGTCTTCTATTGCTTCATAAGTTTTTAAAGCGCCAAATAAGTCTTCGGCATCAAACCATCCTCCGACAACCAATACTGCCGGTTTTATATTTTGTAAATGTGTGCGGATGTCTCTTGCCTGCCAGTATTCATCTTTTGTCTGGTGCTGCAGGTACTCATTCCATATTTTACTTTTGTTATTAAAGCATAACCGGTTAGCATTCTTTATGCTTCCCATCTTTAAATAATCAACGTAGGCATTGGTGATTTTTTGGTCGCAAATAGCAGGATATGATGTCCAGAGAGTATCTCTGGGATAATCAAAATCATTCATAAAACTATAGTTATCCATTAAGAAAAAAGCCCCGCGGTGATATGCATCATCGCCTTCGAACTCATCCGTAACCGGTGCCTGCGGCGATACCGCCTTCAAAGCCGGATGAGCATCGGGAAGAGACGCTGTCGCATAAAAACCCGGATAAGAAATGCCGTATATTCCAACCTTGCCATTGTTATTCTTTACGTTTTTAAGCAACCATTCAATTGTGTCGTAAGTGTCGCTGCTTTCATCCACATCTTTATTCGATCTTTTATTTTTTATGTAAGGTGTCATTTCTTCAAACTTTCCTTCGCTCATATATCTTCCTCTCACATCCTGGTAAACATAAATGTAAGTTTCATTGTCAAATAATTTGCCGGGCCCTAACTGTTTCCTGTATTTATCTTCTCCATAGGGACTGCACGAATAAGGCGTTCTTACCATAAGAATTGGAAACTTGCCTGATGCATTATCAGGGAAATAAATAGCAGTAAAAAGTTTCGTTCCGTCTCTCATCGGTATCATTCTTTCGATCTTGGTAAAGCTGATTTTGACAGGATTTGCACGCAGAGACGGCGATAGACTTAACACCAATAAGAATGAAATAAGGTACTTCATAAGTATAAATAAAAGTAAGTTATAATGATACAAATAAAACTATGCTAATTCAATGGCAGGATCCCAGAATACTTTTTCAAAATTCAGTATTTTATCACTTTCAACCATTATTCCTTCTTTTTGCAAAAGCTCTTCCATGAGTGTTGGTGTTGCAAAATGAGCTTTACCTGACAGCATCCCGTTTCTGTTTACTACGCGTTGCGCCGGTACTTTTGGCCGTACGCGAAAACATGCGTTCATAGCATACCCTACCATTCTTGCCGATGATTTTAACCCAAGATAATTTGCAATCGCACCATAGGTTGTTACTCTTCCTTTCGGTATTTGCCTCACAACATCCCAAACGTTTTCAAAAAAAGTATAGTTTTTACTGCTATCTGCAACAGGAAGTTCTGAAAATGCTTTGTTCTGTTTCATTTGCACCAATGCTTACTCTAAAGAACGGTTAATAAATTTAATGAGCGGCATGAGCGCAGTAAAAGCAGATACAATTTTTTGCAGCAAACCTTTTGAAACAAGATCATCATCGGTAAGTGTTTGCATCGCAACCAAACTTTTCAATTTCAAATATTCAATACCCGGATTATCTTTTTCATAGCCTTTCGGTTCCCGGCTCAATTTAAACTCTCCCTGCTCAAGATCGCCGTATATTTTTTTGAAATCGTTCTGGTTAATAATACCTGAAAACTCATCCCAGCTATAATCAATTTCCTGTCGTATTTTTTTTAGTTGCACTGCTTCAGGCATCCAGATGCCGCCGCCGGCCATACTTTTATTTCCCGGCTCTAAGTGTAAATAATATCCCGCAAAGCCTGACTTCTTCCCTCCTTTGTCAAAGCTTGCGCCCATGTGTGGTTTGTAGGGCATTTTATCTTTGCTAAATCTGACATCACGGTACTGGCGAAAAACACACTTTTTCGCCTCAAGCGGCGCAATGTCTGCATCAACTTTTCCGAAAGAGGTAATGATATCTTTTACAAGCTTCTCAAAATCGTCTTTTGCTTCATTAAACAAAAGCCTGTTTTCTTCAAACCAGGGTTTATTGTTGTTTTTTTGAAGTTTCTTAATATATGTAAGTGTGGATGGTTGCAGCATAGACTTTATAATAGACAAAGCAACAAATAATTTTGATAGGAAAGTAGCTTATAAAGGATATAATTGCGGAAGAAAATTTAATGAAATTTTGCTATCTTTATAAAAAGAGCAAATGATTGTTTTAGAAGACTCATATATAAAGGCTACAGGTTATTCCGAAGCAGAATTAAAGCTTGAAATAGCTGTTATGCTTTTTGAAAAAGAAAAACTTTCTCTTCGAAAAGCTGCTGCGATGACAGGATTACACTGGCTTGATTTTATGAAAGAATTAGACAAGCGGAAAATTGCATTACACTATGATGAGACGCTTCTCTGAACTTTATGATAGTAGTTGCTGATACATCTCCCATTACCGCGTTATTGCACCTTAAACAAATACATCTGCTTAAGGAGTTATATGGGCAGGTATTTATTCCTTCAACTGTAGCTGCTGAATTACATACCTTGATTTCATTTGGTTATGATGTATCTTTTTTGCATCAGGAAGATATTTTTATCATAAGGCAGGCTGCAGATATCTTTTTTGTAGAAGAGTTAAGCGAACAACTCGATGCAGGTGAAGCAGAAGCTATTGCATTGGCAAAAGAATTAAGAGCAGGATTATTATTGATTGATGAAAAATTAGGTACAAAATATGCAATTGCAGAGGGCATTTCTTGTAAAGGTGTTGTAGGTATTTTAATTGAAGGCAAAAATAAAGGCTTAATACCAGCATTAAAGCCTTTGCTTGATAACTTGATAATTAATTTAAAATTTCGTTTGTCAGATAAAATTTATAAGCTTGCATTAGAGAAAGCAAATGAGCATTCCGAGCATAAAGCCTAAAGGATATATGAAAAAAAGCAGAGGTTCGCAATTTTTGGAATATGTATACCTATTATAGAGGTTTTGAAAGAAAACGGAGGTTATGAAATGCTTCTGAAAGCGCACGTCATAGATAGCTAACATTAAAATAAGGATAAAATCTGCATGGATTTAATTATTTCACTAACAGACACTCAAAACGAGACAGTTAAGTATTTTGACTTGACAGATAATGATTTGTCAAAATCTTATAACCCTGGCAAATGGACGATTAAACAAATCTTAGTTCATCTTTCAGACGCAGATGCTGTTTTGCTTAGCAGAATTAAGCGAATTATTTCTGAACCCAAACAAGTTATTTGGGCTTTCAATCAAGACCTTTGGTGTGAAAATCTGGATTATAAAAGTTTTCCGTTAGAAATAAGCAAGGCAATTTTTTTAGCAAACAGACAAGCCATTATTTATTTAGCTCAACAATATTACAAGACGTTAGGCACAAAAGAGTTTGTTCATAGCGAAACGGGAATAAGAACATTAAAAGAGGAGTTCGACAAAGTTGCTTTACATAATCAAGGACATATTGACCAAATAAAGTTAGCATTATCAAAATAATATGAGGGAATTCAAATGCTCATGTGCACGAAAAACCAACTCTAAATAATACACACCACTAATATTGCATTTGCAAAATACGGGCAGGACAAACAAACATCACTAAATCTTATTTATCAGCCAGTTTTAAAAAATCATCTTCGCTGATAATCTTAACCGTATTTATTTTTTTAGCTTTTTCAAATTTGCTTCCCGCATCTTCACCAACAACAAGATAGTTGAGTTTGCTGCTTACGCTTCCTAATATCTTACCACCGTGCTGCTCAACCATTTCTTCTGCTTCGCTTCGCTTCAGCTTATTAAGTGTTCCGGTAAATAAGAATGTTTGGCCGTTTAATCCGCCTTCAGGTACTGCTTCATTTTTCTTATTATTCATTTCAATACCCAATTTCTCCAGTTGCTGCAGCATCTCAATGTTTTGTTCATTCTGAAAAAAGGTATGAACGCTTTTGGCAACTTTTACGCCAATATCTTCAAGAGTTTGCAACTTTTCTTCAGAAAAATCTTTCAGATCGAACAGGTGATTGACTGAGTTAGCCAGTACTTTAGCTGTCGTTTCTCCAACGTAGCGAATACCAAGTGCAAAAATCAAACGATTCAGTGGTTGATGTTTAGACTCTTCAATAGCTGATTGTAAATTTTCGATTGATTTTTTTCCAAAACCTGCCATCTTGCTTATCGCATCAAAATCAAGTGTATAAATATTGGGAATGTCTTTCAATATTCCTAACCCGTAAAACTTCTTCACATTTGCTTCGCCAAAACTTCTTATGTCCATGGCGTCTTTGCTTACAAAGTGGATCATTCTTTCCGCTGCCTGTGCCGGGCATTCTATATTTATACACCGCCATACAGCTTCACTTTCTTCTTTATACAACTCACTCTCACACACAGGACAATTTTTTGGATATACTATTTCAGTCTCACTGCCATCTCTTACCTCTGCCAGCGACTTTACGATGTATGGAATAACGTCGCCTGCACGTTCTACCAAAACTGTATCACCTATTTTCAGGTCTTTTTCTTTAATCACGTCTTCATTAAACAACGAAACAGAGCTGACGGTAACACCACTGATAAACACAGGATCAATTTTAGCTACAGGCGTTACCGAGCCTGTTCTTCCCACATTAAACTCTACATTATGCAGCTTGCTGGTTGCCTGCCTCGCTTTAAATTTATAAGCAATCGCCCACCGCGGATGGTGCGTTGTCATTCCCATAGCATCCTGCAGATCAAGGTCATTAACCTTTATGACCATCCCGTCAATCTCGTATGGAAGCTCGTTTCTTTTTTCTTCAAAATCCCTGCAATAATCAATTACAGTATTTATGCCCTTCAAAACCTTCATTTCATTCACCGGACTTCTGAAACCTGTATTCCAAAGCATTTGTAAAATGCCAGAATGCGTGTGCAATAAGGCTTCATTTTCTTTGGCAATCTTTTCGCCGGTTTGTGTATAATAGCTCACATTGTATAAAAAAGCTTCCAGTTTTCGGCGGCCCACATCTTTCGGGTCTTTCATTCGCAGGCTTCCCGATGCAGCATTTCTTGGGTTGGCAAGTGGCGGAATATTCTGCTCAGCCAGTTGTTCGTTGTATTCTTTAAATGCTTTTTTTGACATCATTATTTCGCCGCGTACTTCTATTTGCTGTATTCCATATTTTGAGAAAGATGCCGTAAGCGGAATGGACCGTATTTGTTTAATATTTGTGGTTATATCATCTCCTTCCATACCGTTGCCTCTTGTTGCGCCTCTTGTTAAATGGTCATTTTCGTAAACTAATGAAATGCTGGCACCGTCAAATTTTGGTTCGGCACAGTATTTCAATTCATCTTTTTTGGCCACTTCTCTTGCTTTTCTGTCCCAGTCTGTTAAGTCTTCTGCGTTATAACTATTTTCGAGACTAAGCATGGGCACTAAGTGAGCGACCGTTTTAAACGAAGCATTCAAACTGCTTCCCACTCTCTGGGTTGGAGAGTCAGCGGTAACAAGCTCAGGGTTTTCTTCCTCAATCTTTTCGAGCAATTTGTACAACTGGTCGTATTCGGCATCAGAGATAAGCGGATCGTTCATTACATAATACCGGTACTCATGAAACTTCAGCGTTTTGCGAAGATTTTCAGCAATCTCAAAAGCTTTTTCGGTATGTTTCTCTCCCGCTAATTCTTTTGTAAGTTTCTGCAGCTCTGTTATTTGTTCTTTGGAATACATATTCTGTTATTGGCGATAAAGTTAGGCAGAAAGAAATAGTGGGAGAAAACAGAAATGAACTAAAAGAAGAAGTTTTTGGTAGCCAGCTTTAGAATATCTATTAAGCAGTTGTTGCGTCGCACACTTGTGCTTTTTGCTCTTTTTTCAACGGAAGCTTCTATAACCAATAGTAAACAAAGATGGAAGTCATAAGTAAAGCTGCTGCAAATGATAATATACGGTTTAAAGGAATCTTAGGGTTTATTGCCTTAATTAAACTTACAACTGCTTAATTAAGATACTTGTAAGATAGAGACAATTTATATCAAAAAAGTTTTTTTAAAAGAAATAGCAGGTTTTTAAATTTAAATGTAAAGCTGTTCTAAAACCATCAAATCTTAGAACAGCTTTTTGTAATGTATTTATTTTATAAGTTTGCGCTTTTCAATTACTACAAAACTTTCAAATTAAAAACATCCTGACACTTAAGTTATTTAGCAAAAAATATCTCTTTTTTCTTTAAAAATCAAGCCCCAAAGCAAAATAGTAAATGGGTTTTCCTTTAAACAATCCATCCATTGGCCAGCCTGCATCTAACTTTAAAAAGTATCCTAAAAGAGTGCTTCTTGCTCCAAAGCCATAACCACCTGCAAATGGTCCGATGCCTCCTGCTTTTGTCTTAAAGGTTACAGGATTATTAGCATCTCCGGTACTGTAAATAACGCCCGGCCTTCCAAAATTATCATATTTACCATTCCAGGCAGATCCTAAATCTACAAACTGCACTATTTGAAGATTGCGAAGAAATGCATTGTTTACAGGTTTATTTAGCAGTGTTGAAAATACCGGCAGACGAAATTCACTGTTCATTACAAATGCATTATTGCCGTTAGCAACATTTTGCTTAAAACCACGAAGGTTTACAGACAGCGTTTGAAATGCATAGTTCTGATCAGGATCAGGACGGTTGGCGTTATTAAATTTTGGGGTAAGCCATCCGTCTGCGCCTCCTAAATAATAGATAAGCTTTCGATTTCCCCAGCTAAAGTCAGCAGCTGCACGAACGGCCCAGATGAAGTTGCGGTAGATGGGCAAATAATGCCTGGCATCAAACCCGAAGTTGTAAGTATATCCCGGATTAGTACTGTCATGAACAGGAACATTAATATCCATGTACACTTTGTATCGCAACCCATGCCAGATATTTTGTGTCGGGTTAATTGTATTGTCATGCACATATTCAAATCTTCCCAAAGCATATTGTGTTACCTGGTCAGGCACACCAAGCCCTATGCGATCAGGTTGTTGCTGGGTTATGTTAAAAGGTTTTACAATAGTTCTGTCGCGACGGTAGGCGATGGTGGCACGTAAACTCTTAACCTCGTTTAACGGATAGCTTCCGTTAAACTGGTAAATATTGGTGTTAAACTGTGCATTGTAGTCTTGGTTAATTCCAACACCAACTAAGTTTACACCGCTGTGATTGATCGTTCTGTAATAGGTAAGTCCCCAGTCGAAACGCCTGCGAAAATTTTGAAATCCGAAAAGATAATCATTATCCCGAAGGTTAGTGCCGAGCCTGAAGCCACCGATAAATTTAATGTCTTCCATCAGGTCGCTCACACTTGCACGGAAGGTGAAGTTTAAATTGGAACCGTTTCCCAATTGTATCGGCCCGCTGCCACCCGCATAAGGCTGGTAACGGTTAATAAGAATATTATTTGAAACTCCGCTTACTATATAATCATTGCTGAATTTCCACCTGTAATCAAATAGTTTTGATCGTTGAAGGACATTTTCTTTAGGCATTCTCAATGCAGCATCTGCAAGTGCCGAAGAGTCCTTTTTTTCATTTTCAAACTCACTTTGAAACACAGTTCCGGAGTTTGTCGAAGATGTATCTGTATCATTAGACACTGTAGCCTTTCCTTCCTCTGCTCTGCGCTCGGCTATTATCTTTTTCACATATTCAGTTGGCCTTGCGTTTACATTTCTTTTGCGCAGCGCTACCGAGTCCACTCTTAGTTTATATAAAAATTTGGTATCTCCCTGTCGTGTTACTTCACTTACCTGCCCGCGGTCACCGGCAATTCTTGTTTCAAGCAGGCTGTTTTGGTAATTGGTTATAGGGAAAGTATAAGTAGAATCTTTTGTAACCTGGAACATGCTGATGCTGTCAGGTTCATTTTTTTGCCACGCAACCATTGTAGAGTCTAATTCTTTGTCAGAAGGATTGCGGAGAATCTCGTCACCAATATAAAACAAGGTATCAAGTCCTTCTCTTTGTGTTGTAAAAAAGCCTGCCCAGCGGTTGGCTACACCATTTTCGTCGGCAACAAAAGTGAAGTGGTTCACATTGTACTGCGTCGGATAGCGTGCATTACCGTACTTAAGATTGGTTAACTGTGTTATTTGCTTTTTAGTTAAATAATCCAATAGAAAAATGTTATAACGGTATTTCCCCGGCAAAATGGTATCGCCGACAGGTGCATCAGGATTGGGACGGTTGCTTGAAAAAATAATACCCGTTTTATTAGGAAAAGAAACAAAAGAGGCATCAAGATCATCATACACATCATTGGTCAGTTGCTCAAGCTTATTGGCTTCTATCTTGTAGCTAAAAATATCAGTATGACCATTTTTAACTGCCGTCAGCAAAAGTGTATTTTTATCAAGCATAAACTGAACATCTAATATCTGGTCAAGCCCTTCAATTTCCTGTTTGTAAGTTTTAAAATTGGCAAGGGCATCATAAACAAACATTTTTATTTTTCCATTTTCCCAATAAATTACCGCTACCCTTGTTCCTTTGCCGTCCCATGCCATTAAAGGATAGTTAGGGCTTATCTCTGTTTTCTGGGTTCTTACGCCATACTTAAGCAATGTTTTTACCAGCTCATAATTTTCATAATAACCCACCGAGTAAATTCCCTTGTTATACTGCGCCACTACATAATTAAAACTGCGTGGATTTGGATTAGCCTGAAATCGAAAAAAGTCTTTCCTGCTGCTAACGTCCTCAGTTACCGCAATGGTTCCTTTTGGTACATTTCGCCGCTGGCGGATATCTTTAAAATATTTTTCCTGCTCGTAATCCATAAAATCACTCAAAACCGCTTTAAACTTCTTTTTAGCTATCCGTTGAGAAGCGCTGTTGAGACTTTTATAAATACGCGCCAGGTATAAAAAATAGGCTACATTTTCTTTTTTATACTTTTCATCTATATAAAACCAGAAAGAAGAGCCGGCAAGCAAAGGCTTATCAAAAGCAAACTGGTAAAAGTTTTTATAGCTGTCTCCAAGTATGGCATTTTTTAACTGGTCGTCTTTTTCTGTGCTCCACCTCTCAGCTATATAACTTACATACCCGTCAGTCAACCAACGCGGCAGATCGAGCAGAGCCTGGTTACTCGCAAATTCTCCTATATCCTCTCCAAACAATTGGTTGTCTAATAATACCCTGGCAATTCCTTCTCTTACCTGCCGCTTCAGGTTAGCATGATTCCCGTCAAAATAGACAACCATTTTATTGTTAACAAGCTTTGTCGTGCCGCCTCCCTGGGCATTCAACAGCTCAGTGCCAAGGCCTATATTAGTGCTGCGATAATCATTGTAATTATCATAAACAACTATGTTTATGTTGCGCTGAAGAGAGTATTCCACCTGGGTCTCAATGCCTGGTAATTCCTGCTCGGCTACCTGCAAAACATATTTGCCGAGCTCAAGACCACCTTCGTTGAAGTAGGTGTTGAAATTAGGTGATTGATAAAATTTCCAGGTAAATTTTTTATGCTGAATCCTATTCTTTCCAAATTCAACTGCATTCACCTGTGCGGTCGTAATAATAGAAAAAAAACAAAATCCTATAAAAATACATATTCTGTTGCTCATACTGTTAAAATGCATATCCGGTCTTTAGAGTTTTAAAATTAGGATAAAAACGTTGTAATTTCCGTTAATTTACATTTATGTTAACCATTAAGAAATTTACTTTCAATCCTGT
>JAABUK010003109.1_pt1 | contig 28494 bp, 25 predicted proteins | sample 5559141 | NCBI WGS metagenome assembly JAABUK01 (sample SAMN10711869, study PRJNA513367) | rock metagenome | isolation source: Antarctica rocks | place: Antarctica: Victoria Land, Pudding Butte nord | collected 2016-01-03
GAGGGTGAGGGGGGAAAGGGGGAGGGGGTCCATGTTTGCGTTGGTGGGTGAGGATGTATGTTCTCAGGGGTAAGCCCAAAGATCTTGCGATGGAGAAGACGTGACAAGGGCGTTTCGGCAATAATACCAGATGTGGGATCGTGCGGCTATTTGAGAGAAGGGTGTGTGTGGGTGTGCACGGGTGGTGTTATGCCCATGAGCCTTGTGAAGATTCCATTACAATGAGACACAAAGACCTCATTGTCGATGTGCCGTCATCTGTAGATATCAAGAGGAATAGATGAGCAAGGCTTATTGTGCACAATATTAAAAGACAAAGAGCTAAGATCGATACAAACGTAAGCTGAGGATGATACCGCAAATGCCATGCTTCCATCATTTCGAAACAAATCTTGGAACTAAATATCAGAGATGAAAAGGAAGAGCAAATTATTCGATGAGAACGAAGAATATACTTTCTAAACAAGTTTTCAGAATACATTGAGAGTCATCAATCCAGCAAGGGAAGGCGTAGCCTCCACCCTTAGTTTACTAGCACTCGATGCCACGTGTAGTAGTTTTTAAACAACCCTTCTACTGGAGAGGGACCCAGCCGCTCTGCCCGTGCTCTAATGGGTATCTTTGCTTGGTATATTGATCTTATGCATGGGAAAAGTATCATGTGATTGCCCCATTTGTTCAGGTGACAATTGGGTAGGCACGAGCTGGGTTCATTTTGCGAACTCAGGATGATGGATTGGACGTACAATATAGAGAAGCTGATGTTGTGGATGCTTCAAAGAAGGAAACGATATATATTGCAGTCACGTGATACACTCCGTATGCCTGGGAACATCATGAGACTTCTCGCCACTTGAATGGTTACCTTTACCTCTATAGATATTCAATCTGGTATTTACGAAGGCCTGAACTCGCAAGTCTCGCTCCCCTATGCACATACATTTCCCAATTGAACCTGTGGCGGATTCTGTGGCTGTGGTTGCTGCACAGGATTGTCCGGGGCTACCATTTCGACACCAGCTTGATTCGCATTGCCGACGACTACCACGGTGGTCTGGGCTTGGCGATGAAAGTTCTCGATCATTTCCTTGAGGAGTATAGTCGTTGTGCACAATCCCCTCCACGCCTGCTGGAAAGGGTACAGAAAGCCCTCACCGGCCATGACGAGTAAAGTCAGGATAAATGCCTCTATAACGTTTGTGACTTCCGCCTTGTGCAGCTTCTGCAATGCAAAGAAGTACAAGGTCGACACGGTCGTACTTGCTGCTATCAAGACAGCATCCTCGGTTCCGGTGAGGTTCGCTGTGATACCTGGATGCACAGTCGGGACGTAGATCGATCCAAAAGCCACGCCGAATACGCCAACGCTGCCTGTGAGGGCCAAGACCCATTTTCCAGATACTTGCGAGGCGCTGTATCGCGTCAAAAGCCCTCTTAGCCCACCGACAGGGGGATCACAGATGGCCGCCTTGATTGCGGTGTCGAACTTGTCGAAGGCGCTTTGTAGCATGGTTACCGTGTAAGCATATAGCTCGTCGGGTGATAGTTCTGCGAGAGACGTCCAAACCGACTGCAGGGTTGCATCCTGAACAACGTATCCCTCGGGCGACAAGACATCGCCAATGACACTGAATGAGCAGAGTTGAGTAGGATAAGTGATGTTGTAACCATTGCCATTGCCGTCATCGTACGTCGTAGAATAGCTATAGCTGTTGAAGATTGGGATTCGGCTAGGTAGTCTTCGTCTCCGAGCAAAGAGCATGGGAGTTGAGGCGCAAGGCCAAGCGGAGGAGTTGAGAGTGGATACATCGACGTTATAGCTGAGAGTGGAGCAGTTTGGCGTCTGTGCAACGACTGCATCGGTGTAACTCTTCGGAGGATGGCTGAGCATGAAGCGGCCTGTTGTGTCATTCGCAAGCATTGATTCGTGCGCATTAGGAAGCAAGAATCCTTTCGAGGAGAAGACGTTCGTAACGATCACAATCATTGTTGCCGCGTGTCTCTTACAAATAAGAGTGAAAAACGTAGACGCCATGGTCCAAGATTGCCAGTAGGACTTGCGAAGAAGAAACTTTCCATTTCTGAAGCAGGCTCACATAGCTTTTGTACTCCTTTCCAAGGACTGCCACAGTATCGCAGGATTTGAAATGCATAGCGGTGTGACCGAGTCGTGGGATGCATGATAGCTCCCGAATAAGCTGTGGAAACTATCCGACTGATGCGCCTCAAAAGATGTTCTGTATCATTCCGAGGAACAGATTGCACAGCCCACAAAATCTCAGCCGGCCTGATTAATCCAATGGAAACGGGCCCAGGTTCCTCAGGTCGTGGTGTCGACCCACCTTTTTGGTTTCATGAAATGCTCGGAATTCGTCTTGCAATAAAATTCCCGCAGGTCGGTCCTCTCGGCCTTACAATCCTTCGCGTCAGTTTTCAGCTTGCATCTAAGCGCTCGCAATTTTGACTAGTGGATTTCAGCGAAGACTGAGACAGTGTCAGGTGATACCGCCTCATGTTACATCAAGGGATGATACCAAGATGTATCTGGGTCGCCCGTAAACCTCAGGCGTGTATGTATAAGATTGTCACCTGCAGAAAAGCATTCACCGATCAACGAAGCAACCTATCTGGCTGGATTCGCAGACCCTCGTCTGTTCACACTTGTTTGGCCTTGTTACTTCGTTCAGGTCCGTCGTTGGAGCTTTGTGAGATAACGGTGACTCAAATATCACTTGTATCATAACGAGCCCAACTTGCGCTCCGGCGTACATTGCGAACAAGCGAGAGACAGATCCTGCCCATGGCACTATTCCTCCCGTGGTGAAATTTTGAGGCGGCTTGATGTGCTCAATTGGATGAAAATCTGTCATCTTCCCAGCCTTCTAGCAGAAGCTGCGTTCGATTGGGGCCATTTCACATTCTCGGCCGTTATAACGATCCTTCCTGCACTTCCCGCAGTCGTTTGTCCACCTGTCCTCTCCCCACCCATAGCAAGCTGACATGTATCGATGATATCGAACCTCAGAGCCATCTTTATAACCAGCCACGTGCTTTGATCCGCACGTCCATATTTCAGGTCAATCTTCACCCGACACGTCCCAGATTCCTCTGTATATGGCAAAGCATAGGGATCATCATGGTTGTTACCTCTGTGGAAGGTACTTATGTCGTGAAGATTAGGCAAGAAGGCCGCAGCACGTATGCAGTCCATGGTTTTGGCGCGCCGATCTTTGAACAGATGAGGCTCGTAGCATTGATAATCGTTGTTGAGATTAGTGACACTGACGTTGACGCTGTCAAGGGATGTACGATTCTGATTGATCGTGAGAATGGGTGATGCGGGTGATGCAAGGTTACACTGGATAAATCTCGCGATCAACAGTAAGCTGCAAAGGGAAATATCTCTCATGGCGAACCAGATTGCATGTCTTTTGGTACCTCCTCAATGCGCAATAGTTGAAGGAGCAGACCGCCTGATTGCTTTCTTCAATCACTCAAATGAGTATCTTTGAAATGTAGAGCCAAGGGTCGTAGGAACGAATATGCGCCATCCTTGGATATAAAGCACCTGACAGAAGCGCATGCGGGAGTGCGCATCACACGTCGCATAAATGACTACGCATGGACCTGGCTTGTTCAGAATGCGTACACAAACATTCGTGTCGCCCAGCTCAATGGCTTCGTAACAGCCTGTCCAACAGATGAGGCTTATTCCTTCTCCAGAACGAAGACTGGGCCGTGAGGGGGAAGGAACATGGAAGAGCCCTTCTGTGCAGTATCAGCGACACGTATACATGATGCAACCAGGAGCAATGGAGCAGAAGGCGCCAACCTCTCCAATTCAAGTTCGTTGCACCAAAAACATCTTTCGACATCGCCACAGAACAGGCGCTAGGCTTGCATAAATTCACTCATGCCTTGTACAACGCCCCTCCCCCAATCCTGATCCCACTTGCTACCGAAAATTCAAACACACACGTCTGCAACCAACATTCTTGCGTCAGCCCCTTCAGCAAGTTCTTCAAATCCCCCCACCTGATCGCATAGGGTTTGATATTCTCCACTCGAAGATCCACGCCCTTTTGCACGCTGTTCCAGAACCTCTGCCCTCCGTACTTGTCCATGAGGAGTTTCCCGTCCTCGCCATGGATGCTGATTTGGTGCTCTATGACCCTTTTCGAGCTGGCTATTATGGCGGCAATTTGGGATTGGTACCACCGCGCGCCAGTGATCCTATAGTAGAGCGTCATATCCGTTTCGGAGATCTTTATGTGGTCGGGCAAGTACGTGTTCGATGGTAGGCTGAGAGATTGGGCGCCTGTTAGATCTGGACAAGGGGGTAATGGTGGGAGATGGGCTACCTGGTGGCATCCCTGGTGATGTTTGCGATCAATAGCGACCCGCCGTTGGGAAGAGACGGTGCCTGGATAATGGAGAGGTGTTTGGAGTTCAAAGCTGGGAGTGAGGCGACAAGCCCATGGAATACGAAGGGTAGCAACGTTTGGAGGAGCGTTGGAACGAGCATTGTTGGCTGATGAATTGGCGGTATGGATTGAGACCCACGGAGGTGATAGTCTTGTGGCTACAAGAACAAGTAGAATTGGTCCTACGTGTCAGCTCAATGTAACATACTTCTATGCGCCGCCATGTTGTCGGCATTGCCGCACGGTCTGAAGAATCCGGATGAGGCGCCAGTATGCGTCCGAATGGGCAGCTTGAGCCATAGTTTCAAATAACCTGCTTGCCATTTGACATGTTCACATTCACAAGGCGTTGTGTTCAAATCGATATATATCCGATCTTTGTTCCTATGTCTTGCGGCCTTGATTCTGTCCCACCTAGACAATGCCTCTTACCCATCACCACATACGCTGGCTTGCGCATATCGAGGGATCAATGCCTACCAATCTCAATATGCATACCTCTGCTCGACATGCCAGTGGTCTCCGACCTTGGGCATAGCACTCCTATGATAGGTAATCCAAGAAGCTGAAGGGCGTTTGCAGCAAATCGAGGCGGAGCTCTGGAACGTGAGTTATGTCAGTACCAGGATTCGTAAGGGGCTCTGATCAAGACCTCGCCAATGTCTGTATATATCCGCGTGCCGATAGGCCTGGGTGTACAAAGATGCTTGCCTAGAAGCTGAGATCGCCGCAGGGGTGGCCCTCTCGGCACGACCCGGGGCTACCGCTAGTGCGCCCTAAATCAGATCGCCGACGTGAAGCGCGAGGCGTGGTCTCTCAGGATACGGAGTACTTCAGATTACTCTCACAGGGGTTATATTGGAGCAAACAAGCTATGGCCTACAATACGGCTTAGCTACATTGAGAGTGAATGGTCATGGAAGAGTATACCATTTACGCATATTGCAACAGGCACCCCCAACACGGTCCATTGAGCATAAAGAGGTCTACACTGATATACGAGCATAAAGCCGGTTTTTGAGCATGAACTAAATCTACGGGCCTCGGAATCTGAACATGTACGAAACCAGGGTGACAATTGTTCAATTATATAGAGAAACTTGGCACTGTCTCCTAAGGGGTGAATTCCTCTTTAAACTTCGACGGATGCTTTTCATGGCCCAGTATTCCTCCGCGAGCCCCAGCTCGCCTCGTCTGAAGGGATACTTCGGCCTCCGTATCCAACTTCGCGAGACGCGGTGCCTCTGGACGAGACACCGGCGGACGATCCTTTGAAGCATTTGTTGTCTGTGAGCGCGATCCTACAGCCGTTCCGGAGACAGTCATCCCGCGTGTATGAACAGCTTGATTCGGTGCAGGAATTTGTACGTTTCCTGTTATTGAACTTGCCCCGAGAAATCGTGGCTATCTGACTGCGTTCACGGACGGTGTTAGCGTCTCGGTCATTCTCAAGTTCCATCGACGCTTCTCGGAACGCAAGAATGCGGGCTCTGTCGACATCCATCGCCGAAGGCGTGTCTGCCCGAAAAGCGTTACTACGCGATAGCCCTCTCGATCGAGTGTTCGATCGAAGGGTGCTTTTTGGGACGGCAGAGAGACCGGTCTTTCTGGTTGGATCTACACTCTCACCTTCGGTGAGTGTCGGCGCTCTGTCAGTGTACGCGCGGACCCTCTCGTGAGCGAGGTCAACAACAGCAAACGCCCCCAGTTCCTTTCTTGAGATTGGGCGTGGGTACACCCGTTCCTGCTCCAGACGCGGTTGCACTTGTGATGGAATTTGAAGATGCTGATGGGTACGTCCTTCATGCACATCCCCATGGTTGGAAGACACACGTCCCTCGACGGCATCTGCCCAGCGAATCGACTTCGTGGTGCTCATCTCTTCGGTAATACTTATCGAATCTGCTGTGTTTTCGGATGTATTGAGGGCGGCTAGAAAAGGTCTGGGTACAAGTGTTGAGAAAGACGAGTAGACTGGGTAGGAAGATGGGAAGGAAAGAAAACGCAATTATTTATATAAATTCAGGCTCGTGACTAAGGGACCCTAACAATGGGCCTCATCACAAAGAGATGTCTCTTATCATCAACAAAGACATTATCACTCTTTCAAAGTCTGTGTGGTGTCAGCGTCTCAAAGAAGACTATTGATATGATGGACTGACTCATGGTGAACGCCACGTAATGCAGAGGTTTGGTGAGACATGTGAGGAAAAACTCAGTCAAATTCTGGATTGGATCGCTATATATATTCGAAAAGACTAGGTAGAGTAAGCAGGACGCTCAAATTTCTGAGCGATACATGGCCAACCTCATTTTGTGTGCTTGACAAATGTTTGAGCCGCACTCTTCGAGTCTGCCCGGATGCGCCGCACCAACTGAGAGACCTTTTTACTTGTGCAGTCGATGCCAAAGTGGTGGTTGATTGCGGGTTCTGCTGTTGAGCGCGGCCACAACGCCGCAGGACTGGCAAGGTCTTTGGCACGCTCTGCGAACGTCTTACCTCTCTGGGATTGGCCTGGATCTAAGAAGGTCACTGGCGCCTTGTAATGTCTGTCTCCCGAAGCAGCCTGCATATTTTTCACGAGATTGGTATATTGCTCACTGCTCAACCCAGAAGTAGGCGATCGCTTAAGGATTTGGACTTGCCCATAATGTTGCGTTGGCTTCGGTGCCAGACTCGGAATTTGAGTAGCTTGCTTCAACGCATGGTCGTTCTTGGCCTGCTCAGGCAATAGCTGCTGTGGATTTTGCTTGGACACTTCAGGCTTGCATTCTTGAATCTGGACCCAATTGTGAGGTTCGCCAAAGTCGTTGAACGCGGGTTGTTCCTCTGGGGGCTCACCTTCATCGATGACGTCAAGCCATCGCCAAACCTGTCGTAGCTTGACCTCGTCGATGAAGATTTCGAGGTCCATTTGATGGTCATCGATCGCAACTGCAGGTGATGATAGTCCAGTATCCATGACACAGGCGAAGATGATTGCCGTATGAGTTTAATTTGGCAAGAATGTCGGAATAGAGAAGAGATCGGCAGAACTCCAAACTTCCAATGACCAAGATGAAGGAAAGAAGAAGCACATCATAATAGCAAGAAGTGCTTTTGTAGTGTAGCGATCGAATACAATAACTCTTTGTAATCAGACGATCTTGTTGTGCAAGCCAATTCCATTGACGAGTCATGATGAAAGAAATCAACCCTAACAATGGATGTTAAAATCGTGGATGATTTGGTGTCTCAGTAATTGATGATCGAAATTTAGCAGAGGAGAATGCTGGAAAGAAACGGTGGTATATACATATATGCTGCTGCCAGACGAAAGAATAGATACATATCTGCTCTTAAGCTTAGGGGCAAGAAGGGGGAAAGAAAGTTTGCTGAATAGGGGGCTGGCATTACTCTTAGACAACAAAGAACGGGGCAAACATGTGGCGCTTGCATGGAGTCGCTAGTGCATTAATTAAAATGTAAAGGTCTTCTCTAGTTGTGGTTGCTTGGGAGTTGACGATTACGTTGGATACTGGTACGAGCTAAGATACTATATACCATGACTGATGTTATTTGTAGCCGATTCAAAACGATCATGATCTGTCATTAGGTCTGTAATCGCTTAGATCTCGAGATGAGCAATCCCACATACCTGTCTCTGTCAGTGACCATGCATTTCCCTGTGGCGCTCCTGATTCGAGAGCTTTACTATGACTTGGACTACTTACCGGTGGTATCAAGAATCCCATCAGAATCGTCGAGCTTGATGAGAAGAACGACGCTTCTTGGGTCTTCGGGAGTGGTCTGTCAAGTTAGTATGACATCTCTGATACATCTCTAAATATGCAATCTTGCGTATCGTTGAGTAGAATCATATAGAGCTGAATCGTACATAATCAGTTGAGGGTACGGGTCAGATTTTATTTGCTCCATGGGCCACTGCGGATCCGTGGCCTCAGGATGAGAATTCATTCCATTCGTCCCATCGTCCACAATAGTGATAGACTGTAATTGTGACATTGTCCTGTATCCTTCGCGCGCTGAATTGAACCACATATGTATAGAAACTTGTAGACTTGGAAACTTGTAGACCATGTTTAAGATCTCGCTAGTAAGATTGAATGAAACTTTCAATGGATGTGACGACTGGATGTGATCTTGGTAAAAGTGCGAAGGCGCAGATGGCAGTAGTCCAGGGTCAAAGTCTTCGAATGAGAATAATGCATTGGTCCAAATCGTCCATGGAGTTGAGAAGTCGGGCTACTCGTAGTAGATAAGGATCGCCAAGCCTCTAGCGGATTATCGTGGTCCCTAGCAGCGAGCTAAATCACACTAGCGTTGTTTCGGCCTCCGGCTTCCATTTTTGGACTTCGATGATATGTTCATGCCGCTCTCATGGTGCGATGAAGTTCGTTGATTACAGTTTGAGTAATGAAGCAAAGGCTTCACCCTCTCGTAAATATCTCACTGAGGGGAAAGACTGTCCTCAGGAGACGCAATTTCGCCAATTTTCATGTCTTGCCACCCACTCCTCTCTTCTTTACCACAGGAACACCTCACGGCTCCAGGCGATTCTCCAAGTACCTTGGCGCAGGCGTCTATATAGCACTTGGAATTCCGGCTTTGTTTATATTCACTTCAATAATCCACGCAGAGGCACCTCCTAACGAAGACGGCGAACCGCGAGCGCGTCAAATTCGCCTCTCAGAGGTGAAACAGCATGGTCGAAATGCAGAGACCCAATGGATTACTAAAGGTACGCGTGTATACGATATCACAGAGTGGATCCCCGGCCATCCAGGCGGCGAAGTGATACTACGAGCAGTGGGCGGTGCCGTTGATTCGTACTGGAACATTTTCACGATTCACAAGAAGCAGGAAGTCTATGACATTCTCGAAAGCTACTACATCGGAGACGTCGACTCAACTGATTTAGTAGATGGCCAGGTACCTGTTGACCACATTGATGATCCCTTCGAGAATGATCCAGCGAGAGATGAACGATTGATGATACATAGTCAGCGCCCCTGCAATGCCGAAACACCCACCACAGAGCTGTTGAAATTCGTTACACCTAATGAGACGTTCTACGTGAGGAACCATATGTGGGTGCCCGAGACCTCGCTCAAAGGTCACACCATCACCATCGAGCTTCCCAATGGCGAAGAGAGAATATATACAATTCAAGACCTCAAAGACAATTTCCAAGAAGTGAGTATCACAGCAACGCTTCAATGCTCTGGCAACCGCCGCAAGCATATGACTGAAGAGTCTCGCTCAGCTGACGGTCTGCCATGGTCTGTCGGCGGCATATCCAACGCCGTCTGGACCGGGGTCCGTCTCCGGGACATTTTAAAAGATACCGGCTTCCCCATCGACGACCTCCCAGACGATGCGAAGCACGCGCAATTCGTGGGCGCCGAAGCATACGGTGCTTCCATTCCCATTGATAAAGCTGTGGATAAGCGCGGCGACGTCCTGCTCGCTTATCAAATGAATGGTCAATCTCTACCCCATGATCATGGGTTTCCGGTGAGAGTGATTGTGCCGGGTACTGTGGCTGCAAGGAGTGTGAAGTGGGTTAATCGTGTGGTGGTGAGCGAGGAGGAAAGTCCAAGTCAATGGCAGCAGAGAGATTACAAATGCTTTGGCCCCAATGTGGGCGGCAATCCGGATTGGAGTACCGCTCCTGCTATCCAAGATATGCCCGTCCAGAGCGCCATCACGTCTCTGCGCGACATCTCCAGCCAGTTTACGCAGGAACGCGACCTGCTCCAAGTCAATGAGCGAGAAGAGGATGTTGTGGCTGTGGAAGGCTACGCATTTGCAGGCGGCGGACGCAGCATTGTGCGCGTAGATCTCAGCACTGATGGAGGTCGATCCTGGCATCAAGCGGAATTGCTGAAAGACTTAGATGAAGGCGAGGGAGGACACAAAGCATGGGCATGGACGAGGTGGCGTTCTGTCGTCCCAAGACATATGGCTGGTGGGTGTTTTGTAGTCAAAGCGGTGGATGAGGCGTATAATACGCAGCCGGGCGAGTATGAACCTTGCTATAACTTTAGGGGGAATTTGACAAGCTCGTGGCATAAGGTTACGTATGAACCAAGCGCGGGCAGTGAAGCATAATTGAGCGTCGGTGAATGGAAGTCACCTGTGTACAATTAGGTTTGTGTCACCATGATCAGATGGGATCCATGGTCGTTTGGACAATGTGACACCCTGAGCTACCTTGGAGACTGGCTACATCTGAGCCTCACATCATTGACCATTGGAATCCACATTGAGGCCACCCCTCTTTGTCACAAGGCCTTTGGCCAAGCACCTTGCGCCTTATACACCAGGATCGAGTTCGAAAACATACATCAACCCATATAGCGTCGGCCCACAGTGTCATCCTCGCAACTGCCGTGCTGCAGACACCAGGGACAAATCGTCAATTGCCAGAACAGGACCAAGACAAGCACATTGCAAGCAGCTAAGCAACGTCCGGATCGTAAGGAGGGTTAAGCATTGAGACCCTTGCGCTAGGTTCACCGGAACATCGCAGCACGGATTTCTCAATGAAAATGTGTGGCCTAGACCCTGGTTACCACCCGCCTGAGCGAGCAAATTTGAGTAATATGACATGTATATCTCACACCAGGGACAAATCTCAAGTAATGCGAATGACTAAGACAGATTGATCACAGCATACGGACACGTGACGTATTTCATAACATGTTACGTATCCCATATCTTGGGCGCGTCCTCATGTCAAGAGCATGTGGAGTTTCGAATGGGCAATGCCTTAATATCACGAGCGACGTGCCTGTCATTTTTCCACACGATTTGGAGCAGCCGTTGGTAAGATCTGGAACACTCTAGCTACTGGAGACAACCATTGTTTACAATGTGACTAGCAAAGTACACGCTGTTACGGTATGTAATCACCACTTCCGGCTTGCAGCAGGACCAGTTCCGATGGAATTACGAGTTTTCCGGGCTTGGCGATGTAGCCGCATGAGCCTTTCTACGCACCTTGATGCAAGCAGACACAGAAGGAATGTTCGCATCCCCAAATACAGTGCTTGGGGGCCGATCGTCGATGGACTGTATATCTTGATTGAGGGTAATGTAAGCGATCATGAGTCTCATGTTCTGAACGGCGAACCAGCGCCCGGGACTGCATGCCATTAGTATCGCCACATGCCTTGGTCACGATCAAATCATGGTGTTCGAACAGCTGCGAGTGGCGGCGACTCACCAGGCGTAACGTCCATAACTCCAACCTAGAAACGTATCGCTGATCTCTGTCGCGTCGAGCTTCTGCTGGCCCTCTGCACTCTTGGACCGCATCCTCACGAAACGAAAGGGATCGTACTCGAACGGCTCATCATAGAACCTCTTGTCCATATGCACTGCTTCAACGGGTACGCCTACCCAGGTGCCTCGAGCGATAGAGTACAGTTTGGTAGCGTCACACCATCTTCGGCGACTACTGCTCGTAGTAGGCCGCGGACCTGTATGGAGCTGAGTCGGATGCTTTTCCGTATGACGCTGTTGGTGAGCATCTTATTCTTCAAGGCTGCAGGATCCGCCCAATGCGTTTCAGAATTGAATGCATTGGCTGCCTCGGAGCGCAACTGCGCGTACAAATCGAGCGATTCAGGTGTGCTTAAGATGTCCAGGACGAGATTTCCGCCGACTAGTGCAATCGAAGTAAGCGTTGGGAACGACTGGGGAGTATGGAGATCAGTAGAGGACTCAGGTGTCTTCATGGATCAAGATACAGAACCTACAAGAACTAGGAGCTGATCAGCAACGTATTGGGCATCGTTGCGATAGGCATTGTGCCTGTCTTTCACGATGGCTCTTATGCTCTGCATGAGGAAGTCATGCGGCACGTTCTCCAGCGCAGCCTCGTCGCCTACTTTTTCGTCCGCCACTTCTTGCATGCATCTTCTGATTACAGGTGTAAGGACTCTTGTGGCCCTTGTCCTGCAGATACGAAAAGGTAGCATGAGCAGCACACCAACAACGGGACGAATGAGTCTCAGTATCGAGAGCTTTTGACACTCAATTTATGTACAGATTATGATGTTATCCAAACAAGCTATATGCATAACTCTCAAAGGGCGACGGTGCCTTCTCTACATTCCGCCGCACCCTCCTATTTACATCAACATTGCTGAAACTGCCGCGGCTCCTGGTCGGCTCTATATCAGACTGGACTCTGTTCGGGGCTTCAACTTTGCTAAAGCTGTTGGGGGCTTCAACACTATCAAAGCTGTTGAGGCTTCTACTACGTCGTAGCTCTACCATCTTTCCCTCATCTGCTTTTGCTTGTCGCTTCCTTTCTTTTTTCTTGTAGCAGATGGGTGGAGGTGTTAATGATGTGTTGTCGAAGACGTCGAATTTGAAATCGATGGTTGTGGGTGATGAGGGTGTGATGATTATTTTTGGGATTTGACTTTTTACAGAAGGGGTTTTGGTTGTGTGAGCTTCTAGCTCAATATGGCTCAATGGGGCCACGCTATTTGCAATTATTCGGTCATGGTTCGCATGGTCAGGCATCGACTCGCGATGCCTCAACCTGTTCACATAGCTTGCAAGGACTGATGCTCGCTGGCCATGGCTATATGCATGGGTGGGCGATACCGTGGCGGAGGCTATTGCTGTTTGTGACTTTGCTGTACGTCGCTGGCGATCAATGTGTTTAGGGCGAACGGTATATTTCCTTGTGCTATGCGATCTCGAAGGGTCCATAAGGACACCTCTGTATCCTTGCTCGTCTTCTGGAACAAAATGTTCGATATCATAATGCGGTTCTAGACCTGCCGCCCCAGTCGTGAGATCATTATTCATATACTTCGTTTCGTTGGCCTGGAATGATTCCAAGCCCGGTATGAGGGGCGCAAAATGGCCAGGAATTGCCTTGGCAATGCCTTTCAGACTCTTTTTGGGCGCCTTCTTGGTAAGGGTTCGACGATTTGAAGCTTCTCGGGTGGCCATGGCTGATGCGGGTTGGCGTTTTATATCTTGCAGCTGTACAAATCTTGTGCCTCCGTTTTTCATGTCCTAGGTCAGCCTGATGCACCTTTCGAGTCGTGGTATCTCTGCTTTGGCGCGGAGAGATGCTAAAGTTGGATTGAGAGGGGCGAGGGATCTTTACAATAGAGGGTGCTTGGTCTTGTCCAACAAAGGATGACGCAGAATTGGGCTGTGGCATTGTTGAGAGGAAACAATGTTAGTGTGGTGCGACAATGGTGAAAGGAACAAGGAGAGGTGTTCTTGAGCGGCTGAAGCTGCCTTTGTTGACGATAATGACATTTGTTCGCGGCCGTCTGAAGGGTGTAGTCAGAGCTTGTTCCTGATACTCGGCCTGTTGTCTACTCTGTTTTGCTCGATCGAGTTGATTCGTGTAGCGCATACATCGCTTCTGAGACGAGGAGACATGATTACTCAATGGTTGAGCTACTAGAACATCTGACTGGATGTACAATCAGTGGACTCTTACAATGATCATGCTTTCGCTGTTTTGACGTGCTCTTAAGTATCGTAGCGGCCTTGTTAGATTGCCTGCCTTTTCTTGGCTTTTAACGACACCTTTGAAGAGTAAAAACTTGGGGGAGCAAAGCGAATGATATCCATCCCGGAGCTAGGCAAGACACCTCCATCCCACATGATTTACATCAGTGGTCTCTATGGGCAACAGATCTTCAGTAGGTGACGTTTTGACTGTTGAGAAACCTGCCTTGTGGATCTTGTACAACGCTATCTCTACCTAGTGAGTATCATTAGGGATGCTTGAAATGGAAAATATCTAATTTGCTTTCCACACCTAATGCATGGTAGCCTGAATGAAGTTATCTGTAGCCCAGAACGCTTATGAGGGAATCTTTCACACTATTGTTTGTCATGCAACGATCTGTACCAGTTCTTGAATCAAAAGAATTGATGGATCTTGACCCTCTGATTTGAAAACAAGAGTGAGTATCCAAACTCATTTTGATGGATGTACAGATGAAGAGCTTTCGCCGAGCTATTCTCTGCCGCGCTACCCGCGCTTAGCGTCTCTTCTGATCTAGCTTTTGATTGGACCGAATTTTCTCCTTACAGGTGTAGAGGTTCTTTGCAAATCGAGAAATGGCGACGAATTCTATGTGAGTCAGGTTCATACAGACTCTCATGTCCGAGATATGGGCTAACGCAGCACAGTAAATTACTTGCTGGCAACAGGTTCGTCTAGCGATACATCCGAAAAAGATGAAGCCAGAAAGGATGAAACCAAATTGACAAATAACTTGACTGCAGTCACCCAGAACTAGCCACGCTTGTTGCTCGCCAGTATGTATTCAAGCAAGCATTATATGGACATGCAATTAATCTCCATGCAGCTTAGGAATCGAATTGGTACGCTGTCGCTTGCTCGAGCTTCCGCCAGTCCTACTAATAGCGTATACTGAAGGCAAGGATCGTAGTAGATCAGTACGGATTCCATTGTTCTCATCTCTGATCTGATATTGGGAAGCTAATTGTTGGAAATCTAGGTCGAGTAATCATGAGTGAGAATATCCGACTCCGGTACCGGGTGACTGAGCTCAGCACTGCAATTTAGGATCTCCTTGACGATCGGAGAGAGTGTTCGAGATGAGGACGTTTTTGTATGCATAGCAAAAATAATGTCGTATCTGAGATCTAATAGACCCTTCAGGTATTGCAGTCGCCAGCGCCAGGCGACGTCAATGATGGTTTGATGGTCATTCGCAGTTATTGTGCTTCTTCCTCTTCCGCGTGCTGATCCGGACCAGGAGCTCCTTATAATGATAAGAGCGTGCAAAGACTCCTCGGCCCGACGAATTACCGCTGTGATGTGTGTTGACCGCTTTCTCAAGAGGAGACGTGCTAACACGACAGTTGATAGGCCTCAATATCCATACGCGAGGTAAATCCTCCACTCAAGCGTCTATTACCTGTGACCTGAGAAGATTCGTCCACCGTAGACAAGACAAGAAAGATAGATCGAGAGCGCCGATTACAGGTATGTAATCTAGGATACTTGACTGCCATGATGCCTGACGGATCTTCTATGCAGCGAAACTCGTAGCTCGAATGTTGGAGACCGCTGTCAGTCCCGCCAAAATTCTCATGCTATTCTTGGACCATCTTATTGACCAATTCTGTCAAGGGCGTAAATCACGTTATCACAATGGACCTGCACAATGCTTCGATACAAGGTCCGCTTTTCCGCTTTGCGTTCAATGTTGTGCCACCGTCTAATCGAATTGTGTAGGATTCTTCTCAGTGCCTGTCGATAATTTGGTTAGTCATTACTACTCTTGCCATAGCTAGGCTTGCCCCTGGAGATGCTAAAGAAGTACAGTACGCCGAGCCCAGCACCCTAAGGTGGATCAAAGAAAATTGCACAGTCTCGAACGCCGTAATCGTCAGCCCCGATGATGGAGGCGTAAAGCGGTACTCCTGCCCACCTTCCATGCGGATGCTCCTCATACGAGACAAACTTGCTGACCACCTGCACCCATATCCAGCGTTACTTCCGTAGCAGACAGTCTCGACCTTCCCTTCGCCATCATCCAGTTCGTACTCCAACAGCCTCTTCCTCATTCCTCACTGACTTTACCCAAGCAAGGAGCGCAAACGACCCGGCGAAATCGCCCGCATGACGCTCACAGGCGAAGTTAAAGACAAGATCGCCATCCTCATCGACGACATGGCCGACACGTGCGGGACCTTGTGCACAGCTGCCGAGAAACTTGTCGCCGGTGGTGCAGCCGAGGTATTTAGCATCGTCACACATGGGATTCTGAGTGGAGACGCGATCTCGAAGCTGGAAAATTGCAAGGCGTTGAGTAAAGTTGTGGTCACAAATACGGTTCCGCTGCAAGGGAGTGCAAAAGTGTGCGAGAAGATTGAGGTTGTGGATATTAGTCCGACTTTGGCTGGTGAGTAGCCCTTTCTTTGGATGTTTGAGGCTTTGGGGAGATTGCTGATGGGGTATTGGCAGAGGCTTGTAGGAGGACTCATAATGGAGAGAGTGTGTCTTTCCTTTTTAGCCATGCTCCATAAGTAAAGGCGGAAATGCTTGGAGCGTTATAGAGATGCAGAAAATTGGGTAAGCAGTGGGGACTGTACAAGAATTGCAACGTTGGATTGAGAACACCGCGCGTCTGGAGTAATGAAGGGGACTTATCAGGTACAGTGTGGTTGGTAAATTGGTGAAAAGAGGGGGTTGAACGTCCTGTACTTTCATAATGTATGGTAGTGGCCCTGTTATGGTCGACCTCAAAGCAATCTGCCAGCTCCTGCGACGTTGATCAAGATTTGGACAGGCATGAATACTTCATCGTGCTTGCGGCTAATCTATCAAGTCGGTAGTACATGCGTGAAGCAGCAGAACCAGCTATATCAACGCACGCGTGTGCTGAGCCCTCACCATACCTTCCAGTGGGCATAGACTGCAACCATGAAGCATGTCGCCTCCAATCCGACCCTTGTTCGCTCCCTGATATGCATTCCACAGTCTACTTCCTCATCGATGACGCACGACGCTCTGCATGTGTGTTAGCCATCATCACACCAACGAAGCGCACCAGATCCAGCTTACTCCTCAGTTCGGTCTTCTTTGCCTTCTCTTCATTGACACGCTTCGCAAGGATTGACGCATATTCGTTCTGTGACAGCCCGACGTTAGCCTTTGTACCACGTCGAAGTGCAACATAGATGTAGACATACCGCAGCATCTTTGGAAGCCTCAGCTTGACGACGCTTAAGTGCCATTCGGTGACGCTTGTGCTGTAGGCGCTGAGGAGTGACCAGACGCTGAATACGAGGAGCTTTGGTATATGGTTTCTTCCCCTCGCCCTTAGGCTGCACCTCACGACGGATGACGAACTTGCGGACCTGTCACACATCCCCACTATCAGCAATACTCCCCCAAGATCCACCCAGGTTTCTGCCAGCCTCAACAGGACTCACATCATCATCCTTGGTCAACCCAAAGAACTTCCTAATCTTCGTCGCCCGTTTCGGCCCCAACCGCTTCGGGTGTACCTGATCCGTCAAACCTGGCAGCTCCTCATCTCCCTGCTTCACAATTGACAACGCAAGCACCGCCAAATCCATAGCCACAATGCACCCCCTCACACTCTTCCTCTTTCTCTCTCCTGTCCTCCTCGGGCGATAACAGCTGTGCCCCGCTGACAACAGCAAGCGAACACGAGTAGGATGCATAATTCCCTGCTTCATGGGGAAGCCTTGCTTATCGTTACCCCCGGTGATCTTGAAGACGTAGCCTTTGAATTCATTGCCCAGGGCGTCACCGGCAACTTCGGCGCCCATTCGCTTGTCCATGAAGGCGCGGAGTTTGCGCTCATCTTCGATTTCGATAAGCTTTTGCGTGCCGTTGGCAGGGTAGGATATGTTGAGCTTCATGGCGACGGTGGGGGGTGGTTTCCGTCGTGATGATGAATGTTGCGTGGGCTCGAAGTTGAAACATTTCGCCTAGACGGATTCGTGTGCGAGCTAATGGTGGAAGCGCTAACCGTATCTATTTTAGTCGTGACCGCAAGGCTGATTGGTATGCAAGAGATTAATGCTCAACGACATTGACCTATCGTCTTCCAATTTCTGACACGTGTAGCGACTATGCTTCTCCCATTAGTGAGCGATCGGATTCGGCAAGATGACTTTGTTCAAGGACTTCGTGATATTGCCCTCACCCAAACCGTTCTATCAAAATCTTGGCACTGATTCTCAGGCCTTCCAAGAACCACAGTCCTTACTACTTGAATGGTCAAATCATGTGTCATTCAAAAGATCTTAACCAAGCCGCTCTCTTATCCCCTTGCATGGTTTGATATGCTGCGGCCGCATTCCTCAGCGTTTTGTCGTACCATAAAATCATCATCTTACCAACGGCTGGAAACTATATCTCTTTTACCCAATCCTCATCTTCAAAATGAACCCATCTTCTCTTTCCATGATATCTTTCCCTCCTCTTTGCCCCTGCGATTTCCACACGTACCACAAAGATTTTCCAACCACCCGATATGGGTCCCGGCAACGACAATAACGGGGACATCATTCCCACACTCTTGCGCACTTACGTTCCTTCCATCGCTTGCACCCTCATCAATAGTATATACAGCTGCATCATGCCCCAACAACAGCGTGACGATTCACTCGGCCAACAAGAAGAAGGGAGAATACAACAGGGATGCTACCCCTGGGATGATGAATACAGCGACGACGAAGACGATGAAGGGGATTCATCTACTGGCATCAATCGCGGGCTTACAGGGGAAAGGTGCTGCGAAAAAGGATCTGGCACAATAGGGGAATGCAAGGGGTAAAAAGAAAAACCGATGCTAAACGACCTGCTGATTTCGTCGGTCTCCGGATTGATCGGCGCCCCTACAACTTCAACCACATCTGAAGATTCTTTAAAGCACCTATGATGGGTAGTAACACTGACATACAGCGAACGCCGCATATATTACGAATCTGCGGCTACAGGGTTGTTTCTTGGCAAACACATTTGGCCCGATACAGTTTGCTGAATACATCCTCAAATTGTTCACAATTCGAGCAGAAATAAAAGATGAATTTGTTACACTATGGTACCGACGCCGTTCGGAATCGAATCCAATTCAATCGCAATGCACTACCCGACTACACGAGCTTGTAATCAGAAAAGAAGGTCGAAATTTTGCTGCATTTGAAGGAGATCTCGTTCTACGTATAGACAGACCCTTGGAACTTCCGACTCAGAATCGTTTACCCGCCCCTCTGCCTATGCATCGCTACTCTATGACCGATTTCGAAAATGTTAGTGCTCTCTTCCCACCTTTAATACCAAGGCGATAACCATCATCCCCACCCCAACAAAACCGACGCCCAACCCTTGGCGTTGGTGGCGCCATACTATACAAGTGGAGTATCTCTACACTAACGGCTCAGAACTCTTCCATAATGATCTCCAACTGTCTTTCAATCCCACGCCCTCCAACCTACCCACCATCCCTACGCTCATGCACCACTTAAAAAACCATCACCACCCACCATGCCTACCCCTAACCTCCCACAATGGCACATCGATCCCAAATCTGGCAACAAAGATAGATGTACCGCCCTCCTCATCCTCATCATCCTCTTCCTCTGCGCACTCCTATTCGGTGCTTCCTTTGAGAAAATATGCCGCCGAACCGAAAGTCGCATGCGCCAATCAGATGAACGGCAGGCATTGCGTACATGGTCTGACGCTGATCCGCGGAGGAAGATGGCTTCGGATGAGGAAAAAGTGGTAGGGAGCGAATATGATGGGAGAGTGGATGAATGGGGACTCTTTCCTGAGAAAGCTGCGGAGGCTGGAGACGGGGATGGTGGAGACGGGAGGGGGGTGTGCAAGGAGTTTGGGACGAGTTATGGGACGTTTGGTTTGTGAAGAAGGGTTCGGTTTGGTGCAATTGGATTGCAAACCATCGCAGTGTGAGGCAGGACATGGTAGCAAGGCCGGGTGTAGATTGTATTGAATATGGCAATTAGGGGGGGATAAAGGGGATATTGGAACGCTACTCACTATGATAATCCTTATCGAGATTTTCTAACATACAGACATCGAGGACTCCCTCGGAGGCACTCATTCTGACCGAAGCCGGCCGGGTTTGTCAGCGAAGTGCTCAGATAAGGATAGAGTTGTGTTTACAGAAGGTGACATGTAAACTTGGTGAATGAGCGGTTTCGTGCAAGGCGAGTGTCGACACACAAGTCAGCTTGTGAACGAAATTAAGTATATCATTCTGCGCACCTGCACGCCTGACTGACATGACAGGATATGCTGGAAGTTCCAGTCCACTCACTATAGCATGAGTTACCTTCTCGCTATCGTCGACGTAGGTGAGGATTGACGGGGTTTTAGGGGGTTTCAAATCGATAGCCTAAGTCAAATACCATTGGGAGGCAAAGCCATCGTCCCTTTCAACCCACGCCACCTCTCGACACAGCTGCACAGTGTTCATACCAACCAGCTCTGGACGACAGCAGCCCAACATCAGGCTCTTCGACCATAGCTCCTCGCAAGCACATAATTCCAACCACCAGTATTCACACAGCACCAAGACGTAACCCGCAGTGATATATCCACAGCCTCAGAAGCAAAGCACTGGTTGGTCTCTTTCAAATAATCACAATAATGGACAACACTAATGCCGACAATGGAGTAAGAGTCATCTCCGTCACGAGCGACTGGGTCGCTACCGCACTTGGCCTCGAGTTCTCCGCCCGCCTTGCCATTGTCGCCAGCAGCAAGTGCGTAGCCACCCCACCCGATATCGCTCGAGCCAGTGTTATCCGCCTGATGGCGTTTGGTGTGTGACTTGGCGCTAAGGGCACGATTTAAAATCCGAAGATAACCACAGCGACTGCCGTTGGAAAAAAGGTTCACTAAGACACATATGATTAGTGCCTCGCCTGTCTAGCGTCCAGCATTGTCATCGTTTCCCTACCATATCAGGCTTTGCGGCAAGCGCAGACTCCCGAGGAAAGAGCGGTCGGTATAGAGTGACTTATGGACTGGTTTTGTAATGCACGAGGCATCATCAGATCCTGGGCTTCGTAGCACATGATGCGGCTGTCGTCCCCACATTGGGTCCATATCTCGTGGCAGAATGCGAAGAAGAGTAAAGAATTAGACTGACATTGCGCTGGTGATGCAGGCGACTGGCGAGGCCTAAAATAGAAAACTACCGAATAATTTCTGTTCCCTCCTTATCAATACCCTCCAAACTCTCCAGGATATCACTGCCCCCCAATAATCCCATGTGCATCCCTGTAGACCTACTGGCTCCACTCCACACCTCATGGAACTTGACCGACTCATCTGAGCAAGCAACAACAATGCAGCCTTCTTCTTTCGTCCTCGAATACCATGTTTGGCCCATGCTCGTGGTCTCCCCAGGTCCGCCTGGATATGATATGGCGTAGAGAGCGCGCAATTCATTGCTCCAAGGTATTGCCACGATCTGCCTGCACTCAGGCCAGGAGAAGACAGCAACACGGTACGGATGGTCAGGCTGAGCGTAGCCGAAGGTGGCCGCAATCTCTCGACGGGTGGTGGACCAGATCAGAGCTGTGACCTGAGCATGCACGTTGATAGTCGCAAGACAAGCACCCGAGAAAGTATGGTAGAAATGGATCGCTCGGTCGTTGGAGCCTCCGCCCGTTGCAATCAATCCACGCTGCCAGGGACAGAATGCGACCGCTTTGATGGCTGCACTATGAATCCACTTATGCTTCTGCCTACCTTCGCCTATAAGCAAGGAGCTATGCTGCCCTGGGATGACACGGCTGCGCGTAGTTTGAACTCCATTGGCCACGATGCCCATGAGCTCGGAATGCGTGCGTGTCCTTGCAATGAAATTAGGCAAGCCGAAACCACCAAGAAGCGTTTGGAGTGGACTCCTGTAAACAGCGCTAGCATCCTGGGGAGCATCTGGTGGAGCAAGAATACTTTTGACCTCAAATAGACAGCAGGCATTATCATTCGCGCCTGTAGCGAAGTAGTCTCCATCAGGTGACCAAGCCAGTCCGCAGATTTGTTGACCATGCACAGTTATTTTAGCCAACAAAGTCATAGCACCAGTCCACCCATGTATATCTACCTGCTGTTTGCTCATCCATTCAATGGCATAATAGTAAACGTGACCGACTTCGTCACCAACAAGAAGTTCCTCGGTTGACATCATACAGCCAAATCTTTCAGATGGCCTGCGGGTTGTGACTGGTTTGAAGGCCACGCATGCTATGGCGCAAGGTTGCTGTGACTGGAATCTAATATCTTCGGGATCATGAAGACTCCAGAGACTGATCTGCCCAGAACTTCGCCCGATTGCAAGGATGCTGTGACTGCCTTCGATTGACGAGAACGACACTGATGTAACGTAAGTAGAGTGCCGAGCGCTTTGATCGTCCGGCGGATATCTGACCCCAAAAGCCTCTGACCAAAGGTACACTCTATTAGCAAGACCAACCGCTAAGACTCGAGCACTATGACAATAAGCAAGGACCGAGCAGTAGTAGTCATCTCGAAGGCTCGGAGCATCCAATACCGTACAGTCAAGTCAGTTGATAGCCAAAACAGGTTGCAAAAGGAAGACATATCTGAAAGGAGTTGTTGGCACTACCCTGGGCTCAGTCTTATGGTTTGTTTTCGCGGCTGTATCATAGGATCGTCAGCCGGGCCGTTGAGGCTGTGCACAAAGAAGAGCTCATGCGTGTTCTAATCGACTTTCAAGCCTGTCCGAGGGCACTCACGGGAACCCGAGCTTTCCTGTACCCAGTCGCCATATTTCCAACGAGTCCGGGGCTCCACATACTGGTGCTTCCGCTTGACCCCAATAATACTGGTGCTGACACTTCTTGGTGATGGAGAAGAGCGAGAAATGTCCAATACTCTAGCAGTCCGGTCAATTTCCAGGGCGGCTGCTAGCCTAGCTTCCATGCGGTCCATATCCTGGTCTGACGTATCATCATCGAAGAATTGAGACACATACATTGGTGCATTGGAGCCGCCGCTGATGAATCCTCCACGTCCATTTGAAACACTGCGAATTGGACCCGAATGCTGGGCTAGACTAGTCCCACTGATGTTCCAGACTGCTCCGGCGCTAGAAAGCCTGTTCTGAACCGTAAAAGGGTCCCCAGGAACAGCGGTCACGTTGGTGGTCCCGATGGGTCGAGGAGGCCGAGGATAAATTGGAGGAGTAGGTCCATTGGGTGTGGCGATCATTCCGTGCCTGATCCGCGGTAAGGTAAGAGGGCCAAAAGGATCTGGAGAAGCTGAGATATGACGTAAAAGTTTCTCCGGGACGGAAAGCTGATGGGGTGATTTACTCAAGCGGTAGGTCTTCGCAGGTTCCTGAGGTGAGTTTCTGTTGGATATGTATCGATCTGGAGACATAGAACGCGAGGGTGTCAAAGGCTGGATCCCAGCACTGGCCCATCTGCGACTTGGTGTGCAAGGAACCTCATAATTAGTACTCGTGGAGAACTTGAGTGCAGGGAGAGGTATTGGGCTGAGAGGAAAAGGGAAAGCATCAATAGCCTCAGAGACATTGCTCTCTGGATGGCTTGCATGTGGGGATTCCCCTCTTTCAGAGCCAGGTGGTGTAGGATAAGCGTCTTCCACATTGCTCAGTCCAGATGATGGTGTTGAAAGGAGAAAGTCATCGCATTCAGATGTACGCGAAACCGACGACGCTGCGTTTTCCAAGCTGGAATCGGACGTTGGGAACGAGCTGCGAGCATTGTGACTGATGTCACTGAGCGGAAAAGAAGAGGCAGCACGACGGGGCTGTTGAAGACCCTTCCGCTTGCGAGCTTGTGATGAAGAATATTCCGGCGGCGGTGGACATCGAAGTTCTATGGCCGATGCAGCATGAAACAATTGACGTTTGCTGTCTGCTCTAGCATGAAGTTCGTGCACGGGAGAGAGAGCACTGTCGTCTGCAGAGGCGGACACGAAACGGGGCATTGCACTGAAAAGAGAAAGTAATTGTAATGAACGTTTGAGCGAGTGAATGGGTATTTTCCCGGCAGCCTCCAAAGCTATATGTACCTGTAATGCATGTTAGTAATGAGCGGAGCAATCTCATGCACGAAGCTGATGTTTGTCGATGAAATGATGGAGGAGAGAAGGCGGAGAAGTGGCGGAGGATATATGCCAAGACATTGAGTGTAGGACTCGTCCTCTATCTAAAACTGCAGGCATCTAGTCGCAGCTTCCTCATCGAAGTGTCAATGTCTGTATAGAACAGCGTCAGACCGAAAGAGATCGGCAGATAATGAGCGTATGTGGGTTGCGACTCTATAGCTTTGAGGCCGCTAATCGAACAATCTGAAGCATGGGGTTCCCAGAGGCAGCGGCGAAAGGCCGGCAACTCATCAGGACCGAAGACGAGAAATAGAGAGAATCAGCGACTACAAAGGGCTCGTGAATTCCGTCAACGCTCGGGTAAATGGGTCATCGCGATCGTAAAACCTCTCACTGACGTATACACAGATCCAGGAGCGTCAGTACAGCGTAGAGATGCTCGAACTGACGTCAAAACTGCTGACATGGAATCCCGAGTACTATACCATCTGGAACCACCGTCGCCTTATTCTCCAGTACCTTCTACCTAAAGAATACGAGAAACGTCAAGATCGTGTTGCAGCTGATAGAGCAATAACCACTCGTATCGCGGACGATCTTGCTTTCCTTTTGCCCCTGCTGCGCAAGTTTCCAAAATGCTATTGGATCTGGAACTACCGGCTTTGGCTCTTGCGGAAAGCGACAGACTATCTATCGGCCGCCGAAGCACGGACCTTTTGGCGACAGGAACTCATGCTCGCCGGTAAAATGCTGAGTTTGGACAGCAGAAACTTCCTTGGCTGGGGCTACCGAAGGACGATAGTTGCGTCACTAGAAAGCAAAGACCTGTCTTCAGATGATTCTACGAGTAGTATGATTGAGCAGGAATTCGACTACACGACCAAGATGATCAACTCAAATCTATCAAATTTCTCAGCTTGGCACAACCGCAGCAAATTGATCCCGAGGCTTCTGAATGAGAGGCAGGCGGGTCACAAAGCGAGGTGCAAATTCTTAGATGAGGGTAAGCTAAGTCATGAACCCTATGGATCCACGGTACTGATTTGTGACGAGAGCTTGAGCTGATTCAACGAGCACTGTGGACGGACTCCGATGACCAATCACTGTGGTTCTACCACCAATTCCTGATGTGCACCTTTGATCCCAAGTACACAACAAGTTCGATGGTACCCCAACTTATCCAAGAAGAGAGGTCAATGTACTTATCTCAAGAGATACAGAGGGTTCAGGAGATGCTGGACGGCGCTGAGGATTGCAAATGGGTTTATCAATCTCTCATAGACCTTAGTATTTTGAGTAGAAAAACGTCCCAGCACGCGGATGCTCCAATCGAGGCTATCATATTATGGGTAGATAAGCTGTTGAATTTGGACCCTTTGAGGAGAGGCAGGTGGGAAGATTTGAGAGAGAGCCTACGAGTGATCTAGGTATCTCATGTCCTGGGTCCATTGTCGATGAGCACGAAGGGTACTTCTGATATCTTAATAGCGAAGAAAACTTGAACTTCACACTCAGCTATGGGTATCCGCCCCACGAATTCTCTCCTTGACAACGACATTGTCTCGACATCTTGGTCGACAAAATGCGAGAAACTGGTACTTGCATCATTCAAGGGCTAAATGTATTATAAAAGATAGGAAGGGACTTTCTACCTGTGTATACACCTATCTACTGACTAATCGACTATTACTAAAGGTGATCGACAATAGGCAAACTTCAAGGTCAGCTAGATACGTTGTGGTCTGCTGTGAAGTCATAGATAAGATCCCGTTCGTCAGGCAGAAGGCCACGGGAGACTCTTGTCCGAAAGCCTTCATTTTCACTCGCCGTTGTTCAAGAACGCACGCATATTGACCGGAGGAAGTACAATGATGGCTATGATATCAAGTCGTTGCTTGTCTTCGACAAAGATGTTTGTGTTGATGGATGATGCCTTATCTGATTGGAACATGTTCGAAGTTGAGATCCCTCACTTTTTGGCTGACACGAGGGACCTCTTCCTCTTGTAAATATCAGGTATTGTGCCACATCACAATAGTATACGGCTCTTACTGATCATGGTATCTAGTGTCCGAAGTCTACGCTCTGCCTCGCTATATGACTCAGCCAGTATCGAACGGTGTCCGACTCCCTCATCGGCCTTACTTTCTCTACCAATCACAGCTCGCACTCGACCTACCTTCCGGCTATCTCTTCAGGAATTCCGGTCCAGCTGCTCTCCTAAGCGATCATCACCGCGTTTGATGGCTTTGTGGGGTCCTATAGCGCTGATAGAGTCGTGATCCTTGGCGTCGTCGGCGGAATACATGCGATGCCATAAAGCCTTTCATTCCACCACCTATATCAAGTCACATCAAGGCGGCTATGACTGTCACATATCTTGACGCCATGGGGAGGTCTCTCAAATTGCCCTTACCCTAATTGGTCTTGGGAATCGCTCCGTTCTATGAGTGAAGCAGACAATCTTACAGTGTCCACCAAAGTTATGAAGTGACAGCTACCTCTCCGCAAGGGTGACAGGTAAAAGGAGGTCACTTCCAAACATATCGTGCCTTAGCTCCCAAAAGCAAGATTTGGAAAGCTCCAACTGCTGTACTGGAACTTTTCAAGAAACGGTCTAGTAGACCGTATTGGTACGTTTTCACCAACTACTCCAATCCAGCTCCAAGATTACTAACTTCTCCGGAGATGCTTCCCTGATCATTACTACGAATTCTCAGAACCTCACCCTCAACCTCAGTCCACGTCATACGATTCCCCTTGACTACAACATATTATCAACTATCTGAGTGACTAGCTGCCAACATCTTGTCAAGCTCCACCTTAGCTCACTGCGAACTATTCAAAATTTGTTGGTACTCTTACACAACATGCCACCAAAGACAGCTCAACGACCGAACTTTTTGCTCAAGATCACACTTGTCAAAACCACAGATCCAACTGTGACTCGACTTATCAGCGTGCCGTTTGACCTCACCTTTGCGGAACTTCACCTAGCCATTGCAGCAGCATTCGGCTGGGAAGATGCCTGCACTACATGGCTCTTCCGGATCTGGTCCGCCGATCCGGTGCAACACTGCGATCAGCTCAAAAATAAAGGAGGTGTGGCAATCTACTGCACAGCCCCTGGTTTCGGCTTCGAAGTCAAGCCCATGTCATTGCGGACCGATGTCAAGATTGGACAGCAGTTCAAGAAAGAAGGAAGTGGAAGGTTCTGGACGTATGACTACGACATCTCACGCTTTCACCACGCGATTGAGGTCGTAGACACCCTGAACGACGACCAGAGAGGGACCATCGGCAGCTTGGGTGGCCAAGGACAAGTGAGCAGGAAAGTATGGCAGTATGCCGACCTTGGAGGCCTTGAAGGCGTGACTGTTGGAGCGAAAAGCACGTGGGATTTGGATATGAGGCTCTTGAATCAGAGATTGAAGGGTGTGCAGGATGCGTACGAACAGCGGAAAGGGAACGAGGCCACAAAAGCAACAGCAAAGCAGAAGGCACAGCCGAAGGATAATGCGACTCAACCCACGTCGGCCAAAGGGACTTCTAAGTCAAAGGAACCATCACAGACCAAAGCGCCCAAGGAGACTGGACAGCCTGGACCGATACCTGCAGCTATTGGTGACAATGTCCTTTCAACAACAGCAACATCCAAGCCGGCTAATACTACTCCAGCGGCCACCACGCCGCCCAAACCAAACACGCCCGCAGTACCTATACCAGCTGAAGCCCCAGCCCCACAAAATAGCACACCCGCCAAACCCAAACCCGCACCTTCCAAGGCAGCGAAAGCTACTACAACAGCTAAGCCTAAACCACAGGCTGTAGCTGCCCCCCAGACGCCCTTACATACGGGCACATTATCCGAGAAGCGGCCTCTGCGAAGTGGGAGTCGGGGATATATCGAGGTGGCCCGGAAGAGATACAAGCTTTTGAAGAGTGAGAGCGTGGTGAAAGATGAGGATGAAGAGGAAGAAGATGTCATACGCTTGGGTAGTGAAAGTCCGTAGAAAAGCGATGCGGAATTTGGTTTTGCATAGGAAGGGGGGAGGGTGACTAGACTTTTGCTGGGGGTGAGAGCTGAAAGCTTTTTGTTTGCAGCTGGTTTATGTTCTTTGAGTGGCCTTGTGCTGGAGGTGAATACGTGCATGCGTGCGTTGCGGAAATATGGATATTTGACACTTGATTGGATTTTACTGGCACTGGCTCATACCAACGACTGATCCACATTGGACAACAACATATATTCATAGAAAAAGGCCATTTGAACCTACTGGTTACGATTGCTGTGCACGAACACCCTGGCCCCATCGCTAAAACCTGACCGAACCATGCAAAACCTATCCATGCACGTCCTAGACCCGAAATGCAGATGTTCCCAAGCCAACACCGTCCCATTCATATATACACACACCCCCTCACTCCTCCCT